>Ga0316188_10000148_pt1 | contig 24677 bp, 21 predicted proteins | sample Phiworburrow1_MG_FD_204933 | JGI IMG/M metagenome (GOLD analysis project Ga0316188, IMG submission 204933) | Coastal sediment microbial communities from Maine, United States - Phippsburg worm burrow 1 | ecosystem: Environmental > Aquatic > Marine > Coastal > Sediment | place: USA: Maine... | reverse complement strand
CAGCTCCCAGTACTCCCTGTGCCTCTATTAAATCACCTATTTTGTATGGCCTGAAAATCATGATTAAAACACCCCCGGCAAAGTTTGATAAGGATCCCTGCAAAGCAAGCCCGACAGCCAAACCGGCCGCAGCAAGTACAGCAGCAAAGGTGGTTACATTTACTCCTAATTGAGAGATAACAATTATAATCAGAAATATTTTTAAAGCCCAGGAAGCAAGATTTAAAAGAAACCTTTGTAAAGACTCATCATACTTACTTTTAGACATCGCATTTCTTGAAGCTCCGATTATCTTTTTTATTACCCAGGAACCAATTACAAAAATGAGTATCGCTCCAATTAGTTTGGGTCCGTACGTAATAATGAAGTCAATTCCTTTGTCAATCCAAATTTCTGCGTTTTCCATGATGATAAAAGTTTCAAATTATTAAAGGAAGTAAGATATTAAATAGATCAGAGAAATTTAAACTGAATTGGCACTTTTCAATTTATTTTACAATTTGATAATAAAAAACCCGCCCGGATTGATTCCGTGCGGGTTTTATTTATTGAAAATATTTAAGTTATCCTTTAAGGAAATCGCCTATCTCCCCAAGTCCTTCTCCTTTATAATCCGATTTCTGAATAGCATTCATCAATTCGATAATGTGGGCAGGGTTCATGTCCTTGCCCAGAACACGTATAAGAGCAAAGCCTTTATCGTCCATGCTCCCATAAATTATAACCTCGTCTATGGCTTCTTCATCGCCCAGATACTTGATAACACCTTTTCCGTATTTGGAATTCAGCTTCATGAGTTCAACAAAATCATTATTCTTTAAAATAGCGTTAACTTTTGCTTTCTCAACTTCAAATTCAGCTCCGTTCTCATTCGTTTTCCGAAATGCCAGTAAGTTTAATTTTTTCAAAGATTGTAAAGCCACTTGTTGTGTTTCAGACAAATCTTCACTCTTCAAATTTAGAATGCTTGTCGGAATATCGAGGGAAATGAAATTGGGGTTTTCTGAATTGTCGACATAATATTCCTGCAGGCTCTGATGAGAAGAACAGGCGGAAAAGGCCAGGAGTGCGATACCTGCCATTACTGTTAGTATTTTTTTCATTTTATGATCTTTTTATTTAATAAAAGTCGTTAGAAGTGGTAATTGACAGTTGTCCAAAAATAAATTTCCATGCTGTCAATTACCATTTTATCTGTCAGCTATTCTGATTTGCTCTTTTTTTCAGCTTTGTTTAATTCTTCGGGTAAATTCATCTTTTTTGTAAGCGACCCAATTTTGGTAAGATCAATATCTCCGGTTAATGTGAGCAGTACAGTTTCAATGTTTCTCTCGTTTATTTCCAAATCTGCTCTGTCGATACCCGTTACAAACATTAATAGTTCGCTAACATGATCTTCATCCTTCCCGTTTTTCACATAGAACTTAACATTTGTGTCTTTATCCTTTACCCGCATCAATTCTTCCAAAGAAGAAGATTTCAGGTACTTGTCTACGGTCGCCTGCATATCTGCAGAAACTGATTTATCCTCAGTAATGAATACCTTAAGACCACTTAAGCTCTTTGCTATATTCATAAAGTCTTGAGCTTCAGGATCATCCACATCTACATCCATCTTAACCAAAAGGTTAAACATGTTTTTATTTATTACTACAGAACTTACTGCATCTGAATCCTCATATTTATCAAAAATGGACTGTGAGAAACCACAAAGCGGTAAAACTGCCAATGCTACTATTAGAATATACTTTTTCATCTTTTAAATTTTAATTGTTGTTGTAAATTTTTTGTTTTGTTTGTTCAAATTCATTTAAATAGGCCACTTTTTCGGTACCACGTTCCAAATTTTGTGCCAGGAGGTTCAATGCCTTTTTTGTCTCGCTATAGGCATATTCAGCCTCTTTTTGCTCCCGGTAATCATTACCGAAATATATTCCAAAGACCATAACTGCCACTGCTGCAATAGAAATCCATTTGTAGTAAGATACCCTAGGTTTTAATGGAACCTGCTTAGTAAACCGTTCGTCTTTGGCTTGGGAAAAGTAAGTAAACATTGGAGCGTATTGTTCCAGATGCGGTGCAACCGAATCCTGTGTAAAATAATCTCTCAATTGTTCCTCCTCTGCCACCGTGGTAGTAGCCTCAAAGTACTTTTCCATTAATTTTTCAATTCTATCCAATTCCATAACTATGTTTTTGCATTAATTTTTCTCTAACTGTTTTTCTTGCCCTGGACAGTGCTACCCGTACTGCTGTAGGCTGCATTTCCAGTAAATCTGCAATTTCTTCAAAATCGTATTCCTCAACATCCCGTAATTGCAATACCAGTTTTTGCTGTTCTGGTAATTCCTCCATTATTTTTTCCACCCAGCTCACACTGTCTCTTGCCTCTAATTGTTTCTGTAAAGAAGAGCTCCCATCCTCGTAATTACTATGCACCAGTTTCAGGTTGCTGGATTGTTTGGATTTTAACCTATCCAGACAAAAGTTCTTGGTCATTGTCATGGCAAAAGCCTCAACATTTTTATAGCCTTCAATATTTTTATTCTTGGACCATAACTTCAACAGTATTTCCTGTGTGGCATCTTCAGCCTCTTCTGCGGAAATGAGCAATCTTTTTGACAATCTGTATAACTTGTCCTTAAAGGGCATAACCACATTTAAAAATTCTGATTGTGTCATTGTCGGTTGATCTGTTATTGTATGAACCATTCAAGGTGTTTTACATAAGCAAGACGAGGTACATCGAATTTTGTTACAAAATATTTTATTTTCTTGCAGATGTATGTAATTTGCACCCCCTAAAGCTACTAATTTTAAATATTTAGTGTGCCCGTTACAAGAATAGGGAGGAAAAAGTGTTAAGTAATACTAAATTTGGAATGATAGTTGTATAAACTATGTAAATTGCCGAAAAAAAAGATTAAATGAAAAAGTACCTCCTTTTATTTATAGGAATTGCAACCCTTCTTTTAGCCTGTAATAATGATGACAATAGCGGCATTCCCGGGCCCGGCAGTGATTCAATAAGTGTTCAGGACTTTATGTGGAAGGCAATGAATATTTATTATTTCTGGCAGGGAGACGTAGCCGACCTGGCTGATGACAGGTTTACTACCAATGAAGAGTACATTGCATTTCTGGACTCTGAATCGGATCCGACTGATTTTTTCAATAATAAACTGCGGTTTTCTGAGGACCGATTTAGCTTTTTAAATAGCAATTATAAAACTCTTACGGACAATTTAAATAATGGAATCTCGCGCAGTAATGGAGTTGAGTTTGGATTGTTCAGATATGGTGACACCAATACTGATTTATTTGGATATGTACGTTACATTATTCCCAATTCTGATGCTTCCGCAAAAGACATCTCGCGCGGAGAACTATTTTCAGGGGTGGACGGACAGGCACTAAATGAAAATAATTATCGGGAACTTTTATTTGGCGAAAATGCCACCTATACTTTGAACATGGCCGATTTAGTGGATGGGGTAATTACTCCAAACGATAAAAGTGTAGAATTAACCAAACAAGATGGATTAGTTGAAAATCCGGTATATATAGTACAAACCTTTGACATAAATGGCCAAAAAATAGGTTATTTAATGTACAACGGTTTTACAAACCTGTTTGATGAACAATTGAACGACGCCATGGGACAATTGAAATCCAGTGGGGTTACAGACCTGGTGCTTGACCTGCGATATAATCCGGGGGGATCTGTTAATTCATCCCGTTTACTTTCAAGTATGGTTTTTAGCACCAATACCAATAATCTATACCTCAGACAACGCTGGAATGACAAATTACAAGCGATTTTCTCTGAAGAACAATTAACGGATTATTTTGCCGACAGAACGGGCAATGGTACGGCAATAAATTCCTTAAACTTAAACCGGGTTTATGTTTTGACAACCCGCAGTACAGCATCGGCTAGTGAGTTAGTGATCAATTGCCTGGATCCTTATATAGAGGTAATAAAAATAGGGAGCACCACTACCGGCAAGAATGAATTTTCACTTACGCTGGTGGATGATCCCGCCAGGGATGGCGCTCCATTTCTTTGGACTCCATCCAGGGAAAACCAAATAAATCCGGACAATAGCTGGGCAATTCAAGCACTGGTAGGAAGAAACGAAAATTCAATTGGTTTCTCAGATTATACCGCCGGATTTGCCCCGGATATAGATTTGGCAGAGGATTTGGATAACATGGGAGTCTTAGGCGATGTCAATGAACCATTACTTGCCAGGGCCATTGAAGCAATTACAGGCATTTCCGGGAAAAGGGATTTTACCGTAAAAAGACCTTTTGAACTATTTACGAGTTCTAAAATGTTTACACCCATGAAGGACAATATGGTTCTGGACAATCCACCTCGTATTGATCTTGATATTAAATACTAAATACCTAAAGTTTTAAACTTAATCCCAGCCTCAGGTTCCTGCCTCTTGTATTGAACCCGATGACTTCTGTAAAATTGGTATTAAACACATTTTCTATGTTTAAAAAGAATTTGAGTTTATTGGCCAGCACCTTTTGTGAAACATAAATGCCAAAAGTTGAAAAAGGGTCCAGAACCTCATCATCAAATGTATTAAAATCCGTGTCCAGCCTTTTTCCAACATATGAATATGTTATCGATGTATAGGTATCTGATGAGAAAGAATAGCTCAAAGCGGTATTTAGGCTATGCTTTGGTATTCTTATTGCATTATCCCCCTTTCGTTCTGTAAAGGTATAATTCGCATTCAAATTCATATTCTTAAAAGGCACCCAGGCCAATTCTGCTTCCAATCCCTGAACATTTATGGTTTCTGTAGCATTTAAATACTGAAACTGTGTATTATCAAAGAATACGAAGTCGTCTTCTTTTCTATTAAAGTACAGAGCGCTTAATCTTAATGATTTGCTCAATTTATACTCCAGGCCACCTTCCACTGTCCTGTTGGTTTCCGGCTCTAACAAGGCGTTGGCACCAAAAATACCAAATAACTGGCTTAACGATGGCGTAATATATGAGGTGGCATATGAACCCATAAATTTCAGGTACCCTTCATCCATTATAATGGAATAGGACGGATTAATATTATAGACTAAATGGCTGCCATATTCTGAGTGAAGGTTAAGCCGCAGCCCGGCATTGATATGAAACCCAAAAGAAGATATATAGACCAAATTAGCATATGGATCGACCAGGGAAAATTCCTGGGTTCCTTCAATTTCTGCCTGATCCAGATTATAATTAACCCCCAGAATTGTATATATACGGTCGTTAAATGTATATCGGTTAAACAGGTCAACAATATAATTTTTACCTGCAAACACAGAGGGAAATGAACTTCTGTTGTCAGACATAAAATCTGTATAGGAACCGTTTAAATTTAAGTCTCCTTTTGCATAGGACCATTTAGAAGATATACCTACACGTTTTTGTTCTGTCAGAAAAGTGTAAGGCGCATCCAGTAAACCAAAAGACTCATCATAAGCACTGTTCATACTGGTCTGATTGCCATAAATGACAAGATTTAATTGGTCATTAATTTTATACCCCAATTTTAAATCAATGGCATACCTTGAAAAAGGATCTTCTTCATTGGTATCTGTAATAATTGATGATAAACCATTGTTATATGCATTGGAAAACCCCAGGGAATAGTTAAAGCTGTCGAGGGTTCCACTAATTAGGGCGGTATTACTAAATTCTGCTATATTGTAATTCTGATCCTTGGCAGACTGATTGGTCCCCATACTACTTTGAAAATCCCCGCTTATTTTTTTTTTAGAGGCCTTTTTACTCGTTATATTAATTACGGCAGTTGCGGCACCCATGCCATAGAGGGTACTGGCAGCGCCTTTAATAATTTCAATGGATTCTATACTCGATATAGCCAGTAATCGAAGGTCATATTCCTGGGAGAACGAAGAAGGATCCGAAACTCTTACACCGTCAATCAGGATTAATACCTGTCTGCCCCTGCCCCCTCGTGCAAAAACCCCTAAAACTTCGCCCTGCCTCCCACGGCTCCCAGATATTTCTATGCCACTTTTAGAATTGACTAGCTCTGCTACGGTTTTACCCTGGTTATTTTTTAGTTCTTCAAGGCCTATTTTAATAACTGTTTTGCCGGAATTCTCCCTTTTTATGGGAAATCTGGAATCACTGACAACTACCTCATCCAATTCCTGCAACTCCACAGAATCTTTTTGTTGCTGAGCATCAACAATTGTATGCAATGCGCAAACAATGGAAAAAAGAAAGCATCTTTTTATCATTACAGTCAACTACGTTTGCGGGAAAATTGTACAGTTGTTACTTCTATACGTAAACTTTTATCCCGAAAGTTTAACAATTATTTGTTGAATTAGGCAGGTCTCCTGACTTGCGTCTTGCCACCAACCTTCCCGTTGAAGTTCAATTGATTGGAACATCTACAGTGGTATTGAAGCGGTAACAAGCATTCCTCTAATTTGGAATAAAGCTTACAGTTGCGGGAACAGCTCCGGACTTTAACCGGATTCCCTTTTAATTTCAATTCTATATTTTGAAATGAAAACCAAAATTCAAAAACGAATGTAGTACTATTTATTTATTCTGAATCTCTTTTTCTGCCTAGTTTTAAAATAAGCCAGAGTATTCCAATTATGAAGTGAAGTACTATAATGCCTCCAATAATATAAATGATAGTATTTGAATCTCTTCCCATTTGAAAATTTTTAACAAATTTAAAAGGTATGTAATTTTAGAAATGTGACTTTTGTTACCTTGCACAAGTGTTTATGACTCCAATCCCAATAAAGTATATAGCCCTACTAGGCCTTTGCCTGGTAATTATTTCCTGTAAAAATAAAAATGAGATTTCTTTTGTGGAAACTTCAAAAATGGATCTTGTGGCAATCAATTACGCAAAAGGATTCTCAATTGAGAAATGTGCTTCTGGAATAACCTTAATAAAGGTACATTCCCCCTGGCCGGATGCAGAAGACGATTTCACTTACGCTTTGGTACCAAAAGAACTGAAAACAATACCTGACCTGAACAAAAACGAATTTGATGCAATTGTAAGTGTTCCGGTAGAACGAATTATAGTTACTTCAACAACCCATATACCAGCCCTGGAAGATCTGGGAGTCATGGATAGGCTTATAGGATTCCCGGATACAAGATACATTTCTTCAGAAATCGTTAGAAAACAAATAACTCTGGGGAAAATAACAGACCTGGGTAATAATGAGTCCATAAATACAGAAATGGCCATCAGCCTTAATCCCGACCTGGTAGTTGGGTTTGCAATTAATAAGCAGAATAAGGCCTATGAGACACTTCAGCGTTCAAATATTCCGGTAGTTTACAACGGAGACTGGACAGAGGAATCCCCACTGGGCAAAGCGGAATGGATTAAATTTTTTGCTCCCTTCTTTAATTTGGAAGAAAAGGCCGCCCGGTTCTTCAATGCTACCGAAGTAAATTATTTAGCAGCCAGGAGTTTGGCATCGGAAGCCACAACAAAACCTACCGTTCTTAGCGGCGCACTTTATAAAGACGTTTGGTATCTTCCTGGAGGAAAAAGTTGGGCAGCGGCTTTTATTAATGACGCCAATGCCGAATACTTATGGAAGGACACCAAAGAAACCGGAAGTCTTTCATTAAGTATAGAAAGTGTGCTGGCAACAGCTAATGACGCTTCCTTTTGGATATCCCCTTCCCAATTTATTTCCTATGAGGAACTTGACAAGGCCAGCAGGCATTACAAACAGTTAAAGGCCTATAAAGAAAAAAGAATATACACTTTTGCAAATACTAAAGGAGCCACGGGAGGTTTGTTATTTTATGAATTGGGACCATCCAGGCCGGATTTGATTCTAAAGGACCTTATATTTATATTTCACCCCGAATTACTCCCGGAACACCAACTTTTCTTTTTTAAACCCCTGGAATAGTGCAAAGATCTAAGTCATACATGCTCCCTTTTATAATCCTATTGTTGGTTTTGGTTTTATGCTTAATCCTTAACCTCAGTCTTGGATCAGTCAGCATTCCTTTCAGCGCTACAATTAAGAGTATTTTTGGTGGAGCAGTTCCGAACGAATCCTGGCATTATATTATTTGGAATTACAGGATTCCCAAGGCATTTACTGCTGTTCTGGTAGGAAGTGGTTTGTCATTAAGCGGTTTGTTAATGCAGACCCTTTTCAGAAATCCATTAGCAGGACCTTTTGTACTGGGAATAAGCTCAGGTGCAAGTTTGGGCGCAGCACTTTTAATTATGGGGTCTGCACTATTTTCTCAGTGGTATATTTTTGAGGTCATCAATGACGTTTCACTGGCCATAGCTTCCAGTATAGGTAGTTTCCTGGTACTTTTGGCTGTAATAACCGTGGCTTCCAGAGTTAAGGACACCATGGCATTGCTCATTATTGGATTAATGTTTGGTAGTTTAACGGCTGCATTGGTAAGCGTACTCTCCTATTTCACGGATGCCGAAAGGTTACAACAATATATCTTTTGGGCTTTTGGCAGTGTAGGTAATTTGTCCTGGGCACAACTAGCTCTTTTATCTGGGTTTATTCTTGCAGGGGTAATTTTGAGTATTAGTTCTATCAAATCGCTCAACGCCCTGCTTTTGGGAGAGAATTATGCGCGCAGTCTGGGTGTCCACCTCAAAAAAACCCGTTTTATAATAATCCTTGCCACAGGATTACTGGCCGGTGCCGTGACGGCTTTTGCAGGTCCCATTGCCTTCATTGGATTGGCCGTACCGCATTTAACCCGTCAAATTTTCAATACCACAGATCATAGAATATTGGTGCCTGCAGTACTTGTTTATGGGGCTATTCTCCTTTTACTTTGTGATTTGATTGCCCAGTTACCCTCATCGTCCTATGTGCTGCCATTAAATGCAATAACTTCGGTCGTAGGTGCACCTGTAGTCATATGGTTATTGGTGAGAAAGAAGAAAATGATTTTTTAACCCATTACTATAAAACACGCTTATCTCAACAAAAAAAGAACATATCATCCTGGAAGCTTCAAAACTGGCCATTGGATATACCAAGGGTAAAAAGCAAACCAACATAGCAAGCAATATTACTTTTGGTCTTGCCAAAGGGGAGCTTGGTGCCATTGTGGGCATAAACGGTATAGGCAAGTCAACTCTATTGAGAACTTTGGGGCGAGTACAACCCAAATTATCCGGTTCGGTACTTATAAATGATCAAACCATCGAATCCTTAAGGTCATATGATATGGCAACCCTCGTGAGCATAGTGCTGACAGAGCCAATAGCCTCAAAGAATCTGACGGCATTACAATTGATCAGTTTGGGAAGACATCCTTATACCAACTGGATTGGAGCCTTATCTGCAGAGGATCAATCAAAAATCCTGAATGCTATAAAAATGTTAGAATTGGAGAGTTTACAGAATGCCAAATGTTATGAACTTAGTGACGGGCAATTGCAAAAGGTAATGATAGCCAGGGCATTGGCGCAGGATACAAAAATCATCCTTCTGGATGAACCTACCACACATTTGGATCTCTTTCATAAAGTACATATTTTAAAACTACTCCAAAGAATAGCTCATGACACCAATAAGGTTGTACTTTACACCACCCATGAAATAGACCTTGCCATACAGCTTTGCGATAAAATATTTATTATGAATAAGGATACTAATAATTTTGGCGCTCCCTGTGAACTTATCCGGAACAAAAGTTTTGAAGATTTATTTCCAAAAGACACTATTACCTTCAACCCGGAAACAGGTTCGTTTAAGATTAACAAGTAAGTACAACTCCTGCAGAAAATTTCATGCTAATCCTTTATCTTTACTTTTTAGAATCAAAAATCTATGGAAACCTATTTGGTTTATAGCATCCTTGCCTTGATTTTTTTGGCGGCTGGTTATTTTTTAGGTAACTACATCCAAAATCTTAAAACAAAATCGAGTCAAAGTACCCTTCTTGAACGTGAGCAACAGCTAAGGAATAACCTTTCAGAAATGGAAAAGAGGTTGGCTTTAGGTACGGAAGAGATTGGTAAATTGAGATCACAAAAAGAAGGTTTAGGGATTCAGATAAGTCGGTATGAAGCTGAAATGGAAAACCTTCAACAAAAAAATACAGAGCAGAAAGAAGAAGTAGAAAAATTACAGGAAAAGTTCAGCAAAGAATTTGAAAATTTAGCCAATAGAATATTGGATGTTAAGTCCGAGAAATTTACCAAGCAGAATAAAGAAAATATTGAAAATATTCTGAATCCTTTAAAGGAAAAAATCAAAACCTTTGAAGATAAAGTTGAATTGAGTCAGAAAGAAAACATTAGTATTCACTCCTCGCTGAAGGAACAACTTTTAAACCTGCAAAGTCAAAATCTAAAAATCACTCAGGAAGCAGAAAACCTTACAAGAGCTTTAAAAGGCGATAGTAAAATGCAAGGGAACTGGGGAGAATTAGTACTGGAAAGGGTTCTGGAGAAATCAGGGCTTGAAAAAGACCGGGAGTATTCTGTGCAACAGAGTTTTACCAGGGAAGATGGAAGCAAGGTATTGCCAGATGTCATAATTCATCTTCCGGATGGTAAAAAAATGGTGGTAGATTCCAAGGTGTCTCTTACCGCGTATGAACGTTTTATAAATTCCGAAGAAGAATTAAGGGAAAAATATTTAAAGGAACATATAAGCTCAATCAAAAATCATGTGGATCAGCTATCTTCTAAAAAATATGAAGACCTCTACGAAATGGAAAGCCCTGATTTTGTTCTGATGTTTATTCCTATTGAACCTGCTTTTGCTATTGCCATAAACAATGATACCACTATATATAACAAAGCATTTGAACAAAATATTGTTATTGTTACACCGTCAACCTTATTGGCTACACTGCGCACTATTGACAGTATGTGGAACAATGAGAAGCAGCAAAAAAACGCTATAGAAATCGCCAGGCAGGCAGGTGCTTTATATGATAAATTTGAAGGGTTCATTTCGGACTTAACCAGGGTAGGTAAGAAAATGGATGAAGCGAAGGTTGAATACAAAGGTGCCATGAGCAAATTGGTGGAAGGTCGCGGGAATATAATAACCAGTATCGAAAAACTTAAAAAAATGGGCGCTAAAGCTAAAAAATCCCTTCCGGATAAATATCTTGAACGTGCCAGGCAGGATGATTTTGAAGAAAACCTAAATTAATATATATGAAAAAAGCTTTATTCATTGCGTTGAGCGTCATAGTACTGGCTTTCGTATTATTCTTAACTTTTATACATTATGTACCCTATAGCGAAGGAGTCCGATCCGGTGAGTTAATAAAAATTAGTCATAAAGGTGTCTTTGTAAAAACATGGGAGGGTGAATTGAGCCAGGGGATTTCGGGTGCCCAAATATTTAAGTTTTCTGTATCAGGCAAAAAGAAAGATGTGATTGATAAGTTGAAAGAATATCAGGGAGCCTATGTAAAACTAACCTATGAGGAACGCTATACCACCTTCTTTTGGTGGGGTGATACCAAATATTTTATTTCAGACGTAAAACTTGAAAAATCACCACACTTTAATAATTAATTTATTGAAGTAAAAGCTGATTCCAGGAGACAGTTGAATTCTAAAATCAAGATCTTCTTAATATGCCTGCGGCATCCGCATCCAGGAACCAAATCAATTTTCCCGATCTAGGTAACACAAAAGAAGCGGGATATCTTTCATAGTTTCCCTGCATTTCTATTATCTCAAATACTTTTTGTGCCTTACTGGTGCCTGTTACTAAAAACGCAACCTCACTGGCATTATTGATAATTTGCCCGGTTAGAGTAACTCTTTTCTGACCTGTTTCAGGATGTTCTGCAACCTCACAATACTTTTTGGAATTAAATAATTTCATCTGATGAGGAAATATGGAAGCCGTGTGCCCGTCATCTCCGAGCCCAAGAATAACAAGATCAAATTGTGGTAGCTCCCGGTAATATGGAAGCCTTTTTTTTAAAATTTCGCTATATCTTTTTGCTTCAACCACCGGATCATTCTCTCCATATATGCGATGTATGTTAGCCCTGGAAAGGCCTACTTTGGAAAATAGATATTCATCAGCCATTTTATAATTACTTTCCCCATCATCCGGTGGAACACAGCGTTCATCGCCCCAATAAAATTGAACCGTTGACCAGTCGATCGCATCTTTAAAATTCAATGCCAATTCCTTAAAAACTTCCTTTGGAGTGCTCCCCCCCGATAAGGCAATGTGTGTAGTCTCATTTTTGGATACTACATTTACAAGGTATTCCGAAAATGTTCTGGCAGCATCCCTTTTTGATCCTGATATATTGACTTCCATTCTCTCGTTTTACTTTATTACACAGAAACCAGGGTCATCAGCGAGGTACTCACCAGGATTTCTCCAGCTATAATTTCCTTCAAATAGTTCGTCAGCATTTAGGGGACCCCACACTCCTGCGGAATAGCCATAGGTTTTTACATCTTTCCCATTTTTCCAGTATTCTAGAATTGGATCCACAAACTCCCATGCCGCTTCTACTTCATCCGCCCGTGCATATAAGGTCGGGTCTCCCTGCATAGCATCCAGTAGGAGGCGTTCATAAGCGCTCATTATATTTTTCTCCGCTAAACTGGAATAGTAAAATTCCAAATTTGCACGCTCTACCTTAAAACCCTGTCCCGGAACCTTAACCCCAAATTTTATTAATATTCCTTCATCGGGCTGTATTCGTATAATCAATTTATTGTCTTTATCAATGATCCCTGATTCACTAAAAATATGATGATGCGGCGGTTTAAAATGTATTACTACTTCGGTAACCTTCGTGGGCATTCTTTTTGCTGTTCGAACGTAAAAAGGCACATCTTTCCATCGCCAGTTATCGACATAGAATTTTATTGCTGCATAGGTCTCCGTAGTAGATTCAGGATCAACTCCTTCTTCCTCCCTATAGCCTGGCACGTGTTCACCCATAATATCCGAAGCCAAATATTGGCCTCTAATGGTATTTTTAAAAAGTATTTCCTCCTCCCTCATAATTCTCAGAGACTTCAGGGCTTTTACTTTCTCATTCCTTATTTCTTCAGCTTTATCATCAATGGGTGGTTCCATCACCACTAATGAGACAATTTGCAAAAGGTGGTTTTGGAACATATCCCGCAAAGCGCCGGATTTATCGTAATAACCGCCTCTTTTTTCTACTCCCACCGATTCTGCATTGGTTATCTCTACATGATGAATATAATTCCTGTTCCACAAGGGTTCAAATATGCTGTTTGCAAATCTGGTTATTAAAAGGTTTTGCACCGTTTCTTTACCCAGGTAATGATCAATCCGGTAAATCTGGGGTTCACGAAAATATTTTTGTAGCCCTGCATTAAGATTTTTGGCGGTTTCATAACTATAACCAAATGGTTTTTCTACAATAATTCTTTTCCAGCCCTTGGTCTCGTTTGCCAGTTCCTTTTCCGCCAGATTCATGGCTATATCCTCATAAATATTTGGAGGAGTCGACAGATAAAACATAAAATTGTTATCCGTTCCATACGTTTCGTTAAGTGCCGCAATACGATCCCTTAAATTACTGTAGTCTGAATCGTAATCCTGTCCAATATCCGTATAAAAGATCTTATCGGCAAAGGCCTTTATATAGCTCTCATTATGACCGTCAAGCAATTCCCTTAAATACTTGCTCCCGGTAACTACCTTCTCCCTGAATTCCTGATCGCTTAAAACACTTCTGCTGGTACCCAATACAACAAAATTTTCTGCAAGATAATTTCCTTTATATAGGTCAAACAATGCAGGGATAAGTTTTCTTGCAGTTAGATCACCTGAGGCACCAAAAATAATCAGCATTTGATTTTCTACTTTACTCATGTACAGTTTTGTTGGTTATTTAGGAGTTTATAGTATGGGAGAAATTATCTATAGCCCCTAAATTCGATATTTTAAATTATTTTTGAATCTCGCCTTTGGCTAAGATAAAATTTATTTACTTCTCACATAGAAGAAATGAATGCTGTCAACCTTGAGTCGAAAAAACATTTAAACCATATTTATGGAAAATAATACATACGATTTTGGACTGATTGGCCTTGGTGTTATGGGTCGCAATTTTATTTTAAATGTCGCAGACCATAATTACAAAGCTTTTGGTTATGACCTTGATCCGGAAAAAGTAGATGCATTGATTAAAGAAGGGGGAAATCAGGCGAAGGTGAGCGCGTCCGTTGATATAGCCACTTTTATTTCAGCCTTATCATTGCCTCGTAAAATAATGTTGTTGGTGCCAGCGGGAAAGGCTGTAGATGCCGTCATTGAAAGTTTGCTGCCCCATTTATCCAAGGATGATATTATTATCGACGGAGGGAATTCGTTTTTTACAGATACAGACAGAAGAGAAACTTATTTGCAGTCCAAAGGTATTCATTTTTTTGGTGCTGGTGTTTCCGGAGGCGCAGAGGGAGCCCGAAATGGCCCCAGCATAATGCCAGGGGGGTCCAGGATGGCCTATAAGGAGGTGCAACCCATTTTTGAAGCTGTGGCTGCCAAATTTAATAATGAACCCTGTGTGGCCTATCTGGGTCCTAAATCGGCAGGCAATTATGTTAAAATGGTCCATAATGGAATAGAATATGGATTAATGCAATTAACCGCCGAATTTTATGATTTACTTCAAAAGGGAGGTCAACTAGATAACAAAGAATTACATCAGGTATTTACGGAATGGAATAAAGGAGACCTGCAATCCTTTTTAGTGGAAATTAGTGCGCAAATATTTGAGAAAAAGGATCCTTTGGGACATGGTCAGCTAGTGGATAAAATATTAGACAAGGCCAAGCAAAAAGGCACGGGTAAATGGACTTCACAAAATGCAATGGATATAGGAATTCCAATTCCCACAATAGATATAGCGGTAAGCATGCGGGAGATCTCGTCTCTAAAAGAGGAAAGGATGTTAGCCTCTAAGCAGTATGGGCGAGGTAAAACAGACCTAATAGAAAAGGAAAAGCTAATTGCAAAGGCAGGAAAGGCACTGTATTTTGCGTTTATAATAACCTATGCCCAAGGAATGCACCAGTTAAGGGCCGCTTCCAATGAATATGGTTATGCGTTAAGTCTGGCCGGCATTGCCAAAATTTGGCGGGCAGGATGTATTATCAGGGCAGCACTGCTCGAAGATATTGCCAGGGCATTTGAGGAGGATAATGAATTGGTGAATCTACTTTTGGCGCCTGCTTTTTCAGAAAAAATACGGGAATCTGTAGGAGATGCAAGGGAATTGGTTACCTATGCAGCCCATAATGGTATTCCCATGCCCGGATTGTTTAATTCACTTAGCTATTTTGACGCATATACCTCTGAGCGACTGCCATTAAACCTTATTCAGGCTCAAAGAGATTACTTTGGATCACATACCTATGAACGAACAGACAAGGAAGGAATTTTCCATACAGACTGGAGCTAGTTTTATCAAAAAAGTCCAAACATCCAGAAACTGACTGAAGATTAAAATATAAATCCGGTAAAGAAAATGGTTGTGCAGACATACATTAAACATTTAGTTTAACTTTAAAATGAAACATAAACTACTTAAATCTTTATACCCATATTTAATCCTGCTTGGAATCTGTAATGGAATAGCCCAAAACAAACCCTTATACATTCAGGACATTACCGGTATACATGCTGTAATCCCCGGAGAAATTTGGTTATCGCATGAACACATACTGGTAGATTTTATAGGTGCAGATAGTATCAATCCCAGTTCCTGGAATCATGAAGATATCATAGAACAGGTACTCCCGTATTTGACAGAACTTCAAAAGTTTGATATAAAATATTTTGTTGATGCTACCCCACAATACCTGGGTAGGGATGTACTCCTCCTAAAAGAATTTGCTGAGAGGACGGGGATAAAAATCATTACTAACACTGGACTTTACGGGGCTCAGAATAACAAGTTTATCCCTGTTTTTGCCGAAAAAAGTACGGCTGAAGAACTTGCCTTTCAATGGCTTAAGGAATTTAAAGAAGGAATTAACGGCACCAACGTAAAACCGGGATTTATAAAGATAAGTGTGGATGATACAGATTCCCTTAGTCCGATGCATCGGAAGTTGGTTGAAGCTGCAGCCCTGTGCCATTTAAATAGTGGGTTGACAATTGCCTCACATACAGGAAAGGCAACTGCTCTATGGCCCCAATTGGAGATTCTTTCTAAATACGGCGTTTCTCCAAATGCATTTATTTGGGTACATGCACAAGCTGAAGACCAGGAAACCAACTTTCAAAAAGCTGCCAAAACTGGATGTTGGATAAGTCTTGATGGGTTAGGCTGGGAAATAGACAAACATGTGGATAAGCTGCTTTATGCGAAAAGAAATGGTTTTCTAAATCAAATTCTGATTTCGCACGATGCGGGTTGGTATGACCCTCAGAAAGATGTTCAAAAAATTAAACCCTATACCCCCATTTTCAAAACCCTTCTCCCGTTGCTGAGGTCAAAAGGGTTTACCGAGGAAGAAATTAACCTTCTCATTTCGGTTAACCCTTCCAGGGCCTATGCTATCAATAAAAGGATGGTAATTTCTAAGGGAGAAAATCCATAAATAGCCAATTTATGTCATTGAGCATATCAATCCTTCAACCTATTTGCTCAGATACATCTTCCGCTTAGAATACAGTTCGTAAAACTGATCATCCTTCAAACTGTCAATAAACAAGATGCTTTCTCCCGTACTCTTCATTTCCGGTCCAAGGTTTTTATTCACATTGGGAAATTTATTAAATGAAAAAACGGGTTGTTTTATGGCAAAGCCTTCCAGCTTTGGGTTAAAGTTAAAATCGCTTATGTTTTTTTCTCCCAGCATTACCTTGGTTGCATAATTAACATAGGGCTCCCCATATGCCTTTGAAATAAAAGGAACAGTCCGGGATGCCCTTGGATTGGCCTCTATGATATAAACCAAATCATCCTTTATAGCAAACTGAATATTTATCAACCCCACTGTATTTAAGGCCAGGGCAATTTTTTTTGTATGATCCTTAATCTGTTGCATTACAAATTCACCCAGGTTAAATGGTGGCAGGGTGGCATTTGAATCCCCTGAATGTATTCCACAGGGTTCTATATGCTCCATTATTCCAATAATATATACATCCTTGCCGTCACAGATTGCATCAGCCTCGGCTTCTATGGCACCATCCAAGTAATGATCCAGTAAAAGTTTATTGTTGGGTATTTTGCGCAGCAGATCTACCACATGTTCTTCCAGTTCTTCCTTATTGATTACGATTTTCATTCCCTGCCCGCCCAGTACATAGGAGGGTCTCACTAATAACGGAAAATCGAGTTTATCTGCCAATTCCAGGGCTTCTTCAGCGCTTTCCGCAACTCCAAATTCTGGATAGGGAATATTATTTTCCTGCAATAATTTGGAAAAGCTTCCCCTGTCCTCAGCCAGGTCTAAAGACTTGAAACTGGTGCCTATAATTTTTATTCCGTATTTATCTAACTTTTCTGCTAATTTAAGAGCGGTCTGTCCGCCTAACTGAACAATCACACCTTCAGGTTTTTCATGCAGGATAATGTCATAGATATGTTCCCAGAACACCGGTTCAAAATATAATTTATCTGCAGTGTCAAAATCTGTGGATACGGTTTCCGGGTTGCAATTAATCATTATTGTTTCATAACCACATTCCGCAGCTGCAAGTACGCCATGTACACAGCAATAATCGAATTCAATCCCCTGCCCTATTCTGTTTGGTCCAGAACCAAGTACAACAATCTTTTTTCGATCAGTAACAATACTGTCATTGGCTACAAACCGCTCCCCCTCCGGAGTTTCAATTTCCTCTTCGAAAGTAGAGTAATAATATGGCGTCATAGCTTTAAATTCAGCCGCACAGGTATCTACTAATTTATAGACCCTGTTGATTTTTAGTGCCATTCTTTTCTTGTGAACCTCACTCTCATAACAATCGAGCATATGGGCTATTTGCCTGTCTGCAAAACCTTTTTGCTTCCCTTCGAGTATCAACTCCCTGGGAAGGCTTTCAATGGTATATTTGGATATTTCCTTTTCCAGCAAGTGCAATTCTTCATATTGCTTTAAGAACCACATATCTATCTTTGTGATCTCATGTATTCGACTCAAAGGAATTCCAAGTTGTATAGCATCATAAATCACAAAAACCCTATCCCAGCTGGCTACAGTAAGTTTACTAATAATCTGGTCATAGTTTTTATACCCTTTCCCATCGGCACCCAGGCCATTTCGCTTAATTTCAAGAGACTGAGTAGCTTTGTGAAGGGCTTCCTGAAAAGACCGTCCAATTCCCATCACCTCTCCAACCGATTTCATCTGCAGGCCCAGGCTTCTGTCTGATCCTTCAAACTTATCAAAGTTCCATCTTGGTATTTTTACGATTACGTAATCAAGTGTTGGTTCAAATAATGCCGAAGTAGATTTGGTAATCTGATTTTCCAATTCATCCAGAGAGTAGCCAATGGCCAGTTTCGCAGCAATCTTGGCAATAGGATACCCGGTGGCTTTGGAAGCCAGGGCCGAAGACCTGGATACTCTTGGATTGATTTCGATAGCTATGATATCTTCCTTCTCATCCGGACTCACCGCAAACTGCACATTGCAACCACCCGCAAAATCACCAATACTCCTCATCATTTTCAGGGCCATATCCCGCATTCTTTGAAAAGTGCGGTCAGACAAGGTCATTGCTGGTGCAACTGTAATAGAGTCTCCTGTATGGATGCCCATCGGATCCATATTTTCAATGGTACAAATAATGACTACATTATCATTTTTGTCACGTAGCAATTCAAGTTCATACTCCTTCCATCCCATAAGGGCCTTGTCTATCATTACCTCATGGATAGGCGATATTTCAAGCCCCCGGCTAAGTAGATCGTCAAAATCTTCCGGTTTATGTACAATTGATGCACCGGCCCCTCCCAGGGTATAAGACGCTCTAATTACCAGTGGAAACCCAAACTCCTGGGCAATCTCCTTACCTTGAAGAAAAGATGTAGCAGTGGACTGAGGGGCCATTCCAATGCCAATTTTAAGCATTAACTCTCGGAATTTCTCGCGATCTTCTGTAATATTTATGGCATCGATATCAACACCAATAATTTCAATCCCAAAGTCATTCCAAATTCCTTTGTCACCTGCTTCAATACACAAATTAAGGGCGGTTTGCCCTCCCATTGTTGGTAAAACCGCGTCAATATTTGGATGTTGTTTTAAGATATGAACAATAGATTTGGTGTTAAGGGGGAGAAGATATATATGATCTGCCATAGAAGGATCTGTCATTATAGTAGCCGGGTTACTATTGATCAACACTGTCTCAATACCATCTTCCCTCAGTGAGCGCAAAGCCTGAGAGCCAGAATAATCAAATTCACAGGCCTGTCCTATAACTATTGGTCCGGACCCAATTATTAGTATTGATTTTAAATCCTTACGTTTTGGCATTTCTTTGTTTTTTTAGGTATAGTATTATTTACTGGATAAAAAAAAGGTGCTACTTTTAAAAAGTAACACCTTATTATTTTGAAAACATTTAACCATTATCTTTTATGTCTCGGCTCTGAAGATACACTAAGTTTTTTTCTTCCCTTTGCCCTTCTTCTAGCAATAACTTTACGTCCGCTTACTGAAGCCATGCGCTCCCTAAATCCATGTTTATTTCTCCTCTTACGCTTGGATGGCTGATATGTTCTTTTCATTACCGTTTTTTTTATTTTGACCTTGCAAAATCTGGGCGCAAATATACGAAGAGTTTTTGCTTTGACAAATGGATTTAAAAAAATATTTCGGATAGTTTTAGTACTTTTGCGGGAACTTTAAAATTATTGAAATAAAAGTTGAAAAAGTTGCCTTATTTATTGGTTTATCTGTTCATTAACACAACAGTATTTGGGCAGTCTATGCTGCAATACAACCTATCTATAGGCGATGTTTTTACTATTAAACAGGATGCAAATCAAATAATTACCCAGGAAATAGACGGAGCTACCCATGAAATTACCAATACGCTAATGGGGATAATTGAATTTAAAGTAAAGGGGGACAACGCCAATACCTATAACATTGATGTCATGTTCAAAGACCTAAACTTAAAAATGATATCGAGTATTCAAGGTGAATTGATGAACGTCAGCGCGAAGATTTACGACGAGAATGACGCACAATCTAAAATATTTAATAGTCTGTTAGATGTTCCCATACATATTATTTTATCCCGAACAGGTGATATTTTGGAAGTAAATGGTGGGGATAGCCTGGTGTCCAAAATGGCGGATGCATCTGGCCTGGAGGATGAGTTTTCATTAAATATGATGAAAAAATCCCTGGAAAATGAATTTGGATCGGAAGCGCTTTCCAATAGTTACAAACAATTGACGTACTTGTACTCTGCCTCTCCCGTTCAGGCAGGTGATAGCTGGAAAAATGAATATTCCGGTAAGCTTCTGGCGCAAAATACCTGGACCCTTAATGAAATTTCTGAAGCGAGTGCCAATATAGAGGGGAAAGCCATTGTGGTCATGGATGTTGTTGAGCCCGCTTCAAGAATGAAGCTCAACGGCATACAAAACTCATCCGTAATTACCGATATTACTACCGGCTTTGTTAAAAAGATGACGGTCCATGGACAGGTTGAAGGATCTACGACTATGACCCAAATGGGTAATCAGGAAATTCCTACTGTTATAAAATCTACAATTATTTACGAATTAATAGAAAACTAAATATGTTTAACAAGAATATTAAACTGGTTATTGCTGCCCTTATTATTGCATATGCCGTCTACCAATTCATAGAGGGCAATATTGGAAACGGCATTTTTCTGATTTTACTTTCTTTGATTTTTATATTTCTTTATTTCAGGAATGAATTTATTCTGCTTGCTTTTCTTAAGATGCGAAAACAGGATATGGAGGGAACAGAAAAATGGTTGCAAAAAATAAAGAATCCGGAATCTTCGCTCACCCCAAAACAGCAAGGATATTACAATTACCTCTTTGGTATAATATTTTCACAAAAGAATCTGACCCAGGCTGAAAAATATTTTAGAAAGGCGCTTAAACTAGGTTTAAACATGGATTATGATGTGGCCATGGCCAAACTTAGTCTGGCGGGCATTGCCATGCAAAAAAGGCGAAAAAGGGAAGCTACAACTCTTCTTCAGGAAGCTAAAAAGCTTGATAAGAATAATATGCTCACCGAACAGATTAAGATGATGCAGCAACAAATGAAGAAAATCTAAAGAATTACTTTGACATCTTATAATATCCCTTATTGGGAATTTCTAAAGTATAAGTTTTTCCGGATGCATTATTAAGATGAGGCTCCCTCAACCACGGATTATGCCGTTTTAAAATTTTGTAATTGATTTCATATTGCTGAGCAAAATCTGCAAAATTTTGTACAGGTTCATCTACTTCCACGGTAAATGTTGGTACTGCATTATAAAGATCTTCATTTTGAATATCAAATCCGTATTTTTCAGGATTACTGAGAATTTCCTTTATGGCCAGTATCCGAAAAACATAACGACCAGTTTCTTCCCCTAATAACAAATCGTAATAATCATTGGCCTTCTGTATACCCATATATTTATTTATTGAACCCGGGCCGGCATTATAAGCGGCGGCTGCAAGCGTCCAACTTCCATATTGATCTTTGTATTTCTGTAAATACCTGCATGCTACCTCCGTGGACTTTTCAAGATGGTAACGTTCATCAACATTGTCATTTACCTCAAGTCCAAATTCACGTCCGGTTTCCTTCATTATTTGCCAAAATCCTGTAGCCCCGGCATGAGACACCACATTTTGAAGTCCACTTTCCGCTACCGCCAAATATTTAAAGTCATCAGGAATACCGTTTTTGGATAAAATAGGCTCAATAACCGGAAAATATTTATGAGCACGTTTCATTAACAAAAGCGCATTAGATTGCCAATACGTATTGACTAAAAATTCCCTGTCAACACGTTCCATTATTTCAGGATCTTCCTGCGGTACTTTCTCGTTCGCAAAATTTAAATCTGATGGAATTTCTATAGCTGAAATTCTATATTCCATGGAAACATTTTTATCATTTATTTCAGTGTCTTTTTCCTGAAACTGATTGCCGAAATTATCCCCCTGTTGGGCGGCAAAAATTAAGGTGCTTATTACAAAAAGAACACCTAATATCATCAGCAAATTCTTGATTATTCTCATATTAAATTATTTAGCGACATATCAAAGGTATAAAATAGAACTCCCTTATTCCAAAATAATTGCAGGCAATCGTTCATTAAACCATTTATATCTGTGAATGATCATAGTATGAGTTCCTTTTGGAACTATGAGGCAGTTCTTAATATATTGAATAGGAAAAACCGCATCATTTTCTCCATGGATGTGAATTAAACCGGAATCATAACTAATTTGGCTCCAGTGCACTATCTTGTCTATACACCAGTCAATATAGTATTTATCTCTTACAGCCAGGTATTCTTGGTATAATTCTATCCGTTTGGTAACCACCTCCCCAAAGGCATACTTAACCAATAGTTCCAGATTGTTTACCAAGCCTGTTGGAAGTAATTTATGGATTTTGGTGTATCTGGCAAAGAGCAGGCGCTTAGGTAATTCCGATTTAAGTTTTATGCTCGATATGATAATCACCTTTTCTGCCTTAATATATTTTGCCATTTCCTGTACAAGCAGTCCTCCGAGTGATACGCCTATAAGCACCGGCTTCTCATGTCTGATTTGGCTGCACATTCTGTCGGCATAGGCTTCAAAAGTCATGCCTGTTTCCGGAATAAACCATTCTAACAGATGTATTTCAAATTTGTCTTTTGGTAGTTCAATATTTTTAAAAATAGAAGGGCCCGTGGCCATCCCTGGCATGAAATAAACCGGAATAATGGTATTACTCATTTCATCTAAACTCTTTATTTCACTAGGAAATTAGCAATTTTTTTGTTACTTTTGTACGCTGTTGGTTAAATTACCCATTCCCAATCGGGAAATTAATCAAGGGCTAGCACTACGGATAATTACGATGAATGCAATATCGTAATTTTTTTATCTGAAACCATTTTAAATCATACTATATGAATGAAGTAGCAATTAAGGATAATAGTTTCTTACGACAATTTGAAACTAGGGTTGATGGTCATCTTGCCAAGATTGAGTACTCTTCGCAGGAAAGAAAAGTTTTTTTAACCAAATTGGTTATTCCGGAGGAAATATCTCAAGAAGGGTTTAAAGAAGAATTTATTAAGTCGGTTTTGAACCTGATTCAGGAACAAAATCTCAGAGTGGTTCCAACAAGTCCTCAAATTGCAGGTTTTTTAAGAAAGAACAGACAATATAAGGAAATGCTTCCGGTAGGCATCCGGATTTGAAAAATTACAAACCTCCTTTAGGGAGGTTTTTTTATACACAGACTTCCCTTGATTCAAAATTTACCTGTACCAGTCCGTCCTCATATATATCATAAAGAGTTACTTCGTGCAAAGTGTTGACTAATTCTGGGTTCCAGGGTGTTTTTACTTTTACGTAATTGTCGGTGAACCCATAGATATAACCTTCTTTATTCTCACTTTCAAACAATACAGTTCTTTTTTTACCAAGTTGACTCTCATAAAACGCCCTTCTTTTTTTAACTGAGAGCCCTCGTAGCATTTTACTGCGCTTACTCCTGACATTCTTTGGCACTACCTCCGCCATATTTGCTGCCGGAGTACCATCGCGTTCGGAATAGGTAAAAACATGCAAATAGGAGATCTCCAACTCGTTTAAAAAATTATATGTCTCTAAAAAGTGTGAATCCGTTTCACCCGGAAACCCCACGATAACATCTACGCCAATGCACGCATAGGGCATCGTTTTCTTGATTCTCTTCACTCGGTCTACATAGAGGTCTGTCAGATAACGCCTTTTCATTTTTTTTAGAAGATCGTCACTACCGCTTTGCAAAGGGATATGAAAATGTGGTACAAAAGCACTACTGCCTGCAACGAAATCTATGGTTTCGTTTTTCAAAAGGTTAGGTTCTATGGATGATATTCTAATTCGGTGAATACCTTCAACCCTGTCTAAAGCTTTAACCAGGTCAAAAAAAGTATGCTCATGCTTTTTATTCCCAAATTCCCCTTTACCATAATCCCCTATATTTACTCCTGTAAGAACAATCTCCTTGATGTTTTGTTCAGATATCTCTTTGGCATTTTTAACTACGTTTACAAGGGCATCGCTTCGCGAAATGCCTCGTGCCAGGGGTATTGTGCAATAAGTACATTTATAGTCGCATCCATCCTGCACCTTTAAAAATGCCCGGGTTCTGTCTCCCATGGCATAACTGCCTACATAAAAATCCGCCTCTTCAATTTCACAGGAATGAATTACTCCAAAATCATTCTTGGAAAGATCATTGATATAGTCAGTTATCTTAAACTTTTCAGTAGCGCCCAAAACCAAATCCACCCCATCAATATCTGCCAATTCCTGTGGTTTTAATTGAGCATAACAACCAATTGCTGCAATAAAAGCATCCGGGTTTATTTTCTGGGCTTGTTTTACAAGCGTCTTAAACCGTTTATCTGCATTCTCCGTAACCGAACAGGTATTTATGACGTACATATCCGCA
>Ga0316188_10000147_pt1 | contig 24773 bp, 18 predicted proteins | sample Phiworburrow1_MG_FD_204933 | JGI IMG/M metagenome (GOLD analysis project Ga0316188, IMG submission 204933) | Coastal sediment microbial communities from Maine, United States - Phippsburg worm burrow 1 | ecosystem: Environmental > Aquatic > Marine > Coastal > Sediment | place: USA: Maine... | reverse complement strand
TAAAGTATTGCATCCATTTATGCCTTTTATAAGCGAAGAGATCTGGCATGTTATCAAAGAAAGAAACAAAGTAGAAGCACTTATTGTTTCTTCATGGCCTGAAGGAGGAATTGTTGATCTAGACTTATTGTCACAATTTGAAGTGACAAGAGAAGTAATCAGTAATATCAGGAAAATCAGGAAAGAGAAAAACATTTCCTTTAAGGATTCGATCGATCTAAAGATAAGAAAAGCGGATGATAATGACACTCGTTTTGATGCGTCGATTGTTCAATTATGTAATGTAAGTGCGATTGAATATACAAGTGAAAGTATTGAAAATGCTTTCAGTTTTGTTGTAAAAAATAATGAGTACTTTATTCCTTTTAGTGAAAGTATCGATATAGAAGAGGAGATCAAAAAAATAAAAGAAGAATTAAAATATACGAGCGGGTTTTTAAATTCAGTGAATAAAAAACTTGAAAACAAACGATTTGTGGATAGTGCACCACAAAAAGTTGTTGAAATGGAATTCAGTAAAAAAGAAGATGCTGAATCGAAGATCCGTATCTTGGAGGAAAAATTAAAGAGCTTAAGTCAATAGGGATATTTCATTAAATAATGGCAGAAAAACCATCAATACCAAAAGGAACCCGGGATTTTTTACCGGAAGAAATGATTCGAAGGAATTATATTTTCGATACGATACGGAAGCATTTCAAGCGATTTGCTTATGTGCCGATCGAAACGCCTTCGATGGAAAATTTAAGTACCCTTACCGGTAAATATGGGGAGGAAGGAGATCGCCTTATTTTTAAGATATTAAACTCCGGAGATTACCTTAAAAAGGCCAATAAGGAAGCTTTAGAAAGTCGGGATTCAGTAAAACTGACCTCCAGTATTTCTGAAAAAGCGCTTAGATATGATCTTACCGTGCCTTTTGCCCGCTTTGTCGTTCAGCATCAAAATGAGATACAATTTCCTTTTAAACGCTATCAAATCCAACCCGTTTGGAGAGCCGACAGACCCCAACATGGAAGGTATCGAGAGTTTTACCAATGCGATGCTGATGTAATCGGGTCTGATTCTTTGCGCTATGATGTTGAAATGATCTCATTGATCGATGAAGTGTTAAGTGACCTGGATTTACGAGATTTTACAATTAAGATCAATAATCGAAAAATACTTGCAGGAATTGCCGAAGTGATGGGGATTTCAAATCAGATCATCGACTATACGGTAGCGATTGATAAGTTAGACAAGATCGGTGAAGAGGGTGTTTTAAAAGAGCTTGAAAGTAAAAATATGCCCGAAAAGGTATTTTCAATGACGCGAGAATTGTTTGCGTTGAAAGGTCAGGAAAACATGCTTGAGTTATTAAACAAATGGTTTAAAAATAGTGAGCTGGGTAAAAAAGGATTAGAGGAGATAAGCTATGTGATCGAAGGAGCTTCTCTTGCTGAATTAAGAAATGCCAAAGTAAGTTTAGATATTACACTTGCCAGAGGATTGAATTATTATACGGGTTCTATCTACGAAGTACTGAGTAATGAAGTAAAGATGGGAAGTATAGTAGGCGGGGGGAGATATGATGATCTGACCGGAGTTTTTGGGCTGAAAGATGTTTCAGGAATTGGGATTTCCTTTGGAGCGGAGCGCATTTATGATATTCTACTCGAACTGGATCGTTTTCCTGAGATGAGCAAAGAAGGAGTGCAGCTATTATTTGTAAACTTTGGTGAAGTCGAAGCCCGTTATTGTGAAAGACTTTTGCGTAAAGTCAGAAGAGAAGGAATCCATGCTGAACTTTATCCTGATAGTGCAAAAATGCAAAAGCAAATGAAATATGCCCATGCTAATTCAGTTGTCTGGGTCGCTATGGTTGGAGAAGATGAAATAAAAAACCAACGAATTTCTTTAAAAAACATGAACACGGGTGATCAGGAAATTTTAAATTTCGAATCTTTCTTAAAGAAGATCCAGAATTGAATAATCTCACGTAGTTTTTAAGAAGAGTGGAGTGTGACAAGCCAAATTGAATAAATATAAGCTTGCTACTTATAAAATATACTAAGAAAAACAGACTATCATTTCTTGTTTTTTATAAAAGTATATCCAAGCATGATATATTGGGACGACAATTTATTTTTCATATCTGGATAAAATGATATTCCAGTGGCCATTTGAAATTGATATAAGATTGATAAGTTCGAAAAATTTACACCGGCGCCTAAGGTCAGTCCCCATTGATGTCTTCTAGAATAGGATAAAAAATCATTTTCCATGTTCATTCCAAAAATGGTGGATACTCCGATTTTTAAAAATGGACTATTGATTGACTTACTCAAATTATAAATTGTTCCAAAATTAACTGTTATCTGGCTATATTTAATTCCTTTTTCATTTTGCGTGGATCCCGATTTTGAGCTTTCCTCTATAAATGAATATTTATTGAATCCCAGATCGGTAAAAATCTTTAATCTTTTATTGTATTTAGGAATGACATAGTGTAGCCCAAAATTGACTGTAAAACTCACAGAAGTAGTAAAATTTAACTTCACTAAGTCAGAATAATATTCGTTTGAAGAAACAAAAGAGGTAGTTGCAAAATTCAATCCGGCGTTCAGATAGGGATGTACACCCCATTTTTCAATGGCTTGAGAATAATAGCTTTCGGTTGATATGCAGTCATTATACTTTATGATTAGGGAATGTAAATCCTTTTGGTTTAAGTCGATATCATAATCTTTTGTGTTGAGTTCACTACATCCAATTAATGCATTCGTTAATTGCGACTTGTAATCATTTGAATAGGCTACATAATTTTTCACAATTCCGGTATTGGTCTCAATTCTTTGAGCATACATAATATTCAATAATTCTTGTAAGTCCATATACGGAGTTTCAATAAAATAATGATCCCTGCCATTTTTCTCTTTTAAAAGAAAAAGGGAGGCATTTCCTTTTATAAGCACTTCTAAAAAAACAGTATCCTCTCTAAATTTTGCAATAGGAATGACTCCTGCTTGATCAATGGTGTTTGGAGATTCATCGATTTTAATTTTTTCTTTGAGAAATCGATAATCACTCGTGGCAAAACCTTTTAGCTCCTTTATTCCATATTCTAAGGTATCTCCATTATGAAGATGGGATGTGAAGGTTACTTTGTAGGGATTAATTCTCCAAAGATTATTTTTGAAAGCTCCTTGTATCGTGTCACCGTTTTCAAGTATAATATAACCCGGAGTAAATTCTTTATCACTTGCAAGTAACTTTATAGATGAAATAAATAGTATTAAGAGTAATAGTAATGATGAGGTCTTCATTTTAAAAAATCAAGGATTTATTTTTCTTTTGGTCTGAAAATTTTCATTTGAGAACGATCCGTTTCTAAATGAGGACCTCCGATCAGATCGATACAATAAGGTACAGCTGGAAAAACAACTGACAAGCATTCTTCGATTGCTTTTGGTTTACCGGGTAAATTGATGATTAAAGTGCTTTTACGCGTTCCGGCTGTTTGTCTTGAAAGAATGGCAGTCGGGACGAATTTGAGACTCTCAGCGCGCATCATTTCTCCAAATCCGGGCAGCATTTTATCGCATACCATCTCTGTGGCTTCGGGTGTTACATCTCTAACTGCAGGTCCTGTACCACCGGTAGTTACAACCAATGCACATTTTTCTACATCTGCCATCATTCGCAATGCTTCTGCAATTTGGTCTGCCTCATCAGGAATTACTCTATATACGGGAGTCCATTCTGAGATCAGGTATTTATTTAATAATTCTACCACTTTCTTACCGGGAATGTCTTCGTAAATACCCTGACTTGCACGGTCGCTGACATTGATTACACCAATCTTAATTTCCATCCTGCAATTAACTAAATTTCATTGATTTCTACTATGATAATAAATGATTTTGAAGATGTATTTCAATGAATTTTGAAAGTATAAACTGTCATTTTGATTAGAAAAACTGAAACTGATATAAAAGTTGAATTGCACTTTAAAAAAAATAATTAACTTCATCACTTATGGAACAGACTGTTATGGTTAAAAATGTAGAAGATTTTGTATTTGAATTATTCAAATCGTCTGATAATTCTAATTTATTATTCCATGATTATAAGCATACCTATGATGTTGTATCTGCCGCAATAGAAATAGGAAAAGCATCAAATCTTAGTGAAGAGGATCTGGAGCTTCTTCAAATTGCTGCCTGGTTTCATGATACCGGGTATTTTGAAAAACCGGTAGGACATGAAAAAATAAGTGCTGCAATTGCTGAGAAATTTCTTGAAAGTGAAAATTATGATGCAAAAAAAATCGAAAAAGTAAAAGCATTAATTGAGGCTACTGAAATTGGGAAAGAACCGCAAAGTTACTTAGAAGAAGTATTATGTGACGCTGACCTCCAAAATGTGGGTACCAGTGATTATAAAAACAGGGCTAATTTATTAAGAGATGAGGCTCTGGCTATACATGGAAAACAATTAGATGAATTAGCCTGGTTAGAATGGGAATTGAAATTCTTAAACGAGCATAAATATTATACTCGATACATGAAATTAAATTACAATCCTGTAAAGAATAATAATATTGTACAAATCAAGCAGGAGATACGTAAACTTAAGGAGAAGAATAACGAAGGTCTTACAAAACCGAAAGTAGAAAGTGTAAATGGATATGAATCGTTTCTACCCGGCATGGAATACATGTTTCGCGAAGTTTTAAGAGACCATATAAGTTTGAGTGTTATTGCGGATAATAAAGCAAATTTGATATTGAGTGTAAATGCAATTATTATTTCAATTACAATATCTGTTCTGATACAAAATTATGATGTCAATCCTACGTTAAATGTGCCCACTGTCTTTTTATTGCTCGTTAGTGTGCTGACTATGGTATTTGCCGCTTTATCAACAAAGCCGAGTAAAAACGAAGGAAAATTTACTAAGGAGGATGTTCTGAATAAAAAGGCCAACCTATTGTTTTTTGGTAATTATCATAATACTTCCTTTGAATTATTTGAATGGGGAATTAAAGAAATGATGAGTGATAAAGAATATTTATATCGTACAATGATCAAAGATCTGCACTCAATTGGAAGAGTACTCAATAAAAAGTACCACTTTTTAAGAATTGCCTATCTTTTATTTTTGTATGGAATTACGATCTCTGTTATTCTATTTATGATATTCATGGCCTATGCAAGTAGAATCTAAGCCTAATTCTATTTTTTATTGATCGCACATTCAAAATGTTTCCTGAAAGCTAGGGTCAACTTGATAGACAGGCAAACCAATTTTTATACTTATTAAAAGCACTTTTTAAATCGGTATAAATGCTATTCAGCGTCCTGATCAGAATTAATAAACTGGAAGATAAAAATGATCCAGCCAGTGATCATTAAAGTACCACCCAAAGGAGTAATTGGGCCGAGTATTTTTCGGAATGAAAAAAGCATATAATAGTCGGCTGCAACTAAAGAATAAATTGAAATCGAAAATAAAAGAGCACCGATTAACATAAACCAATAGAAAATTTTAAAATTCTTCTTTCTGAATTTATGATAATTGAGCCCGAGTATTAAGATCGTGATCCCCGAATACATTTGATACCGAACCCCGGTTTCGAATGACGACAGGCTTGATTCGCTTAGTACTTCTTTTAAAGCATGAGCGCCAAAGGCTCCAAGAATAATAGCGAAAAGAATAAGTAAAGCGCCGGAAATTACAACCCCTTTTTTCATATAATAAGACTAGTTAAAGAGTATAAAAATAAAAAAGTCCCGCGCTAGCGGGACTTTTTTATTTAGTTGCTTTCCATTTTCAGCATTTCAGCATTGAAAGTTTCTTTGAACTTTTCGTAGTCGTAATCTATTTTTAAACGGTCATCTTTCGAAAGGCGATCATTTATTTTAGTTATTAATTCTTCACCGGATAATTCAATAGCAAGATAAGTCTTGTATTTATTATCAGGAGTTTTAGTTGTTTTTTCACAAATGGTTTTTGTACCACTTAATTGTTGATTAACCACTTCTCTTGTTAATCCTTCAAATCGTTCTTCAACTTCTTCTTGATTGTTTAATTCTCTTGAATTCACATAGTTATCAATAGTTGCTTTAATAGTAGTATTGATCGCTCCAGCTAATTCAGCTTTTGCATTGTTCATTGCTTTTTTCTTTGAAGTCATTTGATCTAAACTTTCACCGATCGCATTTGATCTGAAGAACTCATTATTACTAAAATAATCAGGTCCACTACAGTATGAATTTACAAGAACTTCGCCATCTGGAACAGCTTCTTTCTTTCCTTTACATGAATAAATTCCTGCTGAAAGTATCAAGCCGGTTAAAAGTAGAATAAGGGTACGTGAATTTTTCATTTTCTTATGTATTAGATTGTTTATTATTTCGTTTTCAGAAATCATGCCAAAATTTAAAAGGTGTACGTCTTTAATCTCGACAATGTTCCATTATTAATTTTTGAATCCAGTTATATTTAATTTGTTTCACTGCATTTTCTATTGCTTTATTGTCTGCACTCAATCTATTTGTGTGCACTCCTTTTACATCAGGCCAAATTTTTTGGTCAATTAATTTAAATTGTTTGTTATATACATTCATTTGAATAGTGCAACTACTCGTATAGAAATCATCTGTTTTACCAATAGCATCTAATTTAAATACCGCTTCTAAAAAAACATCAGCATTAGTTGAATCCTGGCTGCTTTTAGCTCCGGCTTTATTAATAATATCTTGAAACGAACCTTTGTCTTTAGAAGTAGTAATATAAACATTAGGTCTATTAACTTTTATTTCAATTGAGACGGAATCATAGTCTTTTTCAAAAAGACCAGCTATAATTGGATCTTTGATAAGATCTGATGTGCTGACCCAGGCATTCATTAGGGAAGGGACTTCTTCGTAGTATTTAATTTGTAAGTTATACTTAATGATGCCATTTTCATCCGAGATCAATTTTTGAGATGCGTACGAATTATACTTCACCCGAACCGGAATATTCTCTACCGGGATATCATTATATTGAAGTGAAAATGTAGCCGCTTCAGTATAGCAATTTGACCAATCTAATAGAATCGTGTTTTTAGATTTTATTAATTTTAATTTTGTTAAGCGATCATCAATTCTTGAAAGAATAAAATTACCCAGATAGATAGTTTGACTATTTCTGCTTGTTTTTAAGGGGTCATTTAGATAGGGTTTTATAGCATCCAGCGCTTGTAAAAGATATTCAAACTGGAGTTTATATTCGACTTCATTTTCACTTTGGTCTAAAAAAAACAGTGACTTGTTAATGGCTTTTTCTTTAAGATCAGCTTGAAGTTCTTTATATTCTGATTTTGATAAGCGATAAAGTACCCAGTATTCATTATTGTCGACCCAGGATTCAACCGCTTCAAAGTTGCTGATGCTATTTTTTACATCGATTCGGGTAGTGGCCTGATAATTCTCAATAAATGCTTGATTGGTCTCCTTTTGACTTAAGACAGATTGCGCATCAATACTTACTTCTATCTCAGACGACAGATCTTCTAAGGCTTTATTCTTTGCCACTTGCTGAAAATCGTTTTTATGTACATTAAGATTTGCATTTCCAATCCCATAATAATAGGAAGACGAGATCGGTTTTTGCATTACCCAATCTGGTCTTGGATTATTTAAAGCAGCCTCTTGTGTTTTTTTAGTAGCACTGCAAGATGCTATAAATAAAAGAAGCGCTATAATGAGGTATAATTTATTTAACATAGTAATAGCTAAATTTTTCGACTTCTGATTGGACTTGTCTTGCGAGATCAACAAAAGCATCATTTGCTAAAGCATCAACACTTTTGATTTTCTGTCTACCACTAAGATATTGCTCCATTTGTTTCTTTTCATTATTACTAGTGACCACTTTCCCATCTTTTGAAGGAAAAAGCACTGAAGCGTCTCCGTCGTAGCTATAATATTGAACCTGGTCATTGATCTCATTTGAGAAAATCTTGGAAACCTCTATTTCGCCGGTTGTTAATGAAATAAGTTTAATTTGAACGGATACCATTACACTATTTCTCTGGTTATATTCATAATAGACCGTTCTTTTATATTGAGTTTCAAAGTACTCCTCTCCGGCATCATTCGTCTTTTTAACTTTAAAAGATTTAAATCCTTCTCTCTTTTGCCTTGAAAGTTCCCCCGTTTTTTTTGTCATATCAAGCAGTGTTCCACCTAGTAACCATTTTACTCCCAGTAATTTTCCTGCTTCAGATGCAGTGGATTCGTTTACAGCACCTGATAAATTTATTTTTTGTTCATTGAGTAATTGCTCGTAATTGGTGCGATCGATCACCTTTAGAAAAGGGTCTTTCGTTTGACTTAATGCATCTAAATTATAAGCTTCAGCCTTTTTTTGAGCATTTTGATATTGAGTAGCATTTTCAAAAGGAATTAAACCAACACTTACTAATCCTAATTGTAATGCTAATTCTTGTAATTCCTTAGAATCTTTATAATCAGGATTTGTGCTTATCACTTCAAGAAAGGCATTATAAGCGCTTCGATATTTATTTTCATCTAAGAATTGAACCCCTTTTCGATAGTAGGGCTCAGTATAAGCGATGTTTTTTAGCTTCTTAGTGTCTTTATAGTCAGGCTCTAAGAGAACAATTTCTTTAAACATAGCCTCTGCATTATCATAATCTTCCTGATCTAAATATTGCAGTCCTTTTTCGTAGGTTTCGATTAAATAAGTCTTTTTTATTTCAACGAAATCTTCATTGTATTGAGGCGGGATAGAAAGATTTACTGAAACTCTTTCGAGAGACTCTTTATATTGTTTAGCTGCTAAAAATGCGTGAATGGCTTCTTTTTTATTTCCTAACTGGCTTTCTTGAAAAAATGTTGAGAGCTTGTCATTTAATACTTCTCCGCCACTCCGGGTCAGTGCTTCTCTGGCTTCTATATATTCCGGTTTTTTAATTAGGGCTTGATAATAATAATTGGAGGCTTCGAGGTTGAGTTGGGCAGCTTCCATTTTACTCCCTTTTTTATATAATGACTTTGGGCTATTGCAAGAGATCAGAAAGAGAATTGAAAGAAAAATAAAGAAGTAATTAGTTCTATTCATAATAAAAAATTATGCAGTTTAAAACTTAAAGACAATTTTTATGCCGATAGTGATTAATAAATTAATTCTAGTGTAATTTAGCGGTAAAATTGAATCCTTGGTGATAGGAATAACTTGATTTGTTAACATGATATATTGGAAAGTATATTATTGATTTAACAAGAAATATTTCTTAAACCATAAGAAATTTACGTATATGAAAACCATTTTAGTGCTAGGTGCCGGTAAATCAAGTGCTACGCTCATAAGTTATCTTATTGAAAATGCTGAGAAAGAAGATTGGAAAATTCTTGTGGCCGATCGCGATTTAGCTATGATAGTAGATAAAACAGGACAAAGCTTATTTACAGAATCATTTGCTCTCGATATGATGAATAAAGAGCTGAGAAGACCTTTAATTGAGCGGAGTGATGTAGTTATTTCAATGCTTCCGGCTTCATTGCATATACCTGTAATTAAGGACTGTATTAAGTTCAAAAAAAACATTATCACCCCTTCCTATATGACCTTGGAGATCAAGGAGCTTGATCAGGAAGCTAAAAAAGCGGGCATATTAATAATGAATGAGTTGGGCTTAGATCCAGGCATTGATCATATGTCGGCGATGAAAATTGTTGATAGAATTCGCGATAAAGGAGGGGAGTTAACCTACTTTGAATCATTTACCGGAGGTCTGGTTGCTCCTGAAAGTGATAATAATCCATGGAATTATAAGTTTACCTGGAATCCGAGAAATGTTGTATTAGCAGGTCAGGGAGGAGCAGCAAAATTCATTCAAAGAGGTCTTTTCAAATACATTCCATATAATCGTCTTTTTAGAAGATCAGAAGTGATCGAGATTAAAGATTATGGCAAATTTGAAGGTATTGCAAACAGAGATTCTTTAAAGTACAGAAGTATTTATGGTCTGGATAGGATACCAACGATATACAGAGGAACTTTGAGAAGGGTTGGATTTGGTAAAGCATGGAATTACATAGTTCAATTAGGTGCCACTGAAGATGATTACATCATGGAAGGATCCGCTAATATGACACACCGTGATTTTACTAATTCATTTTTAGCCTACAATCCCTATGATTCTGTTGAGTTAAAATTTCGTCACTACATGAAAATAGATCAGGATGATGAAGTTTGGGATAAGTTAGTTTGGCTGGGCTTATTTGAGGATACCCCGATCGGAATAAATAAGGATGCAACTCCGGCTCAAATTCTTCAGATAATAATGGAGAAAAAAATGCAGTTAGAGCCACAGGATAAAGATATGATCGTGATGTATCATAAAATTGGATACAAAATAAAAGAGAAACATATTGAGATCAAGTCATGGTTAGTTTTTATTGGAAAAGATCAAAAGTATACCGCTATGAGTGATACCGTTGGTTTGCCCTTAGGTATTTTTACTAAAATGTTATTAAGGGGAGATGTTCATTTAAAAGGTGTTTGCATGCCGACTATGAAGGAGGTCTATCTGCCTGTATTGGAAGAATTGGAAAATCATGGAATTAGTTTTAAGGAAACGGTAGAAGAGATGAGTGAAGAAAAAGCGAAACTCCAATAAAACAAATGCCATTCCTTATAAAAAGAGAGCGATTCTGATTGATTTTCAATACATTATTGATTTTTGAATCAATTAATTAAAATTCAATGAGTATTTTGCTTAAAAGGTTTTGTTATTCAATATAATATCAGATATTTGCACGCTCAAAAAAGAGGATATAATTAAATACTTAAAAAATGCCAACAAAGATCAGATTACAAAGATTTGGTAAAAAAGGAAAACCTTTTTACCACGTCGTGATTGCAGATTCGAGGGCTCCACGGGATGGAAAATATATCGAAAAAATTGGTATTTACAACCCGAACACGAACCCCGCTGTAATTGAATTAGACAATGACAAAGCACTTAGCTGGTTACAGACCGGTGCTGTGCCTACTGAAACAGTGAACGCGATTTTAAAATATACTGGTGTAGTATATAAAAACCACTTATTAAAAGGGGTTGCGAAAGGAGCTTTTACTGAAGCTGAAGCGGAGAAGAGATTTCTTGCTTGGGTAAATGAAAAAGAAGCTAAGATACAAGCGAAACGCGATGGGCTTACAGCCGGCGAAGCTGCTGAAGCTAAAAAGATCTTAGCTAATGAAATAGAGATCAATAATAAAAGAGCTAAAGAAATTGCAGCTGCTCGTATTGCAGAGTCAGAAGCAAATCAAGTGGCAGAAGTAACCGGTGCAGCAGAAGCGAAATCGGATATGGATGCAGTTGTTGAAGAAGCTCCTGTAGTTGAAGAAGCTCCTGCTGTTGAAGCTGTAGTTGAAGAAGCTCCTGTTGTTGAAGAAACCCCTGCTGTTGAAGCGGCCGTTGAAGAAGCGCCAGCTACTGAAGAATCAAAAGATTCTGAAGAGAAAAAAGACTAATTAGATTGCCTCTATGGAAAAAGAGCAATGCTTTAATTTAGGATCTGTTTCAAAGGTTCAGGGGATTAATGGCAAGCTTATTTTACGTTTAGAGGTCGATTTTCCTGAAGAATATTCGAAATTGGAATCAGTTTACATTGAAAAAAATCGTAAACTGATTCCTTTTTTTATTGAAGAAATCACCATTTTACCGAAAGGTTTTGCTCGAGTTAAATTTGAAGATGTTGACTCTGATGAAATTGCCCAAACACTCGTTAAAGGACAATTGTATTTACCAATTGAACAATTACCCGAATTAAAGGCGGATCAATTTTATTTTCACGAAATTGTTGGTTTTAAAGTTATTGACAGTGAAATTGGAAATATCGGAAACGTCATTGAATATCTCGAAATACCGGCTAATCCTCAATTATTAGTTGATTTCAATGGTCATGAAATTCTTGTCCCGATCAGTTCCCATTTTTATAAGGGAATTGATAAAACGAAAGAAGAAATTTATGTTACACTCCCTCCGGGATTGGTAGAAGTAAATATTGGCTAATTGTGTCAAGGCCATTTCAATTTAAAGAATTTAATATTGTTCAGGACCATGCCGCGATGAAAGTGGGCACTGATAGTGTTTTACTTGGCGCTTGGGTAGATCATTTAAACCCTAAGAAAATACTGGATATTGGGTGTGGAACCGCTTTATTGACTTTGATGATGGCTCAGCGCTTTCCGGATGCAATGATTTCGGGTATTGAAATCGACCCTAAGGCATTGATCGACGCGAGGTATAATGTTGAGCATTCCCCCTGGAGTGATCGAATTGATCTGATCGAAGGAAGTGTTTTTGAAAATGCTATTCCTCAACTTTTTGATCTCATTATTTCGAATCCTCCTTTTTTTTCAATGGATACTCCATCTCCGATAGAAAATAGAGCATTGGCCAGAAGTGGGTCCGGATTTTTATTGAATGACTGGATCATAGAGGCTAAAAATAAAATGCTTTCATCGGGACGATTGGCAATTATACTCCCTTTAAGTCAGAAAGCTCAATTGGAACAATTAGCAGCTCAGAATGCATTATTTATTCATCGTATTTGTTTTGTAAAACCAAATAGGAGTAAGGATGCACATCGATTTATGGTCGAAATGAAATTAAATAGTTGTGATCAATTGAAAAGTGAATCAATAACGATCGAGAAAGATATTCGCCATGAATATACGGATGAATACATTAAATTAACCAGGTCCTTTTACTTAAATATGGACTAAAATTTCGCACAAGGAATAACTCTTCGTCGTTTTGTATTTCTACGATTATTTTTATTTGCCCATTCATATGCAATGGTAATCTCGTGAGATCCTCCCGTACTCAGACCTAACTGAGAGATGGTGATATCGTAGCTATAACCCACGTTCATTCCATTTTGACTCCATCCTACTAAGATAGCTACCGCATCACGTCCAACACCCGTATTTTTATTATATACAACGGGCAATCCGCGATACCATACTCCAATTGTGATATTATTATGTTCATAATAAGCCCCTAAGTCTAGCTGATCGAATTTCCCTTGTGCTTTATAATTAAAAGCAAAAAAGACATATTCCCTATTTAAGGACTTTTGACTTTTAAGTCTTAATTTATAACCTCCATGGAGGGAGAACTTCATCGGTAAGGGACTTTTATCATTCAATAATGATTGATCAGGGGTGTTTATATGCGAAAATGTCATTCCTGCCCAATATTTTGGAGCATAAAGTAAAATCCCTGCTCCGATATCGAAGAATTGTTTTCTTTGAAGATCAATAGGTTCAGCAGTGGAAGGATTTCCGGTATTTAACTGGTCTCCAAAAGTAAGTCTGCTAAAATCTATCCCTCTTTGTCCATATCCAATTTCAGCTGCAGGTCTTATAAACAGGTCCCTTTTTATTTTTAATTCGTATGCATACAGGAATTTTGCACTTGTAGTTGATAGTCCTCCGGAACCTGCTCGATCATAATATATATCCACCCCAAAACCTGATTTCATCATTGGGAAGAATTGATCATAAGATAATGAGTAAGTTTGAAAAGCACCAGGGATAGAAGGCCATTCAATTCTTGAAGCCATAATTGCCCGACTTTGAACTGAAGTACCCGTAAATGCAGGGTTTAGGTACAAAGGATTCGCATAGAACTGCGTAAATTGCGGATCCTGAGCCTTAGAAACCAAGGTCATCAATAGTAAACAATATGTTAGAATATATCTTTTCATTATTTATTACTGGATCTCAATTCGATTTCAAGGTTATATTCAAAAATCATTTCTTTAATATTATCTTCTACTTCAATAATTTGAGTTTGATCGCCGTAGTCTTTGCTCTCAACTAATAATTTGTAATTTCTTCCTGGTTGCAGTACCATTAAGAATTTACCATTTTCACTATTTGTATTATAGATTCCGTGTATTTTTAGTGTATACAGGTCAATGACCGTTATTTTAGCTTTTACAGGTTCATTTGTTCCCATTTCTTTCGCAACTCCTCTAAAAATGGCTTTACGTTCATCGTCAAAAAGGATATTGATTTTATAAAGATCCTGCTCTCCGTATCCACCCGGCATATCAGAAGAATAGTAGGCTGTTTTTCCATCCGGGCTTATTACAAAATAGATATCATCTTTAACCGTATTGATCGGATAGCCTAAGTTTTTTGGATTAGACCAAAGTTCATCGTTTTCAAATTTGGTTTTAAAAATATCATAACCACCCATCGTGTTTAGTCCGTTCGATGAAAAATATAATGTGATTCCATCGGCTTGAATGAAAGGAGCATCTTCATCATAGGGAGTATTGATGCTGGGTCCTAAATTCTCAGGAATACTCCATTGGCCATCCGGTAATCGTCTTACACGATAAATATCCTTTCCTCCTAAACCCCCCGGTCTATTGGAAGAGATATACATTAATTTCCCATCAGGACTTATTGAAGCCGAAGCTTCCTGGTATGCCGAATTAATATTTTCAGTAAGCTTAACAGGATTGGTCCATGAACCTGCATAATTCGAACTGATATAAAGGTCGCCTCCATATAAATTTTCATTGGTACGATAGATGACCATTTCATTCCCGTCGCTCGTTAAGCTGACAACTGCATCATGAGTTGCTGTATTTAGAGGAGGCCCAACATTAACTGCTTTTTGCCATATACCATTAACTAATTTGGATAAATAAATATCTTCAAATAATTGTCCATAATCATCTTTTAAACCACCGGTACTTCCCGGACGTCTAGAAGTAAAATAAATTTCAGTTTGATCACCGGAAACTACGGGCACATATTCTGTGTACTTTGTGTTAATATTCTCTCCCAAATTAACGATCTCGACCTGTACCTGGTTTTTCATCATCTCCTTGGCCGTATAAGACATTTTAATATATCGTTCTACTTCCCCGGTAAGGATTTCTTTATTTTCAAAATCATTATATAACTTATAATATTTTATCGCTTCATTGAAATTGGTCTGTATGTGGTATGATCGCCCGAGCCAAAAGTATGCTTCACGTACATTTCCTTTTACTGCTTTTTTAAGGAAAGGGAAAGCCAGATCATTTTTACCGGTAATATTCATGTAGCACAATCCTATGGTATAATTGATTTCAGCATAGTTAGTGTCTAAAGGATACAATTCCAGATAAATTGAAAGTGCTGTATAATAGTCTTCTTCATACAGAAAAGACGTAGCTTCTTCAAAAGCATCCTTGTGAACCAGCTTATAGTTTTGTTGAGCAAAACTTAAACTTGCGATTCCAGACCATAAAACGATTAATATTATTTTACCCTTCATGCTTTATCTAATTAAGGTAACATCACCAGCGTCATTTATTACTGTTCCTTGAACAGTTCTGGCTTTTACTTTCCACACATAAACATCCTGTTGAGACAATCTGCCTTTGTAGTAGCCATCCCATCCAACATAAATGTCTGTTGATTCAAAAATAAGTTCTCCCCACCTGTTAAATATCAATAGCTGATATTCTTCAATCCCGGCAGAGAATACAGGATGGAAAACATCATTAAGGTTTTCACCCGGATTTTGAGGGTCATAATACCCCCCGCTTGAGCCATTTGGATCAGGGGTAAAGGCATTTGGGAAATCAACATTCCCGCTAGCTTCAGCAAATACTATATTCTCAGAATAGAACGTACTAGGACAGTTATACTCATTATTTGCTATTAATGTTACTGTTTGCCAGCCGGTAGTAGTATAAAAGTGGATTGGATTCTCTTCAATAGAAGTTAGACCATCTCCAAAGTCCCATTGATAATTTGTTGCATTTTGTGAAAGGTTAAAAAAGGTAACCGGATCATTTGGAATATAAACAGTTGTAGTTGAAGGTGTGAAGTAGGCAAATGCTTGTGGATAGACTGTAATGGAGTCAACATGTTGTTCAATATCCTGACCTCCTTCTCCAATTGCTGTTAAAGAAACAATAAATTCACCTGCATTGTAGTAGGTATAGGTAGGGTTCTCTAAATTTGATTGTCCACCATCTCCAAAGTCCCAAATATAAGAACTAGCATAAAGTGATAGATTAGTAAAATGAACGACCATTGGAGTACATCCTTCGTCACTTCCGATAAAATTAGCAATAGGAACAGGAGCTGCAATTTGAATTATTTGTTCAGCATTTGAACTACATGATCCATTGTTTAAAGTGAGTGTTATAGTATAAATACCCCATGTATTGTATGTATGTTCCGAAATTAAAGGATCATTAGAAATTTCACCATCTCCAAAAGTCCAGGTATAATTTACATCCCCTGAATTCGATAGATCAAAAAGATCAACTGTAGCACTTGGATAGGTTTGATTTACTGGGTTAGCTGTAAAGATCGCCTCCGGAACCTGAAGAACGTACATATCCTGATACAAAGTATCGGCACAGCCTTCATATCCTCGTGCAATATATACTAAGGAATAAATGCTATCTCCCTGAACAAAGTTATTGTAAGTATGTGTTGGTTCAGCGATATTATCAAAGAATCCATCCCCATATTCCCAGAAATAGTATAAAGCTCCTATCGTATTATTTTCAACATTTATAGTTAGTGGATTACAAGCGATGGTATCAAAATTTACGTCAATTACCATTTCCGGTAATACGCTGAGTATTTGCGAGTACTGAGCTACACAGCCACTAGGAGAAGTAGCGATCATATTGATCGTTCGATTGATCGGTACTGGTGTGTTATTCGTATAAACGACTGAGTGGAATTCCTGATCATTTGTAGAGGTTTGTCCATCACCATAATCCCAAAAATAGAGTGTTGCACCTTCTGTGGTATTATGTATTAAAGCTTCTACAGGATAACAATTTATTATTGTATCGATCTCGAAAAAGGCAATAGGTTGAGCTAATATCGTTATGTCTTTAAATGCAGTATCGATACAATTTGCTGATGAAGCGATAAGCTGAACCGAAAAAATAGAATCGTTTAAACTATTATTCACATAATTATGAATTGGGTTAATAGAAATGGATTGAAGTCCATCACCAAAATTCCATAAATAATTGTTAGCGCCGGTCGAGTTATTTACAAATTGAATTTGAGCAGGTGAACATGCGCTGTCAGGGGAAGTAAATGCAGCTGTGACTTGAGGAAATACCTGAATATTTTGTAAACTGGTATCTCTACAGCCGAAATTTGTTTCAACGAAAAGTTGGGTTTGAAATGTAAGAGGTATTCCTCCTACATTATAAAATAAATGAGTATGAATAGAATCACCTGTGTTGTTAATAGGTGTGTTGTCTCCATAATTCCACTGATAAAATGTTCCACCGATCGATTGATTTTCAAAATCTACAGGCAAAGGAGAACATCCTGTAGTATTTCCCATAACAAATTGTGACAATGGTTTTGGATGAATAGTTATATCATGATAAGCTGTATCTCTACATCCAAATGGGGAAATTGCATATAAAACAGAGGTAAAAGTAGTATCATCTACCCAGGAATTATTACTATAAATATGTTGAGCGTTTTGTGAAACCACAGTATTTGATCCGTCTCCAAACTCCCATTCGTATTGATCTGCACCTATACTCTGATTTAAAAACACTGCATTTAATGGAGCACATCCATCATCCGGAGCTGTAAATTGGGCAACTACCTCAGGGAATACCTCAATAGTTTGAGCAACTGTATCCGTACATCCTTTGTCGGTTATTGCAATTAATTGTGCTAAATATTGTTGTGAAGTAGGAAGGAAATTATTATAAACATGATTAATAAGTGAATTATTCGTCGTGTCATTACTTGTTCCGTCTCCCCATTTCCAAATATGTGTAAGGCCACCCGTAGAAAGGTTTTCAAATTCCACTAAAAGAGGGGCACAGCCTAAAGCAGGAATAGCACTCATAGCGCTGGTAGGATTTGGATGAACGATCACATCGGTAGTCGCAGTATCTGCACAACCAAATGCATTGCTTGCAATTAAGACGGCTGTAAATGGCAATGAATTGGTCGTAAAATTATAATAAGTATGTGTTGGGGACTGCTGATTGGATGTATTGCCATCGCCAAATTCCCAGTACCAAGCTACAGCGCCATCATTAGCTGACTGTGGAAAATTAACCAATAGAGGGCTACATCCGGAATCAGGGTTTGATACAATACTAAGCACTAATTGAGGATTAACCGACAAGGTATGAATTACCGTATCAGAACATCCATTAGCGGAAAACGCAACCAACTGTACATTATAATTTTGAATAAATAAACTCGTATTTACAAAAACGTGAGCTGGGTTAACTAAAGTCGAAATAGGTGAACCATCATCAAAATTCCATTCATATGAAATCCCATTTATAGAATTATTAGTGAATTGAACCGATGCGGGAGCACAATTTGGTACAGGAGTATTTGTGAATTCTGCTAGTGATCCCGGATAAACCGTTACACTACTATTGGCAGTGTCTTTACATCCAACCGGTGAAGTAGCGATCAATTGAATCAGATAAGTAGTATCATTAACTCCGATATTTACATAAGCATGGGTTGGGTCTTGCAGACCGGATATAAAGCCATCACCAAATTCCCAAACATAATTATTTGCACCAATAGTATTATTTGTAAAAGCAACATTTAAAGTAGTACATCCCGAATCAGGGCTTGCTACAAAACTTACAAGAGGCTTTGGTTCTACAGTTATTGGAGTGATGATAGTAGAGCTACAATTCGAAGTTTGAACCGTTAAGGTCACATTAAAAACGCCTGCATTAGCATATAGATGTGATGGGTTTTGTAAGATGGAGGTATTTCCGTCTCCAAAATCCCAACTCCATGAAATAATCGGATCGACGATGGGAAAACTCGAAAGATCGAGGAAGTCGGTTACTGCATCTTCACATACCGTTGAAACTAAGAAATTAGCGACCGGTGATTGCCATACATTAACGACTTGATTTGAAATGTTGGTACAACCGTTAGATGAGGCAACGATAAGAGTAACATTATAGAATCCCGGAGAACTATAAAACTGAGTAGGTGGTACTTGAAGATTTGATGTGTTTCCATTTCCAAAATCCCAGTTCCAGGATATTGCCCCTCCACTTGAATTATCAGTAAAAGTTACCGTCATCGAATCACATTCATTGTTTGTAGATAGTAAAAAATCTGAAGTAGGAGTGGGCTGAACATGAATATTGACCGATGCAGTATCGGTACATCCGGATCCTGCGGCGGAAACACTTCCAACAAATTGAACGGTATAATCTCCGGAGTTTGTATAGCTATAATTCTGAATACCTGCACCCAGGCCTAACCATCCTGTTCCATCGTCAAAATTCCAAGAGAAACTATTTGGTGTATTTGCAATTACAGAACCGATAAAGGTAGCCACTTCATATTCACAGACCGTATCCGGGAAAACCGTAAGGTCGACTTCCGGTGTTACGGTGATAAATACCGTTTGATATGCTGTGTCTAATCCACAATAGGAACTATCGATCAACATTACTGTATAAGCTCCGGGACCCGGAAAACCGAGTTGTCTGGGAGCAGTTGGGGGCCATGGAGTCCAATTAATAATGGAATCATATCCCAATCCCCAGTAATCCCCAAAATTCCAATATTCATATCGTTGAGCTGAATTATCAGGTTGACAATTCATATCGGTTGTGTTAAAGAAGGTAAAAATGGTATCCGGATAACAAAGCACCAAATCCGAAGGGGTAATATGGGCCGTATCAACATCCCATGTGTTAATGGTACCAAAAGTACTGGTTGTAACTCCACAATAATTTGCGGCTGTTAATGAAACCGTAATACCGCATCCCGAATTATTTGGAAGATAGGTATGGGTGACCATTTGACCGGCATTTGTATTATCATATACTACAGGAGGAGAACCATCTCCAAAGTCCCATGTAAAAACAGTGGTCTCAGATACAGGTTTGCCGGAAGTTTGATTTGAATTATTTATAAATGAAAAATCTCCGGGAACACAGACGCTTAAGTCAACTCCGAAAGGAATACCGATCTCGGAAGTTGTTTTTTCTTCCATTACCACTACACCCGTAATTTGACATCCGGGAAATAAACCCGGATCCGGAGTAAAGACAAGAATAAAGGTATCTACTGCTGTTAAATATAAATGATTTACTGAAAGGTCGGCAGGTCCAAATCCTGAGCCCACTTGTAATGGCGAACCATCACCCCAATCAACAGTGTAATTTCCAACGATCATATTGGTTTGAAGGGTCAGAAAATAGTTTGCTCCACCGCATGAAACCCAGTACGGAGCATCAGTAAAAACTAAGCTTCCATTTAGCAGTTCAGGGCATTGGGCATTCGTTTCTTTAAGTGAAAAGAAATTGAATGTCAATACTAAACTTAATAATAAGAAAACGTGCTTCAAATTAAAGGCTTTATGGGTTTAAATACATTTTTACGACCTTGTAAACAAAAAAGATACGTTTGGGGTCAAATATGTTTAAAATTAGATGGGGTTTGAGATATCAGTGAATTATTTATCACCATGTTAGTATTGATTACTTTAAGAGTATTTCTTTTAGTGCCGTAATCAATCGGTCAATTTCTTTTGAGGTATTCAGATGACTGAATGAAAATCGAATTGCAGGCCAATCATCCCTTGACCCTATTGCTCTTAAAACATGTGAAAAGGCGGTAGAACCTGAGGAACATGCGCTACCGGCAGATACGGCAATTCCTTTTAGATCTAGTGCAAAAGGTAACATCTCTCTACTTTTTGAAGGAGGAAAAGAAACATTTAGAATAGTATATAAGCTATTTTCTCCCTGAATACCATTGAATTTTATAAGCGGGAAATGTTCTAAAAGTTTAATTTTAAGCTCTTCTCTTAAAGCTAAAACAGTTGCTTTTCGATCGTCAAGATCTTTATAAGCAAGTTCTGCTGCGAGGGTCATTCCGACAATAGCACTAACATTTTCAGTACCGGCTCGAAGTTCTCTTTCTTGAGGTCCGCCTTTTAATTGGGATAAAGATTTAGTCCCTTTTTTTATATATAGAAATCCTATTCCTTTTGGGCCATGAAATTTATGTGCACTCGCACTTAAGAAGTGGACATTTGATAGTTGATTTAAATCGATGGGATAATGAGCAAAACTCTGAACTGCATCAGTGTGAAAATAGCCATTGTATTTTGAAACAAGTTCGTTTATTTTTTGAATTGGATGAAGCGTTCCTATTTCATTATTGGCATGCATTAAGCTAAGCAGCGAGTTTGGATTTTCAGCTAAAAGCCTTTCCAGATGATCCAGGTCTACAGTTCCTTCTTTGTCAATATCGACATAGAAAACGGGTATTTGCTCCTGATAGGATCTGGCTGTATTTAGAACCGCCTTATGTTCTGTTTTAGCGGTGATTATCGCTTTTACATCTAAGGAATTAACAGCGATATAAAAAGCGAGATTATTCGCTTCGGTCCCTCCGGATGTAAATGTGATCTCGGATCCTTTGCAATTTAGCATTCCGGCAATTTTTTTCCGGCATAACTCAATTGCTGATTTTGTTTCCCGTCCAAACGAGTGAGTTGACGAGGGATTTCCATAAGCGATCCTCATGTAAGGAATCATTTCGTACATCACTTCCTCCAGCATTGGAGTGCTGGCGGCATTATCAAAATAGATCTTTTCTTTTATATCCATGATTCAATTAACTGAATCGTTGCATTTGCCAATTCATTTGCATCCTTTTCATTTTGCGCTTCCGAATAGATTCTGATAATAGCTTCCGTATTCGATTTTCTTAAATGAACCCATCCTTCTTTGAAGTCTACTTTTACGCCATCAATAGTATTTACTTCTTCATTTTTATGATGTGCGGCAAATTTTTCTAATAGTAAATCTACATTTATTTCGGGTGTGAGTTGAATCTTATTCTTAGAAATATGATAGGCCGGATACGATTGTTTTAAAGCGGTCATTTTCATTTTTTTCTCGGCTAAAAGGCTTAAGAATAAAGCGACCCCGGCAAGAGCATCTCTTCCGTAGTGTAAAGCCGGTACGATTACACCTCCGTTTCCTTCACCACCTATGATCGCTTTTACTTCCTTCATTTTACTAACTACATTCACTTCTCCAACAGCAGCGGCATGGTACTCTACATGATGTTTTAAAGCGATATCTCTTAAGGCTCTTGTAGATGAAAGGTTTGAAACCACATTTCCCTTTTGTTTACCGAGAATATAATCTGCAACCGCAACTAAGGTGTATTCTTCACCGAACATGCTTCCATCCTCACAGATTAGCGCAAGACGATCTACATCCGGGTCGACTACAATTCCCAGGTCTGCTTTTAGTTCTTTCGTTCTGGTTGAAATCTCTGTTAAATTTTCGGGTAAGGGTTCCGGATTATGCGGGAAATGACCATTAGGTTCACAATATATTTTATGAATTTTATTTACTCCAAGTGCACTTAATAATTTGGGAATAAAAATTCCACCTGTACTATTTACAGCGTCGATCGTTACAGAAAAATTAGCCTCTTTTATCGCCTGGGTATTGACCCATGGAAGAGAAAGTATTTTTTCGATATGATAATGACCATCGTCGGGAATGCTCGAAATTTCGCCAAGTGAGTCAACATTTACATACTCGAAATCATCCGTTTCAGCGAATTTTAATATTTTCTCTCCTTCTTCAGCTGAAAGGAATTCCCCTTTATTATTTAATAACTTTAAAGCATTCCATTCTTTTGGATTGTGACTGGCGGTCAGTATAATTCCACCATTTGCTTTTAAATAAGGGACAGTCATTTCAACCCCCGGAGTGGTCGATAGCCCTAAATCGATAACATCAATACCACAAGCAACTAATGAATATGAAACCATGGAAGAAACAAACTCCCCGGAAATCCGTGCGTCTCGTCCAACAATCACTTTTAAAGATCCTTTTTCAGTGGTTCTCAACCATTTCGCATAGGCTGAAGCAAATTTAACTAAATCCAAAGGGGTTAAATTGTCGCCTGTTTTCCCGCCAATGGTTCCGCGTATTCCGGAGATGGATTTTATTAAAGTCATTTGTTTTTTTTGCAAAGATAAAAACGAATTATAGGCATCCTCTATTATTTTATTCTTTATTAACCAAAGTAATTGTGAATAAATGCAGTTTATTAATAGATTGGATTAGGTAGGTTTAATATATTTGCAAACGAATAATCTATAGCGAATGGAAGACCATTTTGATTCAGAAGAAAGGGAGTTCGAAGAAGAGTTAGCTATCACACTTAGTAGATTTAACGAAATGAAAGCGTCTAAAAAGGATTACTTTTTTGATGTGAGTGATTTCGAAAGCCTTTTTGATCATTTTTTAGAATTAGGTGAGATAACACAGGCTTCAGAAGTTCTTGACCTCTCTGTAAAACAGCATCCTTTTGCCACTTCAATGGCTGTAAGGAAAGCGCAACTTTGTATCGTAAGAGGGCAATTGAATGATGCGTTAAGCATCTTGAACAAAGCAGAGAAGATAGAACCATTTAATATTGATCTGCTAATGATCAAAGCAAGCGTCTTTAGTCAAATGCATCAGCACGAGAAAGCGATCATGTATTATGGTAAGGCGCTTGAAAATAACGGGGGAAATGAAGTTGATATCATGCTTGAAATGGCAATGGAATATCAGGAATTGTTTCAATTCGAGAAATCCATATTGATGTTAGCTAATTTATTGGATCATGATCCTGAAAATGAAATCGCTTTACATGAAATCGCACATTGTTACGAGCGTTTAGAAGAGGTGAATGATGGAATTGATTTTTTCAATACATTTATTGATGAACATCCTTTTTCAGCGACGGCCTGGTTTAATTTAGGAGATCTTTATGCTCGTTCTGATATGTCGGAAAAAGCTATTGAAGCATATGATTTTGCTATTTCAATTAAGGAAGATTTTGCACATGCCTATTTTAATAAAGCATCTGTTTATGCAAACGATGAAGATTATAAAAGCGCTTTGGAATTCTTTATCGAATGTTCCCATTATGAAGGGGATAATCCATTGACCTTTTGTTTCATCGGCGAATGTTATGAGAAGTTGGAAGACTATAGAATGGCCCTTGAATATTACGATAAAGTTCTAGAAATAGATGAAAATTGGGCAGATGCGTGGATGGGAAAAGCAGCTGTTTTTTCCTTATTAAAAGAGGATAAAAAAGCATTACCAAACATAAAAAAAGCGCTGAAACTTATTCCGGAAAGCACAGAATACCTTTTATATTATGCAAAGCTCAATGCTCGGTTAAAAAAAGGAGATGAAGTGATCCATAGTTATGAAAAGCTTTTAGAGATCGATCCTGAAAACATTGAAATTTGGTTAGATTACTCGCAGTATTTTGATGATCTTGGTGAAGTTGAGAATGCGATTGAAATCATGATGGAGGGCTTATCATTTCAAGGGGAAAAGGCAGAATATAATTATCGAATGGCTGCATATCTTCTTAAAGCAGGTAAGGAGCCGGAAGCGCTTATTTTTTTAGGTGAAGGCTTGCTAGAAGATTATGACTCACATCAACAACTCTTCGATTATTATAAAGAAGCAATAAATATTATTAATGTCAATCAATTAATACAGATCTTTAAATCATGATGCAAAATTTCGAACTGCCATTTATTCCTGATCGCCCTGTAAAGCCCAGAAACACAGGAATTACAATGGTTATGGATAAGGGATTAAGTCTGCGGGAAGCGGAAAACTTTATTGAATCAGGAGCTCATTTAGTAGATATAATGA
>Ga0316188_10000146_pt1 | contig 24851 bp, 21 predicted proteins | sample Phiworburrow1_MG_FD_204933 | JGI IMG/M metagenome (GOLD analysis project Ga0316188, IMG submission 204933) | Coastal sediment microbial communities from Maine, United States - Phippsburg worm burrow 1 | ecosystem: Environmental > Aquatic > Marine > Coastal > Sediment | place: USA: Maine... | reverse complement strand
ACCAGCTCGCTGGCCGAAGCTGTTCTCTCAGTCGATGCGACAACAATCAGGCGGTTGATGTCGATAGAGTTTGTGCGACGCGCGAAGTAGTCGATACTGTTGTTGGCCGCCGCGCGGTCCGCATTGAATTCAGTGTTCGAAAAAACCTGTCCGTCCGCGGCAAAGCCGCCCAGATAGTTAGCGAGCAGGTTGGCCGTGTCAACGAGGCCACCGCCGTTGTAGCGCAGATCGATGATGACGTCCTCAACGCCCGCGGCGATAAAGTCTCCGAAAACTTTATCGAAATCGCGAAGCTCACCGCCGGGCACATAAGGCAGGCCATCATGGGCCGTGCTTATGAACGTCGCGAATTCCATGTAGCCCACTGGCGGCTGACCGGGACCCACGTCAATGATCCGAAACTGGGGAATCGGATCAATCGTGACGATGTCCTGCGTCACGGAAACCGTATAGGTGCTCGTATCGAGGTTCTGGACTTCAAACAGGACCGTATCGATATCCAGCGCGGCATTGAGCCCTTCGTTTGCCTGAATTTCGGCGATCGTCCTCCCGTCGATACTGAGCACGGTCTGACCACGGGAGAAGTTTCCAACGAGACTGGCGGGACTGTCAGCAAAGACGCGCGTCAGGCGCATTTCGCCATTTTCAATACGCCAACCAAAACCGAAGCCCAGATACTTGCCCTCGCCATAGTACTGCTGGTCCGCCTGCAGGGACCCAACGGAACTGAAGCGGTCGAGCGGTCCGCCGGTCGGCCTCTGTGGACCCAAGGTCCGGGTTACCTGGGTTACGAGTTCCTCGGGCGTTGCATAATCGGCGATATTGATATTTGCCGGCAGCAAGTCGTTCCACAGGTACCAGTAGTACAGGGCGTCGAGAACGTAGGCTTTCTGGCCGTCGATACTGCAGCTATTCGGACCAGCCGGTCCGGAGCCGTCGCTGCTGCAGGCCGTAAAGGAAAGGGAGGCCATTGCCAGGAGGATGATCGGTTTGCGCATGAATAGTCCTTTATAGAATAACGCCGACGACGTCGAGAGGATGACTCGCCGCGTCGAATTCCTGCCAGTGCTCGAGCATTGTCTTACCAGTCACCGGGTGCACAAGGTCCGGTGAGAGTTCAGCGAGGGGCCGCAGCACGAAGCTGTACTCAAGAACATCCTTGCGCGGCACCCTCACGGGCGGCGCGTCAATTACAAGGTCATTGTAGAGCAACAAATCGATATCGAGCGGACGTGACTCCCACTTTCCGCTGTCACGATCGCGTCCGGTGAGCTTATGTATAAGCTCGATTTCCTCGCAGATTGAAACGGGTGATTCATTTGACTCAAAGCGAGCGACGAGGTTCAGGAAATCCTCACCCTCAAAGCCAACGGCCTTGCTGCGGTAAACGGCCGACAGCTCCAGCTCGCCATAGCGCTCGCGCAGCTCCCGAATACCGAGATGCAGGTTCGATTCCGGGTCGATGTTGCTGCCGAGCCCTACGTAGACGGTTGCCATGAAGCGTTATCCGGGCGCCTGGCCACGCTCGATTTCGATGCCAACGTCCTTCGAGCCGCGGATCGCGCCTGGCTTGTGCACCCTGACTTTTACCCAGGCCACGTCAAATTCGTCGCGGACAATGCCCGCGATGCGCTCGGCCAGCGTCTCGACAAGCTGGAAACTCGAATTGCCGACGAATTCCTGAATGCGTTTCGCCACGCTCTTGTAATTGAGCGTGTCCTCGACGCTGTCCGTTGCGGCCGCCCTGGCTATATCAGCACTCATCTCGAGATCGATGATCACGGTCTGGCGGATCTTCCGCTCCCAGTCCCAGATGCCGATGATCGTGTCGATCTTGAGTTCGTCGAGAAATATCTTGTCCATTTCGATTGTCAGTCCTGTGTCAGGTTCCGCCAGGAACACTCAATGTTTCTAAAGACCAGCGTGCCTGCGCCTTTATATCAGAGGCGGTGTCAGCCTCGCTAAGACGCAGCGCTCCCGCTACGGCGATCATCGCACCATTATCCGTGCAAAATGCGAGCCGTGGGTAATGCACCCTGCCCTCAAAACGCTCCGCCATCTCCTTGCGCAGGAGCTTATTGGCACCGACGCCGCCGGCGACGACGATCCGCTCCAGCCCCTCTGCCCTGGCCGCCCTGATCGACTTCGCGATCAGTGTGTCGACCGCAGCTCGCTGGAACGATGCAGCGAGGTCGGCGCGCCGTTCATCCAGGCAACCGTCGGCTTCGGCCCTGCGAACCTCAAGCATGACGGCCGTCTTCAGGCCGCTGAAACTGAAATCGAAGTTCGGTTTGTTGAGCATCGGTCGCGGCAATTTGAACGCCGCGTCATCACCGTCCTCGGCAAGCGCCGCCAGCGCGGGCCCGCCCGGATAGCCCAGACCGAGCAATTTCGCGGTCTTGTCGAAAGCCTCGCCGACAGCGTCGTCCAGCGTAGAGCCAAGCACCCGGTAGTCCCCAAGCGCCTGAACGGCAATCAGCATGGTATGTCCGCCCGACACCAACAGTGCCAGAAACGGGAATTCGGGGGGCTCATCCTCCAGCATCGGGGCCAGCAGATGGCCTTCCATGTGGTGTACCGGAATGACCGGGCAGCCCCAGGCCAGGCCAAGGCCGTTGGCCATGCCGCCTCCGACCATCAGGGCCCCCACGAGTCCGGGGCCGGCCGTGTAGGCGATGGCATCGGGCCTATCGATACCCGCCTCGCTCATAACTTCTTGAATTAATGGCAAAAGCATGCGGATATGGTCGCGCGAGGCGATTTCAGGTACGACGCCTCCGTACACCGCATGCAGGTCCACCTGGCTGTGCAGAGCCTCGGCGAGGAGTCCGTTTTCGGTGTCGTACAGCGCGACGCCGGTCTCGTCGCAGCTGGTTTCCAGTCCTAGGACAATCATGAAATAGGGTACCGGACACCGTATTTCCCGGTTCCGGCCGAATCAAAGGGTCGACAATGATAGTCTGGAAATAGGGTGTCCGGTACCCTATTTTCCTTTGCAAACGGCCAAATCCGGCGCTATCATACGCGGCTCAGTCCCGGCCCTAGCGCCGGGTTTATTTATGTCTGGACGGAATACCTGAACAATGCCAAGTGTTCGCGTAAAAGAAAACGAGTATTTTGATGCTGCCCTGCGGCGCTTCAAGCGTGCCTGTGAAAAGGCTGGAATCCTTACCGAGCTTCGTCGTCGTGAGTTCTACGAGAAGCCAACCCAGGAGCGCAAGCGAAAGAAAGCAGCCGCGGTCAAGCGCCACATGAAGCGCCTGTCTCGCGATGAAGCCAAGCGCAAGCGTCTCTACTGATACTCCTGTGCGTCGCGTTCGCGGCGCACGCAATTGATTTCTTTAAGCCATGTCGCTGAAGAACAAAATCACCGAGGACATGAAGTCCGCCATGAAGGCCGGAGAAAAAGACCGGCTGAAAGTGGTGCGCCTCATGCTCGCTGCCATCAAGCAGGTCGAGGTCGACAAACGCATCGAACTGGATGATGCCGCTGTGCTCGCGGTGCTGGACAAGATGGTCAAGCAACGCCGCGACTCGGTAGACCAATTTGAGAAAGGGAATCGCGAGGATCTTGCTGCCATTGAGCGTGCAGAGATCGTGGTTCTCGAAAACTACCTGCCCGAGCAGCTGTCGGCTGAGGAACTCGCCGCGATGGTTGACGAGGTCATCGCCGCTACCGGCGCCGAGGGTATGCGCGACATGGGCAAGGTCATGGGCCAGATCAAGGCCAAGGCTGCCGGCCGTGCTGATATGGGTGCGGTGAGCGCGACGGTAAAAGAGCGCTTGAACGCCCTCTAGTTGGCACCAAATTTGCGCTCTGGCATAGCGGTTTGAATAGGCTATGCTAAAAAAAACAAGAACAATCCCTCAAGACCCGACCGTTGCCGGGTGACGTTTAGACTCATATGGCTGGATTAATCCCTCAGGACTTTATCGACGATCTGGTTGCGCGCGCCGATGTCGTCGAGGTTATCGGCCGCCGGGTACAGCTCAAGAAAGCGGGCCGGGAATTCAAGGCGTGCTGCCCGTTTCACGATGAGAAGACGCCCTCGTTCACGGTAAGTCCCGGCAAGGGTTTCTATCACTGCTTCGGCTGCGGCGCTCACGGTACCGCCATCGGTTTCCTGATGGAGTTCGATCACATGAGTTTCGTCGAGGCGATCGAGAGCCTGGCTGGCTCGATGGGTGTCGATGTACCTCGCAGCGAAAGCGACAAACCGGCGCGGCGCTATGACGAACTGTTTTCTCTTCTCGACACTATCTCGCGGCATTTCCAGGACTGCCTCAAGGACTCGCCACCCGCCGTCGAATACGTGAAGAATCGCGGCATCGATGGCAGCACGGCCAAGCGTTTCGGTATTGGCTATGCGCCGGACGGCTGGAGCAACGTCCTCGACAAGTTTGGCCAATCAAGCGAGGCCACGCAGCGACTGCTCGCCACGGGAATGATTATTGAGAACGACAACGGCAAGCATTACGACCGTTTTCGTGATCGCATCATGTTTCCGATACGCGATGCCCGCGGCCGCACGATTGGCTTTGGCGGCCGCACACTTGGTGATGGCGAGCCGAAGTACCTGAACTCACCCGAGACCGTCCTGTTTCACAAGGGACGCGAACTCTACGGTCTGTACGAAGCACGCCAGGCGCTGCGCAATATCGAGCAACTGGTTGTTGTCGAAGGCTACATGGACACGGTTGCCCTCGCCCGCCACGGCATCGATTTTGCGGTTGCGACGCTGGGTACGGCCACAACCAGCGACCACCTGAATCGGCTCTTTCAGCTGACAGAGAACGTGTGTTTTGCCTTCGACGGCGACCGGGCCGGACGCAAGGCCGCCTGGCGCGCCCTCGAGAACGCACTGCCGCAGATTCGCGAAGGCCGGCAGATCCGTTTCATGTTCCTCCCGGAGGGGCACGACCCCGACTCCTACGTCAATGAATTCGGGACGGACGCGTTCCTCAAAGCACTGGATGAAGGTCTCGCCCTGTCTCAATTCCTGATTCAGGAACTGGCCAGCCAGGTGGACATGAGCACCGTCGACGGCCGCGCACGCCTGGCGGAACTCGCCCGGCCGCTCGTTAACCGAATTCCGCAAGGCGTGTATCGGGAGTTGCTGGTGGAGAGCCTTGCCGAGGCCGTCGGGCTGACCGCAGCCAAGCTTGAGAAAATGCTCTCGAGTGACAAGAGCAGCGGGCCGTCCGCCTATGCTGCCGGCGGCCTGGCGAAATCCCGGTCGAGGAAGCCGATGTCGGGTCAGCCGTCCGTCATTCGTCATGCGCTCACCCTGTTGCTGAACGAACCGGCGGCGTGCCTGAAGCTCGATATCGAGAAATTGGCCGGTGTGAATCGCGCTGGCGTTGAATTGTTGCGGACGCTCATTGAAACCGTGCAGGCGGAACCCAATATAAGCACGGCTGGATTACTGGAGCGCTGGCGGCACCATGAGGAAGGCCGACATCTCGGCAAACTCGTGGCCTCCGAGGTCCCGATGGACGACGACTTTGATGCCGCCGCGGAACTGGACGACTGCCTGGAGCAGCTGGAGACAGCCGGCCGCAAGGAACGAATTTCATTTTTAATTGAAAAACAACGAGTTACCGGTTTGTCCGCTGAAGAGAAAGCCGAACTACAGGAGCTGTTGAAAGCAGCCTAACTTAATGAAAATCATGTAGATTCTGCTCTTTCTTAGGAGTAGAATTAATCGTTTGCATTTTTTACCCGCAGGAATTGCCGTCTTGACTGAGAAAAAAGCACCCGCACCGGTTGTTGCCGTGAGCAAGCAGGCTCAGCAACTCAAAGATCTGATTGCACGAGGCAAGGAACAGGGTTACCTGACCTATGTCGAGGTCAACGATCACCTGCCTAACGACATCGTCGATCCAGAGCAGATCGAAGACATCGTTAATATGATTAATGACATGGGTATCACGGTGTACGAAGAGGCGCCGGAGACCGAGTCGAAAACGCTGACCGACACGCCGGCCACCGACGAAGATGCCGTCGAGGAAGCTGAGGCCGCCCTTGCGAGCGTCGATGCCGAGTTTGGGCGCACGACCGACCCGGTCCGCATGTACATGCGCGAAATGGGTACGGTCGAGCTGCTGACACGCCAGGGCGAAATCGAAATCGCGAAGCGCATCGAAGACGGCCTGAACCAGGTTAAGTATCACATGGCTCATTTCCCGCCGACCATCGAGGCTCTGCTCGAAGTCGCTGATCGGGTTATTGGTGGTGAAACCCGCATGCAGGACTTCGTGGTCGGCTTTATCGATCCGAACGAACCCGACGAGATCAAACCGCCCGCGCCGAAAACCGACGACGATGATGACGACGACGAAGTCGTCGACACGGGGCCAGACCCGGATGAGGTGAAGGAACGCGTCAAGGTCATCCGCCGGCACTTCAACCGGTCGATGAAGTACCTTGATAAGTACGGGCAGAAAGACAAGCGCACCGTCAAGGCCCAGGACGACAGCGCTCTGCAGATCATGGAACTCAAGCTGGCACCTAAATTGTTCGATGCGCTCGTTCGCAATCTGCGCGATGTCGTTTCGATCATTCGCAGCCAGGAACGCCTCGTCATGCAACTCTGCGTTCGCGATGCCGGCATGCCTCGCAAGGACTTCCTGTCGAGCTTCCCGAAGAGCGAAACCGACTTCACCTGGATCGACAAGCATATCCGTGCGAAGCGCAAGCATTCGTCAGTCCTCGCCAAACTCAAGGACGACGTTTTGCGGGCACAACGCAAACTGGTCGCCGTGGAAGAAGCAACCCGTCTGTCGATTGCCGAAATCAAGGAAATCAATCGCCAGATGTCGATCGGCGAAGCCAAGGCTCGTCGCGCCAAGAAAGAAATGGTCGAGGCAAACCTCCGCCTCGTTATTTCGATCGCGAAAAAGTACACGAACCGCGGCCTGCAGTTCCTGGACCTTATCCAGGAAGGCAACATCGGCCTGATGAAGGCTGTCGACAAGTTCGAATATCGTCGTGGCTACAAATTCTCGACATACGCCACGTGGTGGATTCGCCAGGCGATCACGCGTTCGATTGCTGACCAGGCGCGCACGATCCGTATCCCGGTTCACATGATCGAGACGATCAACAAGCTGAACCGCATCTCACGCCAGATGCTGCAGGAAATGGGCCGCGAGCCGCTCCCGGACGAGCTGGCCGAACGCATGGAGATGCCGGAGGACAAGGTCCGCAAGGTACTCAAGATCGCGAAAGAGCCGATTTCCATGGAAACGCCGATCGGCGACGACGAGGATTCGCACCTCGGCGACTTCATTGAGGACCAGACCGTTCATTCGCCGGTCGATTCGGCCACGACGTCCGGCCTCAAGGAAACCACCCACTCGGTTCTTGCCGGACTGACGCCGCGCGAAGCCAAGGTTCTGCGCATGCGCTTCGGGATCGACATGAACACGGACCACACGCTTGAGGAAGTCGGCAAACAGTTCGACGTTACGCGTGAACGTATTCGCCAGATCGAAGCCAAGGCACTGCGCAAACTCCGGCACCCGACACGCTCGGATCAGCTCAGGAGCTTCCTGCTGGAAGACTAGGCCGTCCCCGTGGGAGTGGCTTCAGCCGCGAATACCCGTAGGAGTGGCTTCAGCCACGAACAAAATGAGCCGGGCATAGCCCGGCTTCTTTTTGCCTAAAGAATTTCGAGTGCCTTTCTACGTCGGGTATGGAAGTCCTGTTTTTCCACAACCTCGAGGAAGCGATCCTGTGGCAGGGCCTTGCTATAGAAGAAACCCTGCACGAAATCGCAGCCGTTACGACGCAGGAAGTCGAGCTGCTCGCCCGTCTCTACACCCTCCGCAATTGATTTCTTGCCAAGCTCTTCGGCCATGCGAATGATCGTCCGGCAGATGTTGTCCGAGGTTATGCCGCTGCCTATCTTGTCGATAAATGATTTATCGATCTTGATCACATCAAACGGCATTTGCTGCAGATAGCTCAACGAGGAATAGCCCGTTCCGAAATCGTCAATCGCGACCCGTACACCAGTACTGCGCAGTGACTCGAGTAACTGGATCGCCGTATCTCGGTTCTGCGCAACCGCCGTCTCCGTTACTTCCAGCTGCAGGTAGCCCGGATGAATTCCATGGCGCCGCATCGCTCCGAGGACCGTTCGCCGGAAATCGGTCTCGCGCAACTGCCGCGCAGACACATTAATTGATACGGGTCCAGGGTGAAGGCCACGATCGAGGATAGCGCAAAGATCCCTGCATGCCTGTTCGATAACCCATGCGCCGAGCTCAATAATCAAGCCCGACTCCTCTGCAAGAGGAATGAACTCTTCAGGCGAGATCGCCCCCTCCTCGGGATGCGTCCAGCGCAGCAGGGCTTCGGCGCCGCTAATTTCACCGGTATTGATATCGAACTGCGGCTGGTAGTGAAGCTTAAGCGAATCGTCGCGAAACGCCTGGCGCAGATCGCGTTCGAGGCCAATCTTGCGCCGGCTTTCGGCATTTAGGCGCTCGCTAAAGAACTCGAACCGGTTGCGGCCTGCATCCTTGGCCCGATACATGGCTGCGTCGGCGTTCTTCAGCAAGGTCTCCACGCTGTCACCGTCTTCTGGGAACATGACGATGCCGATACTTGCACTCACGTAGTGTTCCATATCCTGAACGGTAAACGCCTCACCGAGTTTTTGAAGCAGGCGTTCCGCCATGGCACGAACGGTGGTTTCGGTGCGCACGTTGGGCAGGACAACAACGAACTCATCACCGCCGAGGCGTGCAACCGTGTCCCGCTCACGCACCAGCGACATGATTCGCTTCGCCGCCTGAACCAGAACACCATCGCCAATCGAATGACCGAACATATCGTTGATTTCCTTGAACCGGTCGAGATCAAGGAAAAGTAGCGCTCCTCTGTGTTCGTCAATCCGCGCACTGGATATATGCCGATCGAGACGATCCTTAAGGAGTTGCCGGTTCGGCAGGCCCGTCAGGACATCGAAGTGGGCCTGTCGGTACAGGGTTTCTTCACGCTCGACACTCGACAGCGCCACGGCAAATCTGCCCGCGAGATCCACAACACGCTGCATGCTGTTCTGGGACATGTCGGATCGTGATTTGAACCCCAGCAACAAAACACCCTTGAGGCCTTCGTTAAGGATAACCGGGATCAGAACCGCAAATTCCAGCCCATACGCGGCAAAACGGTCCTTATAAGGTGCATCCGCCGTGTCAATTTCAGCAATGTCGACCTCGCGTGGCTGGCACCACTGTTGACCGATGTCACTCGGCAGGTCGACACGTTCATGCAACAGATTACCGTCATACAGGGAGATCATCTTACCCTTATTCGACGAATCAACATCGCGCGCGATGACTGCTGCCGCATTGCATCGAGTCAGGTTTAGCAGGTGCCCGACGACATCTTCGGCAACGTCCTCGAATTTTGTGCCGGACAAAATCATGCGGTCGATTCCCGACATTGCCTCAAGGGCTGATATTTGTCTGCCGAGACGCGACGCCATGTTATTGAACGCATCAGCCAGCCATTCAAATTCGTCGCCGGTCCGAACTCTGACTCGCGATGCGAGGTTGCCACCAGCAATTTGCCTTGCTGCAATCGTAAGGTGCTGAAGCGGAACCAGGCTGCGCGACACCAGGTTGAAAGTCAGTACGACAACCAGAATAAGGACCAGAATGATGGCCGGAATAAATACACGCCTGAAGTCCGCGCCGGAGCGCAACGCAAAGGTTTTGGGTGTCATCGCAACGATATCAAATGCCGAGGCTGCGAGCCGACCATCCAGGAACAGCTGCCAAAGCGATGCGTATTGCAATTCGCCGCCATGTTCCCATTCGCCAAATACGGCACTGCGGTTTTCGGCCTCGCCCACAAGGTACCTGTGAACACCATCTTCGACCGAGTCCGTGCAGTACAGCTTTTCTCCGCCCGCGCCAAAGACACACATCTTCGTATTGAACGGCAGGTCTTCGCGGGTGCCCCAGATCTTGTCAGCGTTTAGCTGAAACGCAACAAGGCAACCTGGTGCCCAGTCCCCAACAGCCTGCAGCAGAATCAGTTTGTTTTGCTCTGCGAGGACCAGCTTGGTTCCGCCGGCAACCAGATGTGCCTCGTCGGTCGGCGAAAACTCCACCCCGCCGGCCTCGTCCTTTAGTATCATCGCGGGCGCGAAGGTCTCCCTGACGACCCACACGTCACTAAAATCGTCGACGAGGTACTCATGGTCGTAGATCTGGTTAAGACCGTCCCTCGTCGCGATTCGGATAATCTCTCGCGCCTTGTCCGACGCCAGGTCCAGTCGTGCCAGGATCCGGAGCCCGTATTCCTTCGCACTGCTTCTCAGGGCCCGCTCGGATTCCAGCTCGTTACCCCGATTGATCTCATGCCAGGCCAGCCAGGCCGTGAACATCATTGGTACGACGGCGGCGACCAGGAACAGCCCGAATATTCGTTTGCTGACCCCCTTTGAGAACATCTTTCTGATAGTAATTCCGCTCATCAGTAATGCTCCCCGAGACCTATGAAAGCACCGTTGTTAGCCCGGAGGACATCGTCGCGGCTTTTACTTGCGGACAGCGGTCCGGCGGACTCGCCGTCCTTGCCGCGACTGTAGAGATCAAAATCGGTATTGAGCGGATTTAGCGAACCGTCTTTTCGTAATGCGCCATTGCCGTTTCCCGCTGCCGGGATGTTCAGGAACTCATAGGGTCTGCCCCAGGGGTCGAGAGGAACCGGCACACCCAGTTCATCGAGCGACAGCGGTATGCGATCGTTGTGGCGGAGCCGATGACTTTCTATGGCGAGGCTGAGCTTGCCGATATCCCCGATTGCCGCCGCCACTTTGGCGCGCGTCACAAACGATTCGTAGGAAGGAACCGCGATCGAAACCAGCAGCGACGCAATGACCAGCGTCACCATGAGGTCCAATAACCCGAATCCGTTCGAGATGCTCTTCAGCAAATTATTTACATATGTGATCAGGGAACCACATACGGTCGCAAGATCACATTCCCTGAGAGAATAACTGCATGATAAGTCATTGCTTTTATTGGGTCCCGGACCTGTATCACGCTCGACAATGTGCGCTTCGCCGGGCAATCCGACCGTACGGAGCAGGCTTGAGTTTGCCGCCGCGTTCCTGGTCAGATGAACCCCGCTTTTGAGTTGCCGCGGCCGCGTTCTTATCTGCTAGAATCCTCGGCCGTGCGGGGGCCTGTAGCTCAGTTGGTTAGAGCAGGGGACTCATAATCCCTTGGTCCCAGGTTCGAGTCCTGGCGGGCCCACCACTTTTCTTCTAAGCCGGTTTCGCGGCGTTTTCTTTTGCGGGAATCTTCGCCATCGCCCGCTCGGTCATGGCCGTGATCGTCAACGACGGGTTGACACCCGGGTTCGCCGGCATCACGGAACCGTCGCAAACCAGCAGGTTCTCGTAACCGAACAGGCGCTGATCTTTATCCACTACGCCGTGCGTCGCGTCGCGCCCGATCGATACGCCACCGAGGATGTGAGCCGTAGTCGGAATGTTCGCGGCCGCCTCCACCAATACGCTTTGAGCCACGCCACCTGTCTTCGCGGCAATCCACTCGGCTGCCTTGTTACCGGCATCGATATACGTCGGAATCGGCATTTCCGGGTTTTGTTCGGTGCTCAATCGCACCTTGCTGCTAAACCAGCGCCGCTTCGCCCTGAAGCTAATCGCATTGTCCAGGCTCTGCATGACCAGTAGCACTATGGTCCGCCGCGACCAGCCGAACGGCCACAAGGTTTTGGCGAAATCGAGAGGATGGCGCAGCACATTGCGCAACAATGAGAATACGCGCGTCGAGCGAGACCCCGCACCAGTGAGCAGGGTAAACAGCAGGCTCAGCAAGTCACCCTTCTGACCATAGGTAACAACTTCTATATGTGTGTCCTGGTCCGTGTGGATGCTCGAGCTAATTGCGACGCTGTTCCACAGCTTCCTTGAATCGTCCGGCAACGTGATTGCGAGTATCGACTCGCTGTTGGTCCGCACGAGCTTACCCAGCTGGTCGCTGACGCGGGCGAGCGATCCGCTGTTTTTGCAATTTGCCAGCAGATGATTGGTACCGAGAGCGCCGGCCGAAATCACAACCGCCTTCGCTGTTATCGTTCTGCCACCGCCCCCGAACAATCCCGGCGAGACGGCACGAATACGGTAGCCCTCGCTGCCATCGTCGGCCCCTGCCGGCCTGATGTCGATGACGCGCAGGTCCGGGAGTATTTCGGCACCGGCTTTCTCGGCAAACCAGAGGTAGTTTTTCAATAGCGTGTTCTTGGCACCGACGCGACAGCCAACCATGCAGGCACCACAGCGAATACAGCCCGTGCGGTCGGGTCCTTCGCCGTCGAAATAGGGGTCCGGCACGGTTTCGCCAGGCGTCCCGAAATAGACGCCGACCGGCGTGCGGGTGAAGGTCTCTTCGACCCCCCGGTCCGCCGCAAAGTCCTGCAGAAGCTGGTCTCCCGGACTTTCGAACGGCACCGTGTTAACGCCAAGCATGCGTTCGGCCACGGAATAAGGCTCATCCAGTTCGCTCTCCCAGTCGGCGAGCTCTGACCACTGCGGGTTATCGAAAAACGGCTTCTTGGCACGGTAGAGCGTATTGGCATAGACGATGCTGCCGCCGCCGACGCCCGCGCCACTGGCAACCAGTACATCCTTGAACGGGAACAACCGAAAGATTCCACGCAGCCCAACATACGGCGCCCACAGGAAGCGACTGAGCTGCCAGGTGGACTCCGCGAAGTCTTCGTCCTCATAGCGCCTGCCGACCTCGACGACGCCAACCTTGTAGCCTTTTTCGGTGAGGCGCAGTGCCGAAGTACTGCCACCGAATCCCGAGCCAATAATGAGCCAGTCGTAGTCCATGCCTACAGAATAATCGCTTCGACATCGGGCAACCACTCGTGCCAGTAAGCGAGCTTGGCGCGCAACTCACCAACAGCCTCATCAGGTTCCCGCAGCAGAAGCCGCACATGATCACCGGGCCGCAACTGCCCCAGGACATGACGATCGAGGCGCGCGACCTGGGCGATTCGCGGATAGCCGCCAACCGTCCCCGCATCGACAGACAACAGGTAGGGCACGCCGTCTTCGGGGCATTGAATCGTACCCGGCATCACGGCCGCGCTTGGCATGCGTCCATCCGATGAAACCGTGAGCGCCGGACCATCAAGCCGCAGCCCCATGCGATCGGCACGTCGATCGACAACCCAATTTGTGTCGAAAAGAATCTGGAGACTCGTCTCATCCAGCAGGTTCGACTCACCGGCCGTGCACGCGCGCAGGCCCCAACTCGAAGACATCGGCAAACGAAACTCGTCGGGGGTCCGCAGTAGCTCGACCTCGCGGGACGCGACGTCGAGTCTATCGCCCACCCGCAATGCCCTGCCCTCATGGCCACCGAAACCGGCCTGTAGATTCGTCGACGCAGATCCCAGGACCTCGTCGACCACCAGGCCGCCCGCCAACGCGATGTAGATTCGCGCACCGGCCTGTGCGGCAGCCACCACCAGTTCGTCGCCGGCTTTTGCGAAGAGCGTCTCATGGTGTGCTTGCTCTCCACCGTTCAGCGTTACGACGGCATGTGCACCGGCCAGTGCAAAGGCGCAGTCGCTGTCGAAACGCAGTGTCGGACCGACCAGCGTCGCTTCGAGCGCCACGGCATTCCAGGCATTGCCAACGAGTTTATTCGCCAGCGCCAGGGACAGGGGATCCGCCGCCCCATTGGCAGGCACGCCCATGTGGCGCCAACCAGTACGCGGCCCGGCCTGAAGCGTCGTCTGCAAACCCGGCTTGATGACGGTGATGCTCACTATCCGAACTCGCCCGCGTCAATCGCTTTGAATCGCACCTGCATGCCGGCGCTTAACGCGAACGGATTCTCTGCGGCAGCGTCAAATAATGGGTATGGCGTGCGCCCGATGATGTTCCATCCACCCGGACTCGCCAGCGCATAGAGCCCGGTTCGCCCGTCTGCGATACCCACCGAACCCGCGGCAACCCGTTGCCGGGGTTCCTTGCGCCGCGGCACGCGGAAGCACTCGTCGAGGCCCCCGATGAAAGCGAAGCCCGGGGTAAACCCGATCATGTCCACCGTGTAGATACCACGCGTATGCAGCGCTATCAGTTCGCCGGCAGAAAGGCCCGTGGCACTGCACATCGCATCCAGATCCGGCCCGTACTCGCCACCGTAGACGACGGGAATCTCCAGTAATCCGGCAGACTCCTGCAGCTCTGCGATGCCGTGAGCGAGAACCGCCTCTATCTCTCTACGGGCATTGTGTGGATCGTCCTGCGCCGCATCGAAGCGTAGAAGAACCGTATCGATTCCGGGTATGACTTCCATCCACGCCCCGCCCTCGCGCAATCGCAACGCCAGCGCCTGGGCCTGCGCGGGCGAGGCAACGGCAATCGAAAAGAGGTCGTCACCGCATCGCGTGAGCACGGATGTGGACTCCATGAGATTCGAGAACGTCGCGTACGGCGCGGGCTTTCTCGGCAGCGCCCGGTGTATCTCCATGAATGCACAGTGTGTCGGCACGCACTCGGACGGTTTCCCCGTTCCTGGCTGTTGCCTCACCATCCTCGGCGAGGCGCACCGCTTGCGTAGTCGCGACGTTCAGGTCCTCGTGCACGGCACCGGGCTCTCTGCGAGGCACCAGCGTACCGTCGGCTTCGTAAGCACGATCAACGAACGCCTCTGCGATAAACACCAGGCCATGGCGGCCGGCTGCAAATTCAAGCTCAGTGTTTGCCATCCCGACAAAGGCAGGTTCGCCGGGTGCTTCGGCGATAACGCGCGCAATGATGTCCGCCAGTGCCTGGTCCCTGACCGCATCGTTATACAAGGCGCCATGCGGCTTTACATGCGCCAGCCTGGCACCGAGGTGAGCCGCAATATCGGCCAGCTCGGTCACCTGTTCAGTCAGCGATTCGTACAGCGCATCGCCTGTCATGAAGCCGCTCTCTCGCCCGAAGCCTTTGCGATCGGGATACCCGGGATGCGCGCCCACAGCGACGCCGTTGGCGATGGCGGAGCGCACGGTAAGCGCCATCGATTCCGCGTCACCTGCATGCCCCCCGCAGGCCACGTTGCAGCTCGAAACGATCTGCAGCAGCTCCTCGTCACAGGCATCGCCCTCGCCGAGGTCGGCATTCAGATCAATGTTTACCATCAGTGCTTCCCGCCCTTCTCGCTTCGTTTCCCCGCCAGGACCGACTTGTACATCTTGCCCAGAGACTTGTCCCGGGAACGCCGCTCGGCAATTGACTCGCTGTTGCGACGATCCTCCAACTGCAGCTTTCGGTAACGGCGTAGCCGGTCAGGGTCGAGCGTACCCGCCGTAATAGCCGCCTGTACGGCGCAACCCGGCTCTGCTTCGTGTGCACAGTCGGAAAAACGGCACATGCCAGCCAGGGCCGCGACTTCCGAGAACACATCATCCAGCGCATCGCCAACATCGACAAGCTGTAGTTCGCGCATGCCTGGCGTATCGATGAGCCAGCCACCGTGCGGCATTCGATGCATGGAACGGGACGTCGTCGTATGCCGCCCGCGCTGGTCGTCATCCCGCACTTCCGACGTTTCCTGGTGGTGACCTGTAAGCGTATTCGTCAACGTTGACTTACCCACGCCCGATGAGCCAAGCAGCGCAACCGTCTGCCCTTCTGCGCACCAGGGTTTGAGTACATCGACCTGATCTGCGCTGCGGGCGTCGAGCGCCTCGACCAGCAATCCCGGTGAGAGTCCGCTGGCTGCGGCGACATAGTCGTCAGCCGAGTCCACGGTGTCTGCTTTCGTAATGACGACAACAGGAAACGCCCCCGCGTCATGAGCTATCGCCAGGTAGCGCTCGAGTCGCGCCACGTTGAAATCGCGATTCGCGGACGTGACGATAAAGAGCGTATCGACATTGGCGGCAATCAGCTGAATGTCACCCGCAGTACCGGCCGCCCGCCGCTGGAAAGCCCCGATCCGGTCCAGCCGTTTTGCCACCTGGGGCCCGTCGTCCACAAGCACCCAGTCCCCGACTGTAATGCCCATCGCAGCTGCCTTGGCCGATAAATCGATGGCAGCACCTTCGCCATCAAATGCAACGTCGATGCGTCCCCGATGCACGTTCATGACACGCGCCGGACGCAGGTCCGAATTCAGCTCGACCTGGGCCTGGAAGAACGGCCGCCAACCGAGCTTTTGTAACGAATCAGATGCACTCATGGGATACACTGGATATCACGTAATCGTCCTCAGGGAAAATCGACATGAGCGTTGTACTGGTCACGGGCGCTAGTTCCGGCATCGGCGCCGCCATTGCCATCGCGTTTGCGGAGAATGGCTGGGATGTTATGGCAGCAGGTCGCGACGAAGGTCGCCTCGAAGAGGTCGCCGACGTATCGGACCGGATTGTCACCTGGACCGGCGAACTTGCCGAGTCCGAAGACTGCGACGAACTGATAGCAGACACTGTTGATGAGTTCGGTGAGCTTTACTGCCTGGTCAACAATGCCGGCATCATCATCCGCGGCGCGGTCGGTGACACGAGCGATGACGACTGGCGCCACACAATGTCCGTTAATCTCGACGTGCCGTTTTTCCTTAGCCGGGCAGCTCTGCCGCACCTGTTGAAGTCGGAGGGCAGCATCGTGAACATCGCATCCGACTGGGGCCTGCGTGGTGGCGAGCGGGCGGCAGCCTATTGCGCGAGTAAAGGCGGACTGGTGCTACTGACCAGGGCGATGGCGAAAGACTACGCCCGTGCCGGGCTCCGTATTAACGCCATATGCCCCGGCGATGTCGATACGCCGATGCTCGCAGCCGAAGCGGAAGCCGCAGGCATGGACATTGACGAGTACATGGAAGAGGCGTCCGAGTCGGTGCCGAGCGGGCGCATTGCCGAGCCGGAAGAAGTCGCCTCGCTCGCCTTGTACCTGGCCAGCGAAGCGGCAATGCACATCAATGGCACCACTATCGCAATTGATGGCGGCGGCGGCGCCTAGGCGCCTGAGAAATCGACCCCACCGAATACTAACGACGGCGTCAGCGTCGACGAGTACTTGTACACATCACTGCCGACCAGCTCGAGCTGGCTGAACAGATCACGAAGATTGCCGGTCACATTCATTTCGCCGACAGGACGGCCGATTTCGCCGTTCTCAATCATATGGCCGCGCAGTCCGAGCGAGAAATCACCCGTTGTCTGGTCGGCATTGCCACCCAGCCAGGAGGTTACATAGACGCCGTTGCCAACCTCCTTGAGCAGTCCGTCCAGCGATAGTTTGCCGGGCGCGATCACAATATTCGAAGCAGAGCCTGTCGTCGGTGCCATACCCGCCTTCCGGCCATGGTAGGTATCGACATAGAGGTTGCGGACCACACCGTTCTCAACGATGGGCAGGTATTTCGCGGAAATACCTTCGCTGTCAAAGAGTCGCGAACCGAAGCCACGCCGAATCAACGGGTCGTCCGAGATCGTCAGTTTCTCGCTGAACGCCTGCTTGCCGATAAGGTCGGCCCAGAACGACTGGCCCTGGTGTACACGACGCGCACTCGCGGGGCCCAGCAGCCGACCGATCAGCGATCCGGCCGCCTGAGCATCCACGATCATTGATGTCTTGATCGTCGGACCTTTTTCCGTGCCCAGGCGGTTTAGCGCACGCTCGAGGCCTGTCTGTGCGACACCGGCGGCCGCCGGCAGCGACGCGACGTGCTGGCCACCCACGTAGTAACCGTCGGATGCGCGCTTGTCGCCCTGGTCCATCAGCGTAATGCTGGTGCCATACCAGCAGTACGTTTCAGCGTGCGTGCCGGTAAAGCCGTTGCTGCTGGCAGAGGCTGAATTCAACGTACCGTCGTAAATTCCAGCCGTAGCGGAAATCACCCGGTCATGGGCGGTCGCCACCTTGTCGAGTTCCTCGCACCAGGCCAGGCGTTGTTCCCGCGTGATACCGGCAACTGCCGCATCGACAAGGTCGAGATCAACCGTCGGACGGCCGTTAAACAACTCAGCCGGCGTGATTGACCGATGCTCATCGGGCTCCAGGGCACGCGTGATCGCGACAGCCTCGGCGACAAAGCTCTGTAAACGCTGCGGGTTCAGGTCGGTCGTCTGGTGGCTCGAGTAACGTCCACCTGCGTAGATATTGATATTGAGGCTGCGCGAGGTCGTGTCTTTGACTTTTTCGAGCGCGCCGTCCCGGTACTCGAACTCGACATCGCGACCCTGCGACGCTGTTGCCCAGGCTTCGGCTGCCCCGGCACCTCTGGCCAGCTCGACGGCCTGCACTGCACGATTCTGGAGATCAGCTGACATTTTCGCCTCCCACGGTCATCTTGGAGACGAGCACGGTCGGGATACCCTGCGACACCGGCACGCTTTGACCGTTCTTGCCGCAGGTCCAGCCGCCCGTATCGAGTCGCGCGTCGTTCGCAACCATCGTAATGCGCTTGAGTGACTCAGGTCCGTTGCCGATGATGTTCACATCCTTGATCGGTGCGGTCACTTTGCCGTTCTCCACCAGCCAGCCGTTCTTCACATAGAAGGTGTAGTCGCCGGCGCCAATCTGTACCTGGCCGTTTGTGTACGTTTCACAAATGATGCCATGGTCGACGGCGGCGATGATCTCGTCTTTTGTATGTGGCCCATCCTCCATGAACGTGCAGCTCATGCGCGGCATCGGCGAGTACTTGTAGGACTCGCGACGGCCTGACCCGGTCGGCTGTAGCCCGTACTGTTTCGCACTGATCTTGTCATGCAGGTACGACTTCAGGATGCCGTTCTCGACCATCACGGTTCGGCCGGCGGCGTTGCCTTCGTCATCGTAGTTCAATGCGCCGCGTTCACGCGGTATCGTCGCCTGGTCGACCACGGTGACAAATGGCTCGGCGACCTTTTTGCCGATCATGTCGGAGTAGATGCTCGTACCCTTGCGGTTGAAGTCAGCCTCCATGCCGTGACCAATAGCCTCGTGCAGGAGAATGCCGCTGGCCCCGGACGCCAGGATCACGGGCATTTCGCCCGCTGGCGGACGCCGTGCCTCGAACTGGATCAGCGTGCGATCCACCGCCTCTTTGACCATCGTGGTCAGGCGCTCCTCGGTGTACCAGCCAAATTCTTCGCGCGCAGCGATGTTTGAATACCCTGTCTGCACCTCGTCACCCTTGCGCGCCGTGACAACCACCGTAATGCGCGTCATGGGCCGATGGTCTGTTACCAGGTGGCCATCGAGCGTGGCGATCATGACGCGTTCATCAGCGTCAGCCCAGTACACGGCGACCTTGTCGATCGACGGATCCATCGACCTGGCCTTTTTCTCCACGAACTTGAGCACCGGCAGCTTCTGGTCAATGCCGACGTCACTCCAGGGCACGCTGATCTGATAGAGATTCCCTGTACCGAGCGGGTTAAACGACTGTGGTGCGACCTCGCCGCTACCCGATGCGATCGCGGAGGCGGTACGCGCAGCAGCGAGCATCGACGGCATGGTGAGATCTTCAGTGAACGCATAGCCCGTCTGTTCGCCAACGACGACACGCAGGCCGACACCCTGCTCGATGCTCGAATTGGCGGCGCTGACAATGCCATCCTCAAGCGTCAGGGAATTTGTGCGTGAGTGCTGAAAATACAGATCGGCGGTATCGGCACCACTCGCGGTCAATTCGGACATAACCCGTGCAGTCGTCGCCTGGTCCACGCCAAACCATGTCATGAACGGGTTTTCGGGTGTCGCGCCGCTGATGGCTGTTGCGGTCTGGACACCGCAGCCCTGCAGGAAGGCAGGCATCGTCAGAATCGCGCTGCCCGCTGCCATGTGGCCCAAAAAATCTCTGCGTTTGATGGTCATTTCTATCCCCAGTCGAATTTAGAGTTTAGATGCGCAGATCCTGCAAAAAGTTGCATTCACGGCCTGCTGCCAGGCTGTTCACAGTCCGGATAGCGCGAGAAAAAAATTGATAACGACACCAACAACCGGACCAACGATCTGCCAAAGCAGGCCCGACACCAGTAAACCAATGATAATGATCATGCCGAACGGCTCAATCCGGTCGAAGCTCATGGCCGCGCGTGGCGGCAGCAGCCCGCTGACCACCCGACCGCCATCAAGCGGAGGAATCGGCATCATGTTAAACACCGCGAGAATCACGTTAAAGAACACGCCGAAGTACGCCATGTAGGCGAGCAGCTCGGCCGTCGGCACCGTGTCACGCATCGCATTGGCGGCTGCAAGCAGGATTGTCCATCCCGTCGCCATTGCCAGGTTCGAGGCCGGACCCGCGGCAGCAACGATAGCCATATCGCGCTGCGGATTCCGCAGATTGCGTGTCCCGACCGGAACGGGCTTGGCCCAGCCGAACAAGACCAGCGGCGCGCCCGTCGTCTTGGACAGGACAAGCAGGCCGAGTGGCACCAGTACGGTACCGATCGGGTCGATGTGTTTGAGCGGATTCAGCGTCAACCGCCCAAGCACTTCTGCCGTGCGGTCACCGAAATGCCGGGCTGCATATCCGTGCGCGGCTTCGTGCACGGTAATCGCGAATATTGCCGGTACTGCAAAAAGCAGGATCGACTGGATAAGTGTCAGGTTTTGCATCGCGACATCATACGTTAATCAAGCTGCTCGTAGACGGTCCGACCGTCGAATACGGTCATCAGGACTTCGGCCTCGCTTATCTCAGACGCAGGAATCTCGAACAGGTTCCTGTCCAGGACAACAAAGTCCGCACGCTTGCCCACTTCGATGGATCCCTGCACATCGTCCAGCTTCATCTGGTAGGCGCCATTGATCGTATAGGCATCGATCATGGTCTCAAGATCAACCCGCTCATCCGCATTCAATATCTCGCCTTCGTTGGTCCACGGGTTCTGCCGGGTAATTGCGGTCTCGATGGCCAGCAGTGGATCGAGGTCCGTCACGAAATAGTCACTGCCACCGACGATGCGACCGCCACTGGCCTGCACCGACCGAATCGGATACATCTGCCAGGTGCGTTCCTTACCCAGCATTGGAATATCGAGCTCCATGGCTGCCGGGTCGGGGTAGGCCCACAATGACTGGAATACGGCGCCAATATTCAGCTCGGCAAACCGTGGCCGATCAGCTTCGTGAATCAACTGTAAATGGACGATCTGGTGACGATTGTCAGACATGCCGTTGGCTTCGCGCATTGCTTCGAAGCCGTCAAGTGCCCGGCGAATCGCCGCGTCACCGATCGCATGCACATGAATCTGTACGCCGAGCGCATCAAGTCGTGTGAAGTAGTCATCGACGATGTCCTGCTCGTAGAAGAACTCACCACTGCCGTACTCCGGATCCTCGTAAGGTTCCAGCAAAGGACTTGTGCCGTACTCGATGACTCCGTCCATGTATATCTTGATCGAATCGACATTGATATTCGGTCTCCGCCAGTCGTCGCGGCCTGCAATAAAGTCGAAAATGTCCTCGCCAAATACGCCCGCATGCCAGCCGATTGGTGATAACGACGCCACCGCCCGAATATCGAAATCGCCCGCATCGGAGACGGCAAGCAGTTGCTCCAGATGCTCAGGCCCAACACCCGGTTCGATGACGGCTGTGATGCCAACCGAGTGCGACAACGCGATACCTGCGCGGACCCGGTTCATACGTTGTTCAAGCGTAAACGGCGGTATTTTCCTGCTGACCAGCACCATTGCGGTCTCTCGCAACGTGCCGCTGGGTTCTCCGGTTTCCGGGTCGCGCTCAATGATCCCGGCCTCGGGGTCTTCGGTATCTGCATCAATACCGGCAATCTCGAGCGCCCGGCTGTTGACCCACGCCGCATGACCAAAGCTCGACACCAGGTAGACGGGCCTGTCCGGAAACAGTGCGTCGAGAAGCCCCTTTTGAGGATTCGCTTCGGGCCACAACCACTCACCCCAGCCGCCGCCCGTTATCCAGCGCTCATCGGCATGACCAACGACCTGCGCACAATCGTTGAGCTCTTGGGCGACCTCGGCTTCGTTTGGAATCCGCAGCAAGTCGCACTCGTCGTCGGACAGGACTTCGGTGAGTATATGGATGTGGGAGTCATGAAAGCCTGGCAACAACAGGCCATCATTCATATCAACAACCTCCGTATCCGGACCGTTGTATACATCGACTCCGGCCTCATCCCCAACGTAGATGATTGCACCATCCCTGATGGCAACCGCCTCGGCCCAACTGCGGCTCTCATCAACCGTGTAGACGCTGCCGTTCACAAAAATCCGGTCGGCCACCGCGATCGCCCCGGACTCCGGTGCCGGCCTGGCACCGCATGCCACCAGACCCGCTACCAGAACAGGAAAAATCAGGCTATTTCTGCGCACTACCAGCCTCCGCCGCCACCACCACCGCCACCACCACCGGACGATCCGCCGCCGCCACCGGACGAAGATCCGGGTGGCGATACGGACGAACCGACAGCGGAGCTCAGGCCGCTCGATAAGGTGCTGGTTGCCTTGGACAAATTTGAAGTATTCCATCGTCCGTTGTACCAGGACGGGCTGTAACCCTGCCCATCCGGCCCGCGAATGGCAGCGAGCACACCGGCAAACCGTTCGGACCATTGCTGCTCCACGCCAAGTGCCAGCGCATACGGCAACATCATCTCGAAAAGCTCCGGCGTCTTCTCGGGCGGATTGCGAAGATTCAGCTCATCTTTCTCGGCAATTTCGAGGAAATCCTTGAAGCCGAGCATTTCATCCAGCAATTCACGACCACGAATGGTCGGGCGTTTCATGATGATGGCGAAGAAAACCATTGTCAGGAAGGACAGCATGATCGTGGCGATGACGAATACCGTCGGCCCATTCCCGATATTCACGGAAATCAGCAACGACCCCAGGACAATGGCTATTGCCGGCAGATTGAGCAGACCATTGGTCTTGAAGTAGTGGTTCTTGTAGTCCTCCTGCAGCGACTTTTTGTGCTTTTTTTGCGCGCTGCCGAGTACTTCGTGGTTAGTGTTCTCGAGTGTAACGACGTTGTCTACAGCAAAAATCGCTTCGAGCAGCTCCTGCTCGCCCGGTGCCATGGCCGGCTTGAGCGTCCGGGTATTGAGTCTCTTCAAAGAATGAGTTTTACCCGTCTTACTGATCTCCAGGTAGCCCTTCACGGCGAGGTTCACGATTGCGGCTGTCATTACCTTATTGTCGTAATACATTTGTCGGATGTAACGCAGCGATGCCGGCGAAAATCCTTTCGGCGGCTCGTACCTTGTGACGACGACGCCTTCATCCGGGTCCTTGCCATGCTTCAGCCAAACAGGAATGTAATAGGCAAGCAATAACAGGAAGCCGGCGACGGCAGCCAGGAAGTTGCGGTTGTCTTTCAGAATCCAGCCTGCCCTGTCCCCCCAGGTCGGCTCGTCGACGTATCCCTTGGGCCAGCCCACGACAATCGTCATGCCATGCGATGCCGGCAGTGGCTGGTTCGCCTGGAACTGCACATTGCCCTCATCGTCCAGGAAACGGCCGTAGTCCTGGGCTGTGGATCCCATGCGGCCGGTATAGCCGTCGACCATGAGCTGGTCTCGCGGCGCATCGAACTCCAGGTGTACGGTTGCCGTTGCCTTGTCGATTGGAAACGCCCAGTTGTTGCCGGTTACGTTCCAGTAGAGTTCGTCGTGTTCATCGAAGAAGCCGAGCATACGATTCGCGCGGTAGCGAAATACGTAAGTGTGCTCGCCATGCTCGATAAAGTAGTTTGAGCGTCCGAAGTACGTGCGAACATCGTGACCACTGCGGACGGTGTGAAAAGACTCCGTCTTGCCGTCACGCAGCACAGCCTGGGGTTCCAGCTTGATCCTGTAGCTGTTACCAAGTCGATCTTCATAGTCGACCGGGAAATCGCGATAGATACCACGACGAATCTGTTTGCCCTCGGCCCGGACTTTGATCGTTTCGGTCACTTCGATCATGCCGTCTGTGAGGACATGAATATCGCTGTGAAAACTGAGAATGCGCTCGTCGGCGAACGTAGCAAACGGCAGACAGAGCAGGAGTAAAGCCGCCAGTTTTTTCATTCTACTGTCCCAAATTTGGCGAGCGGCACGTTGGCTGCCTCGTCCGACGACTTCTGGAAAAAGTCCCTCGGCTTGAAGCTGAACACGCTGGCCAGGATATTGCTCGGCACTGTTTCTGTCATCGTGTTGTAGTCACGAACCGACCCGTTGTAGTAGCGGCGCGCGAACTGCAGATAGTTCTCTGTTTCAACGAGTTCGTTCTGCAGATTGAGGAAGTTCTCGTTCGCCTTCAGGTCCGGGTAGTTCTCAGCCAGTGCTATCAGCCGCCCGATCCCGGCGCTGAGCTTTTCTTCAGCCTTGCCCCGCGCCCGTACATCGGCCTGCTGCATCGCCTCGGCACGCAGCTCGGTGACGGCTTCAAGCGTCGCACGCTCGTACTTGGCGTATTGATCGACCGCGGTTACAAGCCTTGGAATCAGGTCATGGCGTCGTTGCAGCTGGACATCGATATCACTCCAGGAGGTATCGACGCGATTGCGACTTCGAATGAGGCGGTTATAAATAACGACGCCGGCAATTCCGAGAAGTGCCAGTGCCGTAATGACAATTGACGTCATAGTGATCGGCTCCGCGTTGCAGACGCCAATCGTATCATCTCAACTACTGAATATTATCGACACCGTCTTCGTCGAGGTCGTTACCCAGGCCTTCTTCCTGCTCATCTTGCTCACGAGCATGCTCCCTGACCTTGCTACGGTCCTTCTCGGCCTGGCGCTGACGCTCCGATGCGTTCTCCTGATCGCGCGCCTTCATCCGCTGTACTTCCCGTTGATGCTCTACGGCCTGCTGGCGCTCAGCACCTTCCTGCT
>Ga0316188_10000145_pt1 | contig 24863 bp, 19 predicted proteins | sample Phiworburrow1_MG_FD_204933 | JGI IMG/M metagenome (GOLD analysis project Ga0316188, IMG submission 204933) | Coastal sediment microbial communities from Maine, United States - Phippsburg worm burrow 1 | ecosystem: Environmental > Aquatic > Marine > Coastal > Sediment | place: USA: Maine... | reverse complement strand
CTCGGGGCTACGCGCAGAGCCATGCTGACCGTGTCTACCTTGTTGGGGACAGACAGTCCGCGACAGGATGACTCACGCTATGGACGAGATGTATTCGGTGTCAGGGCTTACGCCGCCTGGCGCATCAACGCCAGGTTTGCCGGTCGCGCTTCGGCTGGATGGCAGCGTTATTTGTATGAGGATGCGTTCTTCCCGGACGTGGATGCCTCCCGCCGGGCGGACAGGGTGGCTGACGGTGCTGTGAGCCTGGTGTGGAAGGCGATGCCAAATCTGGAAGCGACCCTGGGAGTTAGTTACCGGGACAATCGTTCGAATGTGGATTTGTTTACCTACGATCGCTGGGTTTTATCCCTGGGCTTCTCCCGGGGCTGGTAGTTTTTTTATGTAAAACCGCCGGCGGCCTGATGACGCATTAGCCTCTGTGACGCACGTCACAACAAAGGATTGAGCATTACACTACTATCGCTCTTGTAGAAAAGGGTCATTGAGGACCTACGGACGTGCGAAAACACATGATAAAACTTGCAAGCGTAGTGCTTACATTGGTTCTGGGGGTCGCCAGCGGCGCAGTCCTGGCCGATGCAGGGGAAGTTGTGTTTGTGTTTGGCGCAGGTACTGTGTATCACGCCAGCGGGTCCGACGAGCCTGTGTCTGTCGGGCTGAAGCTTGAACAGGGTGACCGGGTCGTTACCGAAGTTAACGGTCGCTTGCAGATTCGTATGGCTGACGGGGGACTCATTGCCCTGCGTCCCAGTTCCGAATTCGTCATTGAAGCATTCCAGTTTACCGCCCAGGAAGAGAATGCTGGAGAGAATGCCGAGCAGGATCGTAGCTTTTTCAAACTGCTCAAGGGTGGCTTGCGATCAATCACCGGTGCGGTTGGCCAGGAAAACAAAGAAGCCTATCGGGTGGAAACACCGGTGGCCACTATCGGTATTCGTGGCACTGATTACATCGTCTATCTGTGCGACAGTGCTTGCGCCAGCGAGGGTGTGTTGAGCCGTGGATTGCATGCTGCCGTGAACAAGGGTGGCATCAGGCTCACCAGCAAGGCTGGCAGTATTGATCTGGACGAAGGTGAGTCCGGTTACGTGGCGGACGCCGATTCGGTTCCGATGCCTGGTGCCGACTTCTCTATTTTCATGCGCCAGGTTGACGATCTGCTGATGCCGTTCCCCCAGGCCCGGTTATCCCCGAGTGACTTGACTGACGGCGAATCCCCCGGTGATAAATCCGGGTATGTTGTCAGCCCTCGCCGAAATACATCCAGCGAAGTCTCCTCGGTTGTTGAGTCCGGCGCCGCGGTTGCCGCAGGAAGTGGCGGCAGCCTGGCGATCATGGCAGCACAGACCACCGTATCATCGCTGACTGAGGCAGTTGGCGAGTCGCAAGATCAATCAAATTCGAGTTCCGGGTCAGCGGCCGAAGGCCAGTCGGGAACGCTTACCTCCGGGTTATCCGGGAATATTGCTCCCGGTAACCTGGGTGCCGGTTCCAGTGGCGGCAACAGCTTTTATAGCGGTGTTGCCAGAGAATACGCTTCCAATTTCGGAGGTCCCGAGGACCCAGCAGAGGGCCAGGATGATTCAAGTCTGCCGGGTGACGAGTATCCGGAAGAGTTGGTCGTGGCCCTGGGAAGTTATGGTGCAAGTTCAAATGGCCTGACCCTGGACCTGTCATCAGGGACGTCGCCGGTTTCTCCTGCAGAATTGGTGAATAACTCGGCCGATATGACTCCGGGCGCTGGTAATACCGATGGTTCCGGCACCACTGACGGTTCCGGTACCACTGATGGTTCCGGTACCACTGACGGTTCCGGTACCACTGATGGCTCCGGTACCACTGATGGCTCCGGCACCACTGATGGCTCCGGCACCACTGATGGCTCCGGCACCACTGACGGTTCTGGTACCACTGATGGCTCTGGTACCACTGATGGCTCTGGTACCACTGATGGCTCTGGTACCACTGATGGCTCTGGTACCACTGATGGCTCCGGTACCACTGATGGCTCTGGTACCACTGACGGTTCCAGCACCACTGACGGTTCCGGCACCACTGACGGTTCCGGTACCACTGATGGCTCCGGTACAACCGATGGTTCCGGTACAACCGATGGTTCCGGTACAACCGATGGTTCCGGTACAACCGATGGCTCCGGTACAACCGATGGCTCCGGTACAACCGATGGCTCCGGTACAACCGATGGCTCCGGTACAACCGATGGGCCCGGCACCACTGATGGCTCTGGTACCACTGATGGTTCCAGCACCACTGACGGTTCCGGCACCACTGACGGTTCCGGTACAACCGATGGTTCCGGCACCACTGACGGTTCTGGTACCACTGACGGTTCTGGTACCACTGACGGTTCCGGCACCACTGACGGTTCTGGTACCACTGACGGTTCCGGCACCACTGATGGCTCCGGTACCACTGACGGTTCCGGTACAACCGATGGTTCCGGTACAACCGATGGTTCCGGTACAACCGATGGCTCCGGCACGACCGATGGCTCCGGCACGACCGATGGCTCCGGCACGACCGATGGCTCCGGTTCAACGACTGTGGACGGCTACACCAACGGTGGAACACTGATCTTTGCCTACCCTGGCGGAGGTTCCGGTGGTCTGGAAACTGATGATCATGACGATCATGAGAGCTCTTCACCGGCCGTGCTCAGTTCCACAGGCGTGGGCTACACAATCAATGGCAACCAGGACCTGGTTCGCCTGACCGGCGAGAACTGGAGCCTGAGTGGCGACGAGATTGGCAACCTGAGTGCCACGCGTGGCACGGGTCGTGGTGTTGATCTGGGTGGCGATGACGAGACAGGTATCCGTTGGGGTCGCTGGGAAAGCGGTCGCGTGAATCTTCGTAGCGATAGCGTCGAGGCTGAGAACATTAGGCTGGGCGATGGTGGTATGCACTGGATCGCAAGCGATGACATCAACTCTCATGTGGCCCTGCCGTCGACAGGTTCGGTGGGCTTCGAGCTTTATGGGTCTACCTCACCCACCAGTAACAACGGTGAAGTAGGCGTACTCGGATCGGCACAGCTTACCGCGCACTTTGACACCAGTACTGTGGATGCCAGTCTCGGGCTGACAATGCCTGGCGCATCCTCCGGCACCACCGAACAGTGGGATGCCAGTGCAACAGGCCTGGAACTGGATGCCGCAGCCGCTACCTTTGATGGCGCTTTTGATACGGTCACTGTGACCACAGGAAGTGGCGTAAGCGAGGGCGAGGGTTGGATCAGTGGATTCTTCACCGGTGATAGCGCGGGCGATATTAATGGCGCCGGACTGGGATATTCCCTAAGCGACGCAGATGGCGACACGGTTTCCGGCACCGCTGCATTTCGGGTAGCAGAGCCTCCGCCTGTCCCCTGAGTAACCCCGGTCAGATCACTGGCCCAGGGCAAAACCCATAACTAAAAAAACACCCGGCCTTGGCCGGGTGTTTTGTATTGCTTGTTACTTCTTTAGATAACGAGCGGTACGCTTAGAGATGCAGGGCCCGCAGTTCGGGGTGCTGGATACTTGCCGCCCAGATCTCATCGAAATCTGCCAGGTAATGCGCGGCCACTGCCGGGCTGTAGCTGTCGGCCATGCCATCCCAGCGGGATGCATCCAGGCGATAGGAAATCGCGAAGTTGTCGCTGATGATGTATGCTTCACGATGATCCGCAAAGTCTTTGTGAACATTACGAAATTCAACGTAGCTGTTCAGCCTGCGTCCCAGGGTGATGAGCTTGTGGCCATCTTTTACCGCACGCTGCGGGTTGGCCACCAGTACACGAATTCGTGCATAGGCCCGGGACAACACCAGGCGCTTCACAATTTCAATAAATGAATTCTGATCGTAAATGGTAGGTTCCAGGTCCTGGGTGAAGATCACCAGTGACTTGGTGGCGAGTCGGGCAATTTCCTCATTCGCCGCACGAACGTCATCATGACCCGAGACTACCCGTCGGGCGTTTTCCAATAATTTATTCTGTTCGTTGCTCACCATAATTAATCGTCTGACGCATCTTCAAGTGAGGAATCCCGGCTTCCTGGAACTCGTCACCTTCGACTACAAAGTCGAATCGCTGGTAAAAGGCCATTGCGTGGGACTGTGCATGAAGATAAACCTCATGCAGGCCCCGCGATTTGGCTGCCTCGACAAGGGCAGTGAGGATTTCGCCTCCGATTCCCTTGCCACGGTATTTACTTAATACCGCCATCCTCCCAATCTTACCGTCAGGCATCAGGCGACCAGTGCCAACTGCGTCACGTTTTGCACCAATAAGCAGTTCCGCCAGGACATGGGTGCATTCCTGGTCTTTTCCGTCCCACTCCAGATCTGCCGGAACGCCTTGCTCCTGCACGAAAACCGTTTTCCTGATCGAATGTATGAGTTGCTCGTCCTGGGGCCACACAGCCTGCCTCACGGCCAAAGAGGGGGGCGTATTTTCACTCATTATCCAACTCCAGTTCACCGGCGTTTACCAGGTCCGTTACAAGTCTTGCCGCTTTGGGTGAGTTGCGCAGCGTTGCGCCATCCAGATTCAGGTCGCGCTGACTGCAAAGATCCCGGACCAGCGGGGCCAGCTCCGGGTCAAGATTTATCGTGCGCCCATCAATGAATAACAATACCTTGTCATCACCTTGCCAGTGGGCCCACAGGGCCATGCCGTGCCGTCTCAACACGTGCCCCTTCCCAAGCAGTTTCAGTAATTGTCCGGGGTCGATGCTTTGCTCGTTGGGCAGAGGCTGCAGCCAGGCCTTGGGTTCGGTGAGCATGCTGCCAAACCATGCGGCCAGTGCATGGTCGTCCATGGCCAGGGCCTGGCCCAGCATGTTCCTGACTCGCGCCAGTGCTGCGGCGCTGATCACGCCGTCCACTGCCTCGACCGGGCCTATGCCCGGGTCCGAATAACGTGGGTTGGAAAACCCTGAGCCAGGCGATTCCGCCATGCGTAACGCCAGGTCCTGGAGCATTTCCGAGCAAGATGGTGCACGGAATCCGATGGAGTAGGTCATGCAAAGCTCATCATCGGGCATGGCCACACCAAAATGGGCAACACCCGGTGGCAGGTACAGCACGTCACCCGGCCGGGTGATCCATTCCTCATCAGGCGCGAATGTATCCACCAGGGACAGTTCGGAATCCTCCCTGCTACGGTGATCGCGGGTCTTGCTGTCCCACTGCCAGCGTCGGCTGCCCTGGGCCTGCACAAGGAAAACGTCGTAGGCGTCTACATGGGGTCCCACACTGCCGCCGGGTGCGGCGCAGCTGATCATCAGGTCATCCATGCGCCAGGACGGCAGAAAGCGAAAGGGGTCGAGAATTTGCGCCAGCTCTGGCAGGTGTTTTTCAACGTCCTGGACAAGCAGGCTCCAGTCAGAGGTCTCCAATTGCTCAAGCTCGGATTCCTCGAAAGGCCCGTTGCGAAGGCTCCAGGCGCCGTCCTTGTGCTTTACCAGGCGGCTTTCAACGCCCTCGTCACAGGCAAGGCCCGCCAGTTCGTCTGCGCTGAGTGGGGAGCGAAAGCCGGCCAGGGCGGCCGGCATCTTCATCGGGCGCTGCTGCCAGGAGTCGGCCAGGAAGTCCTGCACGCTGAGGCCGGCAGGCCATACCAGGCTCGGCGCAATCATCAGAGTTTGTCGTCCAGCGTCCGGGCCAACTCCTCGGCCAGCCCGACGTAGCTGGCAGGACTCAATGCCAACAGTTGATCCCGGGCATCATCGGGAAGCTCCAGGCTTTCGATGAAGACCTTGAGGGTCTCGGCGTTCACGGTCTGACCACGGGTCAGGGCCTTGAGTTTCTCGTAGGGGTTTTCGATACCGTAGCGGCGCATCACCGTCTGCACCGGTTCGGCGAGCACTTCCCAGGCACTGTCCAGGTCAGCATCAATACGGGCCGCATTCACTTCCAGTTTGCCCATACCTTTCAAACCTGCTTCCAGGCCGATCACCACGTGGCTCACTGCGACACCAAGATTGCGCAGCACTGTCGAATCAGTCAGGTCACGCTGCCAGCGAGAGAGCGGCAGCTTGGCAGCGAAATGTCCCAGCAGTGCGTTGGCAACACCCATGTTGCCCTCGGCATTTTCGAAGTCGATGGGATTTACCTTGTGGGGCATGGTGGAGCTTCCGACTTCGCCGGCCACCGGTCGCTGCTTGAAATAGCCCAGGGAAATGTATCCCCAGATATCCCGGCAGAAATCCACCATGATGGTATTAAAGCGTGCCAGGGCATCGCAGTATTCGGCGATCCAGTCATGGGGCTCGATCTGGGTGGTGTAGGGATTCGCCACCAGGCCCAGGCCGGCAATAAACCGCTGGGAAATGGCGCTCCAGTCCAGGTCGGGGTAAGCCACCATATGGGCGTTGAAGTTACCTACCGCGCCGTTGATCTTGCCCAGGGTCTCTACCGCAGCCAACTGTTTGCGTTGACGCGCCAGGCGGTGAGCCACGTTGGCCAGTTCCTTGCCCAGGGTGGTGGGAGAGGCGGTCTGGCCGTGGGTGCGCGAGAGCATGGACTGGCCGGCGTTAACCTTGGCCATGTCGCTGATTACGGCGATCACCTTGTCCATCAGGGGCAGCAATACCTTTTCACGGGCTTCAAGGAGCATCAGTGCGTAGGCCAGGTTGTTGATGTCCTCGGAGGTGCAGGCGAAATGCACAAATTCCTTCAGGTGCTCGGCATCGGCAACCGTGTCGATGCGGTTCTTGATCAGGTATTCGACTGCCTTGACGTCATGGTTGGTCACCGCCTCGATGCCTTTCACCTCGGCAGCATCTTCGGCCCTGAAGTCTGTCGCCAGCGCTTCGAGCACCGGGTTTACCGCGGCGGGCCAGGGCTTGAGTTCGTCTATGCCGGCATCGTCGGCCAGGTGGCGCAGCCACTGGACTTCTACCTGGGTGCGAAACCGGATCAGGCCGAATTCGCTGAATATGGGGCGCAGGCTGTCACACCGGGAGGCATAGCGTCCATCGGCGGGAGAAATCGCCATCAGCTGGCTGAGGTTAACAGGAGCGGGAGATTTAGAAGTTTTGGCCATGGCGGTTACGGGTTTCTCAGTCTGTCGCGAGTGAAGCCCCGTGGAACCGCCACCGGTGCCGTCCTGGGGAAATCCCGATGCGGAACTGCTGGGTCGAAGCAGGCCGGTATTCAGGGTCAGGAGGGGCCGGTACAGTGCCTGGAGGCACGGTGTTACGATGGGCGCGAATGATACATCAGGCAAGCCCCTGTCGGTAAGTGCGGCGGGGTATGGAAGGGTGAGGAAATCCTCAAGAACCGGGGTTTTTACCGCAGCCTGTATGGGATCATGGAAGAGAATGGATTATCAGTCCGCGGCAGTGTTATCTCCTGAATTAATATGAAGCAAAAACTTTAATATATGGAATACAGTTACTTAAGAGATATTCTTCATACGAATATTAAGTCCAGGGAGCAATTCCCGGAGCTCAAGAAGGTATCGATGCCGGGCCTGGAAGGGGATTTACCTGGATTGCTCAGAAAACTGAATCCCGGACGCTGGACTCCGGCTGCCGTGCTGGTGGGCATCGTGGATCGCGGAGACAGTTTGAACGTACTGCTGACCCAGCGGGGCGAGGGCTTGAAGCACCATCCCGGACAGATCAGCTTCCCCGGGGGGCGTATCGAGACCGGCGATCGTGGACCCGATGATGCGGCGGTCAGGGAGGCCCATGAGGAAATCGGTCTGGATCCGGGTTTCGTCAGCGTGTTGGGACACCTCCCGGACTACCTGACCATCAGTCGCTATACGGTGACCCCGGTTATTGCCTTGGTGAAACCCGGATTCACCCTGGAACCGGATATGCAGGAAGCTACCGATGCCTTCGAGGTACCGCTGGAGTTCCTGATGGATACCGCTAATCACACCCTGCGCAAGCGCCAGTTATTTGATCACCTGGTGCCGGTGTACGAGATTCATTACCAGGACAGAAATATCTGGGGGGCGACCGCGGGGATGATTGTCAGCCTTCATCAACAGCTGTTTAACGGGAACTAGGCACCTATGAGTGATATTTCAGCACTGGTCGAGATCATGGCCCGACTCAGGGATCCGGAAACGGGTTGCCCCTGGGACCTGGCCCAGGATTTTGAGAGCATTTCCCCCTACACCATAGAGGAAGCCTATGAGGTAGCCCATGCTATCGCCGGCGGCCAGATGGATGAGTTGCAGGACGAACTGGGAGACCTGCTGTTCCAGGTGGTCTACCACGCTCGCCTGGCCCAGGAAAAAGGCGCATTTGCCATCGAGGATGTGGTCAAGGGGATTTGCGAGAAGATGGTGCGGCGCCATCCCCATGTGTTCGGGGATGAGACTATCGCCAGCGCTCGGGCCCAGACGGTGGCCTGGGAGGAACACAAGGCCAGGGAGAAAGCCGGCAGCGGGAAGGTGTCAAGCTCGATCCTGGATGATATCCCCCTGGCGCTTCCGGCCCTGACCAGGGCGGCAAAGCTGGGCAGGCGGGCCAGTAAAGTAGGCTTTGACTGGCCGGATCCCCTGGGTCCCCGGCAGAAGATAGACGAAGAACTGGCGGAACTGGATGCCGAGCTGCCGGGTGCGGACAAGCAACGCATGCACCACGAGGTCGGGGATATCCTGTTCGCCGTGGTGAATCTGTGCCGTCACCACGAGATCGACCCCGAAGCTGCCCTGAGGGACTGTAATAACCGTTTTCAGCAGCGCTTCGGATTCGTCGAGAAGTCCCTGGCCGATGAAGGTCTCAGCCCCGACAGGGCCAGCTTGGAGCAAATGGACGCTCTCTGGGAGCGGGCCAAGCAATCCGGGGGCTGAGCCCCGATTGCCCAATCTTCTTTTCGGTTAAGTCGCGGTTCAGCTTGCCGGGACTAGTCTGTACCCAGGTTCCGGAAATAGCGGGACGTGACACTGGGTCACACCGACGAGGAGATCCGCCATGAAAACACTCATTCCAGTAATCGGCCTTTCAGTCCTGATGTTCTCTGCCAGCGCCTTTGCCGGTAACGACAAGCACCAGTCCAGGGGTCCTGTCTATGATTACGCCAAGGTTCTTCAGGTCCAGCCCCTGGTCACCCGGGTGAAGGTTAGTACCCCGACCCGTGAGTGCTGGGAAGAGCAAGTGGTTCAAGCCGCTCCTCGCAGCCAGCCAAATCCCGCTGGAGCAATCATCGGTGGACTGATCGGTGGCGTTATCGGCAACCAGTTTGGTTCGGGCCATGGCAATAACGCCATGACCATGGCGGGAATCGCAGTCGGCTCCACCATCGGAAGTACTGTCGGCCGCACCGCCGCATCCGGAACCGTCAGCTATCCGGTCGAGCGTTGTGAAACGCGTAACCGTGTGAGCTACCAGGAACGGATTAACGGTTATAGCGTGACCTACAAATACCAGGGCCGGGTGTACAACACCCGGATGCCCTATGACCCGGGCAAGCGACTGAAGGTTCGTGTCGACGTGCGCCCTGCGGTCGACTCGGGTCGGCGGTAACACCGGACAGGAATCACAGTTGCCAGTGCGCCGGCGGCGGGTGACAATTTCAACCATGACATCACTACCCACAATTTCCGTTCGTCACCTGCTGCCGCTGCTATTGCTGACGCTGGCCTCAATTTGCCTCTCTTTCCCGGCGGTTGCCGCCGACGCTCATCGTGGAGACCGGGGCGCGGATCGGGGCAGGCCTATAGTCCTTGCCAAGGGTGAGATGTCGCTGGATGCCGCAGTGGCGATGGTGCGCGAGCGCTTTGGAGGCAAGGTGATAAGCGCGAGTACCACCAGCGCGGGCGGCAAGAAAGTCCACGTCATAAAAGTGCTCAGCGACGAGGGCCGAGTCAGGACGGTCAGGGTGGATGCCCAGACCGGACGAATCCAATAAGGAGCCCGGAACATGCGTTTGCTGATTGTTGAAGATGAGCAAAACCTGCGCGAATCGCTGCAGGAACGGCTGCGTAAGGAAGGTTTCGTCGTAGATTCGGCGAAAGATGGCGAGGAAGGTTTGTACTTCGCCACCGAGTATCCCATCGACCTGGCAATCGTCGACCTGGGGCTGCCGGGTATCTCCGGAATGGACCTGATCCGGCGGGCACGGGAACAAGGCGCCAGCATGCCGATCCTGATTCTAACTGCACGGGATCGCTGGCAGGACAAGGTTGAAGGTCTTCAGGCCGGTGCCGATGATTACGTGGTCAAGCCTTTCAGTATCGAGGAACTGCTGGCACGGGTACAGGCGCTGCTGCGTCGCTCCGGTGGGTGGGCGGAACCGGTGCTGCACAGTGATCCGGTGAGCCTGGATACCCGCACCCAGAAAGTGTCGGTGGGCGAGCGGGAGCTGGAACTGACCTCATTCGAATATCGCTTGCTGGAATGCCTGATGCTCTCTGCCGGCAAGGTGCTGTCCAAGGCCCAGCTAACCGATCGTTTGTACGAGCAGGACTTTGAACGGGACAGCAACACCATTGAAGTGTTTATTCGTCGCCTGCGGGTGAAACTCGATCCCCAGGGCGAGCTCAATCCTATCGAAACACTGCGGGGGCGCGGTTACCGCTGGGCCTTGCAGCGCAAATAGGGGGTAAGGATTCCCCCGTGAGCGCAGTCAATCAAAAATATTCCTTACGGGGCAGGTTGCTGTTGTGGGTCAGCGGCCTGCTGATCGTGTTTTTTGGCGTGACCGCCTTCGGCCTGGACCTGGCCTTCCGGCATGCTGGCGAGCGGGCCGTTGAAGATGTCCTGGATGTGCGGGTAATCATGTTGCTCGCCGCGGCCGAGCCGGATAACGGTTCGCTATCAATTTCCAGCGAGTTGCCGGACCCGAGATTTGCCCAGGCCGGTTCAGGCCTGTATGCCGAACTGCTGGACGCCCGGGGCAAGGCCCTTTGGCGTTCGGCCTCCAGTACCGGCTTGCAGATCGGCCTGGACGAGTTGCCAGGTGCGGGTATCCGTGAATTCCGGCGCGTGCTTGCCTCGGACGGCTCAAAACTGCTGGCCCTGACCTATGGTGTGGAATGGGAGTTCCAGGATGGCAGGGTGGAATCCTTTGTGGTGCAGGTTGCCGAGAACCTGGACGGCTACACCGCCCAGGTGAGCCGCTTCCGTCGCCAGATGGGTGGCTGGTTCCTGGCCTCGCTGGTGTTGTTGCTGTTCTCCGTCGCAGCGCTGATGCGCGGTGTATTGCGGCCCCTGAATCGCATCGAGCGTGAAATCGAGGCAGTGGAGAAGGGGCAGTCGGAACAACTGGGCACGGGCTACCCCAGTGAGTTGGAGCCGCTGACCCGAAACATGAACGGCCTGATAGTCTCCGAGCGACAGCGATTGCAACGCTACCGTCATGCCCTGGGAGACCTGGCTCACAGTCTCAAGACTCCGCTTGCCGTGGTTCGCGGCCAGCTGGACAGTGGCAACGTGGTGGATAACGCCTTGCTGGCAACCCAGGTAGAGAGGATGGACGACATCGTTCGCTATCAGTTGCAGCGGGCTGCCGCCATGGGCAGCGGCACCCTGGGACGCACGCAGGTTGATGCCGTGGCTGTGGCCAGGGGCGTTATCGAGGCCCTGGACAAGGTGTACTCGGGCAAGAAGCCCAGCCACACCCTGGAGCTTCCCAAGACCCTGCCATTTCATGGCGATCGGGGCGACCTGATGGAAATCCTTGGGAACCTGCTGGACAACGCCTACAAGTATTGCGAGTCCCGGCTAAGCCTGGCCATGCAGGCCTTGCCTGCCGGCCCCGGGGGCAAGCCCGGATTGAGAATCCAGATTGATGACGACGGGGAGGGCATTCCCGATGGCCTGGAAGAGGCCCTGCTGCAGCGTGGCGCCAGGGCCGACGAACGCAATGACGGACAGGGCATTGGCCTGGCGGTGGTGCGTGAACTTGCCGAGGCCTTCCAGGGCTCACTGGAGATCGGACGGTCCGAGCTCGGCGGCGGCCGAATCACCGTGGTGTTGCCCGGCGTATGACTACAGGCAGTGACGACAAGCCGGTGAAGCCGCCGGCCAAGGCAAGGCTAAAGGCTGTCAAGGATCAGTTGGGGGGCATCATGCTGGCCGATGCTCCGGCGGTACACAAGCTGAGTGGGCGAATTGCGCATCAGCTCAAGACCCGCAAGCCTGCCGAGCGTGACCTGGACAAGTTGGAGCGGCTGCTTGAGCAGTCGCTGCAGCGGGCACAGAACCGGGCTCGCAGCGTGCCCAAACTGCGGTTTCCCGAAGAGCTTCCTGTCAGTGAGCGACGCAAGGAGATTGCCGAGGCGATTGGCAAGCACCAGGTGGTGGTGATTTGCGGTGAAACCGGGTCTGGCAAGACCACTCAGATACCCAAGATATGCATGGAGCTGGGTCGTGGCCTCACCGGGACCATCGGTCACACCCAGCCCCGGCGAATTGCAGCCCGCACCGTGGCGGCGAGGATAGCCGAGGAGGTTGGCACGCCCCTGGGTCAATTGGTCGGCTACAAGGTGCGATTTACCGACAGTTCTTCCCAGAACAGCCTGGTGAAGCTGATGACCGACGGCATCCTGCTGGCGGAGTTGCAAACAGACCGTGACCTGCTGGCCTACGATACCCTGATTATCGACGAGGCCCACGAGCGCAGCCTGAATATCGACTTCCTGCTGGGGTATCTGAAACAGCTGCTGCCCCGGCGTCCGGATCTGAAAGTCATCATCACCTCGGCAACCATCGACCCGGGCAAGTTTTCCGCGCATTTTGACGATGCACCCATCATCGAGGTCTCGGGTCGCACCTACCCGGTGGATATCGAGTATCGCGAGCCCCCCGAGGGGGGTGGCCGCGACTTGATTCAGCAAGTGGTGGACGCGGTGGATTCGCTGCCCCGTGATCACACCCTGGTGTTTCTCTCCGGTGAGCGGGAGATTCATGAAGTGGCAGAACTGCTGCGTAGAAAGCAATGGCAGAACACCGCCATCGTTCCGCTGTATGCACGGTTGTCTGTGTCGGAACAACAAAAGGCGTTTAGAACCGATGGGCCCCGCCGGATCGTTCTCGCCACCAACGTGGCGGAAACCTCTATCACCGTGCCGGGGATTCGTTTCGTGGTCGATGCAGGTTTCGCGCGTGTCAGTCGCTACAGTCACCGCAGCAAGGTGCAGCGCCTGCCCATAGAGAAAATCTCCCAGGCCGCCGCCAAGCAACGGGCAGGGCGTTGTGGTCGTGTCCGGGCCGGTATCTGTGTTCGCCTCTACGGTGAAGAAGAGTTTGCTGAACGTCCTGAATTTACCGAGCCGGAAATTCTTCGCACCAACCTGGCCAGCGTGATCCTGCAAATGATTGCCCTGGGCCTGGGCGATATCGAGGCCTTCCCGTTTATTGATCCGCCGGATCCGCGTTTTGTCCGGGATGGATATCGTCTGCTCAGGGAGCTGGGTGCGGTGGATGAGGACCAGCGCATTACCCAATTGGGGCGGCGTATTTCCCGGTTCCCGGTTGATCCGGTGTTCGGTCGTATGATCCTGGCCGCGGGTCCACTCGGTTGCCTGCGTGAAGTACTGGTGATCGCCAGCGGATTGAGCATCCAGGATCCTCGGGAACGGCCCAGCGATGCGCGTGAGGCGGCAGATCGGCAGCACGCCGAGTATGCCCACAAGGACTCGGATTTCATGAGCCTGGTGAGCTTGTGGGAGCTGTGGCAGCGCAAGAGCAAGGAAGTCAGCGGTAACCAGTTGCGTAAGTGGTCCCGGGGACATTTCCTGAATTTCCTGAGGATGCGTGAGTGGCAGGATGTGTATCAGCAACTGCGTAATCTTGCCCGCGAGCTGAAACTGGAAGCCAATCCGGAGGCTGCCGAGTACGAGTCGGTGCACAAGGCGCTGCTATCGGGATTGCTGGGTCATGTTGGCGAACTGGATGAGAAGCGCGAATACCGGGGTGCCCGGGGAACACGCTTTGCGATCTTCCCCGCCTCGGTGCTGAGTAAGAAAGGTCCGCGCTGGGTGATGGCCGCCTCCCTGGTGGAGACCAGTCGACTGTGGGCCCGCATCGCGGCGAAGATAGAGCCCCTGTGGGTTGAGCAGATGGCCGCTCACCTGGTGCACAGGGAATTCGGCGATCCGGCCTGGGATCCCAAAGCGGGCCTGGTCACTGCGAAGGAAACGGTGAGTCTGTTCGGCCTGGTCTTGGTGGCAGGCCGAGCCATAAGTTATGGACGTGTGGCCCCGGAAGCAGCGCGCAAGGTGTTCATCCGTGACGCCCTGGTGGCTGATGATTACCCCCGGGAACACCAGTTCCTGAAGCACAATCGCACCTTGCTCAAGGAACTTGAGGATATTGAAGCCCGGCAGCGCACCCGGGGTGTATTGCTGGACCCTGAAAAAGTGTTCGAGTTCTACGACGGCTTGATTCCCGCCGGCATCTTCGATTCCCATGGATTCGAGCGGCACCTGAAAAAGCAGTTCAGGGCGGACCCTCATTACCTGTGCATGGGCCGTGGCGACCTGGTGGAAGAGGCTCACGCTGATTTCGACGAGGCGCTGTTTCCACCGGTGATGAAGGTGGCGGGCACCGAGCTGAAGCTCAGCTACCAGGTGGAGCCCGGATCCCAGCGTGATGGCGTGACCATCAGCGTCCCCTTGCCCATGCTGCCCCAGTTATCCCGCCAGCAATTGGACTGGCTTGTGCCCGGTATGCTCCAGGACAAGGTCACCGCCATGATCAAGTCGCTGCCCAAGGTGCTCAGGCGAAACTTCGTTCCGGCCCCGGATTTTGCCAGCGCCATTTGCCAGTCCCTGCAGTTTGGGGACGGGAACCTGGAGCAGAGCGTGGCCCACCAGTTGCAACGGATGACCGGGGTGAGCCTCCCCAGGGATGCCTGGGATGCGGATAGCTTGCCTGATCATCTTCGCATGGGCATCCGGGTACTGGATGAAAGCGGTAAGGAACTCGCTCACGGGCTCAATCCCGAGGGACTGATGGATAAACTGGGCAAGCGGCTGAAATCGGTTGCCCTGGAATCCTCCTCCTCAGGTGAATGGAGTCGCCAATCACTCCAGCGATGGGATTTCGGCGAAATGCCCCAGTGGCTGCAGGTAAGCCATGGTGGAACCACCATGCGTGCTTATCCTGCCCTGCAAAGCAAGGGTGAGCGGGTAGACCAGGTGCTGGTGGAAACCGCGGAGAAGGCCCAGGCGGTTACCCGGGAAGGCCTCGTCACACTGCTGATGAACGAGTTGGGCAGCAACGTCAAATACATGCGTAAGGAATTTCTCAAGCTCCGGGATGCGAACCTGGTCTATCAACGCCTGGCGCCGGATTCGGTGCTGGTGGATGACTTCCTTCTTCTGGCCGTGGAGCATGTTTTCTTATCCGACGGCAAGCCTTTGCCGCGTAGCCACGCGGAATTTGAGGCACTGCTGGAGAAGGGCAAGGGGCAATTCGTGGCGCGCGCCACTGAACTTGCAAAGAATGTCTCGGCAGCCTTGCTGGAATTCCAGTCGGTCCGCATGGCCCTGTCCGGGCAGCCAGACAGTGCCGCCACCGAGGATGTGGAAGCGCAGTTGGCGGGCCTGGTGTTCCCCGGCTTTTTACGCTCGGTGGGCCCCGATAAACTGACCCAGTATCCCCGTTACCTGAAGGCCGCGGCCAGGCGTGTCGAGAAGCTCGAACATGGCCTGGCGAAGGATCAGCAGCGCGCAATTGAGCTGAAACCCCTGCTGGACAGAGTCTCAATGATGAGTAAGTCCCTGGGTCCGGAAAGACTAGCGAAACCTCGCTGGATGCTAGAGGAATTAAGGGTTTCCCTGTTCGCCCAGGAACTGGGAACTGCCGGTCCCATCTCTGCCAAGCGTATCCAGAAAGCACTGGATGATATCGCCAACGCTTGATCTTTTGATGCAGTGCAGCTAGGTTACTTGTCACTGACAAGTTACTGGAATCTGTAGTGCCGGAAACACCCAGCAAAAAGACCACCCAGGCCCGCCGCCGCGCTATTTCCGAACAAGCGATGGTGGACGCGGCGGTGGAGTTGATTAACGAGTTGGGCATCACCGGGACAACACTCCGGGAAGTGGGTGAAAGAGCGGGCTACAGTCGTGGCCTCGCAACCTATCAGTACGGTTCGAAGAATGGCCTGATGAGGGCCGTGACCAAGGTCCTGTCGGGATTATGGCTGGAACGCCTGCATGCGGCCATGGCGGATCGCTCCGCGGTAGAAGGCCTGTGCGGCGCGATTGACGCTCACTACCATTTCATCCTGGAAATGCCTGCCCACTTCAGAACCCTGAGCATCCTGGCATTCGCATCCATTGATCCAGGTTCAGGTATCCAGTCCAGGGTATCCGAGGTGCAGGCAAAGCAGCGCGACTCAGTGAGTCGCTGGCTCATCAAGGGACAAAGAGACGGTTCCGTGAATGCAGACCTGAGTCCCGAGCGTTTCGCCGAGCAATTCCTGGCAACCATTTCAGGGATCGGACTGCAGTGGCTGGTCAATCCGGATGTAGACCTGCTGCCGATGCACGAAGAATTCAAACGGAATACCAAAATCATGCTCAAGCCGCCGGGAAGCGGTGCGAGTCCTGCAATTGAAGTAAGAGGATAACGACCATGGCTGACGCCTTTATTTACGATCATGTCCGCACCCCCCGGGGCCGTGGCAAGGCTGATGGAGCCTTGCACGAAGTCACCCCGATTGAATTAACTCGGCAGGTGCTTAATGCACTCAGAGAGCGCAATAACCTGGATACCTCGCTGGTTGATGACGTGGTGCTGGGCTGCGTGGCGCCGGTAGGCGAGCAGGGCGCGAACATCGCACGTGTCGCAGCCATACACGCCGGGTACGACCAGTCGGTCCCGGGCAAGCAGGTCAATCGCTTCTGTGCCTCGGCCCTGGAAGCGGTTAACAGTGCCGCAGCACAAATCATGTCCGGTCAGTCTGACATGGCCATTGGCGGCGGCGTGGAATCCATGTCCCGTATCCCCATGGGCGCCGACGGTGGCGCATGGCCCACGGATCCCCAGGTGGCATTTCACAGCTACTTTGTTCCCCAGGGTATCAGCGCCGACCTGATCGCGACCCGTTACGGATTTACCCGCCAGGACCTGGATGCCTACGCCCTGGAAAGCCAGAAGCGCACAGCCCACGCCTGGGACAGTGGCTATTTTAATAACTCGGTGATCCCGGTTGTGGACAGCATTGGCGAGGTCCTGCTTACCCGTGATGAGCACATGCGTCCCGATACCACCATGGAAAGCCTGGCTGGCCTGAGAGTGGCATTTGAAGTGCCCGGCCAGCAGGCAGGCTTCGACAGCGTTGCGATTCAGCGCTACCCCGATGTGGAAACCATTCATCACGTGCATACCGGCGGTAACAGCAGCGGTATTGTTGATGGCGCCGCAGGTGTATTGCTGGGTAGCGCGGAAATTGGCAAGCGCGCCGGCCTGAAACCCCGTGCACGTATTCGCGGTTTCGCCTCCACCGGCAGTGAGCCCACCATCATGTTGACCGGTCCTTCCTACGCCACGGAGAAAGTCCTGAAGCGTGCCGGCATGAGCGTGTCGGACATCGACCTGTTCGAACTCAACGAGGCTTTCGCCTCGGTAGTGCTGCGTTACATGCAGAAACTGAACATCTCTCACGACATCATGAATGTGAATGGCGGAGCGATCGCAATGGGGCATCCCCTGGGCGCCACCGGCGCCATGATCCTGGGCACGGTCCTGGATGAGCTGGAGCGTCGCGACCTGAACACCGCACTGGTCACCCTGTGTATCGGGGCCGGTATGGGTACCGCGACAATCATTGAGCGCGTCTAGACGCAGGCCCAAGGCATTCAGAAAGGAATTACGAAATGAGCAAGACCATTAGTTACAAACTTGACCAGGAAGGCATTGCCACCCTGACCATCGACGTGCCCGACCGTTCCATGAACGTGTTGACGCCTGAATTAACCCGCGAAATTGCCGAGTACGCTGACCAGATCAAGGGCGACGACAAGGTTAAGGGTGTTGTCATCGTATCGGGCAAGAGCTCCTTCATCGCCGGCGCCGACCTGAAAGACCTGGTTACCGCCCACGATCGGGGCGCAACCCTGAAACAGTGCTACGACTGGAGCCAGGAACTGAGCAACGCGTATCGCAAGCTGGAAACCTGTGGCAAACCGGTAGCCGTTGCGATTAACGGCGTGGCCCTGGGCGGCGGCCTGGAACTGTGCCTGGCCTGTCACTACCGTGTGTTGTCCGATCACCCCAAGGCCAAGGTCGGTCTGCCTGAGGTCCAGGTGGGACTGCTTCCCGGTGCCGGTGGCACCCAGCGCCTGCCGCGCCTGATTGGTATTCGCGAGGCCCTGCCGCTGATGCTGGAAGGTCGTCACGTGGACCCGGAGAAGGCACTGAAACTGGGCATCGTTCATGAGATCGCCCCGGTAGAAGAGCTCGAAGCCCGTGCCCGCAAGTGGGTGCTGGAAAGTGGCGATGCGGAAGCTCCCTGGGACAAGAAAGGCTTCAAGGTTCCCGGCGGTGCAGGCGGTATGCATCCGGCGGCTGTGCAGACCTTCATCATTGGCAATGCGCTGATGGCCAAGAACTCCCAGCACAACTACCCGGCGGCCCTGGGCATCATGTCCAGTGTCTATGAAGGCACCGCAATGCCTATCGATCGCGGCCTGCAGGTGGAGTCGAAATACTTCGCGCAGCTGTTGGCCGGGCCGGTTGCCCGCAACATGATGCGTACCCTGTTCGTGAACAAGGGCCTGGCCGACAAGTTGGCAAGACGTCCTGCCGGCATCGAGAAATCCCAGGTCAAGAAACTGGGTATCCTGGGCGCCGGCATGATGGGCGCAGGCGTGGCCTATGTCTCCGCCGGAGCTGGCATGGAAGTTATCCTGCTGGATACGGAAATGGCCAGTGCCGAGAAGGGCAAGCAGTATTCCGAAGCATTGCTTGCCAAGCAGATAGAACGTGGCCGCATGACCCAGGAAAAGGCTGATGGCCTGTTGAGCCTGATCACGCCCACCACGGATTATGCTGACCTGGAAGGTTGCGACCTGGTAATCGAGGCAGTGTTTGAAAGCCGTAAAATCAAGGCTGACGTGACTGCCAAGACTGAGGCGGTGATTCCCGAGACCTCGGTGTTTGCCAGTAACACCTCAACCTTGCCGATTACCGGCCTGGCTACCGCGTCCAAGCGTCCCGAACAGTTCATCGGTATTCACTTCTTCTCACCGGTGGACAAGATGCCCCTGGTGGAGATCATTGTGGGCGAGAAGACCAACGATGAAACCATCGCAAGGGCGCTGGACTATGTAGGTCAGCTGCGCAAGACCCCCATCGTGGTGAATGACAGCCGTGGCTTCTATACCAGTCGTTGTTTCGGTACCTACACCAACGAGGGTATGACCCTGTTGAAAGAAGGCGTGAACCCGGCCCTGATCGAGAACGTGGCGCGTGGCGCCGGCATGCCGGTAGGTCCCCTGGCAGTGACCGACGAGGTTGCCATCGAACTGGCGTACAAGGTCATGAAGCAGACCGAGGCCGACATGGGTGATGCGTTTATCCGCCCGAGTTCCTACGAGGTGGTAACCAAGTTCGTCGAGGAACTGGATCGCAAGGGCAAGCGCAGTGGCAAGGGTTTCTACGAGTACCCCGAAGGCGGACGCAAGCACCTGTGGGAAGGTCTCTCAGAGATCTATCCGCTGGCTGACGAGCAGCCTGACCAGGAAGAAGTCAAAACCCGCCTGCTGTACATCCAGGCACTGGAAACGGCGCGCTGCATGGAAGAGGGTGTGGTCACCCATGCCGAGGATGCGGATATCGGTTCAATCTTCGGCTGGGGATTTCCTCCCTACACCGGTGGAACCCTGTCCTTCATCGACACGGTGGGGCTGAAAGAGTTCGTTGCCGAGTGTGACCGTTTGGCCAAGGCCTATGGTGATCGCTTCAAGGTCAGCGACTGGTTGCGCAAGAAAGCCGCGGATGGGGAGCGTTTCTATCCCCTGCCGGCCTCAGACGCCGCTGCCTGAGCCAGACGCCGGGCCCCTTGACCGGGGCCCGGTTCTTATCCAGATTGGGAAACCGCCACGAACGACCCGGAGCACGCAATGCAACGACTGATTTTTGACGAAGAACACGAAATGTTTCGTGAGTCAGTGCGTCGCTTCATGCAGAAGGAGATCGGACCTCACGGGGAAGCTTGGCGTGAACAGGGAATCGTGGATCGCGAGGCCTTCGAGAAAGCCGGGGAGCAAGGTCTGCTGATGCTCTGGGCCGATGAGAAGTATGGCGGTGCGGGCATCGAGGACTTCCGCTACGAGCAGATCATCATCGAAGAAAACCTGCGCTACGGTGAGGTGGGCTTTTTTATTAACCTGCATTCGCGACTGGTCGGGCCTTACCTGGGCATCCTGGGTACCGAGGAACAAAAGCAGCGTTTCCTGCCAGATTGCATTGCGGGCAAGTCTATTCTTGCCGTAGCCATGACCGAGGCCGGGGCAGGGTCGGATATATCCGGCACCCGCACCCGGGCCGAGGACAAGGGCGATTACTGGTTGCTTAATGGATCCAAGACCTATATCTCCAACGGCCTGTTGGCCGATGTGATCGTGGTGGCCGCCAAGACCGTGCCGGACAAACCCCACGCCGTGGGGCTGTTCCTGGTGGAGCGGGGCATGGAGGGCTTCAGCCGGGGCACGAATATGGCAAAGATTGGCCTCAAGGCCCAGGACACCAGCGAGTTGTTCTTTGAGAACGTGAAGATCCCCAAGGGGAACGTGCTGGGGGATCCTACCAAGGGCTTTTATTCCCTGATGCAGTTCCTGGCCGAGGAACGCCTGATCAATGCCTGCGGGAACGTGGCTCACGCCCAGGCCGCCTTCGACCTGACCCTGGAATTCGTCAACGAACGCCAGGCTTTCGGCCAGACCATCGGCAGCTTTCAGAATACCCGCTTCAAGATGGCCGATATGCGCGCCCGGATTGACTGCATCCAGGTTTATGTGGACCAGTGCGTGCTCCAGCACAACCTGGGTAAACTCACTGCCGAGGAGGCTGCCAAGGCCAAGTTGCTGAGCAGTGAACTGGAAGGCGACGTCATCGACGAATGCGTTCAGCTACACGGCGGGGCGGGTTACATGGCAGAATATCGCATTGCCCGCATGTACACCGATGCACGGATTTCCCGGATTTACGCCGGAACCTCGGAAATCATGCGCGAGATTATTGCCCGATCCATTGGTCTGGACGGGCGCAAGCCGAAGGGCTGATTACCGGCCCCGGGGTCGACAAGCCTTGGTGCAGATCAGACAATGGACATTCTGCCGACGCGATTGCGTCGGCACCGTTTTTTAAGGGACCCAAGCGTGCCAACGATTACTTTGATACAGCATTCCGGTGAGTCATACACGGTAGAAGCCGCCGATGGCGCCACCGTGATGGAAGTGGCCATCGATAACAATATTGACGGCATCATCGGCGAATGCGGCGGCTGCTGTAGCTGCGCGACCTGCCACTGCTACATAGATCCCGCTTTTATAGGCAAGATTCCGCCCCGGGGTGACCTGGAAACCGAGATGCTGGAATTTGCCTCCAGCGAGGCGAAGGAAAACAGCCGCCTTGCCTGCCAGGTGGAGATCACCGAGGAGCTGGAGGGCATGGTGGTGATCCTGCCCGAGACCCAGCTCTAGGAATCCGGTAGAGGGACTGACCATGCAAAGGATTGTGGTTATAGGTGCCGGTCACGCATCGGGCCAATTGCTTGATTCTTTGCGTCGCGGCGGTAGCCAAGCCCACATTACCCTGGTGGGTGAGGAAAGCTGGCTGCCGTATCAACGCCCCCCCTTGTCCAAGAAATTTCTCAGCGGTGAGCTCAGCGCAGAGCGCCTGGCCTTCAGGCCGGAGAGCTTCTACCAGAGGAATGATATCCATACCCTGCTTTCCTGCCGTGCAGTGTCCATAGACCGGGATGCCCGGACTGTGAGCCTTGCCGACGGCGAGACCCTGGACTATGACCTGCTGGCCCTGACCACGGGAACCCGTGTGCGTGTGCTGCCGGTCCCCGGCGCCGAACTGGCGGGCGTGCATTACCTGCGCGGCATCGATGATGCCCTGGGGTTGCAGGCAGACTGGCAGGGCAGGGATAAGGTGTGTGTTATCGGCGGGGGTTTCATTGGTCTTGAGGTGGCGGCCTCGGCACGCACCCTGGGCAAGAATGTCACCGTGGTGGAGATGACGGACCGGCTGATGGCCCGGGCAGTCTCCCCGGCCATGTCCCAGTATTTCCTTGAGTTGCATACACGCAATGGGGCCAAGGTGATGTGTTCAACCGGTGTTAGCGAGCTGATCGGTGCCAATGGCAGGGTCAGCGGTGTCCGCCTCTCGGATGGCCGGGAAATTCCTGCCGACGTGATCGTGGTGGGCATTGGCGTGCTGCCCAACCAGGAACTGGCCCAGGAGGCCGGGCTTGCCTGTGACAATGGCATCCTGGTGGATGAATTCGCCCGAACCTCTGAACCGAAAATTGTCTCTGCCGGGGATTGCACCAATCACCCAAATTCACTGCTGGGCAGGCGTCTGCGCCTGGAGTCCGTGCACAATGCGCTGGAGCAGGCCAAGTCTGCGGCGGCCAGCCTGATGGATGAAAAACTCGCCTATGCCCAGGTGCCCTGGTTCTGGTCGGACCAGTACAACAGCAAGCTCCAGATGGTGGGCCTGTCCGAAGGGTTCGATCGCGCCGTGCAGCGTGGCAATCCGGACGAGGACAAGTTTTCCCTGTTCTACTACCGGGGCGATGCACTGATCGCCATCGACTCGGTTAATCGGCCCGGGGACCATATGCCCGGCAAGAAACTCCTTGCTGCCGGCATCAGCCCCACACCCGGGCAGGTGGCCGATCCGGACTTCCCGCTCAAGAGTTTGCTCTAGCCAGCAGGACTATTCGGTTGTCGGGGCCTTTCTCAGCAGTTTGTTCGACAGGCCCTCAAGGATATCTATGGGCAGGGGGAACACAATGATGGAACTGTTCTCGCTGGCTATCTCGGTAAGGGTTTGCAGGTATCTCAACTGCAGCGCCTTGGTGTCACCGCCCAGGGTCTTCGCCGCATCCACGAGTTGATGTGCAGCCTGCTTTTCGCCTTCGGCATGAATGACCTTCGCACGTCGGGTTCTTTCGGCCTCGGCCTGCTTGGCAATCGCCCTGATCATGCTTTCATCCAGGTCGATGTGCTTGATCTCCACGTTGGAAACCTTGATGCCCCAGGCATCGGAGCGCTCATCGAGAATTCGCTGGATGTCGTGATTGAGCTGGTCCCGCTGGGAGAGCATCTCGTCCAGTTCATGCTGCCCCAGTACTGAACGTAAGGTGGTTTGGGATAACTGGCTGGTTGCCTCGTAGAAATTCTCCACCTGGATGATGCATTTTTCCGGGTCCACGACGCGGAAATACACCACCGCATTAACCTTCACCGACACATTGTCCCGGGAGATCACGTCCTGGGTGGGCACGTCCATGACCACCACTCGCAAATCCACCCTGGTCATGGTCTGGATGACCGGGATGACCAGTATCAGTCCCGGCCCCTTGACCTTGTAAAATCGGCCAAGTTGAAAGATCACACCACGTTCGTATTCCTTGAGAATACGAATGGCGCTGAGCACTATTGCCAGGATGACGAACAGAATAACAAGGCCGACGTTAATCATGATTGATCTCCATTGCGTTCCGGTTCAACCAGCAGGGTGAGTCCCTCGACACCAATTACCCTCAGGCGGTCTCCCTGGTGCACCGGTTTGTGAGTCTTTGCATTCCAGGTTTCGCTGTGAACATCCACCAGTCCCTCAGCCTGGAAATCCTCGGCTGCCTCGGCAATCTTGCCGAGCATTTGTTCAATTCCGCTGACCACTGGCGCCCGTCGCGCTTTCACCGCGATGGCCATGATGCCGAACAACAGGCCGGCCCCCACGGTGGCCAGGGCGCCGATGAGGCTGCGGGAAACCTGGTAGCCCGGGACATCGGTGTCAATCAGGATCACGCTGCCAATGACAAAGGCCGCCACGCCGCCTATTCCCAGGGCCCCGAAGCTGGGGGCAAATATCTCGGCGACCATCAGCAATATTCCAAGCCCGATCAGCGCCAGACCTGCGTAGTTCACGGGCAGTACCTGGAGGGCGAAGGCGGCCAGCAACAGACAAATCGCACCCACCACCCCGGGTACAACCGCGCCCGGGTTATAGCCTTCGAAAATCAGACCGTAGATACCCATCAGCAGGAGCAGGTAGGCCACCGTCGGGTTGGTGATCACGCTTAGCAGTCGGGTGCGCCAGTCAGCCTCTATTCGTTGCAGGGCCATGCCCTGGGTCGCCAGTGTCCGGTCTCCGCCCTCGGTGGTAATTTCGCGGCCATCCAACTGGGCCAGCAGGTCGGGAATGTTCGCTGCCACCAGGTCGATTACGCCTTGTTCCAGGGCCGCCTCTGCGGACAGACTAACGGCCTCACGCACAGCGCGCTCGGCCCACTCGGCATTTCGATCTCGCAATTCGGCCAGGCTCTGGATGTAGGCCACTGCATCGTTGATGACCTTGCGCTCCATGGCGGTGCTGCCGGGCAGGGGCGAGGATTTTCCCTCGTCCTTATCTGCATCCTTATTCTCGTCGTCACCCGGTGTTGATTTCGGAGCCGGGGGAGTAGGCATCAGGGATACCGGTGTGGCTGAGCCCAGATTGGTCGCCGGCGCCATGGCCGCTATGTGACTGGCGTACAGAATGTAGGTTCCGGCGCTGGCCGCACGGGATCCGGATGGGAACACGAAGGTGGCCACCGGAGCGGGGGAGGCGAGAATCGCCTTGATGATATCTCGCATGGAGGCATCGAGCCCCCCGGGAGTATCCAGGGTAAGGATAATGAGCTGCGCGCCATCGGCGTTG
>Ga0316188_10000144_pt1 | contig 24996 bp, 23 predicted proteins | sample Phiworburrow1_MG_FD_204933 | JGI IMG/M metagenome (GOLD analysis project Ga0316188, IMG submission 204933) | Coastal sediment microbial communities from Maine, United States - Phippsburg worm burrow 1 | ecosystem: Environmental > Aquatic > Marine > Coastal > Sediment | place: USA: Maine... | reverse complement strand
GGGGTATAGGAATGAAAGGTCCCGGAGAAAATGAGATCGAAACCGATAGAAGGATTATTCGAGATAAGATCACTCTTTTGAAGGGAAAATTAAAATCGATCGACAAACAAATGGCTACCCAACGAGGAAATCGTGGGCAATTAGTCAGAGTGGCCTTAGTCGGCTATACCAATGCGGGAAAATCTACGGTAATGAATCTGATAAGTAAGTCGGATGTATTTGCAGAGAACAAACTCTTTGCAACCTTAGATACTACAGTTCGGAAAGTGGTATTGCAAAACATTCCTTTTTTGCTTTCTGATACGGTTGGTTTTATTAGAAAATTACCCCATCAGTTGGTTGAATCCTTTAAATCAACACTTGATGAGGTGAGGGAAGCGGATATTTTATTGCATATCGTCGATATAACACATCCTCATTTTGAAGAGCATATCACGGTAGTAAATGAAACACTAAAGGAAATTGGCGCTGCCGATAAGAATGTTATTCTGGTTTTTAATAAAATCGATGCCTTCACTTTTGTGGAAAAAGAGGAGTTTGATCTTACTCCGGTTGAGAGAGAGAATATTTCCTTGGAAGAATTGAAAAGTTCCTGGATGGCGAATAATGTAAGCGGAAAAACAATATTTATTAGCGCAGCAAAAAAGCAAAATATCGATGAATTTAAAGAAATGCTTTTTCAGGAAGTAAAGAAAATTCATTCTATTCGCTACCCTTTTCAAACCTATGATTATTAGCCTTTCGACCTTAGGTTAATATGTTTTTTATTTATGTGAAAAAGTTGTGTAAAGCAATTCGTAAAAGACCTTTAATTTAAGCGAAGTATAAACTTCCTTTGTTTTAAATTTCCATCATGAAACAATACTTAAAACTCTTAGATCATATTCTCCAGAACGGGACTCAAAAAGGAGATAGGACAGGCACGGGAACGATAAGTACTTTTGGTTATCAAATGCGATTCGATTTAGCTGAAGGTTTTCCCGTTTTAACAACAAAAAAACTTCATTTAAGATCGATCATTCATGAACTATTATGGTTTTTAAAGGGCGAGACCAATATTAAGTACTTAAAGGATAATGGTGTGAGGATATGGGATGAATGGGCAGATGAAAATGGAGAGTTAGGCCCTGTGTATGGTTTTCAATGGAGATCCTGGCCAAATCCTGACGGTTCAAGCGTTGATCAGATAACTAAACTGGTTGATAGCATTAAAAACAATCCAAATTCAAGAAGACATATTGTTTCAGCATGGAACCCTAGTTTTGTTGATGATATGGCTTTACCTCCCTGTCACACCATGTTTCAGTTTTATGTAGCCGATGGAAAACTTTCATGTCAGTTATATCAACGTTCTGCCGATACCTTTTTAGGGGTTCCTTTTAATATTGCTTCCTATGCATTATTGACTTTAATGATGGCTCAGGTATGTGATCTGAAACCCGGAGAATTTATTCATTCCTTTGGAGATGTTCATCTTTATAATGACCATATCGAACAAGCAAAACTGCAATTAACCCGAACACCCGGTCCATTGCCTCAAATGAAAATCAATCCAAACGTAAAAGATATCTTCTCGTTTACCGGAGATGATTTTGAATTGATAGATTATCACGCTCAAGCTCATATAAAAGCAAATGTTTCTGTTTAATAAAACATCCTAAAAAAGTAATAATGAAAGTTAGCTTGATCGTAGCAATTGGAGGAAATTCTGAGATTGGAAAAGATAATGACCTGCTGTGGCATTTACCAAAGGATATGCGCTTCTTTACCCAAACTACAAAAGGTCATTATGTTATTATGGGAAGAAAAAATTGGGATAGTATTCCTTTAAAATACCGCCCTTTGTCCGGTAGAGAAAATGTAGTGGTTAGCAGAAAGTTGAACTTGGAATTAGAAGGAGCGATCGTCGTTTCTACAATTGAAGAAGGTATTGAACTGGCCAGAGTAAAAGGGGAAACAGAAGTTTTTATAATTGGGGGAGGTCAGATCTATCGTGAAGCCCTCCGTTTAGATTTAATTGATACAATGTTTATCACAAAAGTTCATTCAAACTTTGATGCTGATACTTTCTTCCCCGATTTTGAAATGGATAACTGGACCGAAGAATCGATCGGTCATTTCGAAGCAGATGAAAAAAATAGTTTTCCCTTTAGTATATCTAAATTTTCCAGAAAAATTAATTAACAGAATCCTTCCTGTTTTTTTAATCTACTAATGCTTCTTCCTGCCGGTCTTTTTTGACCGATTCTCCCATTAAATACTTATGGATCGAAGCAGCAGCAATTTTAGCCTGCCCCATAGCTAGAATCACAGTGGATCCGCCTGTAATCGCATCACCTCCTGCAAAAACACCTTTTTTACTCGTTTCACAGGTTTCTCCATCCACTGTTATTACTCCCCAATTGTTAATTTTAATTTCACTATCCGTTGCAGGTAGAATTGGATTTACACTGCATCCAAGTGACATGATAACGGTATCACATTCATCTGTAAAATATTCACCACTGGATACGGGAACTCGTCTGCCCGATTCATCAGGCTCCGAGAGCGTCATTTTTTCACATTTAATATGAGTTATGAAATTATCTTCATTGACAATAAATTCAACCGGATTTGATAACCATTTCCAATTGATCATTTCCTGTTGTGCATGTTTTAATTCTTCAGAACGGGCAGGGGCTTCTTCTTCAGATCTTCTATAATAACAGGTTACATCTCCTCCTAAGCGTTTAGCTGTGCGCATCGCATCCATGGCTGTATTTCCTGCTCCGATTACAGCCACTTTTTTTCCCTGATATAATGGGGTGGCAAATCTCGGGAATTTGTCAGCGTCCATTAAATAGATACGGGTCAAATATTCATTTGCTGAATAAACTCCATTTGCATTTGCTCCGGGGATGTCTAATAAACGGGGTAATCCTGCTCCGGTACCTATAAACACAGAGTCAAATCCTTCCTTTCCTAAAAGATCATCTAAGCTTAAAATTTTCCCAATGATCATATTATAAACAAATTCAACACCTATGTTTTCAAGGAATTTTATATCCTGTTCGATGATGTCCATTGGGAGTCTAAACCGTGGTATTCCGTAGATCAACACTCCACCGGCTCGATGAAAAGCTTCGAATATAACAACTTGATGCCCTTTTATTCTTAATTCATAAGCAGCAGATAATCCTGCAGGACCGGAACCTACGATAGCTACTTTTTTACCTGTATCCTCAGGAATATCCGGGTATTCCAGGGTTTTATATTTACGCTCATAGTCTGCAGCATATCTTTCAAGATCTCCAATACCAACAGGGAGGTTTCTTCTTCCAACAACGCAAACTGCCTGACATTGTTTATCCTGCGGACAAACCCTACCACATGCAGCCGGTAAAAAATTGGTTTCTCTTATTTTTTTAGCCGCCTCAGCAGGTTTATTGGCTTCTATTAATCGGATAAAAGCCGGAATATCAATACCTACAGGACATGCTTTTATGCATTCAGGTTTTCGGCATTGAAGGCATCTGCTGGCTTCCATAATAGCCTGATCATGACTATATCCAATCGGGACTTCTTCAAAATTACAAATGCGTTCTTCTGGATTGACCAAAAGCATTTCCTGATGAGGAAGATTCATTCGTTCCTTATTGGTCAGGTTTAATGTTCTTTGTTCTCTCATAATCCAAAATTAATTTTCAATTGCAGTTAAGGCTTCTTTTTCATGTTTCACAAACATCTTTTGTCGCTTGATCAACTCATTAAAATCAACAAGATGACCATTAAAATCAGGACCGTCAATGCATGCAAATTTCACTTTATTTCCAATTGAAACCCTGCATGCTCCACACATTCCTGTTCCATCAACCATAATAGCATTCAATGACACATAAGTTTCTATTTTTTTCGGACGTGTCATATTGCTGATCGCTTCCATCATAGGTACAGGACCGACAGCAAGCACATGTTCAACTTTTTCACGATTAAGAATTTCTTCTAATGCAGTTGTTACAAAGCCCGTCATCCCTTCAGAACCATCATTTGTAGTAATGATTACTTCATCACATGCTTTTTTAAGTTCATCTACCATTAATAGAAGGTTTTTCGTACGAGCTCCTATAATTCCAATAACTCTATTTCCAATGGCTTTTAGATCATGGGCTGTAGGAATAATGGCTCCTGCTCCATATCCACCTCCGATCACTATACAAGTTCCATTGTATTTAGTTACTCTCGATCTTACTCCAAGAGGTCCTACAATATCTGTAAAACTATTTCCAGGATTGAGATGATTAATTTCTGTTGAGGTCTTGCCTACTGAATTAACAATAATTTGAATACTTCCTTTTTCACGATCCCAACCGCAAACCGAAAGTGGAATGCGTTCACTGGTTGCATTATGTCTAACAATAATAAATTGCCCTGCTTTAATTTTACTGGCTATAAGAGGTGCATCTATTTCATAATGAAAAGTATTATGACAGAGCTCTTTTTTATTCAAAATTCTAAATGACTGCCTGTAACGATCAGCTAAGGTTTCTTTTGCTGTAAATAATTGAATAAAGTGCTCTATCTCATGTCTGACAATAAATTCACGGTCCCAATCATGTTTACCATCTTTACCTAACATCGACATAAAAGCAGAGTGAACTTTCCCTTCTTGTTCTCGATTTAGAATCGCTTTTTTATGCATCTTTCCAAGTGTGGAAACAGCATTTTTTCTAACTAAAGGTTTCCTGTCACTCAATAAAGAATATACCGCATTAAACATTGATTTTCTTAGCCTGTCATCAATATTTGCGATTGAATTATTTAGTGAAATCGTACCGAGGGTTGAAAGTGCCATCGATTTTATGTGAGAATTATTCGAGCGAGTAGCATGAATGAGTTTAGGAATAGCATTTTCAACTTCAGCCATCCGAAAAGATGATAAGGCTTGTATTATGTTGATAATGGCAAAATCATCTTCTGCGTGTTTTTCCCAGGTATTAAGAATGATCTTTACTCCCTCTTCTTTGTTAAAGGCGATACATTTACCCAGATAAACAGCAGATTCTGCATCAGCATTAATCAGTTCTTCCGTTAAAAAAGGTAAAACATCCTTACCAAAACTGCCGATTATTTTAATGCTTTTAGTAGCGATTTTTTCCATTTCATTACTTCCATTAAAATGATGATAGTAAAAAATGGACGTCAATGCTTCGCTAAGATTTATCTTCTCTTCTAAACTTAAATCATTTAAATTCTCGATCAAATCGATTGCCTTAGCGATCATATCAGCACTTTCCATATCAAAATACTTAATGATACTATTTACTCTATCTGTCATGATTGATGTGTTTAAATGAATAATGGAAGCGCTCATTTGAGAAAGAAGTCCCTTTTGATGCTGCGTAATAAGCATTCGGATCATTAATTAAACTCATATCCCGAAAATTATATAACCTAAAATGCTAATATTAATTAGCAAATCCAATGATATTAATCATGCTATTTCATTGATTATCATTGCTAAGGGATATATATCTATCGCTTTTCCTTAAATATTTTAAGCGATTACCTGAATTTATAAAGGGGCATATCAAAAAGCGATAAGAAAATCCTATTAGAGATGTTTACTCTTTTTGAAATTAAAATCCATCTCTATTTTATTTCGTGGAATTTATCTTGCATAAACTATTTTTTGCAAACTAAAATTGTTAAATATTTGTTAAAATATAAATGAACGGACCTGTATTATCGACGAAATAAGTATAATCGAAGACTAATTGTAAATGAAATATTTATTACTAGTTGTACAATTAAAAAATAAAAGTAAATTAGACCACTAATTTATTTTTATATGAATAAGATTATTTTAGTACTCCTCTTTTTAAATTATTTCACTAACTGAAAACAAATTAATGGAATCAATTGCTACCCAAAAATGGAAAAATCCTTTTAGATTTTCCTTATTACTTATTGCAACTTCAGCACTACTATTTGCAAGTTCTTGTAAAAAAGATGAATGCGAAGATCCACCGGTTACAGATTCATTGGATGGAATGATCAGCCTATTAGATCTTCAATCTTTACCCCCGGTTTCTTATCCTTTAAATAATCCTATTACTACCGAAAAAGTAGAATTAGGAAGATTATTATTTTGGGATCCTATCGTTGGTGGTGAAAAAGACATGGCATGTGTAACTTGCCACCATCCTGGATTGGGTTATGGCGACGGAATCGATCTTGCGATCGGTGTAAATGGAACCGGTTTAGGTCCTGACAGGACTGAAAATACTGGTGGATTAGTTCTATCAATGCCAATTGCACGTGTTCCTAGAAATGCACCTACAATTATTAATAGTGCCTATAATGGGCTTACATCTAATAATGGCTATGATCCTTTACAATCTCCAATGTTTTGGGATAGTCGATTCAAATCTCTTGAAACCCAATGTCAAAAACCGCCAACCTCTCGTAGTGAAATGGCAGGAGACGCTTATGCAGCCGATGATGCAATGGATAGTATTGTTTTGAGGTTGGCAGCGATACCTGAATATGTTCAGTTATTTACCGATGTTTTCGGAGGAACAAATCCTGTGACGGTTGAGAACTATGCAAAAGCAGTAGCCACTTTCGAAAGAAGTATTGTAAGTACTAATAGTCCTTATGATCAATATTTAGCAGGTGATCTTACCGCCCTTACAAGTGATCAAAAAAATGGATTGATCCTTTTTAACGGAAAAGCAAGATGTTCCAATTGCCATTATGGACCAATGCTTTCAGATTATGACCTTCATACTTTAGGAATTCCTGAAAATCCTGAAAGTCCTCATTTTCCTGCTGATTCAGGTGCCTATAAAGAGTTTAAATTTAGAACTCCTACATTAAGAAACGCAACTATTACTGGTCCATACATGCATAATGGAATGTTAGAGAGTATTCAGGATGTTGTTGAGTTTATGAATGCCGGCGTTTCTGAAAATCCTAATATTACAGCGGATATGCTGGAGACAGATATGACTCCTCTTGGACTTACGCAAAAAGAGATTGAACAGATTGTAGCTTTTATTGAAAGTCTGACAGATGAAAATTTTGACCAAATCGTACCCTCTTCCGTGCCTAGTGGACTACCCGTTGGAGGAAGTATTCAATAATATTCAAATTATGAAATTTGAAAGGGGGCTTTATGCCCCCTTTTTTTATATGTTTGATTCACTAAAGTATTCTTTATGCCTTTAATGAACTTTAAATACGAGAAAATTGATCTTAAAGATGATTATGAAGGTGAGGTAATTGCCACTTTCATCCAGTCGGACAAAAATTTGCCGGGACAAAAGGCCATTCTTTATATTCATGGATTCGTTGATTACTTTTTTCATCCCCATTTAGCCGATCAGTTTCATGATCATGGCTATAATTTTTATGCTGTTGAATTAAGGAAATATGGGCATTCATTGCTTCCTCATCAACATCCTAATTATTGTAAAAGTTTAGAGGAGTACTTTGAAGAATTGGATATTGTTATTGATCAAATTCAAGCACTTGATCATAATAAAATAACATTATTAGGGCATTCTACAGGAGGCTTAATAAGTTCACTCTATTTGGATCACGGGAATAAAAAAGATCTTATTTCTTCAATGATCTTAAATTCTCCCTTTTTAGAAATTAATGCTCCTTTAATCATTCGTAAATTAAGCATTCCATTTTTAAAGCTTGGAGTAATGATCAATTCCTATGCTAATATTCCAAATGCCTTATCTCCCCTGTATCCAAAAAGTTTGCATAAAGATCATCAAGGGGAGTGGGATTTTATTTTAGATTTTAAACCGATAAAAGGTTTTCCTGCTTTTTTCCAATGGCTATTGTCGATTAAGGAAGGACAAGATGGTGTTAAGAGGGGATTAGGAAGCACTCAGCCTATTCTTCTGTTGCATTCAAGCAATTCTTTTATACCAAAGAAATGGAGTGAACAAATTCATAGAGCCGATATTGTTTTAAATATTGAAGACATGAAAAAACAAGCACATCACTTAGGGAGAAATGTTACTATTGTAGAAATAAAAGATGCTAAACATGATATCTTTCTATCATCAGAACCGGTGAGAAAGAGTGCTTTTGAAAAGGTATTTTCCTGGTTAGACAGGATCTAGACTTTTCACTTCAATTTATAATAAAAGCTCAAAAAAATAATCAAATACTTTATATCTTAACCCTGTGCTTTAGTACATTTGTATCATGGTAACATACGATCAAATTCAGAGTATTGTAGGACGCTTGGAAGCGTTAAGGGGGTATCTTTGACGTTGCTGCAAAAAAGGAGCAAATAAGCGAAGAAGAAAAGCATACCGGTGATCCTTCTTTTTGGGAAGACCCTAAAAGAGCGGAGCAAATATTAAAAAAGATCAGGATTCTTAAGACCTGGACCGAAGGTTTTGCCGAAGTTGAAGAAGCTTCCGATGATCTGCAGATCCTTTATGATTTCTTTAAGGAAGACGAGGCGACTGAACAAGATGTTGAGCGACAGTATAATAAAACCATTCAATTAATCGACGACCTCGAGTTTAAAAACATGCTTCAGCTCGAGGAAGATAGCCTAAGTGCGGTATTGCAAATAACTGCAGGGGCCGGTGGAACCGAATCTTGCGATTGGGCCGCGATGCTGATGCGCATGTATTTAATGTACGCCGAAAAACAAAAATTTAAAGTGCGTGAATTAAACTTGCAGGAAGGAGATGTAGCGGGTATTAAAACCGTTACGATCGAAATTGATGGTGAATTTGCTTTTGGTTATTTAAAAGGGGAGAATGGAGTACATCGTTTAGTGCGTATTTCTCCTTTTGATAGTAATGCAAAACGACATACATCCTTTGCTTCCGTTTATGTATATCCATTAGTAGATGATACAATCGAAATAGATATCAATCCTTCTGAAATAACATGGGATACTTTCCGCTCCGGAGGAGCCGGAGGTCAAAATGTGAATAAAGTCGAAACAGGCGTGAGGCTGCATCATAAACCTACCGGTATAGTAATTGAAAATACCGAAACCCGATCTCAATTAGGAAATAAGGAAAAGGCACTCCAACTTTTAAAATCTCAGTTATACGAAATTGAGATTGAGAAAAAAATGGAAAAAAGAAGCGAAATTGAAGCAGGTAAAAAGAAAATTGAATGGGGTTCGCAAATACGGAATTATGTACTTCATCCTTATAAATTAATTAAAGATGTACGAACCGGTCATGAAACGTCGAATGTAGACAATGTTTTAAATGGCGGACTCGATTCATTTTTAAAGGCCTATTTAATGGAAAACAGTAATAAATAAAATAGACATGTCATACCTTGTTTATCATAATCCAAGATGCAGTAAAAGCCGACAGGGCTTGGCTTATCTTACTGAAAAGGGAATCGATCCTGTAGTTAAAGAATATTTGAAGGAAAACATCACCGAGGAAGAACTTGGAAAAGTCATTCAACAACTTGGAATGAAACCTGAAGAATTGATCAGGAAGAATGAGGCCGAGTATAAAGAACATTTTAAAAATAAAAAGTTAAGCGATGCCGAATGGATAAAAGCGATGGTGAAATTTCCAAAGCTAATTGAACGGCCGATCATTATTCATAATAATAAAGCGGTGATCGCAAGACCGATAGAAAATATCGACGATTTATTTTGAAAAAAAAGAATTTTTAATGAGAGTAGAAAAACTAGGATATTTCGTTTTCAGGCTTTTTACTAGGACTGATTTTTTCTTTAATACCTAAATAAATCCAATAAGGAATAAAGCTTGAAAGAAAAATTAAAACGAAAAAAGCTGACATGGCTACAAAAAAGAAAAATAATACTCCAACGATTGTCATAATGGTTCCTTATAGTGATTTATCGATGACAATATTAAACAATCAAATTGAAAAAACTAAATAATTTCTAATGGAATATCGAATAGAGAAAGACACCATGGGTGAGGTGAAAGTTCCTTCTACTAAATATTGGGGAGCACAGACCGAAAGATCAAGGAACAATTTTAAAATTGGAGCACCTGCTTCAATGCCAATTGAAATTGTTCATGCTTTTGCTTATTTGAAAAAAGCAGCAGCATACAGCAATTGCGAACTAGGGGTGCTTGATGCTTCTAAAAGGGATCTCATCGCAAAGGTTTGTGATGAAATCATTGAAGGAAAACTGGATGACCAGTTTCCTTTAGTGATCTGGCAAACCGGTTCAGGTACACAATCGAATATGAACCTGAATGAAGTGATCTCAAATAGAGCACATGTATTAAATGGAAATAAGCTGGGTGAAGGTAAATCTGAAATTCATCCTAATGATGATGTAAATAAATCACAATCCTCCAATGATACCTTTCCAACCGGAATGCATATCGCTTGCTATAAAATGGTAGTTGAAACCACTATTCCCGGTGTTGAAAGGTTAAGGGATTCATTAAAAAAGAAATCTCAGGAATTAAACAGTTTTGTTAAAATCGGAAGGACACATCTAATGGATGCAACTCCTTTAACTTTAGGTCAGGAATTCTCTGGTTATGTTTCTCAATTAGATCATGGCTTAAAAGCCTTAAAAAACACTTTGCCTCATCTAGCAGAACTTGCTTTGGGAGGAACCGCTGTTGGTACCGGAATTAATACCCCAAAGGGTTATTCCGAAAATGTGGCCGGTTTCATTGCTAAATTCACAGCTTTACCTTTTGTTACAGCCCAAAATAAATTTGAAGCCCTGGCTGCGCATGATGCTATTGTTGAATCGCATGGTGCTTTAAAGCAACTGGCAGTATCGCTTAATAAAATAGCAAATGATATTCGTTTGCTGGCTTCCGGACCAAGATCCGGAATTGGAGAGATCATTTTACCGGCTAACGAACCGGGATCATCCATTATGCCCGGTAAAGTAAATCCAACCCAGGCAGAAGCGCTTACAATGGTTTGTGCTCAGGTAATGGGAAATGATGTTGCGATCACAGTAGGAGGGATGCAGGGTCATTTCGAACTAAACGTTTTCAAACCGATCATGGCTGCTAATTTTTTACAATCAGGTCGATTGATCGGTGATGCATGTGTATCTTTTGCAGAACATGCAACGGATGGAATCAAAGCAAACGAAAAAAAGATTAAAGAACATGTCAATAATTCATTAATGCTGGTAACCGCTTTGAACACCCATATTGGTTATGAAAAAGCGGCGAAAATAGCTAAAACTGCCTACGAAAACGGAACTACTTTGAAAGAAGAAGCCTTGAATTTAGGCTATGTTTCAGCTTCCGATTTTGATCTTTGGGTAGATCCTTCTAAAATGATCGGCTCTTTATAAAAGAAATCGTATCTATTAAAATTAAAAAGCGGCTGAAATTTATTTTCAGCCGCTCTTTTTATGATCTGTTTTTTTTAATTCATATAATCTTCGATCGGCGGACAAGTACAAACCAGATTCCGATCTCCATAAGCATCATCTACTCTGGCAGCTTTTGGCCAGAATTTATTCTCTTTTAAAGAAGCTAATGGATAAGCAGCCTTTTCTCTCGAGTAAGCATGACTCCAATCATCAGAAATAACATGCTGCTGAGTATGAGGTGCATTTTTTAATACATTATCCTCTCTATCTGCTTTTCCATCCTCGATTTCTCTAATTTCTTCACGAATAGCAATCATCGCTTCTACAAAACGATCTAATTCATCCAGAGGTTCACTTTCAGTTGGTTCGATCATTAGTGTTCCGGCAACCGGAAATGAAACCGTAGGAGCATGAAATCCATAATCAGCTAAACGTTTTGCAACGTCAGAAACTTCTATACCGGAAGTAGCTTTGAAAGCTCTGAAGTCAACGATCATCTCATGAGCTACCATATTTAATTCACCCTTATATAGAATAGAATAAGTCCCTTCTAATTTGGCTTTTAAATAATTCGCATTGATAATGGCTTGAATTGAACTTTCTTTAATTCCTTTTGCACCTAACATCTTAATATAGGCATAAGAAATTAAGGTAACTAATGCACTTCCCCAAGGAGCTGAAGAGATTGCAGAGATCGCTTTATCTCCTCCGGTCTTAATTAATGGGTTTCCCGGTAAAAAGGGTGTAAGATGTTTTGCAACACCAATCGGCCCTACACCCGGTCCGCCGCCTCCATGAGGAATAGCAAAGGTTTTATGTAAATTAAGGTGACAAACATCGGCATTGATATTTCCGGGATTCGTTAAACCTACTTGTGCATTCATATTGGCACCATCCATATAAACCTGACCACCATTGTCATGTATGATCTTATTCATGGCTTTAATGTCTTTTTCATACACTCCATGAGTGGATGGATAGGTAACCATAAATGCACTTAAATTTTCTTTATGTGCTTCTGCTTTTGTCCTTAGATCTTCAAGTTTAATATTTCCTTTTTCATCACATTCAACGATGACCACTTCCATTCCGGCCATCACAGCAGATGCAGGATTGGTACCATGAGCGGAAGAAGGAATAAGGACGATGTTTCGATGATGATCTCCATTATTTACATGATAGGCTCTGATGACCATCAGTCCGGCAAACTCCCCCTGTGCTCCTGAATTAGGCTGAAGCGAAACCGCATCAAATCCGGTAATAATGCTAAGATCACTTTCCAATTCTTTAAACATTTCCTGATATCCAAGCGTTTGATCTTTCGGAACAAATGGATGAATATTATTCCATGAGGAAGAAGAAAGAGGCATCAATTCAGTAGCTGCATTTAATTTCATCGTACATGATCCTAAAGGGATCATTCCATGTACTAAACTGAAATCTTTATTCTCAAGTTTTTTAATATAACGCATCATTGCCGTCTCTGATCTGTATTTATTAAATACATCATGACTTAAAAAAGAACTTTTACGCAACAATCCTGAAGGAAGTGCATTTTCTCCTTTTTCAATAGCGATGGGTTGTTTTTTCGCTGCCTTAGCAAAGATGGAAATGATTTTTTCTAAATCAGCATCAGTGGTCGCCTCATCTAAAGAAATTCCAATATATCCTGCATTAAAATAATTGAAATTAATTTTCTCTCCCTCTGCTATTTTTCGAATGGCATCCACTGTTGAAGCATCTTCCAATCTTATTTTAATTGTATCAAAATACGAAGTGTTCTCATTTTTAAACCCCAGCTTTACTAAAGAATTAGATAAGCGAACAGTATTGGTATGAATAGATTGGGCAATATTCTTTATCATATCCGGGCCATGAAAGACCGCATACATACCTGCCATTATCGCCAATAAAGCCTGAGCTGTACAAATATTTGAAGTAGCTTTTTCTCTTTTTATATGCTGCTCTCTGGTCTGCAGTGCCATTCGGTAAGCACGGTTCCCTTGTTTATCATTCGTAACACCGATGATCCTCCCCGGTAAATAGCGTTTGTATTCATCAGTACAGGCAAAGAAACCGGCATGTGGACCACCATATCCCATAGGGACACCAAATCGTTGTGAATTTCCAAAAACAACGGTCGCTCCCCATTCACCCGGAGGGCTCAACAGAGCAAGGCTCATCAAGTCAGAACCTACGGCAACTTTTATCCCTTTTTCTTCTGCTTTTGTAACAAATGATCTGTAATCATTTACAGAACCATCTGCAGCGGGGAATTGAACGATAGCTCCAAAAAAGCTCTCATCAAGAACTATCGTTTTATAATCACCAAAAACCAATTCGATGTCTTTTGGCGTCGCATGGGTTTTTATAATATCAATGGTTTGAGGGTAGATATTATTATCGATAAAGATCTTTTTGATATTGTCCTTCACCATTGCTCTGCTTCGAGCATTATAGAACATGATCATCGATTCTGCAGCTGCGGTTCCTTCATCTAATAAAGAAGCGTTTGCCATCGCTAATCCTGTCATATCCGTTACCATAGTCTGGTAGTTTAATAAGGCTTCCAATCGACCTTGGGCTATTTCAGCTTGATAAGGTGTATAAGCAGTATACCATCCTGGATTTTCAAATATATTACGAAGAATTACCGAAGGAACTAAATTCGGGTAATAACCATATCCTATAAAACTTCTGAAAAGTTTATTCTTCGAACCAAGCGATTGGATATGTTCCAAATACTCATCTTCGCTTAATGGCTTAGCCAGTTCCAGTTCTTTCTTCAGTCGGATATCATCCGGAATGGTTTTAAAAATTAAATCTTCTTCAGATTCAACCCCGATTACTTTGAGCATTTCCGCTCTTTCACTCATTCGAGGGCCTAAATGATTATATAAAAATGATGATCTCATAAATAAAAATTTGCGGCGCAATTTACAAAGTTGAAACGGAGTATTATAATATAAAAGTCAATATTAATTGAAGTATAAATAAGATTCGAAATGCTACATTTACAACAATCAAATACATCGTTATGAGATTTTATTTCTTTTTTCTTTTTATGTCGATTGGTTTTCTTTCAAATGCTCAGGAAGAAATCCTTCTTATGAATGGTAAACACTTTAAAGGGATGGCTCTGGACACTGCGGGAGTAAAAGTTATTTTCAATAAAATTAACGCCAATAATAAAGTAAAAACAAAGTCATTTTATCGTGATGAAGTTTTTTCTATCAATTATGATCTTCAGGAAAAAGTGTTTTTCTCTCCTGACGTATATTATTTTGAAGAATATACTATTGACAATATGCGAATGGTGGTCAATGGGCGAAAAGATGCGCTTTATCAATTTAAAACGAAATGGGTATTGCCTGTGGGCTTCGCGGTAGGAGCAGCTTCAGCAATTTTTATGAAAGGTAGTATATTTACTCTTCTTGTTCCTATCGCTTATACCGGGGTCGTTCAGATCCCATTAATAAAGATTCAAAAAGAAAGTATTTCTTCACCTGATTTTATTGGAAATGGCTTTTATGCTGAAGGCTATAATCGAACCGCAAGAATGAAAAGGACAAAACATGCACTTTTGTCAAGTGCAGTAGGAGTTTTATCAGGTTTGATAGTTTATGAAATTGCTAAGTAATTTGAAAAAAGGCATCAAAATATGGGTGTATAGCAATTTACATATTGCTTTGATCGCTTTTCTGATCTCCATGGAAAGCAATTACTTTTTGAGTATTCCCGGCGATTATAAAAGCCCATTATTTGTCTTTTTCAGCACTTTATTTATTTATAATCTAGGCTTTTATAAAACGGTTTTGTTTTATGAAAAAGCACAAAGAGATCAAGGAGAATGGTTTAAAAATCATATAACTTATTGGATCTTCTCCTTATTGGTATCCTTAATTTTTATTCTTTACCTATTTTCATTTTTCTCGACTGAGGCACAAGGCGTTATTTTTATTTTATCCATCATAAGTTTTATTTATGTTATTCACGATTTCTCAATTGCGAATAAGCGTTTTTCCATACGAAATATCCCTTATGCCAAAACCTTTATCGTAAGTTCAATATGGGCACTTGTCACTACACTTCCTCAGGTTATTGACCATAGTTTACTATCTGATTATTATTCATGGGTCCCATTAATAATAGAGCGTTTTCTATTTATTCTTCCAATTACGCTAATGTTCGATATACGTGATTTAAAAAGCGATCCTGACGACCTGCATACCATTCCTAAGCTTATTGGGATTAAGTTAACAAAGAGCTGGGCTATTCTTTCCCTGTGTATCGCTTTTTATTTTTATTATAAAATAACACCGTCTTTAGAAGGGGTTTTACTAATGTCTATTCTTTATTTAGTAATGATCCTAAATGTTTTATCAAGTTCTGAAAAAAGAAGTGAGCTCTACTATTCCGCTTATTTTGACGCGATGATAGGAGTACACGCTCTTATCGTTATTTCCCAATTTATTTGACAAAAAAAATCCCGATCTATAAGATCGGGACTCAATATAAAAAACTTTTTTATTTCGATTTGAAATGCTTTTTCTCTTTAATACGAGCCGCTTTTCCTTTAAGTTCACGTAAGTAAAATATTCGAGCTCTTCTCACTCTACCTTCCTTATTAACTTCAATTTTATCAATATTAGGTGAGTATAATGGAATTATTCTTTCCACTCCAACACCATTTGAAATTTTTCTAATAGTAAAAGTCTCAGTAAATCCATTACCTCTTCGTTGAATTACAACGCCTTGGAATACCTGGATACGCTCTTTATTTCCTTCTTTGATCTTATAATGCAATGAAATAGTATCACCAGGTCCAAACTTTGGAAAGTTTACCTTTTCAGTGATTTCATTCTGTATGTCTTTAACGATATCCATGACAAATTATTTAATAATGCTCTAAAATTGGGGTGCAATATTACAAATATTATTTGTTAAACAATAGACAAAATACAATTTATTTTTAGTCTTTATTTTCTTCATCTTTCCATTTTTCAAAAAGATCGGGCCTTCTTTCTTTCGTTCTTTTTAAAGCTTGTTCATGTCTCCATTCATCTACCTTTTTCCCATCTCCGGAAATTAGAATTTGCGGAATTTTATGACCTTTATAATCTGCTGGTCTTGTATATACAGGTGGAGAAAGCAATCCATCCTGAAAAGAATCTAATAATGCAGACATTTCATCACCAATAACCCCCGGGATCACCCTGATGATCGCATCAGCTAAAATTGCAGCCGGTAATTCACCCCCGGTCAGCACATAGTCTCCGATCGAAATCTCCTGTGTAATATATATATCTCTAATACGTTCATCCACTCCTTTGTAATGACCGGCTAAGATCATTATGTTTTTTTTCAATGAGAGGCCATTCACTTTATCCTGTTTTAACGTTTCTCCGTCAGGCGTCATAAAGATAATTTCATCATAGTTTCGCTCCGAAAGTAATTGATCCATACAACGGGCTATTGGTTCAATACTCATCACCATTCCGGCTCCTCCACCAAAAGGGGCATCATCTGTATTATGGTGCTTCTTTAGGCTGTAATCCCTAATGTTATGGACAATAACTTCGGCGAGCCCTTTTTCTTTGGCACGTTTAATGATTGATTCAGATAAAGGTCCTTCTACAATCTGGGGTAAGACAGTTAAGATATCAATCCTCATTTTTTTTGTTACAAAAGTAAAATGATTTTAGAAGGGCATTACTTTATTTTTAACTTTATTTCTTTTTTCGAAAGGAAGTTCGTATAATGTATTAATATCAAATATTTAATTATGAAATTTTTAAATTATTTTTTGTTTGCGTTGGTTTTAACACTAAGCTTTCAAAATACAATTAAGGCTCAACCGGATGATGAATATAACGATCTGCTGTTTTTTCTGGTAGATGGTAAATACGATAAGTTATTGTATAAGTCGATGGACTATATTGAGGATGAAGAGACGCGTAGAGATGCCTTACCTTATTTATATACTTCTATGTGCTATTTTGAGATGTCTCAATTGGAAGAATATGACGAGGAATTTCCAAGAGCGTTTAAAGATGCTGTTAAATATGCAGTGAAATATAGAAAAAAGGATGTTTCTGGATTTTATGTTGCAGATAATGCTGAGTACCTTGATGATTTAAAAAGACAAACTTTTGAAGTTGCAGATGGTTATTATCAAACGGATAAAATATCAAAAGCAAAGTCATTCTATAAATATTTGGTTGGTATTGATCCAATTGATTGGGGATCTTGGTTATTAAAAGGGGTTTCAGAAGCGAAATTAAATATGGTTTCGGATTCAAAAATATCTTTTGAAACCGGAATAAAAGGACTGGAATCTACTGAGAGTATTGTGGATTATCTGCCCGGTCAGGCTTTGATTCTTAAAATGGGTCTTATTAATTACAGCGAATATTTAAAATCAATTGGGAAGCTTACCGATGCAAAAGAGGTAATGGGTCTTGGTTATAAATTTTTGAAAGACGATAATGAATATAAAATTGCCTACGATAGTATTATGAGATCTTAAATGATTAGATAGGCGCGCTGTTCCACACTTTTTTTTAAAATTCTAAATGAGTTTTTGATCCACTGTTTTTTACGTTAAAAAACGGATGGTCTGGCTTTACTATTTTCTTCATTTTTGAAAAGAAATATTGAGAATTTGATTTAGCATTCTAAAGATGCCCTAAATGTGGGATAATAAAAAAACAAATACGATAGAAAACGACTGGGCAAATTCGCTCTTTTCAGATCAACATTTTAAAACTGCGATCGATCAGTCACCAACCGCAACATCTATTTATAATTTTTTAGGAAAGCTTGTTTATTGTAATCAAGCTTTTTCCCGTTTGTGGTTAATAGAGGATTCAAAGTTAAAGGAGCATAAAAGCAGCTATAATTTATTTAATGATACTGAGTTTTCTGATGACATCATTCAAATAAAAAAGATATTTGAATTTGGTCAGTCATGGAAAAAATCACCAAATAAAATAACTCGTTCAATAAGTGAAGAAGATGATCTCTATTTGAGTTCTACTTTTTTCGCTTTGGAAAAAGGGAATGGAAGAATTGAAGAAATTGTTTTAATTCAAGAAGATGTTACGCCATTACTTAAAACGAATGCAGCATTAAGGAAGAATATTAAGGAAATAAGTGTTTTAAAAGATGCACTTGATGTTTCAAATATAATTATTGAAGTTGATAGGAAAGGAATGCTAATTAGAGCGAATGATCATTTCCGTGCTATTTCAGGCTACTCCGAAAGTGAAATAAATTCTATTTCTATTTTTCAAATGCGGTCAGGAAATAGGCATGATTCAATGTATAGAAATTTGAAAAATACCATTAAAAAAGGGAGAATATGGAAGGGTGAAATTGAAAATCGATCTAAAAATGGGTGTATATACTGGACAGAAACGACTATTGTTCCTTTAAAAAATGCTCAAGGATCCGTCCAGTCTTATTTAGAGATATCGAGTAATATAACAGAAAGAAAAAAGGCCGAAGAAGAGATTATTTTTCTGAATTATAAGTTAGAGAAGGAAGTCTTGAAAAGAAATGAGGATATCAGGAATGCAATTAGCGAATTGGAAGCATTTACTTATTCTGTTTCCCACGATTTAAGAGCTCCATTAAGGGCAATTACAGGTTTTTCAGAATTGTTAAATGAAGAGTTTGGAAACGAATTAAGTAACGAAGCAAAGAGGTACCTGGAAATAATTCAAAACGGGACGGATCAAATGGCTCAGCTTATTGATGATTTGCTTCAATTTTCCAGGGTAGGTAGAATTGAATTGAAAAAAAAGATGTTTGATCCAATCCCAATTATCTATGGGATCATTAATAAAGATAAAATGAACCCCACTTCGAGTTCAAAATTTATCGTTTTTAGTTTACCTCAGATCTATGGTGATCCAAACACCCTAACACTGGTCTTTACGAATTTAATTTTAAATGCGATTAAATTTAGCCGACAGGCTGAAGATCCCCAGATTACGATCGGTTTCAAAGAAAGTGATAAGGAAGTGATTTGCTTTGTAAAAGACAATGGTGTTGGCTTTGATATGCGCTATTCGAATAAGTTATTTAAAGTTTTTCAACGACTCCACTCAACACAGCAATTTGAAGGAACGGGAGTTGGGCTTGCCATCGTACACAGAATTATTGTTAAACACGGTGGAAGAGTTTGGGGTGAATCTCTTCCCGGCGTTGAAACTTGCTTCTATTTTGCACTTCCTCACAAAAAGAAAGATGTCTAAAAAAGATGAGATCATATTGATAGAGGATAATCCTATGGATAGTGAATTGGCTATAAAAGCATTTAGAAAAGCCGGTGTAATCGGGGTAATTAGGGTTTTAAATGATGGAGCTGAAGCATTGGATTATTTTTTTGGTATGGGAAAACATCAGGGTAGGAATAGTCTTTTTATTCCGAAATTAGTTCTCCTTGATTTGAAAATCCCAAAAGTTAACGGATTGGAAGTCCTGGATCTAATTAGATCAAACAGATTTACCAGGACTATACCGGTGATTATCTTTTCATCCTCAGCTGTCTCTTCAGATATTGTAGAAGCTTATAAAAAGGGTGCCAATAGCTACCTTATTAAACCGATCAATTTCAAAGAATATTGTCACACTTTAAAATTGCTGGCCGATTATTGGCTAAGTTTTAATAAAACTCCTTATTCATGAGGATCTCAGAAAAGTCATTGAAAATATTAATACTTGAAGATTCTATCTTGGATGTGGAATTGATACGAGCTAAATTAAAGGAAGAATTTTATTTCGAAGATCGAGTCGTATATAGCAAAGAAGCTTTTACTAATGAAATTGCGCTTTTTAAACCCGATATCATTCTGTCTGATTATTCAATGCCTCAATTTAATGGATTAGAAGCTTTGGAAATAGTACAAAATTCAGAATATAGTTGCCCTTTTATCATCGTTACAGGTGCATTAGACGAGGAGACTGCGGTTTCTTGTATTAAAGCGGGTGCAAATGATTATTTAGTTAAAGATAGATTGATCAGACTCCCATCAGCGATCAGGCAAAGTATTCAACAACATAAAATCACAAACGAAAAGGAAGTTACTCTAAGGGCTTTGGAAGAAAGTGTTCGTCATTTCCTGTCTCTGGGTAAGGCTAGCCCCGACTATGTTCTATTAATTACACGTGATGGATACCTTAAATATTCGAATCGTGATGAATTGTTTAATATCTGTATTAGAAAGGGACAGAATATTTATGATAAATTAAATGATGTATTAGGAAAAAATATAAGGATAGGAGTCGAAGAGGCGGTTTTGAAAGGAAAGAACAAGGCATTTACTACTGAGATCCATAGAGAAAATAATACCCGCTTTTTTTATCGATGTAAGATTTCACATGTTTTTTCTCATGAGAATTATTCGGAATTCATGCTATTATTAAATGATATAACCGATGTAGAGGAAGTGAAAATGGATTTGGAGATCTCTCATCTTCGTTTGACAGAGTTATTAAGCAGGTTAGAATCAATAAGGGATGATGAAAAAAAGCGTATTTCATTAGAAATTCATGATCAATTGGGTCAAGAGTTAACCGCTGCTAAACTTGGACTTTTTTATTTAAAAAAAACATTTGAACAAAGTCAAAAGGAAATTGAAAATGCAGATATCTTAATACTCAAAATCGACAATCTGATAGAATTATCAGGAAATACGATAAAAACGGTACGAAGAATTGCTCATCAATTAAGACCAACCATTCTTGATGATCTTGGCCTTATTCCTACCATTGAATGGATGGTAAAAAACTTTAATGAAAATACGGATATTTCATGGCGATTGAAGCTAGGTTTATCGACAGAGGATTTTAATCAAGACTTCTCATTGGCTGCATTTAGAGTTGTTCAGGAAGGGATTACAAATGTTATCCGTCATTCGAATGCAAGCACTTGTACAATTTCTTTAAGTAATAATGAAGATCTGTTTTTAATAAATATTTCAGATAATGGAAATGGTTTTAATCCAAATTTGGTTCGCGGTAAGGGTAAATTAGGATTGTTTGGAATTGAAGAGAGAATTAAACCTTGGAAAGGAGATATAAATATTGAATCAGAAATAGGGAAGGGATGTATAGTTAAGCTTTCTTTTCCAAATAAATTAATATTGAAAACAGATGATTAATTTGATGATATGTGACGACCATCAAATAGTTAGAGATGGTTTAAGTCAAATCCTAAGTCTATATCCGGATATTAATGTTATGGAAAAGATTGCAAATGGAGAAGCTTTAATAAAGGCACTTAAAAATAAGCAACCTGAAGTTTTAATTTTGGATATTTCTTTACCCGGTCGAAGTGGTCTGGAAGTTCTCAAGCAAGTAAAAATGATTTATCCGGACATTTCAGTATTAATTCTAACGATGTATCCTCAAGATCAATATGCTATCCGAATGATAAAAGCAGGAGCATCAAGCTACTTAAATAAAGATATTGCACCGGATATTTTAGTGGATGCAATTAGAACAATTTCCTCCGGAAATGATTATATAAATAACGAAGTGGCTAATTTACTGGTAGGGGAGATGATACGTGTTAATAAAGGCCTTCCATATAACGAATTATCGGATAGAGAGTATGAGGTTTTACTTTTAATAGGTCAGGGAATATCTCTTACTGCAATTTCAAATAAACTTTGCCTTAGCGTAAAGACGATATCAACTTATCGAACACGATTAATGTCAAAACTGGAAATAAACAGCAACACAGATCTGGTTAAATATATGATCCGAAACGGAATTATTGCTGCTGAATAGATTTTAAATAGCTTAAAAGATCAGCAACTATAAAAGTACTTCCTCCAACAAAAATCAGGTCATTTTCTTTTGCCTTGCTGAGAGCGCTTAGATAAGCATCCTTTACCTTTTTATAACTCAGTCCTTTTAGATTGAATTTCACAGCTTCTTTATATAACTGTTCAACATCTAAACTTCTTGGAATAGATGCCTGACAAAAATAATATTCTGCTGAATTTGGAAATAGGCGAAGGATATCAGAAACGTCCTTGTCATTTACCATTCCTAAAACGATATGTAATTGATCGAATTTTTCCTTTTCCAATTGTGAGATCACTTCTGCCAATCCTTCGGCATTATGACCTGTATCACAAATTACCTTTGGTGCTTTCGATAAAATCTCCCATCTTCCTGAAAGCCCCGTATTTTTCTTAACATGTAACAGACCCATTCGAATGGCTTCTTCAGAAATATGCCAATTTAATTTTCTGATAATATCAAGCGCTACAAGAGTGGTCTTTATATTGAATCTTTGATAATTGCCTTTTAGATCACACTCATAGCTACTTGTACTAATATCTTCAGCGTAATAAATTTCAGCATTTTTGTCATTAGCTACTGACGAAAAAACCTTTCTCAATTCACTCGTGGCTTGTCCAATAATAACAGGTGTTTCTTTTTTAATGATCCCGGCTTTCTCCTTTGCAATACTGATAAGGTCATTTCCTAAAAACTGCATATGATCCATCCCAATATTTGTAATGATGGAGATTTCAGGATGTATTACATTTGTTGAATCTAATCGACCACCAAGGCCGGTCTCAATAATTGCAATGTCTACTTTTTCTTTTCGAAAATAATAAAAAGCCATTGCCACCGTAAGTTCGAAAAAGGAAGGCTTAATAACTTTTATTTCTTCAGAGCTTCCGTCTATAAACGAAACAACATCTTTTTCAGGAATTTCAATCCCGTTAATTTTAATCCGTTCCCTAAAATCAATTAAATGTGGTGAGGTATATAATCCTGTTTTATACCCTGCCTCTTGAAAAACGGAAGCAAGCATATGTGAAGTAGATCCCTTACCGTTTGTTCCTGCTATATGAATACTTTTAAATGAATTTTCTGGATGTTCAATTGCATTGAGCAAGGCAATCGTGTTATTTAGATCTGCCTTATATGCTGCCTTCCCTATACGCTGAAACATTGGTAATTGGGAAAACATGAAATCAAGGGTTTCCTTATAATTCATTGAAGAATAAAAATAAAGGTCATTTTTCCTTTTTGCTCAGGGGCAGCACTTGGTGAAGGATTAAACTTCGCTTTTAATGCTGCTTTTTTAGCAAGATTAAATAAATACTGTGAGGTGGTCGTAGACTCCTGTAAATTATGTGATATTCTAAGAATATTTCCTTGTCTGTCAACCCAAATGTTCAAAACTACTTTCCCTTCTTCAATCGGTTTTTCGCCAATTTTCGGACCAGAGATCATGCTTCGACCACCCAGTTCAAAACTACTTCCGTTTCCTCCAAATGTTCCTTTACCATCGGTGTTACCACTTTCAACCCCTTCATTCCCGGTTGTGCCGGGCTGACTACCCTCATTGGCAGAGCTTTCGCTTTCATTCCAAGCCCCCATTACATTTTTTAATTGCTCATTTATTTCCGGCTCCGGTTGCTTTTCGGCTTCTGTATTTTTAACAACAGGTTTTTCTTCAGTGCTTACTTTCTTTTTGACTTCCTCGGTGGCTTTTGGAACACTAATTTCACTTTCTTCCTGAGTACTTACTTCTTCCAGTTGTGGGCTATCTGTTGGTGCCTCAGATTCGTTTACATTTTCTTCTTGTGAAGAGGCGTTGCTTAAGCTCGGTTCTATTTCTCCGGAGCCCATATCATCAAAACCATAATCGGCCATAGAAATTTCTATACCACTTTCTTCTAAAGGAGGATCAGGATATTTTAGTCCAAAATAAAGAAATAACAATGCTAATCCGGTGTAAATAAACAGCGTGATCAATAATGCTTTTCGTTTATCCTTTTCTTGGAAAGTATTCATTCTTAAGGTTTCGTGGCTAATACGATCTTCCACTCATTTCTCTTTGCGATATCTAATACTTCTACAAGCGAACCGCTTGGAACTTTCTTATCTACATGGAGAATGATTTTACGTTCTGTTCCTTTAATAGGAACCGATAAGATGGTAGACTCCAAAATTGACTTATCAATAATTTGATTATCAACTGAATAGATCAGATCTTTATCGATTCTCACCGAAATATTTTGTTTTTCTTTTGATTTATTATTGCTATTTGGCAGATCAACAGGTAAGGCATAAGGGCTTACCATTGTGGATAAGATGATAAAGAAAATAAGTAACAAGAAAACAATGTCCGTCATTGAAGACATTGAGAATTCAGTACTTATTTTATTTCTTCCTTTAAGATCCATAGTTTAATTAATTTCCTGGTTCGTCAAGTAAATCAAGAAAATCGACGGAAGCTACTTCCATTTTATGAACTACTTTATCGACTTTTGATACAAGATAATTATAAGCGATATAAGCAATAATTCCGATCACTAAACCGGCAACGGTAGTAACCATTGCCTGCATAATACCTCCTGATAAATCGCCAATTTCCACACCATTCCCACTTATTTTCATCGCATGAAAAGTGATGATCATACCTATTACTGTACCTAAGAAACCTATCATTGGCGCTGCTCCGGCAATAGTAGCCAATATAGAGAGTCCTTTTTCCATTTTAAAGACCTCAAGCTTCCCTATATTTTCGATGGAAGCACTTATTTCTTTAATAGGTTTCCCTATTTTTCCAATTCCCTTTTCCAGCATGCGGGCCATCGGATTATTTTGATTTTTGCAATAGTCTTTTGCAGATTCTA
>Ga0316188_10000143_pt1 | contig 25020 bp, 19 predicted proteins | sample Phiworburrow1_MG_FD_204933 | JGI IMG/M metagenome (GOLD analysis project Ga0316188, IMG submission 204933) | Coastal sediment microbial communities from Maine, United States - Phippsburg worm burrow 1 | ecosystem: Environmental > Aquatic > Marine > Coastal > Sediment | place: USA: Maine... | reverse complement strand
TTAGGAAAAACCGTTAAAGACGACAAACAATATAAGCAAACCGAAGAAAATAAGGATAAGAAAAAATTGTTTTATAAATCTTAAGTTTAAGTTTGAATGAAAAAATGCTTTCTAAAAAGAGAGTGAAATTGGTTTTGTAAAACGGAGTTGATTACAATGCTACTTCGTTTTAGGTTCTTTTAAAGCTGTCACTCCTTTTTTTAACCAATGTTTTATTTTAATAGAGGGTTGAAAATTTAAATAAAACTTTTCAATACTTTTTTCAATCAGCAAATTTGCTGCTGGTTCAGACTTGCATTTCGAGCCAATTTTGTACTTTCCTAAGTGATCCAAGTCCACAATTTTACCATCGCCTAAATGCATTTGTATTTTAGTGCCCAATGCCATTAAAACAGCATGAACATCTATAGGGCTTAAAGTACATTCGTTACTTATTTCATAAGCAATGGTTTCTAAATCAACAGTACCAGTACTTACCGCTTGTAATATATGTTGTATTTCGTTTGTATATAAAGGATTATTCTTTTTGAATAGCGATAACGTATGGCCATATTGTCAATTTTTATTATATTTGTTCATTAGCACTTCACAAACGTAAATTGTTACTAAAATTTACCAATTCTAAAATATAGTACTATTTTTTAAAAAATATTGGGCTATTTTATGCAATATATAGCACTATTTTTTCTAAAACTAATAAGTGATTTCAATAACTTAATAAGAGAATTAACAAAATCTATTGGTTAATTTGAGATAAGTATTGGGTTGATTTAGAATGAACTTTTATGATGTCAAAATAAGTGCTTACCACAAACTGTTACAAAAAAACGAGTTTTAAAGCAATCCTCGTTGCATCAAATCGTATATAAGTTCTGAGATATGTTCTTTTTTTGTTTTTTTTAAAATATTGCCTCTGTGCGTATTTATAGTATAAACGCTAAGAAATAGTTCTTTTGCAATTTGTTCAGTATTTAAACCTAAGGCAATTAATTTGATTATTTCAAATTCACGTTTGCTGAAAACATTGCCCATATTAAGCAATTCAGTATCGGGGTATTTAAATAACGATAAATCATTTCCTTTATAATAATGATAGCCATGTTTTACTTTTTTACACCAATCTATATTGGTATGCACTTTTAGAAAAAAGACTGTTTTATAGGGTGCCGTAGCATAATACAAATAACACTGCACTAAATAATTTGAATATTTACCGTTTTCATTTTTAATTCTGAAATTTGTAGACATTAAGCTAATACCTTTTTTCTCAATAAAAAGCTCCTGCCCCATTTTCAACAAGATAGACCTACCAAAATTTAAGCGTTGTAAATCATCAGGATGCGTAGCATTCATAAAATATGAAAAATTGATATTTTCAGGTGCTAGGCCTAACAAATTTTCACTTTGTTTACTTGTAAACAAAATCTCCATATTAATTAAATCAGCAATATAAAAAAACTGTTTGTGGTTTTTCATATAGCTATTCAATTCAACCAAGCGCTTATCATCACGGTCAATATCTTTAAAAACAGAAGGTTGAAAGTCTTCAAGAAATTTAAAATACAGTTTGTAATCTTGGTTTTTGTCAAACATATTTAAAAAAATATAGAAACAGCATATTGGTTTAGAAATCAAATATATCGAAATATACGGACTAATCCGTATTTTTTTAAAAGGTAATCATTCGTAAATTTGAATAGCTAATAATTAAGGTTAATTAGTTGTAATGGCATTATTAATAAAAAAATAAATCATGGCAAAGTTAGGCGATAAAAAGGAAGGTCCTAGTTGTGCTTGTGGTCAAGTAGATCTTTATGAGGTTTGATTAAAAAACGAAAAAAAATCAAAAAAGAATTTTTAAACTCCAATAAGAAGGAAGATAAAGAGGATAGTTTATCGGATTCTAATAAGAAAGACAATCAAAAAGAAAAATAATAAACCATTTAAATAAAATGTAATTATGGGAAATAAAGTAAAAAGAGAAGCGCCAAATATGAAAAAAATCATGGCCGAAGCTAAGAAAGCAGGCAAGTTAAATACAGTTCCTTTAGATTGGAAAGAAGTGTATTATACAAATTGTCCGCTAATCTCTGCAAGTAATGTAGATCAGGAATTGGGTTGGACCAAGGAAATATTTAAAAAAATGGGGGTTGAGTACCTTTATCTTCGTGCACGTGAAGAGAACAACTGGTATCCTCATTATGTACATAATATGGATAACATCATACGTTTTGGAGGTTTATTTCCACCAATTCATGTAAATGCTGATATTCGTAGCACAAAATTATTAGGGGTAACGCAAGTATATGAAGGTGGTGTAATGATGGTACGTTCAAGAGACGATATCTACACAATGAAAGAACTGAAAGGTAAAAAAATTGGTCTTTCACGTAGTCAGAACCAGATTAAAACTGATTGGTGGGGTATACAAGAAGAACAAGGAATTGAATTGATGTTGCGTATGAATGGGATGACACGTGATGATGTTGAAATTGTAGAATTTCCTTATCCAGATGACTGGTATGACAAGCCAGAAATGATGGGCCCACCAATGGAGAATCCTTCTGAATTGTGGTTGAAACGTGATCATAAAAATGATTTGGCTTTCCGTCCGTTAGAAACAGCTTTGGAAAATGGTGTTATTGATGCCATGTATAGTCAAAGTAAAGTATTAAGTGTACTTTCAGAAACAACAGGAAAATTCAAGTCTATTGAAGACCTTTCTAATTATCCAGATTGGACATTGCAAGTAGCTAATGTACCTGCAGCGATTACTTGTACTACTGAAATGGCAGAAAAACACCCTGAATTGGTTGTTGCTTTCTTAAAAGGAATGATTAAAGTTGGACGTTGGGGGAATGACCATAAACAAGCCGCAGCAGCTATTCTAGATAAGCAAACTTTCTATCGTGATGTTGAAGATACCTACGAAGGTATTAGAAGGGTTGATTTAGTTCCAAACTTATCGCCACAAAATATGGTGGCAGTTGAAATTGGTAAAGACTTTATGCTAAGCCATGGTTATATTAAAAATGACTTTGATGTAAACGAATGGGCAGCTCCTGAATTCTTGGAACAAGCAGCTCGTGAATTGTTAGAAGAGGAATGGCAAAAAAGAACAAGAGCAAAATTGCCAAGTTCCGCTGATCCACTAAATTCTGGCGGAAGAGTTGGATAAAAAAATGAATAATATATATATTTGTGAAGCCCTGATTTTCCAGGGCTCACTTTATAAATTAAGAAATTTTGAAAAAACTAGTTAACTAATTTTATTTATTTTTTACACTTTAATCGCGCTTTTATATTAGTACCTAAAGGAATTAAAAAACAACACATAAACGGAAATAATTTAATTGAAATGAAAAAAATAGTTTTATTCATAACCATTTTTTGCATTCCATTCTTTGGAATAGCACAAACAACAGCAGAAAAAAAAGTAAACGATAGATCTTGGAATTATAGTGTTACCCCATACTTATGGATGTCAAGTTTAAAAGGAGATATGACTGTTTTAAGAAAAGATGTCCCTATTGATTTACAATTTACCGATGAAATTATATCAAACCTAAAGATGGTTGGAATGATTCATGCTGAAGCAAAACACAATAGATTATTAATAATGTTGGATGCCTCTTATGCTAGTTTAGATGCAAAAGGAAAAGTAAAAAAGACCATCAGGAATCATTCAGTGGGATTGAAAATAAAACAAACAGTTATTGAAGGTGGCCTTGGCTATACTTTTGCCCAACATAATGATTTCACATTAGATGTTTTAGCCGGAGCTCGTTATTTTAATATGAATATGGATGTAGAATTTAATGGAAATGAAATTTTAGGAAAAGATTTCAATTTTGTAGATCCTTATGTTGGAATGCGTTTCAAAAATGATTGGGGTAAATGGGCTGTAGGAGGAAGATTTGATGTTGGTGGATTTGGTGTCGGTTCAGAAATTAGTTACAAGTACAATGCGTTAATTGCATATCAATTTACCGATTTATTCGGGTTAACTCTTGGCTACCAAGCATACAAACCAAATTACCAAGAAGAAAGGTTTAAATACAATATTGGAAATGAAGGCTTCTTGCTTGGATTTATTTTCAATTTATAAACATTTAAACTGGCATATGGAATTTCAATTAAATTTGAACATTTTACACTTTGATGTATGGCTTTTTTTAGTGACTTATTAAAACTTAAACAAGACCTTCGGGCGAACAATTATGGAATTAATTAAAGAAAAACAAACAACATTGGGCTTATATGTAACTTCAAAAGAAGCTTATGAACTATGGAAAACTTCACCTGAAACAATAAAAATTTTGGATGTACGCACACTCGATGAATACATTTACGTTGGGCATGCTGAAATGGCGATTAATATTCCAGGATTTTTACAAACCTACCAATGGGATGCTGAAAAACAGTATTTTACGTATAAATTGAATCCTGATTTTGTTTCTCAACTTAAGGAAACTTTTAAATCTGATGACACTATTTTGGTAACCTGTAGATCAGGTGGTCGTAGTGCTTTGGCAGTAAATCTAATGGCAACTTTAGGCTTCAAAAATGTTTACAATATTACAGATGGTTTTGAAGGAGATACTGTAAATGATTCTGAAAGTTTGTATCAGGGAAAACGTTTAAAAAATGGTTGGATAAATGCCGAATTGCCATGGACGTATGAAATTGATGTAGAACTTGTAAAAACGCCCTCTGAATAACACTGCCGCAATTATGGGGTTAATCTTAAATTGAGGAAAGAATTAGTTACAAATTTAATAAGAAAACAATGAAAGTAATTATTATAGGAGGCGTAGCCGGTGGTGCATCTTGTGCAGCACGTCTTCGCAGAATGGATGAAAAAGCCGAGATTCTTTTAGTTGAACGCGGTCCATATGTATCGTATGCAAATTGTGGATTGCCATACCATGTTGGGGGTACCATAAAAGAAGAATCGAGTTTATTAGTTGCTACCGAACAAATGTTCATAGGTATATTCGCCATTGATTGTAGAACAAATTGTGAAGTAATAGGTATTTCAGCAGCAAGTAAAACAGTTGAATTAAGGGATAATCTTACAGGTGAAATAACTACTGAATCATATGATAAATTGGTGCTTTCTCCTGGATCTGCTCCTATTCGTCCGCCATTCCCAGGTATTGAGTTACCAGGGATTTTCTCAGTAAGAACTATTGCTGATGCAAAAAACATGCGTATTTGGTTAGACCGAGATATCGATAATTCTGTTGGAAATTCTTTTACTGGTGTTGATCCGATTTCTAAACCAAAACATGCTGTTGTAATTGGTGGCGGATTTATTGGATTGGAGATGGTTGAGAATTTTGTACACCGTGGATTGAAGGTTACATTGATTGAGAAAATGGATCAGGTAATGCCTCCATTAGATGCCGAAATGGCACAGATTGTAAAAAATTATTTGATAAAAAAAGGTGTTAAAATTGAATTGAGTAATGGCGTTGCTGGTTTCCAAAAATCAGAAAAAGGAGGCTTGGATGTTTTAACTGAAAATGGAGCACCAATCAATGCACATATCGTAGTATTGGCTATTGGTGTAAAACCAGAATTGGCTTTGGCAAATATGGCTGGACTTGAAATTGGTCAACGAGGCGGAATTCGTGTAAATGAGCACATGGTTACAAGTAACCCTGATATTTTAGCTGTAGGGGATGCTGTTGAGGTAAAAGATTTTATGACTGGAGAATATGCATTAATCCCACTTGCAGGACCGGCAAACCGTCAAGGTCGAATTGCTGCCGATGTAATTGTAGGTCGCAATGCCAAATACAGAGGTACACAAGGAACCTCTATTTGTAAATTGTTTGATGCTGCCATAGCTCAAACAGGTATCAGTGAAAAAACATTGAAAAGACGTGGAGACACCGATTATGAAAAAATATATCTGTATCCAAATTCACACGCAGGCTATTATCCAGGAGCTAAAATGTTGATTATAAAAGCACTTTTCCGTAAATCTGATGGGAAAGTTTTAGGAGCTCAAGTTCTTGGTGAATCAGGTGTTCCAAAACGAATTGATTCTTTTGCAATGGCCATTCAAATGGGTTGTACTATTTACGATTTGGAAGAATCAGAATTGTGCTATGCACCACCTTATGGAAGTGCTAAGGATCCTGTGAATTTTGCAGGAATGGTAGCTGCTGATATTTTAAGAGGTGATATGCCCATTGTTCATTGGGAAGATTTAGCAGATGGTTTTGTATTGGATGTTCGTAATCCTCCAGAATTAGCTGTTGAAGCTATTGAAAGAACTACAAACATTCCTTTACCACAATTGCGTGCTCGTTTAGCTGAATTACCAAAAGATAAAGAAATTAACGTATTGTGTCGTTCAGCGCAACGTGCTTATTATGCAACTAGAATTTTACAACAAAACGGATTTAAAGTGCGAAATATTTCTGGAGGAATGTTAGCACATTCACACAGAGCTAATTAATTTAAAACAGACGAAATTATGAGCATGGAAGAAATTTATAAAATAGTGGTGATGATTTTCACCGTGTCAAATCTTGCAGCTATGGGGCTTGAGATTAACAAAGATGAAGCTATAAAAGCGCTTAAAAACCCGAGATTTATCATCCTGATTTTGGTGTGGGGCTGGATAGTTGGACCTGCCATTGCTTACGGATTGACCAAAGTAATTCCGTTATCAGAAGCACATGCAGCAGGGTTGTTGTTAATTAGTTTGGCGCCAACGGCACCATTTTTCCCATTAATGGTTACAAAAGCACGTGGTGATATGTCATCAGCAGGAGCATTTATTTTAGTAGCGACTATTGGAACCGTAATATTTTTACCAATTTTAGTGCCTGTTTTAATTGAAGGACTAGAAGTAAGCGTTTGGGCACTTGCCAAACCTTTATTGATTATGGTGTTATTACCGCTGTTAATAGGTTTTGCAATTCGAGTTTATAAAGCGCCAATTGCTGATAAATTATTCCCAGTAATCAAAAAAACAGGAACCTTGTTTTTATTAATTACTGCGGTGTTAACATTCTGGTTGTATTGGGAAGAAATGCTAAGCGCTATTGGAAGTTATGCCGTAGGTGCTCAGGTGATATTCTTTGCATTGATTACCTTTTTATCATATAAAATTCCTTTCGGACTAAAAAAAACACAACGAAGCGGTATGGCTTTAGGTATGTGTACTCGAAATATTGCGGCTGTATTTGTAGCTTATTTTGGTATTACAAACCCAGATCCTGGCGTATTTGTGATGATTGTATTGGTAGTGCCTTTGGCTCTAATAGTTGCACTTATTGCAGCTAAAATATTTGCAAAAGATGTGGCTAAAAGGGAAGCGGTTTAAAATAGTATTTATTGCATATGAACAACTTTGATTTTGTTTTCAATTAATAAATGTTAGTCTATTTTTTTATATTAAATTTGAAATACATTAAATAAAATCAACAACCAATTATGAAAGACAAAATTTCAAACAATTCAATCTACGACACCACCATAAAATTGCTGGTACTTTTATTTGTTATTGCTTGGTGTATTCTCATTTTATTGCCTTTTGCAAATATTTTGCTTTGGAGCCTAATTCTTTCAATCGCAATTTTCCCCATGCATAGTAAGTTGTCAAAAAAAATGGGAGGCAAGCCAAAGTTGGCTTCTGTTATTATTGTGTTTACCGCAATGGCCATTATTTTTATACCTTCATGGTTATTAATTGATTCCATGGTTCATGAAATCAAGGAATTGAGGATTGGCTTTGAAGTAGATTCATTTAAAATTCCTGCTCCTACCGAGCAAGTCAAAGAATGGCCTATCATTGGAAATAAAGCTTATGAGTTTTGGTTGAGTGCATCAGAGAATTTAGAACAAACAATGCTAACATATCAAGATCAATTAACTGATTTTGGAGGTAAACTTGCAAAAGGTATTTTTAGCTCTGTTAGTGGTATTTTACAAATATTTATTTCATTTATCATAGCGTCTATATTACTTGTTTTCGGAGGTGTTGGTGAATCTATGCGTAAATTTTTTAGAAAAATAGCAGGAGAAAGCGGTGATGAGTTTGCTGATATTACTTTGAAAACTGTTGGAAACGTTGTAAAAGGAGTAATTGGAGTTGCTTTTATTATTGGGGCATTACACGGGATTATTTTTATAATAGCTGGAATTCCTTATGCAGGTATTTGGGCTTTGCTGGCTTTTGTTTTGGGCGTATTACAATTACCATTGATATTTATAACCTTGCCTATTATAATTTATTTGTTTGCTGTAAAAACAACTACAGCAGCAATTATTTGGACGGTTGTAGTTTTAGCGGCAGGACTTTCAGATAGTTTTATTAAACCTATGTTACTTGGAAAAGGAGCGGCTGTTCCTATGCTGGTTATTTTTATAGGGGTTATAGGTGGCTTTATTTTTTCAGGATTCATAGGGCTTTTTACGGGTGCCATTGTAATGTCTTTGGGATATAAGTTGTTTATTGGGTGGATGAATTCAAATGAAAAAATACAATAATTCATATTAAATGAATTAATTAGAAATGAAAAAATCCAAATCGGACAATAGTGTTTCAAAAGTTTTAAAAACCTATTTACCAATTTTAGATTGGGGCTCAAGGTATAATAGTAAAACGTTTACAAATGATTTAATTGTTGCGTTAATTGTAACAATGATGTTAATTCCACAATCTTTGGCGTATGCGCTATTAGCAGGTTTACCGCCTGAAATTGGATTGTATGCCTCTATGGTACCATTGTTATGTTATGCCGTTTTTGGAACTTCTCGAGCACTTGCAGTAGGGCCTGTTGCGGTTGCCAGTTTAATGACTGCTGCAGCTGCCGGACAATTGGCATCACAAGGAACCCCTGAATATATTGGGGCTGCTGTGGCTTTGGCGATGGTTTCAGGGTTGTCATTGATTGCTATGGGATTTTTAAAATTAGGTTTTCTTGCTAATTTTTTAAGTCACCCCGTAATTACCGGTTTTATTACTGCATCAGGGATTCAAATTGCAGCAGGGCAGTTAGGGCCTGTTTTAGGAATTCATTTAGAAGGAGAAACATTTTATGATATTGCAATTTCTTTTTGGCATGGTGTGAGTAATACGCATTTGTACACTTCAGCTATTGGATTTGGATCATTGCTGTTTCTTTTTTGGGTTCGAAGTGGTTTAAAACCAGTTTTGCTTAAATTAGGTCTTAAAAATAAAATTGCTGATATCCTGGTTAAAGTTGGTCCTGTAGTGGCTATTATAGCTACCATTGGTATTGTTGCAGGTTTTGGTTGGAGTGATAAGGGAGTAGCAATTGTTGGAACCGTACCAGAAGGTTTACCAAAAATTGCGTTGCCTCCACTTGATTTTGAACTTTGGTTAAAAATTTTAGTGCCTGCTATTTTAATTTCTATTGTTGGTTATGTAGAGTCCATTTCAGTTGCACTTACTTTGGCGGCTAAAAAGCGTCAACGTGTTGATCCTGATCAGGAATTAATAGCCTTGGGAGCTTCAAATATTGGATCTGCCATTTCTGGTGGTTTTCCAGTTACAGGTGGGTTTTCTCGTTCAGTAGTTAATTTTGATGCTGGAGCTGAAACGCCTGCAGCTGGTGCTTTTACAGCTGTTGGAATTGCATTGGCAACGATGTTTTTAACCCCTTTATTATACTTTTTACCAAATGCAACACTTGCGGCAACTATCATAGTTGCAGTGCTTTCATTGGTAAATTTTAAAGCTTTAAAACACGCCTGGTCTTATTCAAAAGCAGATTTTGCTGCCATGGCTGTAACTATACTTGTTACATTAATTGAAGGTATTGAACCTGGATTGATTGCTGGGGTTGGACTTTCAATCGTTCTGCATTTATATGGTACTTCTAGGCCACATATAGCGATTGTAGGGCAAATTCCGGGCACCAAACATTTTAGAAATGTTAAAAACTATGATGTGGTTACTTACCCTGAAATTTTATCCATTCGTATTGATGAAAGCCTTTATTTCCCAAATGCCCGGTTTATTGAAGATTTTATCAATGATGCCGTTGCTAAAAACCCAGAAATAAAAAATATTATTATAGAATGCCCTGCAATTAATAAAATAGATATTTCAGCTTTAGAAAGTTTAGAAGCAATAAATGCTAGGTTGAAAGACGGTGGAATTACTTTCCATTTATCGGAGCTGAAAAATCCAATTTTAGAAAGTTTAAAGCGCTCACATTTTTTAGATGCACTAACAGGAAAAGTTCATTTAACGCATTATGATGCCGTTTCGAGTATTGTTCCTAAATTAGCAGCGGAAACACTTAAGGCGACACCTTCATAAGTAATATCTTAAAATTTTGAAACTATTTAAATATTATATAATTATGAAACAAATAAAAAAAATAGGTTTAATAATATTTGTTGCTGCAGTTTTTATAAGCTGTTCTACTCAAATTAATTCCAGTGCTAAAAATGAAGAATTGATCAGAAAATATGTTATGGCTGTTGAGCAAAATGATGCCAGTACCATGGAATTATTATTGGCGGATAATTACCTAGGTCTTGGTCCTTCAGCCAATGATTCTATAAATAAGCCAGATGCAATTTCTAATTGGAAATTCAATATGGAAAATTTGTATGAAAGTATCCATTATAACAAATCAAGAATTATTTCAGTAAATGTACCAGATGGTGAGAATAAAGGTGAATGGGTATCTAATTGGGCAGAATTAACGATTGTTTATAAATTGGGGGAAGAAGTTGTTATTTTAGCAAATACTGTTTATCAAATTGAAAATGATCAAATTGTGAAAAGTTATACTTTTTACAATGAAGCAGATGCCTATAGACAATTAGGATTTGTTTTCACAAAAGCAGCTAATTTTTAATAAAAAATGAAAAAAATAAATTTAGTTTTAGTATTTATGATTGCAGCTTGCGGCATTCAAAATACATCGGCTCAAAATGAAGGAATTGCAAAAAGTTTAGGGCTTTATATATTCCCATCAAAAAATCAAGATGCCACCACACAAAATGCCGATGAATCTTTTTGTTATACATGGGCAAAAGAACAAACGGGTTATGATCCTTTAAACCCGCCAACAGTTCAGGCGGCACCTGTAGATACTTCACCAGATGGAAGTGCTGTGAAAGGTGCAGCAGTTGGAGCTGCTGGAGGTGCAGCAATTGGTGCAATTGCAGGCGATGCGGGAAAAGGTGCTGCCATAGGAGCTATTTTTGGAGGCGTAAGAGGAAGAAGACAATCTAAACAAGCTGATGCTGCTCAATCGCAAGGGAATCAACAAGCTGCTGCAAACCAAAGTGCAGCACTTTTAAATGATTATAAAAAAGCTTTTTCTGTTTGTATGGAAGGAAAAGGTTATACTATAAAATAAAAATAATTCTATAACCAGTTGCGTTTAATCATTCACATGGTTTTATCAACTGGTTTTAAATTTTAGTTTGTCACCATGAATAAATCACTCGAGTACTTTAAGTTTTGTACCCAGAATTAGTTTGACTGTTTGATATTATAATAGTTGCTATAAACTTTAATTTTCTACTAATATTAAAGCTGTTTTTTTTGTATTTTTTTGCAAAATTATTCAAACTTAATTTACATTATTTGCAATGTTAAAAAAGTGAATAAAATCGCATATATTTTAATATGAAGTACTTAAGTATTAAAAATTTGTTGTGTAAATTAAATTAAAACTATGTTAATTTTGTTACATGAAAACACAGAATTGGTTAACCAAAATATCTAAAGTACTTATAAACAATTATTTGTAATTGTTATTTTGAAATACTCTAAATAAACAAGCCTCATTTTTTGCTGACATATGTCATTGAATTTCTTACATTAAACCTATAATTTTACCATATTAAAAATGAATAGTGGATTATATAGTTTGTAATGCTTTTCTATTTTTAATATCGATTTTTCAAATTATTAAGTGTAAATATAAAGTATAATGAAAGAAGAGAATTCAAAATTAATTTGTGATGCAAATGAAGCAGTAGCTATAATTGCTCACAAAACAAACGAAGTTTGTGCCATTTATCCAATAACACCTGCTTCACCAATGGGGGAGCATGTTGATGTTTATAGTGCTGAAGGTAAAATGAATATATGGAATAACGTTCCAAGGATTGTTGAAATGCAAAGTGAAGGTGGTGCTGCTGGAGCTGTACATGGATCATTGCAAGGAGGCGCACTTACTACAACATTCACAGCTTCACAAGGATTGTTGTTGATGATTCCAAATATGTACAAAATGGCAGGTGAGTTATTACCATCTGTAATACATGTTGCTGCTAGAACTATTGCAACACATGCATTGTCAATTTTTGGTGACCATTCTGATGTAATGGCAACTCGTGCAACTGGTTTCTCTATGTTATTTGCTGGAAATGTACAGGAAGCGCATGATTTTGCGTTAATTTCTCAGGTGGCTACATTAAAAAGTAGAGTACCATTTTTAAATATTTTTGACGGATTTAGAACTTCACATGAAATATCTAAAATCGATGCTATTCCAGATGCTGTTATCAAAGCAATGATGCCAGAAGATGAGGTGATGAAGCATAGAAAACGTTCTTTAGATCCTGATAATCCAGTAATTAAAGGTACAGCTCAAAACCCAGATGTTTTCTTTCAAGCGCGTGAAGCTTGTAATAGTTTCTATGAAAAAGTACCTGGAATTGTTCAGAGTACGATGGATGAATTTTACAAGCACACAGGTAGAAAATATAGCTTATTCTATTATATTGGACACCCAGAAGCTGAAAAAGTAATTATAATCATGGGTTCAGGTGAAGGTCCTGTTAGTGAAACAATTGATACTTTAGTAGAGCAAGGTGAAAAAGTAGGAGCTTTATTTGTTCGTTTATACCGTCCGTTCTCGGTTTATGACTTTATTAAAGAGCTACCTAAATCAGTTAAAAAAATAGCGGTTTTAGATAGAACAAAAGAACCAGGAAGTATTGGAGAACCTTTATATTTAGATGTAGTAACTGCATTTGTTGAAATGGGAGAATCTATGCCAACCATTGTTGGTGGTCGTTATGGACTTTCTTCAAAAGAATTTACACCAGCTATGGTAAAAGGTGTTTATGATGAGTTAGATAAAAATTCACCAAAAAATCATTTCACTGTTGGTATCAATGATGATGTTACGCACACAAGTTTACCTATTAACCCATATTTCCAAACTAGAAAAACGACATTTAACTGTATGTTTTATGGTTTAGGATCGGATGGTACTGTTGGAGCGAATAAAAACTCAATTAAAATTATTGGTGAAACTACTGATAATTATGTACAAGGTTATTTTGTTTATGATTCTAAAAAAGCAGGAGCTCAAACAATATCACATTTGCGTTTTGGTCCTGAGAAAATTTATTCAACCTACTTAATAAACAAAGCTAACTTTATAGCTTGTCATCAACCAAATTTTATCAATGAATACGATATTTTAAAAAACATCAAAGATGGTGGTACATTTTTATTGAACACACCCCATTCTAAATATAAAATTTGGGCAGAATTGCCAAGTGTAATTCAAAAAAGAATTATTGATAACAATGTTGAATTCTATGTGATTGATGCTACAAAAGTAGCCTTAGAAGCCAATTTAGGAAAACGTACAAATACAGTATTGCAAACTTGTTTCTTTGCTATTTCAGGTGTTTTACCAAAAGATGAAGCGATTAAGAAAATCAAGGATGCCATTGTAAAATCATATTCTCATAAAGGGGATAATGTTGTTCAAATGAACTTTAATGCAGTAGATTCTTCATTGGAAAATCTTCAAAAAGTTGAGTATCCTCGTCATACAACCAATGATGATAAATTAGTGCCTTTAATGACTGGTAATGCTGATGATTTCGTAAAAGAAATTTTAGGAACTATTTTGGCAGGTAACGGAGATTCTTTACCAGTTAGTGCTTTCCCTGTTGATGGAACTTTCCCAACAGGAACGACACAATATGAAAAACGTGGTATCGCAACTGTCGTTCCAACCTGGGATGATGCAGAGCTTTGTACACAATGTAACAAATGTGTTGCAATTTGTCCTCACGCAGCAATTAGAGCAAAAGTTGTTTCTAACGATATTTTGGCGAATGCCCCAGCTTCATTAAAGCATGTGCCAGCAAAAGGTAGACCATTTGATAGTAAAACTGAAAGTTATGTTTTACAAGTTTCTCCGGAAGATTGTACAGGTTGTGATCTTTGTGTTGCAGTTTGTCCAGCTGAAAGTAAAGAAGTAGCAAATACATTTGCAATAAACTTGGCTGATAAAAGAAAAGTTGAAAAAGTTGAAAATGTAAATTGGGATTATTTTATAGATTTACCAGATTATGATAGAAAAGAACTGGTAGTATCTACAGTAAAAGGTTCACAATTTTTACAACCATTGTTTGAGTTCTCTGGAGCTTGTTCTGGTTGTGGTGAAACACCATATATTAAAATGATTACCCAATTATATGGAGACAGTATGTTAATTGCTAATGCAACAGGTTGTTCATCAATTTATGGCGCTAATTTACCAACAACTCCTTATACAACTAACAAAGCAGGTCGTGGTCCGGCTTGGGCAAATTCATTATTTGAAGACAATGCCGAGTTTGGTTTAGGTATGAAATTGGCTTTATCTAAAAAACAAGAAATAGCGGTTGACTTATTAAAATCTTTAGAAAGCAAAATTGGTAGCACATTGGTAAATGATATGCTGAATAATGCTGAAACGAATGAGACTTTAAAAGAACTTAAATTAAATCAAATTGATGAGTTAAACGGTATTTTAAATAATATTGATACTTATGAAGCTAAAAAACTAAGAAACCTTTCTGAATACTTACGTAAAAAAGATGTTTGGATCTTTGGTGGAGATGGTTGGGCTTATGATATTGGTTACGGTGGTTTAGATCATTTATTCTCTTCAGGAGAAAACATCAATATCTTAGTAATGGATACAGAAGTTTACTCAAATACCGGTGGACAGGCTTCTAAAGCGACACCAATGGGTGCAAGTGCTAAATTTGCAATCAATGGTAAAATGACTTCTAAGAAAAGCTTGGCTTTACAAGCAGTTTCTTATGGAAATGTGTATGTTGCTCAAATTGCAATTGGAGCAAAAGACAATCAAACGCTAAAGGCAATTGAAGAAGCAGCGGCTTATCCAGGACCTTCATTAATTATTGCTTATTCACATTGTGGTGAGCACGGTTACGATTTAAAAGATGGAGCGAAACACCAAGAAAAAGCCGTAGAAACAGGTTACTGGCCATTATTTAGATTCAATCCTTTATCAGAAAAAGGAAAGAAATTTAAATTGGATTCCAAAGCACCTTCAGCACCACTTGAAGAATTTATGTATACTGAAACTCGTTTTACCAGAGTTGTAAATGAGAATCCAGAATTAGCAGCAGTGCTATTAGGAAAAGCACAAGAACAAGTTGATGTTCAATGGGAACGTTTAGAACTTTATAAAAATTTATAAATCACCCCATTATTTGAGTGCCAAGTATAGCAATACTTGGCACTTTTTTTGTACCTTTAATTATCATCTTAAATTATTTTTTTTGAAATAAAATTTTATCCAAATGAATTCAAGATCAAAAGCATTTTTTAAAGAAGCAACCAAAAAGTTGCAATTAGCAAAAGAAGAGTTATTGAAACCTGCTGAAGATATTGTTAGTTTTTCGGTTTGTAAAAACTCACAATTTGCAATTGAAAACTATTTAAAAGGTTTTTTACTTAAAAACAAAGTAGAATTTGATGTAAATGCTACCATTGGTGCATTATATGACAAATGTGTGAGTATAGATCAAAATTTTAAAAACATTGATATGAGTGCAATTGGCTGTAAGAACCACGCTATTGATTCACGTTATTGTTCAGAAATCAATTCTGTTAGTGATTGTTTCGACACTGCAGATAATGTTGATACCTACTTAAGAAAAAGTAATATTATATAGCATACAGTTGCTTTTTTCATTTGAAAAGGTAAAAACTTCCTGTACATTTGCTTAAAATATTTTGACAATGAATTATATTTTATTTGATGGTACAGTTAGAGTATCATTATTGCCTTTAACCTATACAAAACCTGTTGCCGATTTAAGAATTGGGATATTAACCATTCGTGAAAAATGGGAGCAAATGCTAGGTTTTACAACAACCACACTTACTGAGGAATATTTAGAAGAAAAATATCCAATGGTTGAAATGGAACAAAATGTAATGATCAATGCTTCTTTTTTGCCAACAGAACAACTGGTTGAAATAATACAAGATTTAAAAGAAAACCAGGCAGTTTTTAAAAACGATGAAGTCATCGCTTTTTTTACGACAGATACTCAAGAAGAAGTTGATTTTGAAAATTATGAACAAATTGAATTTGATTTGGAAGTACTTCAAATTAAAAATACTTGGGATTTATTTACATTAAATGAGAAAGCTATAAAAGCTGATTTCGATTTAATTACTGAAGGTAGAAAATCTCAGCCTATACCAAATGGGGTTCAATATTTAAATAAAGAAAATATTTTTATTGAAGAAGGTGCGGAAGTATTGTTTTGTACGTTAAATGCAAGTAATGGTCCAATTTATATCGGAAAAAATACTTTAGTAATGGAAGGTGCTTTAATTAGAGGACCATTTTCTTTAGGGGAACATTCTGTTGTTAAAATGGGAACCAAAGTATATGGCGCTACCACTATTGGTCCAAAATGTACCATTGGTGGAGAAGTTAAAAATGTAATATTATGGGGGAATTCCAGTAAAGGTCATGAAGGCTATTTAGGTGATGCTGTAATTGGAGAATGGTGTAATATTGGGGCAGACACAAACAATTCAAATCTTAAAAATAATTATGCAGAGGTCCGTTTATGGAATTATGAAACCGAAAATTTCGCAAAAACCGGATTGCAATTTTGTGGATTAATTATGGGTGATCATTCTAAATGTGCTATCAACACCATGTTTAACACAGGAACAGTAGTTGGGGTTAGTGCAAATATTTTTGGCAGTAATTTTCCGCGAAATTTTATTCCTTCGTTTAGCTGGGGTGGTGCAGCTGGGTTTTCAACCTATCAAATAAACAAAGCCAAAGAAACAGCTGATTTAGTGATGAAACGCAAAAATGAAGTCTTTGATGAAGTTGAAGCGCGTATCTTAGAGCAGGTGTTTGAAATTTCAAAAAAACATAGAATTTTTTAAAAAAATAGCAGATGAAAATAAAAAAAGCCAAACAAATGTTTGGCTTTTTTTTGAGCGAGAGACCGGGCTCGAACCGGCGACAGTCAGCTTGGAAGGCTGAAGCTCTACCAACTGAGCTACTCTCGCATTGGTGGGGCAAATATACAATCATTTTATACTTTTGCAAACGTTTTTTAAAGAAATTTAAAATATTTTTAAATAGTGATATCCAAGCTTTTTATAACCTTTATTTTCATAAAAACGCTGTGAGGGTTCATTCTCGATATAAGTATTTAATTCAGTAGCTTCATAGCCAATACTTTGCGCATATTTATGAATCCAATCAAATAATTTTTTACCCAATCCAAGGTTTCTATGGGCTTCATTAATAATTACATGGTCTGGTTCTATAGTCTTCCCGCAGTAATGTCTTGTTAGAAACCAAAGACCAGAAATACCGATTAATGCTTCATTTGAATACATTCCAACACATTTATAATGCTGCTTGTTCATTTCTAACACTCTTTTTTCCAATATTATTTTTGGTGTAAATTTATTAAGTTGTTGAAGAAGCGGTACAATCGTCAATATATTTTTTGTTTCAATCAATTTAATTTCAATATTTTCCATTTTAATAGTAATTTAGCTACACAGCAAACAATAGTATAAAATTACAGCTTTAGACACAATTGAAATGATACAAATTAATAAAATTTCAGCACAAGAAACTTTTCCAATAAGATTGGAAGTATTGCGTAAAAATATCCCATTACCTTTTGAGTTTAATGGTGATTTTGATGAAGATACGTTTCATTTAGGTGCTTTTGAAAACAATCAATTAATTGCGGTTTCTAGTTTTATGAAAGCAAATAACAGTCAGATTAAAGGTGAACAATATCAATTGCGTGGTATGGCAACCTTGGAGCCTTATCAAGGTTTAGGAGCTGGAAAATTAATGATGGAAAATGCTTTTGAAATTTTGAAAGCATTAAAAGCAGATGGCTTGTGGTGTAATGCTCGGCTTATTGCTGTACCTTTTTATGAAAAGTTAGGAATGAGAACATATGGAGAATCATTTGATATTAAACATGTTGGATTGCATTTTACAATGTTTAAAATGTTAAATTAGTTTTAACATTGTTTATATATTACTTCAGCTATTTTTTGTAAATTTATATATGAAGCAAAGTATTATTGAAAAGTGATACAAATTAGCTTTGATTCAATTTTAATAATTGATAAATTAATAGTAAGTTTGTTTTGTTATAAAAGATTAATTGTCAGTTGTTAGTAGATTATTTTTGTGACCCCAAAAAATATTTAATGAAAAATTACTTAACATTTCTTTTTTTTCTCGTTTTTACTGTTGTTACCTATGCTCAGGAGACGCCCGATGTTAAAAGTTTAAAGGATGCGCTTCAAAAAGAAAAAGTAGATTCTGTGAAAATAGATCTATGTTTAAAAATTTATAATTCATTTGCCTTAACCGAAAAAGACTCATCTATTAATTATTATAATAAAGCATTATCAATTGCCAATAAAATTTCTTATAAACCTCAACTTGCTGAAAAGCTATATAATTTAGCTGTTAATTTTGAGAGGGCAAACAATTTTGAACGTGCTATCAGCAATTTTAAAAATGCAATCATAATTTATGAAGAGCTTGAAAATTTCAATAAAGTTGCCAAAACAAATAATTTTATTGGGTATTGTTACATTAATTTATATGCAGAAGATAAAGCAATAGAATACTATTTAAAATCATTAAAAATTTATAAAGAACTAAATGATGATAGTGGTATTGCAATGAATTATAATGATATTGGTAATTTATATTATGAACATGAAAATTATAGCAATGCAAAAAAATATTTTCAAGATGCTTTAACTATTTATGAAAAATTAATAGATAAATCTGGGATTGCTTCTTGTTATACGAATCTCGGGAATGCTGTTTCTGATGATGGAAAATTATTAATTGGGATAGACTATTATAAACAATCTATAATAATATATGAAGAATTAAAAGATCAATCTGGAATTGCAACAAATTATAATAATTTAGGAGATAATTACATACGATTAAAGCAATTTAAAGAAGCCCAGGATTATTTTTTAAAATCTTTAATAATTGCAGAAAAAATTAATGATAAAGATTTACTGGCTGTTATATATTTAAACTTGGCTGATATTTATGAACAAGAGAATAAACATGATAAAGTAATTTCAGCAGCAAAAACCAGTTTGGACTATGCCCAGCAAATAGGAAAATTAGATTATGAATTAATCAATTTAAGGTTTTTGGCAAATGCCTACGAGGCTAAGGGAGATGCCAGAACAGCCTTAGATTACTTCAAGCTACATGATGCCATAAAAGATCGTTTGTTAGGGACTGATAAAAATAAAAAAGTACAGTTGTTTAATGCCTTAAATGAACTTGAAAAAACGTATTATACAATTACAGATTTATCAAATAAAAATGAAATTGCCCAATTAAAATATGAAACCGAAAAAAAAATAACTTATTTCTTAATCATTAGTATTGTTGTTTTTGGGTTCTTTTTAATTTTGATCATACACCAACAAAGTTCAAAGAAGAAAGCATATAATTTGTTGGAGTTTAGAAATTATCAGATCAACAGAATGAATGATGAAATTCAAGTGCAAAGAGATGATTTGAAGCAAATGAATAAGACGAAAGATAAATTCTTTTCAATTATAGCGCATGATTTAAAAAATCCGTTCAATTCAATCAAAGGGTTTACAGAATTGATGATTGATAATAATACGGATTATGATGAAGAAAAGAGATTAAAGTTTTTAAAAATTATTAAGGATTCAACAAATAAAGCATCAACCTTATTAAATAACTTATTAATTTGGGCAAATTCTCAATCTGGAAATTTGAACTATACACCTCAAAAAATTGAGTTGGTGCGGATTGTATTAGATGTAGTTTCTTTACTTGAAATTCAAGCTATAAAAAAGGAAATTGAAATTTACAATAATATAGATCACAACATTTCAGTAAAAGCTGATGTGAATATGTTAAATACAATTTTAAGAAACCTAATTTCAAATGCCATTAAATTCACAAAATCGAAAGGAGAAATTAAAATTCTTTCTAATATTACAGATGGAATGGTGGAAATAAGTGTCAAAGATAATGGGGTAGGGATGTTAGAAGAAGATGTTGAAAATCTATTTAGCATTGATGTTAAGAACACCAATATAGGCACAGCAAATGAGCAGGGATCTGGTTTAGGTCTTATTTTATGTAAAGATTTTGTTGAAAAACATGGTGGTAAAATATGGGTAAACAGTGTAAAGAATCAAGGTAGTGAGTTTGTGTTTACAATACCGCTATGGACTGATGAACCTAAAAATAATGATAGTGATATTATCGGGTAGAAGTTATAAAATGCTTTAGCCTAACAATTCAAGAAACCTGAAATATTTCTAAAACAACTAAAACTTCATTTACTACCGAGAAATTTAATTGCCTTCATAAGGTTTGCAATTGAAATTATAATTTACTTCAGTTCCACCAAAGGAAAATTCTAAATTCTAAATATGTTAATTAGGGTAAAAATATTTTTAGGTGAAACCTTTTGAAAATTAACAATTAACAATGAAAATCCTTAATTATTCATTGTTAACTTTTAATTAATTGTTAATTAAAGCGTTTGCATTTCAACCAATTTCTTATAAATATCGTTATTTGCAATAAGCTCATTGTGAGTTCCTTGCTCAATAATTTTACCTTTTTGAAGTACTACAATCAAATCTGCTTTTTGGATGGTTGAAAGGCGATGTGCAATCACTACCGACGTTCTGTTTTGCATCATTTTTTCTAAAGCATCTTGCACCAATCGTTCAGATTCTGTGTCTAAAGCTGAGGTAGCCTCATCCAAAATCATTATTGGAGGATTTTTTAAAACAGCTCTTGCAATACTCAAACGTTGCTTTTGACCACCCGATAACTTATTACCGCTATCACCAATATTCGAATCGTAGCCTTTTTGTAAATCTTTGATAAATTCGTGTGCATTTGCAATTTTAGCAGCTTCTATAATTTCTTCATCACTTTTATCATTAATACCTAATAAAATATTATTTTTAATGGAATCATTAAATAAAATAGAGTCTTGTGAAACCAACCCTTGTAATTTTCTTAAAGATTTTTGAGTAATATCTCTGATGTCAATTCCATCAATTTTAATACTTCCTTCATTTACATCATAAAAACGAGTTAACAAATTGGCAATGGTAGATTTTCCGCTACCTGATTGTCCAACAAAAGCAACCGTTTTTCCTTTAGGTATTTCTAAGGAAAAATTCTTTAAAACATATTCATCTTGATATTTAAAAGAAACATTATCAAGGGTAATACTTGAATTAAATCCTTCTTTTACCAAAGCATTTGGCTTGTCAGCTAAAGGTGATTTGGTATTTAAAATTTCCAACACGCGTTCTGCAGCTGCATCTCCTTTTTTAACACCATAAACAGCTTTAGAAATTGCTTTTGCGGGGGTTAAAATATTGTAAGCCAAACCCATATAAACAATAAATGCATCTGGAGCCAAAGTTTTTTCAACCAAAACCAACGAACCGCCATACCATAATAAAATAGCAATTACGCCTATGCCTAAAAACTCACTTAAAGGTGAAGCAAGGTTTTGACGATTTAACAATGAATTTGAAAAATGATAAAATCGTGAAGTTGAATTTTTAAATTTTGAGTTGAAGTAATTTTCAGCATTAAATCCTTTAATTACCCGCAAGCCACCCAAAGTTTCTTCTACAATTGATAAAAATTGTCCTTGTTCTTTTTGAACAGCATCTGATTTTTTCTTTAGTTGTTTTCCAACCAAAGAAATAACAAAACCAGCAATTGGAATGAATATAAATACAAATAATGTTAACTGCGGACTTAAAGCCAGCATTGCAATTACGGTAAAGATAATGGTTAAAGGCTCTCTAACAATCAATTCTAGAATTGATAAAAATGAATGTTGGATTTCTAATACATCTGTTGAAATACGAGCAATGATATCGCCTTTTCTTTTTTCTGAAAAATAGGCGAGTGGTAAATCTACAGTTTTTTCATATAAATCGTTTCTAACATCTTTTAAAACTCCATTTCTTAAAAAAGTAATAAAGTACATAGCCAAATAGCCGAAAATATTTTTTAATAAGAAAGTACTTATAATAATCACAATCATAAATAACAAAGCCTTTAACTCGCCTTCATTATTTACTTTTTGAGTGATAAAATAATTGATTGAATTTTCAATATAATCGCCCAATTTTGAAATACCACTATAAGTAGGTGGTGCTGTAATTGGCTCGGCACTTTTAAAAAGTACTTTTAGCATAGGCATTAACGAAACAAAAGCTAAGGTGCCAAAGAAGGCGTAGAAAATGTTGCTAATAATGTTAAAAAAACCGTATATTTTATACGGTTTTGCATATACTAATATTTGTTTAAAATATTTCATTTTTAAAATAAACGGTGAAGTTTTAAAATTAGCTTAATTTCATTTCAACAATGATACGTTGAATTTTAGCATCTAATTCAGCTTCAGCCTTTTTTGCGTTTTTAATAGTGTCAAGTTTACTTTTAACACTAAAATAGAATTTTATTTTTGGTTCAGTACCACTTGGTCTTGCGGCTACTTTTGTACCATCAATGGTTTCGTAAATTAAGACGTTCGATTTTGGAATTTCTATAGTTTCAACAGTTCCAGTTAATAAATTGGCCTTTGTTGAAGCCTCATAATCAAAAACATAATTTACTTTTGAGCCATCAATTTCAGTTACAGGATTTTCGCGCAAATCAACCATCATTTGTGCAATTTGTTCCGCACCATCCATTCCTTTTTTAACCAGCGAAATTAAATGTTCTTTGTATAAACTATTATCAACATAAATTTGCAGTAATTCCTGATACATTGAACTTCCTTTTGATTTTGCATCAGCAGCAATTTCACAAGCTAATAAAGTTGCAGTTACCGCATCTTTATCACGCACAAAATCACCAACCATATAGCCAAAACTTTCTTCGCCACCACCAATAAAATCTTGTTTCCCCTCAGCATCACGAACCATTTTAGCAATCCATTTAAAGCCTGTTAAACCAACTTTGGTTTCAACACCATAGCTACTTGCGATTTCATTTACTAAATTAGTTGAAACAATAGTAGACCCAACAAATTGATTTCCGTTTAATTTACCAGCATCTTGCCATTTTTTAATTAAGAAATTGGTCATTAAACACATAGTTTGATTACCGTTTAATAAGGTCATATTTCCTTCTAAATTTCTAACAGCAATTCCCAATCTGTCACAATCTGGATCTGTTCCAATAACAATATCAGCGCCAATCTTATCGGCTAAATCGGTTGCCATTTTTAAGGCAGCTGGTTCTTCAGGATTTGGCGAAGCAACGGTTGGAAAATCACCATTAGGCACTCTTTGTTCTTCAACAATATGTACATTAGTATAACCTGCTTTTGCTAAGGCATCAGGAACAGAAACAATAGATGTTCCATGCAATGATGTGAAAACTATTTTTAGGTTTTCTTTTCCTTTTGTATTGAAAGTTCCATTTTTTACAGAAGCATTGATAAAAGCATCATCTACCTCTTTACCAACAATTTCAATTAAATTTTCATTGGATTTGAAGTTAATTTCAGAAAAATCAATACTATTTACTTCATCTATAATTTTATTGTCGTGTGGAGGTACAATTTGCCCACCGTCGTTCCAATAAACTTTATAACCATTGTATTCTGGTGGATTGTGAGAAGCTGTTAAAACAATACCTGCATCGCAACCTAAGTGTTTTACAGAAAAAGAAAGCTCTGGAGTTGCTCTTAAATCTTCAAACAAATAAACTTTAATGTTATTTGCTGAAAGCACATCAGCAACAATTTTAGCAAAAGATTGACTATTATGACGACAGTCAAAAGCAATTGCCACTTTTAATTTTTTTGATGGAAAAGTTTGAATTAAATAATTAGCCAAGCCTTGTGTTGCCTTACCTAATGTGTATTTATTAATTCGGTTGGTTCCTGCACCCATAACACCGCGCATTCCACCAGTTCCAAATTCTAAATCTTTATAAAAAGATTCAGTCAATTGTTCTTTATTATCTGCAATTAATTTTTGAATTTCTTTTTGTGTTTCAGTATCGAAAGTATCTGATAACCATAATTGTGCTTTCTCTAAAATAGTCATGTTTTTTTATTTGATATGTTACAAAAATAATATTATTAAATGTTATAATGTCAAAATTATAAACCAATTAACTAAAACGTTATAAATTTATTTTCTTTGAAATGGAATAACGTTTTTCTTTTGATTTTGTTCTTAAAATGATTTCGCCTAAAAAGCCTGCTAAAAAGAATTGTGTTCCTATTACCATTGTTACTAGTGATATGTAAAAATGAGGTCTTTCAGTTATTAAACGCCCTTCTGGGTTAAAAAACAACTTGTCGACTCCTAAATAAATGGCAAATAAAAACCCTATTACAAACATTACAGTTCCTAATAAACCAAATAAGTGCATAGGTCTTTTTCCGAATTTTGATAAAAACCAAATGGTTATTAAATCTAAAAAACCGTTGATAAATCGATCGATCCCGAATTTAGTAACCCCAAATTTACGTGCCTGGTGAGCAACTATTTTCTCTCCAATTTTATTAAAACCAGCATTTTTTGCCAAAACAGGAATGTAACGATGCATTTCTCCACGAACATCTACGTTTTTTACAACTTCATTTGTATAGGCTTTTAAACCACAATTAAAATCGTGTAATTTTAAACCAGAAGTTTTTCTG
>Ga0316188_10000142_pt1 | contig 25063 bp, 24 predicted proteins | sample Phiworburrow1_MG_FD_204933 | JGI IMG/M metagenome (GOLD analysis project Ga0316188, IMG submission 204933) | Coastal sediment microbial communities from Maine, United States - Phippsburg worm burrow 1 | ecosystem: Environmental > Aquatic > Marine > Coastal > Sediment | place: USA: Maine... | reverse complement strand
TTCTGCTTCCTCGGACAGGATCGGCACCTCCGGCAGGATCCGCCGCAGCCCGGTCGCCAGGATTTCCTGGGAGCGCAGATCGGCCTCGGTGAGCGGCGAGGCGTCGTCCTTCTCCGTCACCGTGAAGGACGATGAGTAGACGCCCAGGATCGCCCGCCCGGCTTCCCGCGAAAGCGCGACGACTTCGAGCAGGACACGGTGAAGGTCGTGGCTCATTTCCAGCAGGTCCTCGGGGTGGGATTCGTTTCCTATCATACGTGCCGGGGCCGCCCACGGGCGGCCTGCGGCCTGTGGTCGGGGTGGCCAGATGGCAGCGCCGCCAGGTGGGCGTTAACTGTACGAGCCGCTCATTCCGGCCTGTGCCGCCTCAGGGCGCGGCCGAAGCGGGTGGGCCACCTGAGCCTGTCGTGCCCCGGCCGCTTCCCCGGCGGCGCCGGCGACGCGGCTTGCCGGCCGCATCGGCGCCCGCATCCTGGGCCGCAGGTGGCTTGTCGGTCGCGGCGGTCGACGCCGGCGCCGCCTTCCTGGCGGGGGGCGCGCCCCCCCGGTCCCTCGGTCCACGGGCCGGCCGGCGGCCGCCGCCGCCACCACCGCCACCGCGGCGTTCCTCGCGCTCGCGCCAGGACTGGGTGTCATGGTGGCGGGGCACGTTGTTGGCGGAAAGCACTTCCGGGAGCGAGTGGGGGTCGAAGCTCTCCACGGGCAGCTTGCTGCCGATGAAGGCCTCGATCTCCGGCAGGGTGACCACGTATTCCTCGCAACCGAAGCTGATGGCGTCACCGGCGGCGCCCGCGCGGGCCGTGCGCCCGATGCGATGGACGTAGTCCTCCGGGTCCTGCGGCAAGTCGTAGTTGAAGACGTGGCTGACGTCCGGGATGTGCAGGCCGCGGGCCGCGACGTCGGTTGCGACCAGGGCCGCGATCTTGCCGTCGTGGAAATCCTGCAACATGCGCTGGCGGCGGGACTGCGGCACGTCCCCTGACATGGCGGCAGCCTCGATGCCGTTCGCCCGCAGCTTGCGCTCGAGGTATTCAGCCACGCGCTTGGTGTTGACGAACACCATGCTGCGGGTCGCGTTCTTCTGCTTCAGCAGGTGCACGAGCAGCGGCGCCTTCTCCTCCATCGAAGGGAAGTAGATCGCCTGCCGGACCCGGTCGGCCGTGACCCTCTCCGGCTCGATCCGGATGAGTTCCGGGTCGTTCATGTGCTCGTAGGCCAGTTCCAGCACGCGCTGGGCCAGCGTGGCCGAGAACAGCAGGTTCAGGCGCTGGTCGGGCGGCGGCAGGCGCCGCAGCAGGTAGCGGATGTCCTTGATGAAGCCCAGGTCGAACATACGATCGGCTTCATCGAGTACCATGACCTCGGCGAACCGCAGGTCGAAAACGTGCTGCTTGAAGTAGTCGATGATCCTGCCGGGCGTGCCGATGAGGACATCGACGCCGGCCTCGATGTGCCGCCGCTGCTTGTCGTAGTCGACCCCACCGTAGGCCAGCCCGAGGGTCAGCCCCGTGTACTGCCCGAGGATTTCGGCATCGCGGTGGATCTGCAGCGCCAGTTCCCGGGTCGGTGCCAGGATCAGCGCGCGCGGCGATGACGTGGGGCGTCCCGGGGCGGACTCGTTTCGCAGCAGCCGCGAATAGAGAGCGACCAGGAAGGCGGCCGTCTTGCCGGTGCCCGTCTGGGCCTGGCCCGCGACGTCCAGGCCCGCCAGGGCCCTGGGCAAGGATCGTGCCTGAATGGGCGTGCAGCGCTCGAAGCCTGCGTCGGCAATTCCGCGTGCCAGGGACTCGGGGAGGTTGAGGCTGCTAAAGGACAGTTCGGTCAGTTGATTTTCGCTCACTTGGGCCTTCTGGTTACTCATGTCTTGAAAAGTTGCGCGCGAAAGGCTAAAAAGCTACCTGAGCACCGCGGGTTCACCGCAAGCAATCGCGCAACGCCGGCAGATCCGGGATGGCCCAGACAGGCTACCGGCGGAGCCGGCACCCCGGACAGGCAGCCTTAGGTTCAAGCGCCAGAACAGTATTGTGCCGTATCGGGCATCCGCTCGTCACTTGCAGGCCCGTTTGCGAGCCTTTTTTCTCTGATCTACAACATTCACCAACGACCTCTGCAAAGGAGGAAAACCGCGTGAGCGGCAACAACATCGTCCACACATCTGACGACACTTTCGAAGCCGACGTGCTGAAGGCTGACGTCCCCGTCCTGCTCGATTTCTGGGCTGAATGGTGCGGTCCCTGCAAGGCGATCGCCCCCATCCTCGACGAAATCGCCCGCGAATACGGCGATCGGGTCCGGATAGCCAAGATCAACATCGACCACAACCGGCAGACCCCGCTCAAGTACGGAGTCCGCGGAATCCCGACCCTGATCCTGTTCAAGAACGGCACGCCCGAGGCGCAGCAGGTCGGTCTGGTGGCCAAGTCGAAACTCGCGGCCCTGCTGGATCAGCACCTGTGAGGGGCTATCTCGGTAACCAGGCCCGCGGCGGCGGCGGCGGTGGTCGCAAGGGTGGCGGCGGGCGCCACCGCGGCGGCAACCGGCAGACCCAGGAAGGGCTTCCACAGGACGATTTCGTCGATGGCGGCGATCTCGACATCATCTCTCCGGAGGAACTGGCGGCCTCTCGCCGGTCCATGAACCTCACCGAGCTCAAGACCAAGCCGGTCCATGAGCTCGTGCAGATGGCCGAGACCATGGGCCTGGAGAACACCGCGCGGCAGCGCAAGCAGGACGTGATTTTCTCGATCCTCAAGGCGCACGCCCGGAGCGGCGAGGATATCTACGGGGACGGCGTCCTCGAGATCCTGCAGGATGGCTTCGGTTTCCTGCGCTCCGCGGAGGGCTCCTACCTGGCCGGGCCCGACGATATCTACATCAGCCCGTCCCAGATTCGCCGTTTCAACCTGCGTACCGGCGACACCATCTCCGGCCTGATCCGGCCCCCCAAGGACGGCGAGCGGTACTTCGCGCTGCTCAAAGTCGGGGAAATCAACTTCGATTCTCCGGAGAGCGCGCGTCACAAGCTGCTGTTCGAGAACCTGACGCCGCTGCATCCGACCAAACGGCTCAAGCTCGAGCGCGGCAATGGCTCGACCGAGGACATGACCGCGCGCGTCATCGACATGGTCGCCCCGCTGGGCAAGGGCCAGCGCGGCCTCATCGTCTCCCCGCCGAAGGCCGGCAAGACGATGCTGCTGCAGAACATCGCCACGTCGATCGTCGCCAACCATCCGGATGTCTACCTGATCGTGCTGCTGATCGACGAGCGGCCCGAGGAAGTCACCGAGATGGCGCGGACGGTCAAGGGCGAGGTCGTGGCCAGCACCTTCGACGAGCCAGCCAGCCGGCACGTGCAGGTGGCCGAGATGGTCATCGAGAAGGCCAAGCGCCTCGTCGAGCACAAGCGCGACGTGGTGATCCTGCTGGACTCCATCACGCGTCTGGCGCGGGCCTACAACACCGTCGTGCCGAGTTCCGGCAAGGTGCTGACCGGCGGCGTGGACGCCAACGCCCTGCAGCGGCCGAAGCGCTTTTTCGGCGCGGCCCGCAACGTCGAGGAGGGCGGTTCGCTGACCATCATCGCGACCGCGTTGATCGACACCGGCTCGCGCATGGACGACGTGATCTACGAGGAGTTCAAGGGTACGGGCAACTCGGAGATCCACCTCGACCGGCGCATCGCCGAGAAGCGCATCTATCCCGCGGTCAACATCAACCGCTCCGGCACCCGCAAGGAAGAGCTGATCACGGCGCCGGACGAGCTGCAAAAGATGTGGATCCTGCGCAAGCTGCTGCACCCGATGGATGAACTGGCGGCGATCGAGTTCCTCATCGGCAAGATGAAGGACACGAAGACCAACGGCGACTTCTTCGATGCCATGAAGCGCGGATAGGGAGAGGTACCAGGCACCGCATGACCGCATCAGCAGCGACTGCCGCTGCAGGGAATGCGGTGCCTGGCACCTCCGGTCGCCCGAATGGATCCTGCCACCCGCCGTCACCTGTCCCGCGACCCGGTCATGCGCGGCCTGATCCGTGCCGCCGGACCCTGCGTCATCAGGCCGGAACGCGGCCGCACGCCTTTCCAGTCACTCGTCAGGTCCATCGCCCATCAGCAGCTGACCGGCAAGGCCGCAGGCACGATCCTCGGGCGGTTCTATGCCCTGTATGGCGACGGCCGCTACCCGGAACCCGCCGAACTTCTCGATACGCCGGAGGCGACCCTGCGTGGCGTCGGTTTCTCGCGCGCCAAGGCGGTGGCGCTGAAGGACATTGCGGCCAGGACGCTCGACGGCACGATTCCGCCCAGGAGGAAACTGGCGCGACTGACCGACGAGGCCATCATCGAGCGGCTCGTGCAGGTTCGCGGCGTTGGCCGCTGGACGGTAGAGATGTTCCTGATGTTCACACTGGGCAGGCCCGACGTGTTGCCCGTGGACGACTACGGCGTTCGCAGCGGGTTTCGCATCGCCTACGGCCTGGATGAAATGCCGAAGCCCCGCGAGCTGGCCGAATTCGGCCAGCGCTGGGCCCCGTACCGGAGCGCCGCAGCCTGGTACCTGTGGCGGGCGGTGGACCTGCACCGCGAGGCGAAGTAGCCGGACGGTCAGGCCTTGCGCCCCAGTTCCTCGTCCATGATTCGCGAGATTTCCTCCTCGACCCGATGCTGGAACATCGAGAGGAAGAAGCCCAGCCTGGCGTCGATCACGACCTCGTTCCTGGTCACATGGACCGTGCCGGTGACGTTGGAGTGGTCGATGTGCACGACGTCGCCGTCCCAGTGGCAATCGGCGCCGTACTTCTCGCTGAGTCGTTCGGCCAGGTGCGAGACGCGGCCACGCAACTCGTCGTGAGCGAGCTTATGCTTGCGGCGGATGCTGATCTGGCTCATTGCGGCTTCCCCCCTTGGGCCGCGCCAAGCATAAACGCCGGCCCTCGAAGGAGCCAGCGGCCGCTGCCCGCCGGCTAGCCGGGCCGGAAAAGCGCTGGGAGCCAGAGCGTCAGCGGTGGCCAATAGGTGATCACCAGTACCCCCGCCAGCAGCACGAGCATGGGCGCGATCGCGGCGCGGGCGACGGCCATCACCGGCTTGTCGAACCGGTAGGCCGCCAGGAACAGGTTCAGGCCGACGGGCGGTGTCAGGTAGCCGAGTTCCAGGTTGGCGAGTATCAGGATGCCGAGATGGAGCGGGTCGACACCGAAGCCGATCGCGACCGGCAGCACCAGCGGGACCACGACGACGATCGCCGTGAAGATGTCCATGAGGCAACCGACGCCGATCAGGAACAGGTTGAGCATCAGCAGGAAGACCCACTTCGACTCGATGTGCGCAGCGATCCAGGCGGCGAGGTCGTCCGGGACGTGCAGGGTGATCAGGTAGTTGGTAAAGCCCATGGCCGTGCCCAGGATGAGCAGTACGCCGCCGGTCATGATGCCGCAGTCGACCATGACGCGGCGCAGGCTCGCGAGCTGGAGGTCACGGTGGAACACGGCCCCCGTGATGATCGCGAACACCGCCGTGGCGGCGGCCGCAGGAACCGGCAGCGCGAAGCCGCCGAACAGCAGGACCAGGGGGACCAGCGGCAGCAGCAGTTCAAAGCGCGCGTCCCAGCTGGCTCGCCATGCGCGGCTGGATTCGAACGGCTCCCGGGATCCGGCGCCGGGCGATCGCCGCAGGCCCCAGCCGGCCATGAGCCCCATCAGCATCACGCCGGGCAGCAATCCGGCCAGGAACATTTCGTTGAGGCTGACCTGGCCGATGATCGAGTACATGACCAGTGGCAGGCACGGAGGCAGCAGGACGCCCAGCGATCCGGCTCCGGTAATCAGGCCGAGCGCGTCGCGTTCACCGTGCTTCGCGGCAAGCAGCAGGGGCATGAGCAGCCCGCCGAGGGCCAGAATCGTGACGCCCGAACCACCGGTGAAGGCCGTGAAGAAAGCGCAGGCCAGGACGGTCACTACCGCGGGGCCGCCGCGCAGGTGTCCCGTCCAGGCCATCAATACGGTGACGACCCGCCGCGCCGCGCGGGTCCCGGCCAGCACGTAGCCGGCCAGCGTGAACAGCGGCAGGGTGGCGAGCAGCGGACTGGTTACCTGGTCGTAGTGATCGAGGGGAATCGAGGCGATCGGATCGCCGTGCGCCCCGAAGAGCAGCAGCGAGGCGCCGCCGAACACGGCGAAGATGGGCGCGCCGAGCAACGTGACGCAGGCCAGCAGCACGAGTGCGGGCAGCAGGAGCTGACTGGCGGGCAGCGGCGGGTGAGCGGCCAGCCACAACAGCGACAGCGCCAGCACGAAGCTCAGCGCGTGGCCGCGCGGTGTCGAGGCACAGCGGCGCCACAATCGCAGCGCCAGCATCGCAAAGCCCGTCGGCAGGGCCAGCTGGACGATCCAGACCGGAATGCCAAAGGCCAGGTCGAGTCCGGCTTCGCGCTCGAAGCCGACGAATCGCCAGGCGGCGACGGCCAGGCCGGCTGCGATGGCTGCCGAGACGGCACCGACCGTTCCCGCGACGATCGGCCGGACGCGTAGCGGCAAGGCCTGTGCCAGCGTGCCGATGGCCAGCAGGCGGCCCTCGCGCGCCGCGACCATGGAACCGAGCATCCCGATCAGCAAGGTCATGTGTCGGGCGAGGCCGTCCAGTCCCCCGACGTCGAGCCGGAATCCCAGCCTGGACCAGGCGCCAAGCTGCGCCACGCCGAGGATCACGAGGGCACCCATGGCCACGCACAGGAGCGCGTCTTCGCCGGTGTGAAACCATCGCTGCAGGGTTGCGAACTGCACCCGCGGTGATGCAGCCGACTCCCGGTAGTCGGCGGATATCACGATGTTCATGGGCGGTCAGCCCTTGCCAGGGTCTTGCCGCGATAGGAGTCGAGGGCGGCCAAGGCGGCGTCAAAGGTCTCCGCCGGGACGACGTTGCCGCGGATGTGCGGATACGCGCGCTGGACCTGCTCGCGCCATTCGGACTCCATTGCCGGCGGGAATGGCACGATCACCAGGCCCTGCTTTGCCTGCATGGCGACCACGGCGGCCTCTTCCTCGGCGCGCGCCTGGGCGCGAATGCGCACGCCCGCCTCGCGGCCCGTACGTAGCAGGTACTGGCGGGTCTCGACCGGCAGGGCATCGAAGGCCTGCCGCTTCACGACCATGGCACCGACGAGGGGCGCCCAGCGCATGTCGAGCATGTAGGGCGCATGGCCGGAGACCTGCATGAAGTTGGCCAGGAACGCGGGGATCGGTACCGCATCGATCATGCCGTTGCGCAGGCCCAGCAGGATCTTGTCCGGATCGAGCGGGACAGGCGTGTAGTAGTCCTTCATGAGCGATACCGTCGCCGGGTCGTTGCCGTCCGCATACACGCGCATGTCCTTCAGGTCGGCGGCATTGCGAATCGGGCGAGTCGAGAAGAATCGGACCCAACCGGCGTCGCCCCAGAACAGCACCACGTAGCCCTTCTCGCGGAGGCTTCCCTCGAGCCTCTCGCGCAGGGCCTCACGGACGTAATCGACCTCGCCCCAGTCGCGGAACATCATCGGCATGAGCTGTAGCGCGGTGGCGTCGCGGTCTATCTGCGCAAGCCCGTTGGCGGTCAGGACCGCGCCCTGGATCTGGTTGACCCGCATGCGCCGGGCGATTTGCGCCTCGCCGCCCTGGGTCCCCGGATAGATGTCGAGCGTGACGCCGCCGCCGGGTGCCTTGCTCCATTCCACCGCAAGTGCCTGCAGGTTCTTGTGGAACGAGGAACCCGCTGGCGCGACGGTCGCGATCCGCAGCGTGGTTTCGCCAGACCTGGCGGGCGTCGGCGCGGCCAGCATGGCGGCGGCGACGAAGAGGAGCGGAGCGATATTTCTCATGGCGAGTCTCCCTTGGCTTCCTCGTTCGGCAGGTCGTCGAGCGGCGGCAGGATCAGCCGGTCCATGCTGTCGAGCAGCCAGCGCGCACGGCGCTGCATCAGGGTGTTGGCAAGTCGCGCGGAGGGCTTTGCATCGACATCGATCGCCAGTGCCGCCGCGAGGGTCTCGCGGAAACAGCGGCGGTCCTCCTGCGCACGGCAGACGGATTCCGCGTAGCTCACGTGTGGTCCGGCGTCGAAGCCGCCGGAAAGCACCACCGCCTCGCGGTAATGGGCGACCGCGCGATCGATGGGATCGCCGTCAGTCCCGGCACGGACCATTTCCCAGGTGATCATGAAGCTCTGCAGCGCGCCCTGGCCGAAGGCAGGATCGAGCGAGAGCGCACGGTCGGCGAGCGCCTCGACGCGTGGCAGGTCGCTGATCATCGAGGGATCGTCCTTGCTGAGGCCGATGGCGGCCCCCCATGCCGCTGCGGTCCAGTAGAGGAAGTCGGTGTCGCGCCTGTCCATCTGCCGCAGGGATGCAGCGGGGTCTTGACGGAACTGTGCCGCAAAGCCGGGTCGGCCCAGGGCGAGGCCGCGCAGGCCGTAGTCGCGTGCCCGGAGATACAGTCGGCGCGCGCGGTCCTGCTCGGACCATGAGCGTTGCAGGTCCGTGGATTCCAGTTGCTCCGCCGGCAGCTGCACGAAGCCATAGGCATACTGCGTGTAACCGCTGGCCGCCGCCAGCAGCAGGCCGCGGTGTTCGGGGCTCTGGGCCAGCAGGCTCTCCATCAGCTTCAGGCCGAAGGGGAGGGCGGCCCCGACCAGTTCCGGATCGTCGTCCGTGGCGTAGGCGCCGCCGCCGGCTGCCAGGGCATCACCGACCCTGTCGACGGCCAGGCGATTGATGGAGCAGCCCGACGTGGCGACGACGCAAAGGATCATTGCAGCCCACAGGCGGTACAGCTTGCTGGCCATTCGCGCTCCCTGTCTGTTTCTTATGGTTCCGTTCCGCCGCGGCTATCCGCCAGGCAGGCCGTGGCTTGGTTCAGACTCTGAGAGCTGCTCGTTAATTCATGCAACTATTTTGGAAAAAGTGCCCTGGAGTTAGACGGCTGGTCTAAAAATGCGATACTTTTGGAGGCCGTCCTGGCTGGGACTGCGCAACAAGGAAGCCGAGTTATGCGCCGACACGACGCGCTGATCGACGAGTTGAAGCTGGTGCTGCGTGAATCGAGGATGACCTACGCGGACGTCGCGGCGGGGCTTGGGCTGAGCGAGGCCAGCGTCAAACGGATGTTCGCGACGGGCCGCTTCACGCTCGAGCGCTTCGAGCAGGCCTGCAACGTCGCGGGTCTGGCAATCGCCGACCTGGTTGAGCGAATCGCCGCCCGCAAGTCCATGGTCACCCAACTGACGGTGGAACAGGAGGAGGAGCTGATGTCCGATCCCAAGCTCTTCCTCATGACCTACCTGACATTCAATCGCTGGAGCCTCGACGAAATCGTGCGCGTCTACAGCTTTTCCGAGTCCGACGTGGATCGGCTGCTGACCAGGCTCGACCAGCTGGGCGTGATCGAGCTGAGGCCAGGCCGGCGAATTCGTTACCTGCTGACCCGGAATTTCTCGTGGCGCAAGGACGGACCCATGCAGCGATTCCTGGAACGCAGGATCCTCCCCGAATTCTTCCAGTCCCGCTTCGACGAACCGAACGCAGAATTCCGTTTCTTCGCCGCGGCGCTGTCACCGTCTTCCGCCGCGCAGTTGCAGCGATCGATCATGCGCCTGCTGCGCGAGTTCAACGAGCTGGCTGAGAGCGACACGGCGCTACCGATGGATCAGCGACAGGGTACGGCCGGGGTGCTGGCGCTCAGGCCGATGCACTTCAGTGGATTCGCGCGCATGAAGCGCGGCGAGTCGCCGACCGGCGCCGGTCGGGGCTGAGGCAGGCGGGCAGTCAGCGCGCCGCCCGGGTTTCCCGCTCGATGGCGCGCCAGCCGATATCCCGGCGGTACTGCATTCCGGGCCAGTGGATGACGCCGGCGAGCGCGTATGCCTGCGCCTGGGCCGAGCGTACCGAGTCGCCCAGACCGACCGCGCACAGCACGCGACCCCCGGATGTCAGCGCCAGGCCGTCAGCCGGACGCGTTCCCGCATGAAAGACCTTCCCCGGCAGTGCCGCGGCGGCCTCCAGGCCCTCGATGACGTCGCCCTTGCGGACCGACTCGGGGTAGCCGCCGGCCGCCAGGACCACCCCGACAGCAGCGCGCGGGTCCCACTCGGCCGCGACCTGGTCCAGCCGTCCATCCAGCGCCGCCTCGCAGAGTCCCACGAGGTCGGAACGCAGGCGCGCCATGATCGGCTGGGTCTCGGGGTCGCCGAAGCGGCAGTTGAATTCGAGCACGTTGGGCGTGCCGTCCGCGGCGATCATCAGGCCGGCGTACAGGAAGCCGGTGTAGGGCGTGCCCTCGGCGGCCAGTCCCCGGACTGTCGGCCAGATGACCTCGCGCATGATCCGCTCGTGCATGGCTTCGGTGACGACCGGGGCGGGCGAGTAGGCGCCCATGCCGCCCGTGTTCGGCCCGGTGTCGCCGTCGCCGAGGCGCTTGTGGTCCTGCGAGGTCGCCAGTGGCAGCACGTGCTCGCCGTCCACCATGACGATGAAGCTGGCTTCCTCACCTTCCAGGAATTCCTCGACGACCACGGCGTCGCCTGCCGCGCCAAAGGCGCCGGCAAACATGTCCTCGATCGCGGCCAGGGCCTCCCCGGCGGTGGCTGCGATGATCACGCCCTTGCCCGCGGCCAGGCCGTCGGCCTTCACCACGATGGGCCCGGGTTGTGCCTGCACGTAGGCCGGTTCGAAGTCCTGCCGGGTGAACCTGCGGTAGCCCGCTGTCGGAATGCCGTGGCGCGCCAGGAACTCCTTGGTGAAAGCCTTGCTGCCCTCGAGCCGGGCCGCGGCCTTGCGAGGGCCGAAGCAGCGCAGGCCCACGGCGGCAAAGGCGTCCACCACGCCCTCAACCAGCGGCGCTTCGGGACCGACGATGGTCAGCGCCACGCCTTCGTCGCGGGCCAGTGCGACCAGGCCCGCCACGTCCTCGGCAGCCGTCGCGACGTTTCGGCACTTCGATTCGCGGGCGGTGCCGGCATTGCCGGGGGCGATGAGGACTTCGCCGACGCGCGGGGACTGGGCCACCTTCCAGGCCAGTGCGTGTTCGCGCCCGCCACCGCCTATGATCAGGACCTTCATCCGCCCTCCCCGGTCTGCTAGTGCCTGAAGTGGCGCATGCCCGTAAGGACCATGGCCATGCCGTGTTCATCCGCCGCGGCGATGACCTCGGCATCCCGCATCGAGCCGCCGGGCTGGATGACCGCACGGATGCCGAATTCCGCGGCGACGTCGAGGCCGTCACGAAAGGGGAAGAAAGCATCGGAGGCCATGACGGCACCTTCGATGTCGAGTCCTTCCTCGCGTGCCTTCATGGCCGCGATACGGCTGGACACGACCCGGCTCATCTGGCCGGCGCCGACCCCGAGCGTCATGCGTCCGCGCACAAAGAGGATCGCATTGGACTTGACGTACTTGCAGACCCGCCAGGCGAACAGCAGGTCCTCGGTTTCCTCCTCGGTCGGATGCCGCCGGGTCACGACGCGAAGCCCTTCTTCCGAGATGCTCCCGGCATCGTGCGATTGCAGCAGCAGTCCGCCGGCGACGCCGCGCAGGTCCGCACGTAACGCTGACTCCGCCTGCCGGCCCAGGTCGCCGGTCTCGAGTACGCGCAGGTTGGGCTTGGCGGCCAGCAGGGCCAGCGCATCCGCCTGGACCTTGGGCGCGATGATGACTTCGACAAACTGGCGATCCAGGATGGCCTGCGTCGTCGAGGCATCCAGCGGCCTGTTGAAAGCGATGATCCCGCCGAATGCCGAGGTCGGATCGGTCTTGTAGGCACGGTCGTAGGCCTCCGCGGCGGTGGGCGCCAGTGCCGCGCCGCAGGGATTGGCATGCTTGACGATGACGCAGGCGGGAATCCCGAACTGCCTGACGCATTCCAGCGCCGTGTCGGCGTCGGCGATGTTGTTGAACGAAAGCTCCTTGCCCTGCAGCTGCCTTGCAGTCGAAACACTCGCGGCCGACGCAGAGGGATCGACATAGAAGGCGGCGGACTGGTGCGGGTTCTCGCCGTAGCGCAGGTCGAGTTTCTTCTGGTAGCGAAGCACCAGCTCCTGCGGATAGGTGCCAGGTACAGGCCTGTCCCCATCCGGGGGCCGGCCTGTGCCTGGCACCCCTTTGGCCAGGTACTGCGCAACCATCCCGTCATAGGCCGCGGTATGCGCAAAGGCCTTGGCGGCAAGCCGTTGCCGCGTTGCAAACGACAGTGCCGCATCCTTGCGCAACTCCTCCAGCGTCGGGCCGTAGTCGGCCGGATCGACGAGGACCGCCACGTGCGCATGGTTCTTGGCGGCCGCGCGCAGCATCGCCGGCCCGCCGATGTCGATGTTCTCGATGGCGTCGTCGTAGCTGCAGCCGGGCCTGGCAACGGTGGCGGCGAACGGGTAGAGGTTCACGACCAGCAGGTCGATGGCTTCGATGCCGTGCTCGCGCATCACGGCGTCGTCCATCCCGCGCCGGCCGAGCAAGCCGCCGTGCACCCTGGGGTGCAGCGTCTTGACCCGGCCATCCATGATTTCCGGGAAGCCCGTGTAGCTGGAGACGTCGCGAACGGGCAGGCCAGCCTGTCGCAGCTCGGCGGCTGTGCCGCCCGTGGAGAGCAGTTCGACGCCGTGTTCGTGGAGCTGGCGCGCAAGATCGGCGACGCCGTTCTTGTCGGAAACGCTCAGGAGGGCGCGGCGGATCTCGCTCATTTGTCGCTCCTGCCGCGCAGACGCACCATGATCTGGCTCGCCGCAAGCGGCGCTATTCTGACAGTCCGTATTCCCGCAGCTTCTTGCGCAGGGTTCCGCGATTGATACCGAGTATGGTTGCAGCGCGGCTCTGGTTGCCATCCGCATAGTCCATGACGGACTTGAAGAGCGGCATCTCCACTTCGCGCAGCACCAGTTCGTACAGGCGTCCCGGCTTGTGTCCGTTCAGCGTGCCGAAATATGCGCTGAGTGCTTCCTCGGTCTGGCTGCGCAGCGGGATCGGCCGCGCGCTGCCGTTGCTGCCGGCGCGGGAAACCGCGCTGCGGCGCCGATCATGCGCCTTTCTCGTGGCGATCATTGCTTCAAAGTCCCCGTATGCCGCTTTGCGCGTGCGATTATTTTCATGCCGCCTGGCTGGTCATGCCAGCGGATGCCGCCAGGAATTCATCCGCTATCCTCAGCTGGTCGACCGCATGTGTCGCGGTCAGCAACTCCACCGGCAGTCTTGGGACCGACGGCAGATGCCGGCAATACCAGCCGAGGTGCTTGCGCGCCATGCGAACGCCGACGTCTTCTCCATAGAAGTCGTGCAGCGATTCCAAGTGCCCGATGATGATATCACGGACCTCGCGATGACAAGGCGGCCCGACCGCAATGCCCGTCGCCAGATACGTCTTGACTTGACGGAATATCCATGGCCGGCCATGCGCCGCACGTCCGATCATGACGCCCGCAGCGCCCGTGATGGCCAGCACCTCGCGCGCCCTTTCCGGCGAGTCGATGTCGCCGTTGGCGAAGACGGGGATCGACACGCTTCGCACCACGTCGGCCACCGTCGCGAACTCGGCCTCGCCGGTAAACATGTCGGCGCGCGTCCTGCCGTGCACCGCCAGGGCAGCGACGCCTGTGTCTTCGGCCATGCGGGCGATGCTGACCGCGTTGCGGTTGTCTCGATCCCAGCCTGTGCGCATCTTCAGCGTGACGGGAACGGTTACCGCCTTGACGACGGACTCCAGTATGGCCCGCACGAGCGCTTCATCGCGCATCAACGCGGAGCCGGCAGCGCTGCGGCATACCTTCTTCGCCGGACAACCCATGTTGATGTCGATGATCTGCGCGCCGGCCTCGACATTCATCTGCGCCGCCCGCGCCAGCATGGCCGGGTCGCTGCCGGCAATCTGTACGACGCGGGGCTCGGCTTCGCCCGACTGATCGAGGCGGCGGCGGGACTTGTTCGTCTTCCAGAGCGTGGTGTCCGCGGTCACCATCTCCGAGGCGGCCAGGGCCGCCCCCATTGCGCGGCACAACAAACGGAAGGGCCGGTCGGTGACGCCTGCCATCGGCGCCAGCGCCAGGGGCGAGGCGAGCCTGAACGGGCCGATGTTCACTTGCCGGCTTGGTCGGAAACGCTGCAGCGGACCGTTCCGGCCTCGCGCAGGCACACATCGAGTTCGAAGCCGACCGCGTCACGACCCGGATCCACGAAGACGACCTCTGCATCGGCACGCTGGGCGGGTCCCAGGAGCCCGGAGGCGGGCGTGACGCCTCCCGGCAGGTACTCCGCGGGTTCCAGGTCCCGGGTGCCGATCGTCGAGCCGAAGCGGTCCTGCAGCGACAGGCGCAGCAGAGGCAGTGGCTGCGCAAAGTCTGCGCGGTTGACGATGCTGGCGCGCAGCTTGATTCGACCAGACTGGAGACCGTCGCTGGCGGCACCCAGTTGCCGCAATTCGAAGGCTGACAGGTCGACGGGAGGCGTGAGAGGCAGGCCCAGCGTCGCGTAGGCGCGCATCAGCCAGGGACCCGCGGTGGGATTGCGCGACAGGTCGTCCCGCCAGAAGTGCACGGCCTGCGCCGCCAAGGCGAGCAGCAGGACGCCGGCGATGAGCAACCAGGGCCAGCGCCGTGGCGTGGGTTCCGATTCGCCGCTCGGTTCGAAGGCGCTCTCGGCACTCGCCGTACGGTCGCGACGCAGTTCTTCCGGAATGAGCAGCAGCAGGGTCTCGTCTTCGGCGGCGGGCGCGGTGGGCGCGGCGGGCGCCGCGACCTCGGCAGCCCCTGCAGCCGCTTCCTCGACCGCCTCTACCTGCTGCTCCTCGCCCCGTAAGGCGGCTGGCTCCGCGCCCGACAATTCATCCTCCCCGGTTTCATCTGTGGCGGCGACTGCGGCTTCTGGCGGTGACGTGGGCTCGTCATCCTCCGGCGGCTTCCCGGCTTTCCCGTTGTCAACTTCCAGTTGGATCAACGGGTACTCGTCGGTACGGTCCGGATCGGGGACGACGTCGCCTTCCTCCTTGGCCGGCAGCTCGCTTTCTGTTTCAGGCGCCACGTCCGCGGTCCCCGCCGGACCCGCGTCGGCGCTCTCCGCCTGCCTGTGTCCGGGGGGCGGAAACGACAGGACTGCGGCTATCCGGCCCGGATGGGTGTCGCTGGGATCGAGATCCTCCGGAAACCGTTCCTCGAGGACCTCCATGCCGCTGAACTCGCTTTCGGCGATGCGGCGGATCGCCCGCTCGAGATCCGCGTCATCGTCTGTCGCGGGTGCTTCGCTGGCTGTTGCGGCTCCAGTGGCGAGAGCCGGCCAGTCTGGACGCGGTTCGACGGTCACGAACAGTCGCTCGAGATCCTGGGCCGAGCCGCGGAACTCGAGGTCCGCATCCTGGGCCTGGTCGATGATTTCACCTTCCGCCTCGGGCGTCGAGCCCGCTTCGCCTTCCTGGCGGTCCACGCCGGAGAGCTCGATGAATTCGGTGCCGTGCACCTCCTCGACCGTAATGGTGTCCTCGAAGGAGGGCTCGTCGCTCTGGCGCGGGATGGGTTGTTCGTTGAGGTATTCGATGGCGTTGAAGCTGACGGAGCAGATGCCGCAGCGCACGGTGCCCTGGGCGGCGCGCAATGCATCCGCCGTGACACGAAAAACCGTCGCGCATTCAGGGCACTGGGTAAACAAACAGCTACTCCGCGCTAGAGCCCAGCCTGGTCCCGGTCAACGCCGTCCAGCCGTCGCGGCTCGCGAATTCGCTCATATGAAACCACGGCCTGTAGGCTCCCGCCACGCTTTCGGTCTGCGAATCCAACATTCCGGCGAGCAGTATCCTGCCTTCGGGTCGTGTCGCGGCGGCGAGGCGCGACGCCAGGTCGACGAGCGGCCCGGCGAGGATATTGGCCAGGACGATGTCCCAGTGCGCCTCCGGCAGCGAATCGACAGTCCGGATCTCGACCCTGGATTCGAGGTGATTGCGCGCCGCGTTCTCCCGGGTCGCGAGCAGCGCCTGCGGATCGATGTCAGTGGCGTGGGCGCGGGCGGCACCGAGTTTCAGCGCCGCCAGCGCCAGGATGCCCGAGCCGCAGCCGAAGTCGAGCACCGTTCGGCCGGCCAGGTCGGCCCCGTCGAGCCATTCCAGGCACATCGCGGTCGTCTGGTGCGTGCCGGTGCCGAAGGCAAGACCCGGGTCGAGTTCGAGGGTCACTGCAGCCGGGTCCGGGGCGGCCTGGCCGCCGGGGCAGACCCACAGCCTGCGTCCAAATCGCATCGGACGGAAATCCTTCAGCCATTCGCGCTCCCAGGCGCGATCTGCCAGGGTTTCCCAGTGAATCGTGCCCGGACCGAGGCCGGTCGCAGGCTCCAGCGTCGCGACCAGTCGCGGTCCGTCCGTCTGGGCCGGGAACAGGGCGGTCAGCCGGATCGCTCTCCACAGCGGCGTCGTACCCGGCGCGGGTTCGAGCACCGGGTCGTCCGCGGCGTCGGCCAGGGTGACGGATAGCGCGCCGCAGGCGAAACATGCGTCCTCGACCGCGGCAGGATCGCGGTCGCCGATATCCATGACCACCTGCAGGAAAGGCATCGGGATCCGCGTCTACTTCAGGCCCAGGCGACGCTCCAGGTAATGGATGTCCAGGCCGCCCTGGCGAAAGGCGGCATGGTTGAAGATTTCCTGGTGCAGCGGGGTATTGGTCTTGATGCCCTCGATCACCATCTCCGACAGGGCATTACGCATGCGAACGATGGCCGTGTCGCGACTGTCCCCGTAGGCCAGGATCTTCGCGATCAGGGAATCGTAAAACGGCGGCACCGTGTAGCCGCTGTAGATATGGCTGTCCACCCGTACGCCGGGACCGCCCGGCGGATGCCAGAGTTTCACCGGCCCGGGCGAAGGGGCGAAGGTCTTCGGGTCTTCCGCGTTGATGCGGCATTCGATGGCATGGCCGCGAATCCTGACGTCATCCTGCTTGAACGGCAGGGGTTCGCCGGCGGCGATCTGCAATTGCAGCTTGACGATGTCCACGCCGGTCACCAGTTCGGTGACGGGGTGCTCGACCTGCACGCGTGTGTTCATTTCGATGAAGAAGAACTGCCCGTCCTCGTACAGGAATTCCAGCGTGCCGGCGCTGCGGTAGCCGACCGCCGCACAGGCTGCGCAGACCCGCTCGGTCATGTCGCGACGTTGCTTGTCGGTGATTCCGGGCGCCGGCGCCTCCTCGATGATCTTCTGGCGACGGCGCTGCATCGAGCAGTCGCGCTCGCCGAGCGACACCACGTTGCCGTAACTGTCACCCATGACCTGGAACTCGATGTGGCGCGGCCGCTCGAGGTACTTCTCCATGTAGACCATGTCGTTGCTGAAGGCCGCCTGGGCCTCGGCCTTGGCGACGTTGATGGCGTTGAGCAACGTGGCCTCGGTGTGCACGACGCGCATGCCACGCCCGCCGCCGCCGCCCGAGGCCTTGACGATCACCGGGTAGCCGATTTCCCGCGCGAGACGGAAGCTTTCGTCCACGTCGTCGCTCAGCGGCCCGTCCGAGCCGGGTACGCACGGCACTCCGTGCTCCTTCATGGTCCTGATCGCCGAGACCTTGTCGCCCATCAGCCGGATGGTCTCACTGCGCGGCCCGATGAAGACGAAGCCACTCTGCTCGACCCTTTCGGCAAAGTCGGCGTTCTCGGAGAGGAAGCCGTAGCCTGGGTGGATGCCCACTGAATCCGTCACCTCGGCCGCGCTGATGATCGCGGGCATGTTGAGGTAACTGTCCTTGGACTGGGCGGGGCCGATACACACTGTCTCGTCGGCCAGCAGCACGTGCTTGAGGCTCTGGTCTGCCGTGGAATGGACGGCGACGGTCTTGATGCCGAGTTCCCGGCAGGCACGCAGGATCCGCAGCGCGATTTCGCCCCGGTTGGCGATGACGACCTTGTCGAGCATGCTATTCGATGACGAACAGGGGCTGGCCGAATTCCACCGGCTCGCCGTTACGCGCCAGGATCGAGACGACCCGGCCCTCTTTCTCCGACTCGATCTGGTTCATCATCTTCATCGCCTCGATGATGCAGAGCACCTGACCGACCTTGATCTCGTCCCCGACCTGGACGAAGGGCTTGGCGCCCGGGGCTGCCGCCGAGTAATAGGTCCCGACCATCGGCGCCGTGATCGAGTTGTCGGCTGGCGGGGCGGGGCTGGCCGGAGCCGCTGCCGCCTGGGGGGGTGCCGCGGCGGGCTGGGCGATCGCGGCCTGCATGGGCGCCATCATGGGCGCCTGCGCCACGGTCATTCCCTGCGGGTAGCGGCTGATGCGAACCGACTCTTCGCCTTCCGAAATCTCGATTTCGGCGATGCCGGACTCTTCGAGAAGTTCGATCAGCTTCTTGACCTTGCGGATGTCCATGCCTGTTCAATCCCCTTGATGGGCCTGGGCCGCGACGCGGTCCAGCGCGGCGGTCAGCGCGAGTTCATAGCCGGCGGCGCCGAGGCCCACGATGCAGCCTGCGGCGATGTCGGAAAAATAGGAGTGGCGACGGAAAGGTTCGCGGGCGTGCACGTTCGACAGGTGCACCTCGATGAACGGTATCGCGACCGCCAGCAGGGCGTCCCGCAGCGCGACGCTGGTGTGGGTGAAGGCGCCCGGGTTGATGATGATGAAGTCCACCGGATCCGTCGCGAGGGCCTGGATCCTGTCGACGAGTTCGTGCTCGGCGTTGCTCTGCAGGGCTTCCAGCGTGGCCCCGCGCGCCCTGGCCAGTGAGACCAGGCGCTGCTCGATGGCCGCGAGGGTCCCGGCACCATAGACTGACGGCTCGCGGGTACCAAGCAGGTTCAGGTTCGGCCCGTTCAGAAGCAGGACTCTGGTCATGGCGCGCCCGTCCGGCCGGCCCCCTTTTTGACAACAGGACGGGCGTCATTCAACCCGACGTTCGCGGTTTTGTCTACTTATCAACGGAAAGCCGCAAGATCGCTGCAGATCGCCGCAGTTAGGGGTTTTTCTGAGCTAGCCCTTGTCGCGCGACAGCGCGATCAATTGGGAGCGGATCCGCACGCGGGCATCGTCGATGCTCAGCCGGCCGGCATCGACGTCGTCGACTGCGGCCAGAATGGCATCGGCTTCCGGCGCATGCAGTTCGCCGACCTTGATGGTCACGATCCGGCCGCGTCGGTCGAGGAACACCGTAGAGGGATAGAACAGGTCGTCGATGCCGAACGCCCGCGCTACGTCGATGGCGTCCTGCTCGCCGATCAGCATCGGGTAGCTGATGGGCGTGCCCTGCATGTAGGCCAGCACATCCTCGCGGAAATCCACCGCGATGCCGATAATTTCGTAACCGCGCGCCCCGTATTCCGCGCGCAGGGCGTTCAGCAGGGGAATCTCGCGGCGGCAGGGCGGGCACCAGGTCGCCCAGAAGTTGACCATCAGGGGATGACCGTCCCATTCGCTGATCGATCGCCTCCGGCCGTTCGCATCGACCAGGGCAAACTCCGGTCGTTTCTCGGGAATGGTCGCGGCCGCCGCGGCGGCCAGTGGGCTCGCGGCCGCCGGGCTGTGGTCAGTCCTCGATGCGGGGCCGAGGTAGCGGCTGGACAGGTAGCCTGCCGCCAGGGCCAGGCCGATGACAGCCGCCACGCCAGCGATGGTTGCGGCACGGCTCAAGACTGGCACTCCTTCGAGAACTGCGCGAGGTGCTGCTGGAATTCCTCTGCCTGGACGAAGCCGACCAGGCGGAAGTTGCGACATTCCCCTCCCTTCGGGCCAAAGAAGGCCGTCGTGGGCGGGCCGAAGATCCCGAAACGCTGCAGCAGGGCCTTGTCGTCGTCGCTGTTGGCTGTGACATCCGCCTTGAGCAACAGGAAGCTGGCGAGGTCCTGCCGGACCTGCTCGTCGGAGAACGTGTACTTGTCCATTTCCTTGCAGGACACGCACCAGTCGGCATAGAAGTCCACGATGACCGGGCGGCCCACGGCTCCTTGCAGCTGGCGGTCAAGGTCCGCGATGTTGCGGATGGGGACGAAGGGCAGCTCGGGACTTGCGCGCGCGGCCTCGCCGCGGCCGCCGCCGAGCGAGATGCCCTTCAACGGCTGCAGCGGATCGCTGCCGCCGGCTGCTGCGCCGACCAGCAGGATCACACCGTAGACCATGGCGAAGAGGCCGATTCCCCTGGCGATCGGGCTGTTCGCCGCGGCATGGCCGTGGCCGCCCTGGCGGCTGAATCCGCCGAAGTAATAGCCGGCTACGAAGGCGAGCAGCGCCCAGAGCGCGACGGTCAGCGGTCCGGGCAGGATGCGCTCGAGCATCCACACCGCAACGCCCAGGAACATGACGCCGAAGAGCGCCTTGACCTTGTCCATCCAGGGGCCGGCCTTGGGCAGCAGCTTGCCCTCGGCAACCCCGACCAGCAGCAGCGGCGCGCCCATGCCCAGCGCCAGCGAGAACAGGGCCAGCGCACCGCGGAAGACGTCGCCCGTCTGGCCGATCACGGCCAGGCTGGCGACCAGCGGCGGCGCCACGCAGGCGCTGACCACCAGCGCGGACAGCGCGCCCATGATGAAGGTGCCGGTAAGGGTGCCCGTCTTCTGCCGCCCGGAAGCCCGATGCAGCCGGTTGTGCAGCCCGGCCGGCAGCTGCAGTTCGTAGAGACCGAACATGGACAGCGCCAGCGCCACGAACAGCAGCGCGAAGGCGACCAGGATCCAGGGTTGCTGGAAGAAAGTCTGGGCCTGCTGACCGGCGGCGGCGAACGCGGCCCCCGCGATCGTATAGGTCAGGGCCATGCCCAGCACGTAGGTCAGCGACAGCATGAAGGACCTGGCCGGCGTCGCCTGCTTTCCCTGGCCGGCAATGATCCCGGAGAGGATGGGGACCATCGGCAGGACGCAGGGCGTGAAGGCCAGCAGCAGCCCGAAGCCGAAGAAGGACGCCATGACAGCCAGCAAGTTGCCGCTGGAAATGAGGCCAGCGAGCCGGTCCTGCTCGGCCACGGTCGCGGTGCCTGCGCCCGGGTCGCTGGCCGTGGCCAGCGGTGGCGTTCCGGGCGGCGGCATCTGCATGCTGAGCGTCTTGGTGATCGGCGGGTAGCAGAGGCCGGCATCGGCGCAGCCCTGGTAGGTCACCTTGAGTTCGACCGTGTCGGCGCCAGCCAGGCGTTCCAGCGGGACCTGGACGTCGAGCTGCTGGTAGTAGACTTCGACCTGGCCGAAGAACTCGTCGGTCTTCTTCTTGCCGTCCGCCATGACCGGCGCGCCGACCGTGAAGCCACTGGTGTCGGTCTTGACCGTGACCCGGTGACGATAGAGGTAGTAGCCGTCGGCGATGATCCAGTTCAGGGAGACCGCGGCGGCGCCGTCGGCGGTGGCGGTGAGCCGGAAGGCCTCGTCCGGCGGCAGGAAGTCCTCGTCGCTGGAAACCCCGCCGAGGAGTCCCTGTGCGGTGACAGGCGCGCTGGCGATGCACAGCAGCGCCAGAAGAAAACCCGCAATACTCTTCATGATGTCCTTGGCGTCTCTTTCGGTGTCCAGGGAGGGTACCGGCCGGCGGCTTTACGCTGCGCCGACACTCTGACCCAGCCAGGCGAGGTATCGTTCCGACCCGCCAGCAACCCCGACGGCAACCACTTCCGGCACTTCGTAGGGGTGAAGCGCCTGGATCCGGGCCGAAAGGGTAGCCAGTCGTTCGCCGCTTGTCTTGATTATCAGCAGAACCTCCCCATCTTCCTGCAGTCGCCCCTCCCAGAGGTAGGTCGAGCGCACGCCGGCGACCTGGTTGACGCAGGCTGCAAGACGCTCGTTTACCAGCACCTGGGCCAGCGCGCGGGCCGTAGCGTCGTCCGGACAGGCACAAAAAGCAACTAAGTACTTGTCTTTCATCAGGTTATCCTTGTGCGTCGGCCCTGCCGCGCGGCACTGGGTCGTGCAAAAGAGGCAGGCAGACCCCTTGAATTCTGGCGTTCAGCCCCTATTATTAGCAGCCACCGAAGGCGAGTGCTAACAGCACTCGCCCTTGTTCACCCACAATCAATCCAGAAACTGGAATCGAAGGAGTGATGATCCATGAAGATTCGTCCGCTTCATGACCGCGTGATCGTCAAGCGCGAAGAAGAAGAGCGCAAGTCGCCCGGCGGCATCGTGATACCCGATACGGCAACCGAGAAGCCCATCCGCGGCAAGATCGTTGCAGTCGGCAAGGGCAAGATCCTTGAAAACGGCAGTGTTCGTCCGCTCGACCTGAAGGTCGGGGACAAGGTCCTGTTCGGCAAGTACGGCGGCACCGAGGTCAAGGTGGACGGCGAAGATCTCCTCGTCATGCGCGAGGAAGACATCATGGCCGTCATCGAAAAGTGACCACGGCGAAGTCAAAGAATTCAGAGGTAATGACACATGGCAGCTAAGGAAGTCCGTTTCAGCGATGACGCGCGCAGCCGGATGGTTCGCGGCATCAACGTGCTGGCGAACGCGGTCAAGGCAACGCTCGGCCCGAAGGGCCGCAACGCGGTGCTCGAGAAGAGCTTCGGCGCACCGACCGTCACCAAGGACGGCGTCTCGGTAGCGAAGGAAATCGAGCTCGAGGACAGGTTCGAGAACATGGGTGCGCAGATGGTGAAGGAAGTCGCCTCGGCGACCTCCGACGAGGCCGGCGACGGCACCACCACCGCCACCGTGCTGGCCCAGGCGATCGTTCGCGAGGGCATGAAGGCGGTCGCCTCGGGCGTCAACCCGATGGACGTCAAGCGCGGCGTGGACCTGGCCGTCAGCACGGCTGTTGCCGAGCTGAAGAGGCTGTCCAAGCCCTGCAAGGACTCGAAGGCCATCGCGCAGGTCGGCACGATCTCCGCGAACAGCGACGAGAGCATCGGCCAGACCATCGCCGAGGCGATGGAGAAGGTCGGCAAGGAAGGCGTGATCACGGTCGAGGAAGGCTCGGGACTCGAGAACGAGCTCGACGTCGTCGAGGGCATGCAGTTCGATCGCGGCTACCTCTCGCCGTACTTCATCAACAACCAGCAGAACCAGACCAGCGAGCTCGAGAACCCGCTGATCCTGCTGTACGACAAGAAGGTCTCCAACATTCGCGAGATGCTGCCGCTGCTCGAGGGCATCGCCAAGGCCGGCAAGCCGCTGCTGGTGATCGCCGAGGACGTCGAGGGCGAGGCCCTGGCGACCCTGGTGGTCAACACGATCCGCGGCATCGTCAAGGTCAGCGCCGTCAAGGCGCCGGGCTTCGGCGACCGTCGCAAGGCCATGCTGCAGGACATCGCGATCCTGACCGGCGGTACCGTCATTTCCGAGGAAGTCGGGTTGTCGCTGGAGAAGGCGACACTCAACGACCTCGGCAAGGCGAAGAAGGTCGTCGTGGAGAAGGAAAACACCACGCTCATCGACGGCGCCGGCAAGGCGGCCGATATCAAGGGCCGGATCGAGCAGATCCGGGCGCAGATCGAGGAGGCGACCTCCGACTACGATCGCGAAAAGCTGCAGGAGCGTGTTGCCAAGCTCTCCGGTGGCGTCGCGGTGATCAAGGTCGGCGCGGCCACCGAGGTCGAGATGAAGGAAAAGAAGGCCCGCGTCGAGGACGCGCTGCACGCCACCCGTGCGGCCGTCGAGGAAGGCGTGGTGCCGGGCGGCGGCGTGGCGCTGATCCGCGTGCAGAAGGCCATCGAGAAGCTGGTGGGTGCCAATGACGACCAGACGGTCGGCATCAGGATCCTGACCCGCGCCATCGAGGAGCCGCTGCGCCAGATCGTGCAGAACGCGGGTGAGGACGGTGCGGTCGTACTGGCCAAGGTCCGCGAGGGCAAGGGCAGCTACGGTTACAACGCCGCCACCGGCGAGTACGGCGACATGATCGACATGGGTATCCTGGATCCGACCAAGGTCACGCGCCTTGCGCTGCAGAATGCCTCGTCGGTCGCCGGCTTGCTGCTGACTACCGAAGTGATGGTCGCCGAGGCTCCGAAGAAGGAGCACGACCATCCGCCGATGCCGGGCGGCATGGGCGGCATGGGCGACATGGGCATGTAATCAGCCGCCAGGCTGGATTGCCATCGAAGCCCCGCCAATCGGCGGGGCTTCTTTTTTGGAAGGGGACATTCCTATTTTCCTTTTTTGGCAAATATCGGGCGGCCTCTCAATGGCAATGGCCGACGGGATAGCGGTATCCCGGAATTGCGGAAAGGAAAATAGGAATGTCCCCGTTTGCGTTCCGGCTGCGCGGTCTGACCGCTGCCGCCAAGTTCCGGTTACGATTGGCCGACGTCAACGGGAACAGCCCATGCAATTCACCTGGCTCGTCATCGCCATCCTGTCGACATTCGGCTATCACCTCGTCATCAAGTTGACGCCGGGCACTGTCAACCCGCTGCTGACGCTGGCGGTGACTTATGCGACGGTCACATTGCTGTTCGCGATGGCTGCCGTCCTCGTTCCGGACGGAGCCCCATTCAGGGAATCGCTGCGCCAGATCAACTGGACGGCGCTGGCGCTCGCCGTAGCGATCATAGGCCTGGACCTCGGATTCCTGCTTCTCTACCGCTCCGGCTTCGATCTCAGCCTGGGCCAGATCGTCACCCAGTCGGCAGCCGCGCTGCTGCTGATCGGCGTGGGCGTCGCGGTGTTCCGCGAGCGGCTCACCATGACCAACATCGCGGGTATCGCGCTGTGCATCGCGGGCCTGTGGCTGATCAGCAGGCGCTGAGCATCCGGTAGATGAGCCATCCCCCGCGAATCGACCCGGCCCGGCTGCACGGCCCCCTGGCGGGTCGCGCAGACGAACTGCTGGGTGTCTACAGGCAGGCCGGCGGCTCAACCGCCCGCTTCGACGAGCAGGAACTGGCCGGGGTCTTTGCCTGCAGCGAGTTCGTCGCCGCCAATGCCCGGCGCGACCCGGAACTGCTCGACTCGCTGGCTGCGTCCGGCGAGATGGAGCGGCCGCGGCGCGCGGGTGAGATGGACGAGCTGGCGGCCGCGCTGGTCGCAGCGCACGAGGACGAGCCAGGCTTCATGGCGGCGCTCAGGACCCTGCGGCGCCGGGAGCTGGTGCGCATCGCCTGGCGCGACCTGACGGGCCGGGCCGGCCTTGCCACGACCCTGCTCGAGCTGTCGACCCTGG
>Ga0316188_10000141_pt1 | contig 25064 bp, 20 predicted proteins | sample Phiworburrow1_MG_FD_204933 | JGI IMG/M metagenome (GOLD analysis project Ga0316188, IMG submission 204933) | Coastal sediment microbial communities from Maine, United States - Phippsburg worm burrow 1 | ecosystem: Environmental > Aquatic > Marine > Coastal > Sediment | place: USA: Maine... | reverse complement strand
AACTTTAAATTTAAAAAATTCATTCAATACCGAAAATGGTTTTGTCTTAAATGCTGATTTTACCAACTTAACTTCTGATTATAACCAGCTTTTAGCTTTACTACCTAATATTATTGAAAAATCTTTACCGTCAACATTTCAAAAACTCGGAAGGTTTACCTTAATTGGGAAAACCTATATTACAGATAATTTTATCAAAGCGGATGTGAGTTTAGACACCGATTTAGGTTCAACAATCTCAAATTTAGAATTAACAAATATTGATAAAATTGATGAAGCATCCTATAAAGGCTATGTTAAAATTATTGATTTTAAATTGGGGGAAATAGTACAAGATTCTTTAATAGGGCGTATATCTTTAGAAGCAACTATTGATGGGAAAGGATTTACTTTTGAAAACATCAATACTTCAGTAAAAGGAAAGGTTTCAAAATATGAATACAACCAATACATGTATGAGAATATTACAGTAAATGGGGTTTTTAGAAATAAAAATTTCAATGGTGAATTGGAAATAAATGACGATAATCTTAAGCTAAATTTTAATGGATTGGCTGATTTGTCTTCAGAAATTTACAAATTCAATTTTAAAACAACTGTTGATCATTGTGACCTATACAAATTAAATGTTTTTAAAAGAGATACCATTTCAAATTTAAAAGGTGTAATTGAAATTAATTTAACAGGGAATAAGCTCGATAATTTAGAAGGAGCTATCAATTTTAAAAACTCTTTGTACGTAAATCAAAATGATAATTACTTTTTTAATGATTTTGCAATTACGTCTGTATTTAATGATAGTATTAGAACCATTACTATAAATTCTTCTGAAATTATTGAGGGTGAAATTAAAGGTAGGTTCAAATTTAAAGAACTTGGAAAATTAATGCAAAATTCTATAGGAAGCATTTATTCAAATTACAAACCATACAAAGTTACACCAAAGCAAAAACTAAACTTTAGATTAGAAATCTATAATAAAATTGTTGAGGTGTTTTTTCCGGATGTTATAATTTCTGCAAATAGTGTTATTAGAGGAGAAATAGATTCTGATAAAAACTTATTTAAGTTAAATGTAAAATCTCCAAAAATTATAGCCTACACAAATATTATAGATTCTTTAAATTTACAAGTGGACAATAAAAACCCTTTGTTTAATACACAGTTAATATTAGGGAAAATACAATCAAAGTATTACGATATTTCCGATTTACATTTGGTAAATAAAACTTTTAATGATACACTTTATTTTGGAGCCGAATTTAAAGGTGGAGAATACAAAACCGAACAATACAGTTTATTATTTTATCATACCTTTAATAAACAAAATAAATCTGTTTTTGGAATACAAAAATCGAATTTTACTTTTAAAGAAAATCAATGGGTTATCAATCCTGAAAATAATTTAGAAAACAAATTTGTTTACGACAATAAAACAAAAACATACACTTTTTCACCATTCATAATTACTTCTGAAAATCAAAGAATTGATTTTGAAGGTGTGATTAGAGATACCATTTCAAAAGACATTCGCTTGAACTTTAAAAATGTAAACTTAGCAAATATTACACCCAATATAGATAGTTTAAATTTGGAAGGTTTGGTAAACGGAACTTTAGATTATTCACAATTTTATAAACAAATAGAACCAATTGCAAATCTTTCAATATCTAATTTCAAGATTAACAATTCTCGTCAGGGAGATTTAAGAATAGCGGTTGAAGGTAAAAATTCTTTAAGTCAATTTGCGATTGATGTTTCCTTAAAATTAGACGATAATGCAAGTTTTACGGCCATTGGCGATCTTGATTTTGCTGAGAAGGAGCCAACATTAGATGTGCAGTTAGATTTTGATGCTTTTAAATTAGACGCCTTTAGTCCGCTTGGAGAAGATGTTTTTAACAATATTAGAGGTTTCGCTTATGGGAATATTCACTTAACAGGCTTGTTAAATAACCCTGTTATGGAAGGTGATTTGTTTTTAGATGAAGCTGGTTTGTACTTTCCATATTTGAATGTTGATTACGATTTTATGGGAACAAGTGTTATTACTTTAAAAGACCAAGTATTTACATTTGCGGATGTCACAATTAAAGACACAAAATATAAATCAATTGCAAATTTGCGAGGAACTTTAAAACATGACCATTTTAAGAAATGGGATTTAGATTTAAATATAAAAACTAAAAATTTACTGGTTTTAGATACAAAAGAAGAGGAAACATCGTTGTATTTTGGAACAGCTTTTTTTGAAGGTGAAGCAACAATAAAAGGACCTACCGATAAACTATTCATTGATGTTATTGGAAAAACAAAGAAAAAAACACATTTTGTATTACCCATTAGCTATGTTAAAACTGCAGAATCTTCACAGCTAATAAGATTTGTGAGTGACAGTGAAAAAACTGAAATTGAAAGAATAAGACAAGCATTTATTTCTGAAAAATTAAAAGGATTGACAATGAACTTTAACCTGGAAGTAACAAAAGATGCTGTTTTTGAGATGGTTATTGATAAAACTTCTGGAAGTAATTTAAAAGGATCTGGTTCAGGAAATTTACTTATTGAATTGGATACAAAAGATAAATTTAATATGTATGGCGATTTTGTAGTAGACAATGGAGTCTATGATTTCAGATATGGAGGTATAATAACCAAGCCATTTACAGTTCGAAAAGGAGGTACAATTTCATGGAGCGGAGACCCACTTACAGCCCAAATTAATATCGATGCAATTCATAGGGTTTCAGCGAATCCAAAGGTTTTATTAGAAAATATTTCTTCGAGCAGAAAATTACCTGTAGATTTAATTACCCGATTTTCAGGTGAATTGTTCAATTCTAACATCGAGTTTGATGTTGAAATTCCGAATTCCAGTTCAACCGTTGCTTCTGAGTTAGAATTTAAATTAAGCAGCAATATAAATACACAGTTTATTTCACTTTTAGTAACGGGTAGTTTTTATAATGAAGTTGATTTTGGAGCAAACAGCAATGCCGCATTATATGGAACGGGAATGGATATGTTAACCAATGCATTTGATAATATTTTTAATGATTCGGATAGTAAATTTAAACTGAAGCCAGGTTATTCTGTTGGTGAGAATAATAAAGTTGATAATTTAGATATTAGCGATCAGTTGACATTTAATATGGATTATCAAGTAAACGATCGAATAATTATCAACGGAAAAGTTGGAGTTCCACTAGGTTCTGAAGAAAAATCTGCCGTTATTGGTGAAGTAACAGTTGAGTTTTTAATGAATGAAACAGGCACATTTCGATCATCAGTTTTTAATCGCCAAAATGATATTCAATATTCAGAAGAAGAAGAAGGATATACGCAAGGTGTAGGTTTGGCCTATCAGATAGATTTTGAAAACGCAAGTGAATTGCTAGAGAAATTATCATTGAAAAAGAAAAAAGTAACCGATTCAATTAGCAATCAACAAGCTGTTGATTCTGTAATGAATCAAAAATTAATATATTTTAAAAACAAAAAAGAAATAAAAAATGAGTAAACCAACATTAGTAATTTTAGCCGCAGGGGTAGGAAGCCGTTATGGAGGATTGAAACAATTAGACACATTCTCAGAACAAGGAGACACGATTTTAGACTTCTCAATTTATGATGCAATTCAAGCAGGATTTGGAAAAGTAGTATTCATAATTAGAAAAAGTATTGAAGAAGATTTTAAAGCATTTTTCAATCCTAAATTAGAAGGGAAAATTGAAGTAGCCTATGTTTTTCAGGAAATAGACAGCATTCCTGATAGATTTAAAGATAACAACCGTGAAAAACCTTGGGGAACTGGTCATGCATTATTAATGGCAAAAGATGCTGTGACTGAAAATTTTGCAGTAATCAATGCCGATGACTTTTACGGAAGAGCCGCTTTTGAAGGGGTTGCAGAAGCACTAAGAAATACGGATAAAACTTCAGCAGCTTTTAACATGATGGGTTATGTGTTGAAAAACACGATTTCCGATTATGGTTTTGTTTCAAGAGGTGAATGCAGTGTTGATGAGAATAATTTTTTAACCGGAATTGTAGAGCGTACACATATTGAAAAAGTAGATGGTGAATTAAAGTTTAAAGATAACGATGGTAGTTTAAAACCAATTTCAGAAGAAACAATAGTTGCTATGAACTTTTTTGGATTTACACCAAAATATTTTGACATTTCAGCATCTATGTTTGAAGCATTTTTAGAAAATAATTACAAAGAACCTAAAGCTGAATTTTTTATTCCTTTAGTAGTAAATAGCGTAATTGTTGATAAAACAGCAACGATGGAAGTATTAAAGTCCAACGCACGTTGGTTTGGAGTAACTTATAAAGAAGACAAACCATATGTAACTTCTGAAATTCAAAAGTTAAAAGATGCTGGAGTTTATCCAAAACACTTATGGTCATAAATTTGCAAAATATTGTTGCAGTTTTCAATCATTTCAATCAATTATCAGAAGTTGATTCCTTTTCGGAATTAACTTCTGGTCATATAAATGATACTTTTTTTATCAAAACAAACGGTGTGCATCATTATGTTTTGCAGCGCATAAATAGTTATGTTTTTAAAAATGCAAAACAACTTATTTTAAATAAGGCAAAAGTTAGTGAATATATTCAATCTCAACTTCAAAATTTAAGTGAAGAAGAACAAAATAAGCGTGTTTTAAAGTTTATCAATACTAAAAAAGGATTGCCATATTTTGAAGATTCAGAGGGTAATTATTGGAATTTATCACTTTTTATTGAAGGCAGTAAAACTTTTGAAAAGGTTGAGAATGCCGAGATAGCTTATGAAGGCGGAAAATTATTTGGTGATTTTTTAAATTTAACCGGCGGAATAGACACCAACGAAATAGTTGACATTCTTCCAAATTTTCACGAAATGTCTTTTAGGTATCATCAATTCTATGAGGCTTTAGAAAATGCATCTGCTGAACGTTTGTTGTTGGCTGAAAAATGTATTCAGCAAGTAAATGATTTAAAAATAGAAATGCATATACTTCAAAATTTAAAAAATGAAGGAAAAATCCCATTGCGTATTACACATAATGATACTAAAATATCGAATGCTTTATTTGATAAAAGCAACAAAGGTTTGTGTGTGATTGATACGGATACGGTGATGGTTGGGATTGTTCATTACGATTTTGGAGATGCTGTTAGAACCATTTGCAACACTGCAAATGAAGATGAAATCGATTTGAATTTGGTAAATTTCAATCTTGAATTTTACAAACATTTTACAAAAGGGTTTTTAGAAAAAATATATAGACAGTTAACATTGCTGGATGTTCAACATTTGGCATTGGCTGCAAAAACCATTACATTTATTATGGGGCTGAGAATGTTAACCGATTTTTTAAACAATGATATTTACTACAAAACCAAATATAATTTTCATAATTTAGACCGCGCAAAAAATCAATTTAAATTGGTTGACGCGATGAGTGAAAATTTCGAGAAAATGAATAACATTGCACTTGAAGAATTTATAAAATTAAAAGGCAATTAATTTTTTTAAAATTTAATTATATTTTAGCTACTAACTATGGGGAAGAAAATAGAAAAAATAGGGTTATTAACTTCTGGTGGAGATGCACCAGGAATGAATGCAGCAATTAGAGCAGTAGCTAGAGCCTGTTCTTATTATAATGTTGAATGTGTTGGTATTTACAGAGGTTATGAGGGACTTATTGATGGTGATTTTGAAGTGCTTTCTCCTCGCCACGTGAGCAATATTATCAATCGTGGAGGTACCATTTTAAAATCTGCTCGTTCAGCTGAATTTAGAACTGAAGAAGGGAGAGCCAAAGCTTATAAAAATTTAAAAAATGCCAATATTGATGCCTTAATATTAATTGGAGGAGATGGTACTTTTACAGGTGGAATGGTTTTTAATGGGGAGTTTAAATTTCCTTGTATAGGAATTCCTGGTACTATTGATAATGATATTTTTGGCACGAACTTTACCATTGGTTATGATACCGCATTAAATACTGTTGTTGAAGTAATTGATAAAATTAGAGATACAGCAAGCTCTCATAACCGATTGTTTTTTGTTGAGGTGATGGGGCGTGATGCAGGTTTTATTGCTTTAAATGCAGGAGTAGGCGCTGGAGCTGAAGAAATTTTAATTCCTGAGGAAGATTTAGGTTTGGAACGTTTACTTGAATCTTTAAAAAGAAGTAAAAGATCTGGAAAATCTTCAAGTATTGTCGTTGTTTCTGAAGGTGATAAAATCGGTAAAAATGTGTTTGAATTGGCTAATTATGTTGAGGAAAATTTACCGCAATACGAGGTGCGTGTATCGGTTCTGGGACACATGCAACGCGGAGGTTCTCCAAGTTGTTTTGATCGTGTTTTGGCGAGCCGTTTGGGTGTAAAAGCTGTTGAATTATTATTAGATGGTCAAACCAACGTAATGGTTGGTATTATAAACAATAAAATTGAAACTACCGATTTGGAAAAAGCCATAAAAGAACACCATAAAATCAATATGGAATTGTTAAGAGTTAGCGACATCATGTCAATTTAAATTGAATGATTAAAGTTGGTATAAACGGATTTGGAAGAATAGGTCGTATTGCTTTTAGGTCAATAATAGATAGAAACAATGTTGAAGTTGTAGCTATTAATGATTTATTGACAATTGAACATTTGGCATATTTACTGAAATATGATTCTGTTCACGGAAGATTTAAAGGTGTCATTGAAGTTAAAGATGGTTTTTTAATAGTAAACGGAAAATCAATTCGTATTACCTCAGAGAAAAATCCGGAAAATATCAAATGGGATGCAGTGGATGTAGATTTCGTATTAGAATCTACGGGATACTTTACACAAAGAAAACAAGCAGCATTACATCTTAAAGGAGGAGCGAAGAAAGTAGTAATTTCCGCACCTTCAAAAGATGCTCCTATGTTCGTAATGGGGGTAAATCACCAGAAATTATCGAAAAATGATTTGGTGTTTTCAAATGCTTCTTGCACTACCAATTGTTTGGCGCCTATTGTGAAAGTATTGCATGAAAATTTTGGTATTGTTGAAGGATTGGTTACAACTGTTCACGCTACAACTTCAAGTCAAAATACAGTTGATGGACCTGCTGATAAATGGCGTAGGGGAAGGGCAGCATTAAACAATATGATACCAACTTCAACAAGTGCTTCAGAAGCTTTAACCGAGATTATTCCTGAAATGGAAGGCAAGCTTTTAGCAATGGCCGTTAGAGTTCCGGTTGCCGATGTTTCATTGGTAGATTTAACAGTTAGATTGAAAAATTCAACTTCATATGTTAAAATAAAGGAAGCCATGAAAAATGCTTCTGAAAATGAATTGAAAGGAATTTTAGGATATACTGAAGAAGAAGTTGTTTCTCAAGATTTTGTATCTGAACCAAGAACTTCAGTTTTTGATGCCGGAGCAGGTTTGGCATTAAATGAACATTTTTACAAACTCATTTCATGGTATGACAATGAGTTTGGTTACGCAACTAAAATTGTTGATTTAATTGAATATTCAGCTTCACTTTAGTCAAAATGAAAGCAATTTTTTATACTTTTGAATAATGGAAATAGCAATTATAGCACACGACGGTAAAAAAAGTGAAATGGTACAGTTTTTAATGGATTTTAAAGCAATAATTAGTGCTAAAAAAATTCATTTAATAGCTACAGGAACTACAGGAAAGCATATTGAAAAAGCCGGTTTGTCCGTTCAAAAATTCTTGTCTGGACCTTATGGCGGTGATGCTCAAATTGCTGGTCGTGTCGCCGAAGGAAAAACGGACATGGTATTGTTTTTTAGAGATCCTTTAGGAATGCACCCACATGAGCCAGATATTGCAATGTTAATGCGTTTATGTGATGTTCATGATGTGCCATTAGCAACAAATCCTGCAACTGCAGAATTGCTAATAAAAGCAATTTAAGCTATTCTTTTATTGCAATCATAGAAATTTCAACATTTACAAACTTGGGTAAGTTTGATACTTCAACTGTTTCACGAGCTGGAGCAGTTTCGACATTAAAATAACTGCCATAAACTGAATTTATTTTAGCAAAGTCATTCATGTCTGTAATAAATATGGATGATTTTACTACGTTTTCAAAAGTCATGCCTGCTTCAGTTAAAACAGCTTTCATGTTTTCCATTACTTGTTTGGTTTCAATTTCAATAGATTCGTTTACCAAATCTCCTGTAGCGGGATTAATCGCAATTTGACCCGATGTATACAAGGTATTTCCTGCTAAAACAGCTTGATTGTATGGGCCAATTGGTGCTGGTGCTTTACTGGTGTTAATTATTTTTTTCATAAAATAAAATTTAGAATAAACGTTGGTCAGGAAGTCGTCTTTGGTCGTATTTTAAATCACTTAACATAGATGATTTAATTCCAATAAAAAAGTAATATGTTTGCCGGTCTCCAAAAGGTATCCAGTTAAAATTCAGTTTCCAACTATCTAAATCTCTTGAAAATCGCAATTGGGTATAGGTAAAACCTTTCCCTTTAAAATCGTAACCTGATGAGATACCTACATCCCATTTAGGGGTTAATTCAACATCACCAGAAAACATCAATGAATTAGATGAAAATTCATCTTGTCTATTGCTGTTTGTATAGTTAACAGCATAAGCCAGTTTTAAAGTCCAAGGAAACCGAGCACTATAAAGTTTTTCAGTTTGGTCACCTCTATCTCGATCATTTTCAAGACGATTACTTGTAGCAGTATCTTCTCCCCAAATACCGTCAGAATTGTTGTCTATGTTATTTTGCTGCTGTTTGCTATTTTTTTTATCATCTTTTTTACTGGAGAGGGAATAGTTTGCAGTAAACCCGGCATTTGTAAGTCTAAATAAACTTCCACCATTTTTGATGTTGGGCGTATTTAATCTTTTGCCATCTAAACTTAAAGCATATGGGTCTAAAGTTGCATTTAAATTTATCTGCATCTTTTTATCAAAAAGAAATGTACCTGCATTCATCGCAACGGGACTCCATTTTAATGAGTCGGCAGCTAAATCATATGCAGTACTAAAATTTAAATTGTTTAGAATTGTAATTATTCGGTCTTTGGCATCTTCGCCAGCTGCTAAAGAGTCTTTGGATGCAGCCTTAGCTTCTAATGTGTTATTAACCCCTAAACTAAAACTGTTAGACAATCCCCGGCCTGGATTTCCGTAAATTCCATTTGCGTAGGGTGAATACTCAACAATATCTTCAGGATCTGCACTTTGTTGTACTTCCTCATAATAATTTCCAAAATCTGGACGGTAATTATAAGATACAGAGGGTGTCATAACATGCCTAATGGCTTTTAAATTCCCTTTTTTAAAGTTTAGCATTCCGTAAACTTTTGTAGATAATGAAGCGCCTGTTGAAAATTCTCTAAAAGGATTAAAGCCTTTGATGGTGTCAATAACAACTTTATCTTCATCTTCGTCGTAGGTTTTTTCGATTCGGTCAAAATTCCAAACCTCTTTAAAACTAATATTTGGAGAGGCTGTAAAGAATTTAAATAATTTTAAATTGGTGTTTAAAGAAGCATTTTGTTGCACTCCAGATTTTGCATCATCAAACATTTTTGGTTTAAAAAAATTTTCATCATTAGTTGTAAATTGCACATCTGATTTTAAGGCATAGGTAAATCCAGTTCTTTGCAATGCATTTTTTTTAGCACCGGTTTTGGATTGAAAAGGGTAAATACGATCCATATTTAACAACAGCGAAGGTAAAGACATATTAACTACTTCTGTGTTGGTGTTTTGTGAATGTGTGGCTGAAACTGAAAAATTAAAAGGGGTACCCACTAATTTTTTATAATATGAAACGGATGAACTCAAGGTATTATTTAAAAATGAATTGTTGTTAAATTCATTCAGAGACTCTTTATAATACTTGCTGCTCCCCAAATTCACAGAAGCTGAAAAACGCGCATTTGGACTCGATTTTGCATCCTGACTGTGACTCCATCGAATGTTGTAATTGCTCGATTTTGAATAATCATCAAAGCCTCTTTCTCCACTAATTAAATTTTCATATCTAAAGCTAAAATTTCCGCTAAATTTATATCTAAGGGCATAACTGGATTCTGTTCTAACACCCCAACTACCATTGGTATACAAATCTGCTAAAATTGCCAAATCAGCATAATCACTCAAGGCTAAATAATAGCCACCATTTTGTAAAAAAAAGCCTTGTCGGTTATTTTCACCCCAAGTTGGCATTAAAAAACCAGAAGAACTTCCTTTTGTTAATGGAATATAAGCGAAAGGTAAAAATAAAGGCGTTGGCACGTCTTGAATTACTAAATTACTAAAACCAGCTACTATTTTTTTATCAGGAACAATTTTGGCGTTTTTTGTTTTTATATAATAATCGGGTTTGTCTTTTTCAGAAGTTGTAAAAATAATGTCTCTTACATAGATGGTTGAATCATTTTCCTTTTTTGTAACTGCACCTTTAATAATGATGCCTTCTTGTTCCGTTTTTAAACCCCATATTTTGGCCTTTTCAGTTTTAAAATTAAAACTAAGAGAGTCTTGTGTAGTTGTTTCTTCTCCTTCTTTGAAAACAGGATGTTGAGAATAAACACCGATACTATCTTTGATTCCTTTAGCTGTAACAATATTGGTATTGTTGTTAATTACAATATAACCAGCTGTTAAGTCTGTTTTTTTATAATGTACGTGGGCATTGTTATACAAAATAATTTTATTGTTTTTTATATCCTGCCTAATCAAGCTATCAGCTGTATGCTCAATAATACTTTCAAGTAATTCCTTAGGTTTTACAATGCTATCTTTTGGTTGAACGGTTAAAGAATCTTTTATCTGATTTTGAATTGATTCTTTTCCAGAAGTCTGAATGGAATCCTTTGATTCAATAGGAATTCTTTTTGATGAAGTTCGCTCAATTTCTTGTGAATACATCGTTGTACTGATAAAGCTAAAAGCCATTATCAAAAATAAAAAAGAGACGATGTTTTTATAATGTGTTTTAATAATGATTTTTTTATAAAAATAGCTTTAAAACTGAGTTGATTTCATCAATTTTTTTTAATTTAGCCTACTAAAAACCAACAACAATATTGGTGCTTATAAATGTATGGCTCAATAATTGTATCAATAAATTTCAGACGCCAAAATTAATTAAAATAATTGATGAACTCACTACACTTTTCTAAAATTATACTTACCTCGAAATATAATTTCATTTTCGTATTTATTTTTACTTTTCTTTTTAGCAATGGAGAAGTTATGGCTCAAAACAAAGACTTTGTGGTTGTTTTAGATGCTGGGCACGGAGGAAAGGATCCTGGTAAAATAGCAGGTAAAAATATGAATGAAAAGGACATTGCCTTAAAAATTGTTTTGGAAGTAGGCGATTTGTTAGAAAAAACGAAAGGAATAAAAGTTGTTTATACAAGAAAAACAGATGTGTTTGTTGAATTAAAAGAACGTGGAAGAATAGCGAATAAAGCAGATGCCAATTTATTTGTATCGGTACATTGTAATGCACACAATACACAAGCTGAAGGCGCAGAAACGTGGGTATTGGGAACCCATGCAAACAAACAAAATTTTGAAGTGGCTAAAGCAGAAAACGCAGTAATTTTATTAGAAGACAATTATAAAGTAAATTATAAAGGTTTTGACCCAAATTCACCTGAATCTGTGATTGGACTTACTTTAATGCAAGAGGAATATTTAGATCAAAGTATTCTTTTGGCAAGTATTATTCAAAATGGGTTTGCGGAAAAGTTAAATCGCACAAATAGAGGTGTTAAACAAGCTGGGTTTGTAGTTTTGCACCAAACTTATATGCCAAGTGTGTTAATTGAAACAGGTTTTATTACAAATACAAGTGAAGGTGCTTTTTTAAATTCTTCTGCAGGTCAACAAAAATTTGCAATTTCTATTTATGATGGAATTTTAAATTATCATAAACAATTAGAATTAAATACCGTTTCCAACGAACGTTTAGTAACTAATAATTCATCTGTAAAACCAAATGAAAAGGCTACAGAAGTCACTTCAAATAAAACCAATGAAAATGTAGCATTTAAGGTTCAAATTGCTTCGGGTAAAAGTAAAATTGAAACAAAATCATACAATTTTAAGGGGTTAAATAATGTTGAACGTGTTAAAGTTGATAGTGGTTATAAATATTATATTGGAAACACCTCCAATTATGATGAAATTGAAAAACTGCAGCAAGTAGCAAAATCTAAAGGTTATAAATCAGCATTTATTGTAGCTTTTGAAAATGGAAATAAAATTCCATTAGAACAGGTTTTTAAAAAATCGTAGTCCGTTTATTTACTACTCACAAAAATAATTAGTAATATTGCTTCAATAAATTTACTATTTTGAAAATTACAAGAGAATTAAAAACCGGAGTTGTTGCTGTTTTAGTTATTGCCTTATTTATTTGGGGATATAACTTTATGAAAGGGCTGAATGTATTTGATGGACCTCTTAAAACATATTATACAGAATACCCAAATGTTCAAGGGTTAAATACGGCCAGCGTTGTAACCATAAATGGGGTTGATGTTGGGAAAGTTATTTCAATTAATTTTAATAAAAACCCGGATAAAAAAGGACAGTTAATTGTTGAGTTTAGTGTTGAAAATGATTTTGAGTTTTCTAAAAACAGCGTTGCTAAAATTTATAGCGCAAGTTTAATGGGGGGCAAATCTTTAGCTATAATTCCATCTTATGAGGGAGATATTGCAACACCAGGCGATGTTTTAAAAGGTGAAATTGAATCAGATATATTTTCTTCTGTAGCTGATAAATTAAATCCACTTCAGGCAAAAGTTGAAAACGTAATTGTTAGTGCCGATTCATTAATGGTTGGATTAACGGACGTTCTAGATATTCAAAGTAGAGAAAACATCAAGCAAAGTATTGCTCGTTTAAATGCAACGTTGTTAAATTTACAAAATTTTTCAGGCTCCTTAGATACCATTGTTCAAATGAATGAAAAGAAATTGAGCAATACTTTATCCAATGCTGAGTTAATGACCGAAAATTTGGTGAAATTATCAGATACATTGGTAAATGCCAATTTAGGTGAAACTGTTAAAAGTTTAGATGCAACATTGATAAGTTTAAATTCAATTTTAGCAGATTTGGAATCAGGTCAAGGTACTATGGGAAAATTATTGACAGATGATGAAATGTATATCAACCTAACAAACGCCTCTAAAGAATTGGAAGAATTATTACGAGAAGTAAAATTGCACCCAAAACGTTTTGTAAGCCTTTCAGTTTTTGGGAAAAAGAACAAAAGCTATTTATCAGAAGATGAAGAGAAATCTGAAGAAAAACCAAAAGAATAACTTATTTTAAACAAAACCCATGAACTATATTGATAACTTCATATTCGCAATTCTTTTAGCAGTTGGTGTAGGGTTTTTTATAAAAAACATAAAAAAAATAAGTCGGAATATTAAACTTGGGAAAGCCATTAATAGAACCGATGATGCCGATGCACGTTTAAAAAACATGCTCATGATTGCTTTAGGGCAATCAAAAATGATAAAACGTCCAATATCAGGTTTGCTACATATTATTGTTTATGTTGGCTTTATAATTATCAATATTGAAGTTATTGAAATAATTATTGATGGACTTTTTGGTACTCACAGGGTTTTATCTTTTCTAGGTGGTTTTTATAAAATACTCATCGGGTCTTTTGAAATATTAGCATTTTTGGTTTTAGTTTCCGTATCTATTTTTTGGATTAGAAGAATGATACTTAAAATTCCTCGTTTCTGGAATAAAGAAATGAAAGGGTTTCCAAAAAATGACGCCTTGTATATTTTATATTTTGAAATGGTATTGATGTCGTTATTTTTAATAATGAATGCTGCTGATGTACCTTTTCAGCAAGCAAATGCAGGAAATCCGATCAGCCAATTTTTAGTGCCTATTTTTGAAAACTTTAATGCGCTTACACTTTTTTACATTGAACGTACTGCTTGGTGGTTGCATATTGTTGGAATTTTCATTTTCTTAAACTATTTATATTATTCAAAACACCTTCATATTTTGTTGGCATTTCCAAACACTTATTTTGCCAATTTAAATCCTAAAGGCCAGCTTAATAATCTTGAGTCAGTTACAAATGAAGTAAAATTAATGATGGATCCAAACATTGATCCTTTTGCAGCTGTTCCTGAAGGTGCGGAAAATTCAATTCCTGAAAAATTTGGCGCTAGTGATGTAACCGATTTAAACTGGGTGCAATTAATGAATGCTTATACCTGCACTGAATGTGGAAGATGCACATCATCGTGCCCTGCAAACCAAACAGGAAAAGAACTATCGCCAAGAGCTATCATGATGAAAACACGTGATAGACTGGAAGAAGTTGGTGCAAATATTGATAAAAACGGGAAATTTGTTGACGACGGAAAACAACTATTAAACGATTATATTTCGCCCGAAGAATTATGGGCTTGTACAACTTGTAATGCCTGTGTGGAAGAATGTCCTGTAAATATAGATCCTCTATCTATCATCATAGATATGCGTCGTTTTTTAGTAATGGAACAATCTGCAGCTTCTCAAGAATTAAACGCAATGATGACGAATATTGAAAACAACGGAGCACCATGGCAATACAACCAAATGGACAGGTTGAATTGGAAAGATGAATAGCTACTAACAATAAAAATTTAACACAGCACAAAACAATGAAAAAAGAAGATGTTGAAAAACTTTTACACGATAAAGTTGAAGCTGGATTGCATATCAGTCCTATACTGCCTGAAGGAATTAAAAATTACTTAATTGATATTGATGGGACTATTACTGAAGATGTGCCAAATGAAGAGCCTGAAAGAATGGCTACTTGTAAACCTTTTCCAGATGCGTTAAAAACATTAAATAATTGGTTCGATGAAGGTCATATTATTTGTTTCTTTACTTCAAGAACTGAAGAGCACCGCAAAGTAACCGAAGAATGGTTAAACCGTCATGGATTTAATTATCATAGTTTATTAATGGGGAAACCACGTGGAGGTAATTATCATTGGATTGACAATCATTTAGTTAGGGCTACAAGATACCGTGGAAAATTCACGGATTTAGTTGAAAAAGAGGTTACAATTGAAGTTTTTGATGACGGACAACACGAATAAAATTTAAACATATTTATAATGAACGTACCAACAATGGCCGAATTAACGGCACAAGGTAAACAACCCGATGTACTTTTCTGGGTTGGTTGTGCTGGTAGTTTTGATGATAGAGCTAAAAAAATCACCAAAGCATTTGTCAAAATTTTAAACAAAGCAAATGTTAGTTTTGCTGTTTTAGGTACCGAAGAAAGTTGCTCGGGTGACCCTGCAAAAAGAGCAGGAAACGAATTTTTGTTTCAAATGCAGGCTATGACCAATATTGAGGTTTTAAATGCGTATGAAGTTAAAAAAATAGTGACTGCTTGTCCGCATTGTTTCAATACCCTAAAAAACGAATATCCACAATTGGGTGGAAATTATGAGGTTGTACACCATACAGAGTTGTTAAAATCTTTGTTAGATGAAGGTAAAATAACCATTGAAGGTGGCAAATACAAGGGGCAGCGAATTACATTTCACGATCCTTGTTATTTGGGCAGAGCCAATGATGTTTATGAAGCTCCAAGAGCTTTAATTGAAAAACTAGATGTTGAGTTGGTTGAAATGAAACGCTGTAAAACCAACGGATTGTGTTGTGGAGCAGGTGGAGCACAAATGTTTAAAGAACCTGAGAAAGGGACTAAGGATATAAATGTTGAACGAACTGAAGATGCCCTAGAAGTGAAGCCTGATATTATTGCTACGGGTTGTCCTTTTTGTAATACAATGATGACCGATGGTGTAAAAGCAACCAATAAAGAAGATGCAATTCAAGTATTGGACATTGCAGAGTTAATTGCCAATGCTGATGACTTGTAATCTAAAACAGCATTAGAATTCAATGATTAAACATTACATTAAAGCTGCACGATTAAGAACCTTACCGCTTTCAGTTTCAGGAATTATAGTGGGCAGTTTTTTAGCTGCTTCGCAAGATTTGTTTAATTGGAAAATTTGTGTTTTGGCTTTATTAACCACTGTTGGATTTCAAATTATTTCGAACTTTGCTAACGATTATGGTGATGGGGTTAAAGGGACTGATAACAATGAAAGAGTTGGCCCAAAAAGAGCCATACAAAGTGGTGTTATTTCTCCAAAACAAATGCTTCAGGCTATTTATATTGCTATAGCCATAACCCTAATAATTGCGATTACCCTCATCTATATTTCTTTCGGAAAAGATGATTTTTTGAATTTACTGGTGTTTTTTATACTTGGTATTTTGAGTATTGTGGCGGCCATAAAATATACTGTAGGTAAAAAAGCCTATGGTTATAGTGGTTTTGGAGATGTTTTTGTATTTCTATTCTTCGGAATTTTAAGTGTTTGTGGTAGTTATTATTTGTTTACAAAACAATTTAACTTAACCATCTTTTTACCTGCTTTTTCAGTCGGTTTTTTGAGTGTTGGGGTTTTAAATTTGAATAATTTGCGTGATAGAGTATCAGATATGCAATCAGGAAAAAACACATTGGTTGTTAAAATTGGTGAAGAATTGGGAAAATATTACCATTACTATCTACTAATTTTTTCATTTTTATTTGCATTGGCATACACAGTGCTTCATTATAAATCGTACTATCAATTTTTGTTTATAATAGCTTATATTCCTGTAATACGGCATTTTGTAGTTGTTTATAACAATAAGGATACAAGATTATTAGATCCGGAATTAAAAAAACTAGCCTTGAGTACATTTTTATTTTCAATACTATTCGGAATTGGCTTAATTTTATAATTAGAAATGTAACATTTATTATATAAAATTAAAACACAAAAGATATATTTGTCTTTTATTGTTTAGAGTTTCATGAAAAATCAATTTTTAGGTATATTTTTTTACTTGCTTTATTTACTGGCAATGGTACGTCCAGTTATGCCTATAATTGAGTATTATGCCAATTATGATTATATCGCAAATGTACTTTGTGAAAATCGGGACAAACCTTATTTAGAGTGTAATGGTAAATGTTATTTAGACGATCAGCTGGCTAAAGTGAATCACAACGATCACGATCATAAATCTACTATTCCACAAATTAATTTAGCTGATTATCCAATAAGCCCTATAGATCGGTCTAACTATGAAATTAAAAAAGTTGAAGAAGTTGTTTTGAATAATAACTTTTTTGAAGTTCAAAAAACTACCAATGATTTTAATACTTCATTATTAAAGCCACCACAATTCGTTTCTTAAATTTTATTGCAAATCAGATTACCAATTGCACTATTTTATAGGGCTTTTATTTAGTTGGTAACTATCTGTTTGTGAGTATATTGTTTTAAAGCAATATATAAAATACCTGTATTTTTATTTTTCTTATTCATTCCAACTTTCCTTTTAAAAGAGGTTAGTTTTCTTGGTTGTCAGTTAAGTCAATGAAGGTTATTAAGAAAAGCTAAAACAAGAGGTATAATTAAAGATTTAAACGAAATAATTATTATTTATAATGAAAAAAACAACCTTGCTAAGCATTTTAGCCTGTTTATTTGCGGCTTTTTCTAATGGGCAATCGGGAATAATTTCTGGAAAATTAATTGATGAAAAGCTTGATAGTCCAATTGAGTTTGCAAATATTAAAGTTCTTAAAACACATAAATTTTCAGTTTCAAACGTTAATGGCGAATTTGTAATTGAAGCCAATGAAGGTGATGAAATTGAAATCACACACTTAAGTTATAAAACAATCATTTTAAAAATAACGAACAATCAAACAATAAAATTACAGCCAGCTCAAATAGAATTGAATGAAATCATCGTTTCAGTAAATCCATTAGAAGACATTGCTCAGTCCGAAATAATTGTCGACCCAATTAAAATGATAAGTCAGCCAAGGAGCGTTGGAGATTTATTTAAAGATATCAAAGGTTTTGGGATTTCAAAAAGAGGCGCATATGCTTCTGAGCCGGTTTTCCGTTCATTTAAATATGAAGAATTAAATGTGCAATATGATGGAGGTATGAAAATTTTAAATGCCTGTCCAAGCAGAATGGATCCGATAACAACGCATATGATTCCAGAAGAAGTTGAGAAAATTGAAATCGTAAAAGGACCTTTTACTGTGCGTTTTGGTGAAAATTTTGGAGGTATTATCAATATTGTAACCAAATCTAATACCAATTTGCATGAAGGCTTTCATGGAAGTATTGAAACAGGCTACGAAACCAATGGTGGAAATTCAGTAAATGGCATCTCATTTACCTATGTCACCAAAAAAGTTGATATCAATGTAAATGGTTCATATCGCGATTTTGGTGATTATGAAGATGGAAGCGGTACGGTTGTTCCTTCTTCATTTAAATCGGCAGATTATTCTGTAAATATTGGTGTAAATCCAACTGAGAATCAACGTTTAAAATTTACTTGGAGACAATCTTTTGCAAGAGATATTATGCACGCAGGTTTACCAATGGATTCCCCTTACGATAATAGTCTTTTAGGTGGAATCGATTATAAAATTCAGCAAATTTCAAATAAAATAGAAAGCTTTTCTATAAAAGTATTTTATTCATATGTAGATCATTTAATGACCAATGAAGGCCGTCCAAATTATATGATGACTGCATCGACTTCGCCAGTAGCATCATGGACTTCAGGTGGTAAAGCTGAATTGGTGATTAAAACTTCAGAAAACATTAGAATTTACACAGGTTTAGATGCCAATTTAATTGATAGAAAAGGAGATAGAACTCGGATTGTAAAAATAATGAACGGAATGATGCTTCCAACTCCTAAAACCTTTGTTGATAAAATTTGGCAAGATGCCAGTTTAAACGATATAGGTGTTTTTGCGGAAGGTAAATTTAATTTGGCCGATTTCACAACTTTAACTACAGGTGTTAGGGCCGATTTTATTTCATCTGGAATTGATGATCCTGCTTCTGATTTCGAAGCTTTGTATGGCGGAGAAATTGAAGATCAGAACGAAATTAATATCAGTGGAAATGCATCTTTAAAGTATCAAAAAAATGGCTTTCAGGCACAGCTGGCATTGGGTAGAGGTGTTAGAACCGCTTCTATGATTGAGCGTTATATCAATCATTTCAATGTAAATAACGACGCTTATGAATATGTTGGAAATCCATATTTAGATCCTGAAATAAACAATCAAATTGAACTATCGTTCATTAAAAATTTCAATAGAATTGAAATTGGAATTGCTGTTTTTTACTCGTTTTTACAAGATTATATCTCAGCCACAGTAAATGAAGAAATTCCTAGAAAATTTATGCCAACTACGCCACCTATTTATGCAAAACAATTTGTGAATGTAGATAAGGCAGCACAAACTGGTTTTGAATTTACATTTAATTATAATGTAATCGAAAGTCTGAAATTCACCTCCGATTTATCGTATACTTGGGCTGAAAATAAAGATTTTGATGAACCTTTGGCTCAAATATCTCCATTTAAGGCTATTTTAGGATTGGAATTTGAACAAAAAAACTATTTTTTAGCATTAAAATCAAGAATTGTTGCTGAACAAAATAGAATTTCTGAATCTTTTATGGAAGTTGCAAGTCCAGGATTTGCAACCTTAGATTTTAGAGTTGGTTATGAGCCATTTGTTGGCTTATCAGTTGGAGCTGCTGTTTTAAATATTTTAGATACAACTTATTACGAACACTTAAATTTCTCCTACAAAAATTCAAATTCGCTATCTGGTGAAATTTATGAACCAGGAAGAAATTTTACAGTCTATATTAAATATAGATTTTAATTTATGAGTATGCTGTTTCACTTTTAAAAAAGTGAATAGTAATATTTGTTTGTTTGCCACGGAAAATTAATTTTTTCCGTGGTTTTTTTGTAAAATAAATTGAGTAAATTGCAGTAAACCAACAAATACTTCTTCACAATGAAAATAACCTATTTAGGACATTCAAGCTTAAGCATTGAAACAAAAGATAAAACCTTATTAATTGATCCTTTTATATCTGGAAATGAATTGGCGTCAGAAATTGACATAAATACCTTACAAGCCGATTATATTTTAGTAACGCACGCACACCAAGATCATATTTTAGATGTAGAAGCCATTGCAAAACGCACAGGCGCAAAAGTGATTTCTAATTATGAAATTGTAACCTATTTTGAAGCCAAAGGAATTGAAGGTCATCCAATGAATCATGGAGGGAAATGGAAGTTCGATTTTGGTACGGTCCATTATACAAATGCAGTGCATTCCAGTTCGTTTCCTGATGGAACTTATGGAGGTCAGCCAGGTGGTTTTGTAATTGAAACCAGTCATCACCGACTATATATAGCAGGAGATACTGCTTTAACCTACGACATGAAGCTAATACCTGATGTGATTGGTGAACTGGATTTAGCAGTTTTACCAATAGGTGATAATTTTACTATGGGTATTGATGAAGCCATTAAGGCAAGTAAATTTTTAAGCTGTAACAAAGTTTTAGGTTATCATTATGATACTTTTGGATATATAAAAATAGATCATAAAGAAGCTTTTACAAAATTTGCAAATGCTAAAAAAGAATTATTTTTATTACCAATAGGTGATAATTTAAAGATATAATTGCTCTGATAAAGGTTATTTACTAACTAAAAAATCAGATTATGAGTACAGTAATTTACATTGTGCTAATAGTTATACTTGTGATAATTGTATTAGCCAACATCGCACCAAAAGTTTATGATGTTTCAAGAAGTATTTCAATTAACAGACCATTACCCGAGGTATTTTCTTATTTAAAATTTTTGAAGAATCAAGACAATTGGTCCCCTTGGACAGAGAAAGACCCTAACGTAAAGAAAACATTTTCAGGAATAGATGGGGAAGTTGGATTTGTTTCGGCCTGGGTTGGAAATAAAGCCGTTGGTAAAGGGGAACAAGAAATTACGGGTATTGTTGAAAATGAAGTGGTAAATGCTCAACTCCGATTTTTAAAACCTTTTAAATCTACATCTGATGCTTATTTGAAAGTAAAAAAGGATGACAATGGCACAATAGTAACTTGGGGTTTTTCAGGTAAAAATAAATTTCCAATGAGTATGATCATGCTGTTTATGAATATGGATAAAACGGTTGGAAAGGATTTCGAATACGGATTGAATAAACTTCAGAAAATATTAGAGGGTTAAATAAAATTCAAAGAAATGGGTGGCTTTATGAAACTTTTTGCAGGTGTTTTCTCTAAAGGAATCCCAAAATTAAAGCGCTGGAAAAAAGTATAGGTCACTGAGCGGAGTAGAAGTGTTTCTTTAGCTTTTATTTTTCAACCACTCTTTTCTTAAATCATTAGATAACATTCCAGTTCCATCGTGTTTCCAACCCGGTGGTTTTATAAAATATTTTAGCTTATTTACAAAAGTAGTTTTAGCAGTTAATGCATCTTTAAAAACAGCAATCCATTCGTGAAAAGCTATCTTTAATGGGTTATAAGTTTTTATATTTGAAGTTAAGCCGTAAATTACTTTCTCTTCTTTTAGTTCGGGTTGAAAAGTGCCAAACAGTTTATCCCAAACAATAAAAATTCCAGCATGATTTCTATCTAAATACAACGGATTACTTCCGTGGTGCACCCTGTGATGCGAAGGTGTATTAAAAACAGTTTCAAACCAACGTGGCATTTTATAAATCAATTCTGTATGTATCCAATATTGATACAACAAACTAATACTCATTTGGGTAAAAATCATCAAAGGGTGAAAACCTATAATTGGCAATACCAAATAAAATATAAAACTAAAAAAACCGCCAGTCCACGTTTGCCTTAAAGCGGTGCTTAAATTGTATTTTTGAGAGGAGTGATGTACAATATGTGATGCCCAGAAAAAACGACTTTCATGTCCAATTCTGTGTGCCCAATAATAACAAAAATCATCAGCAAATAATATCAAAATCCAAGACCACCAAGCAAATGGAATTGTAGTAAGTCTAAAGTTTTCGTATAAAAAAACAATTACAAATACGACCAGTAATTTACTTAACAAATTTGAAACCACATTACCAATACCCATTGCTAAAGATGCAAAAGTGTCTTTTAAATGAAATGATTTAGGTTGCTTTTTAGAAATAACGATGCTTTCAAAAATAACCGTAACAATAAAAAACGGAATGGCATAATAAATCAAATTTGGTATTTGAGGAACATCCATAATGAATATTTAAAGCTGTAAGTTAATTAAAATTTTAAATATTTGTACCTTTCGATTTTTAAATCAATGAAACGAGCATAACAAATTTTGATACACAAAGGAATGATTATTGGCGAACAGCATCTGTTACCACTAAAAAATAAAATTTAAACAGATGAAAGCAACTTTTCAAAAATATATTTTAAATTTTAAGCAAGCCAGCGGTACTTCTCGTGGAATTCTAAAAACCAAAGAAACTTATTTTTTAAAATTAGAGGAAGCTAATAAAATAGGCATTGGAGAATGTGCAATTTTTAGAGGTTTAAGTATAGATGACAGACCAGATTATGAAGAAAAATTAATATGGTTGTGCAATAACATGCATCAAATTGACTCATTTTTATTAAATGAGTTAGTTGAATTCCCTTCCATTCAATTTGGTTTGGAACAAGCCTTATTATCTTTAAGAAGTGAAGATGCCTTCAAATTATTCCCTTCAAAATTCACCAATTCAACTGATGCTATGAATATCAATGGACTCATTTGGATGGGCAATGAAGCTTTTATGAAACAGCAAATTCAAGAAAAAATTGAGGCAGGATTTTCAACAATAAAAATGAAAATTGGAGCCATTGATTTTGAAACTGAATTAAAATTATTAAAAAGTATTCGCAAAAATTTTTCTTCCGAAGAAATTGAATTAAGAGTCGATGCCAATGGTGCTTTTAATTCAAATGAAGCATTGGAAAAATTAAAACAACTATCAGACTTTGAAATGCATTCAATTGAACAACCTATAAAACAAGGTCAGGTTGATGAAATGGCAGATTTATGTTTAAAAACACCTTTGCCTATTGCTTTAGATGAAGAATTAATCGGTGTTTTTGATGTAACAAAAAAACAAGAATTGCTACAAATAATAAATCCGCAATACATCATTTTAAAGCCTAGTTTAATTGGTGGTTTCAGAGGGTGTGAGAAATGGATTCAATTGGCTGAAAAACAACAAATTGGCTGGTGGGTCACCTCGGCTTTAGAAAGTAATATTGGTTTAAATGCCATTGCGCAATGGACTTATACTTTGAATAATAAAATGCCACAAGGTTTGGGAACAGGAAGCTTATTTACCAATAATTTTGAGAGTCCGTTAGAAGTAAAAAACGGACATTTGCATTATAATAAAACTAAAAACTGGAATTTTAATTTATTTTAACTTAAAAAGAATGCACACTGAGCTTGTCGAAGTGTTGTTTCAGAAAATCAATACAATAATATATGAAATTTATACAACAGGCATATAACGGAGAAAACAGTTGGTTTTCATACGCATTGACTATTTTTTTATTTTTTTTTGGATGGCAATTAATAGGTATTATACCATTGGTACTTACTGCGTTCTTGTATGCAGAAAATATGGATAATTTTTCAAGAGCAGCACTTGATAATTTTACAACATTGGGTATAGATGCTAATTTATACTTGGTTTTAATGATTTTTATGTTTTTTGGCGGACTCGTTTTTTTATTGTTGGGAATAAAATTCATTCATAAACGTAAAATACGAACCGTTTTTACAAGCAGAACCAAATTAGATTGGAACAGGGTTTTATTTGCTTTTTTGACCTGGTTTATTGCAGGAATTATCATGTTTACGATCAGTTATCTAATGGTTCCGGAAGATTATATATGGAATTTTAAATTAGTCCCTTTTGTAATTTTGGTACTCATTTCTTTTTTTTTGTTGCCGATTCAAACCAGTATGGAAGAAGTGTTGTTTAGAGGGTATTTAATGCAGGGCTTTGGAACTTGGTTTAAAAAGGGAATTACGGCCTTAATTATAACTTCTGTTATTTTTGGATTGTTGCATGGTTCTAATCCAGAAGTAGAAAAACTGGGTTGGATAACAATGATTTTTTATATTGGGACGGGGCTCTTATTAGGTATTTTCGCTATAATGGATGAAGGAATTGAGTTGTCATTGGGTTTTCACGCAGCAAATAACATATTAACAGCAGTTTTAGTAACTGCAAATTGGGCAGCTTTTCAAACAGATGCTTTGTTTATAGATGTGTCAGAACCATCAGTAAGTTGGGAATTATTTATGCCTGTCTTAATTTTATACCCTATGGTGTTATTTATTTTTTCAAAAAAGTACAATTGGAAAAATTGGAAAGAAAAAATGTTTGGAACCATTAGAAAACCTATTGAATTAGACGAGGATAGGTTTATTGCTTAATTTAAAGTTAAAAGGTAAAAAGTTGAAAGTTTTTCACAATGCATTTAAATTACAAGGCAAATCCTTCAACACTGTTGAAGAGATTTTAGCTTTTTCGCAGGAAATTTCTGTGGATATTCATTCGTTTTTAACTGATTGGTTTAATGAAAATACTTTTATTACAGTACAAACTTCCGGTTCAACAGGAAAACCAAAGGTAATTCGGTTGCAAAAGGAAAATATGATAAACAGTGCGTTGGCAACAGGCAACTATTTTAATTTGCTGGAAAAAACAACTGCATTGTTGTGTATGTCTCCTAATTTTATTGCAGGTAAAATGATGTTGGTTAGAGCTGTAATTTTGGGCTGGCATTTAGATGTGGTAGAAGCAGTTTCAAACCCTTTAAAAAATAGGGATTTACATTACGATTTTTCAGCAATGGTGCCTTTACAATTGCAAAATTCCTTGGACGATCTTCATAAAATAAAAAAATTAATTATTGGTGGTGGAGCGGTTTCAAATGAATTGTTGAATGAAATTCAACAAGTGAAAACTGAAATTTTCGCAACTTATGGAATGACAGAAACCATTTCGCATATTG
>Ga0316188_10000140_pt1 | contig 25128 bp, 21 predicted proteins | sample Phiworburrow1_MG_FD_204933 | JGI IMG/M metagenome (GOLD analysis project Ga0316188, IMG submission 204933) | Coastal sediment microbial communities from Maine, United States - Phippsburg worm burrow 1 | ecosystem: Environmental > Aquatic > Marine > Coastal > Sediment | place: USA: Maine... | reverse complement strand
GATGCCGAGGCGCCGGTGCCGGCCGTCGGCCGGGTGTGCGCGCTGGCGGCGGTGATGCAGGACCTGCTGCTGACGATCAAGTGCCCGGTACGGGTGATGGCTTCGCGCGAGGACCACGTGGTCAAACCGGCAAACGCGCCGCTGATCGCGCGAGGCGTCAGTCCTCATCCAACGCATCGATGCCCGCTGAACGCGGCCTGGGGTAGGGCGCCGCTATGATGCGCGGCCCTGCGCCCACCCGACCCCATGGCCGAAGCTCCCCTCTCCCTGAACGATGCGCAGCTGCAGGCGGTGCACCACCTGTCGGGCCCTTGCCTCGTGCTGGCTGGCGCCGGCTCGGGCAAGACGCGGGTCATCGTGCACAAGATCGCACGGCTGATGCAGTCGGGTATCGAGCCGAAGCACATTGCCGCGATCACCTTCACCAACAAGGCTGCCGCCGAGATGCGCGAACGCGCCAAGGCGCTGGTCGGGCCGCGTGCCGCGAAGGATCTGGCGATCAGCACCTTCCACTCGCTGGGCGTGCGCGTGCTGCGCGCCGACGGCACCAAGGTCGGGCTGAAGGAGCAGTTCTCGATCCTCGACAGCGACGACGTGCTCGGCGTCCTGCGCGATGCCGGCGGCTGCAGCGACAACGCTCTTGCGCGGCGCTGGCAATGGGCCATCAGCTTGTGGAAGAACCAGGGCCTGGACAGTGCCGGTGCGGCCGGCGTGGCGGCCAACGACGCTGAGCAGGTCGCGGCACGCGTGATGCAGGTGTACGAGCAGCGTCTCGCGGCCTTTCAGGCGGTGGACTTCGACGACCTGATCGGCCTGCCGCTGAAGCTGCTGCAGCGCGACGACGAGGCGCGGCAGAGATGGCAGGAACAGTTCCACCACATCCTGGTCGATGAATACCAGGACACCAACGCGGTGCAGTACGAGTTGCTGAAGGCGCTGGTCGAGCACCCCGATCAACGGCTAAGCGGCCGCTTCACCGCGGTCGGCGATGACGACCAGAGCATCTACGGCTGGCGCGGCGCGACCATCGACAACCTGAAGCGCCTGCCGCAGGACTTCCCCGCGCTCAAGCTGATCGCGCTGGAGCAGAACTACCGCAGCACTGGCCACATCCTGCGTGCCGCCAACCATGTCATCGCCGCGAACCCGAAGCTGTTCGAGAAGAAGCTGTGGAGCGCGCTAGGCGACGGCGAGCCGGTGCGCGTGATCGAATGCGATGGCGAAGAACACGAGGCCGAGCGCGCGGTCGCACGCATCCAGTCGCTGCGCGCCACCGATGCGACGCTGAAGTGCAGCGACTTCGCGATCCTCTACCGCGCCAACCACCAGGCCCGCGTGTTCGAGCAGAAGCTGCGCGCCGCGCAGATCCCCTACAAGGTCTCGGGCGGCCAGAGCTTCTTCGATCGCGCCGAGATCAAGGACCTGTGCGCCTGGCTGCGGCTGCTGGTGAATCAGGACGACGACCCGGCCTTCCTGCGCGCGGTCGTCACGCCCAAGCGCGGCATCGGCGTGGCCACGCTGGCCAGCCTGGGCGAATTCGCGTCGAAGTGGAAGGTCAGCCTGTATGAGGCGCTGTTCTCACCGACGCTGCAAAGCGCGCTGGGCGCCAAGGCGATCGCAGCGCTGCATGAGTTCGGCCGCTACGTCAACGACCTGGAGCGCCGTGCGCGGCACACGACGGGCGCCGAAGACGCGAAGGCCTTGCTGCTCGGCTGGCTGAAGGACATCGGCTACGAGCAGCACTTGCACGACGCCGAAGACAGCGAGAAGCTGGCCGCCGCCCGCTACAGCAACGTGCTCGATTTCGTCGACTGGGTGGCGCGACGCTGCGGCGGCGAGATCACGCAGGACGGCGGCACCTTCGAAAGCGAAAAGTCCAGCGTGCTGCAGGTGGCGCAGACCATCAGCGTGATCATCAGCCTGGCCGAGCGCGGCGACGACAGCGACACGGTGACGCTGTCCACGCTGCACGCGGCCAAGGGCCTGGAGTGGGCGCATGTGCAACTCGCCAGCGTCAATGAGGGCCTGCTCCCGTTCAAGGTCGATGACGACAGCCTGCCCGCGGCCGAGCTCGTTACACGGCTCGAGGAAGAGCGTCGGCTGATGTATGTCGGCATCACACGCGCTCGGTGCACGCTGGTGGTCAGCACGCTGCGTCGGCGCAAGCGTGGACGCGAGACCGTGGCCGGCGTGCCCAGCCGCTTCATCGCCGAGATGAAACTGGACGAGGGCAGCGCGAAGGAAGATCCCCGCGAGCGGCTCAAACGCCTGCGTGCCGAGCTGGCCGCCAAGTCCGCGGCGACACAGGCCACGTTGGACGCGCCGGCGGCTTGACCCGAGTCAAGCCGGGCGCGGGTCCCTCTGGAATGCTTGGCAGGGTGATGAAAACGAAGCACGCGCCATCGACCGCGCCGCTCACCGCCGGAACGCCGCAGCGTGTGCCGACGCCGCAGCAGGCGGTCTTGCGACCGAGGGGGCGGCGATGACCCCGGCCTTGTTGCTGCTTGCCGGAGCGGTGTGCGCTGCAGCCGGCGGCGAGCTCTTCGTGCGCGGGGCGGTCGGCCTGGCGCGCTGGGCGCGCGTGTCGCCGGGCATCGTCGCCGCCACGGTGGTGGCCTTCGCCACGTCCAGCCCGGAGCTGTCCGTGTCGGTCAATTCCGCGCTGGCCGGCAATCCAGAGGTGGCACTGGGTGATGCGCTGGGCAGCAACGTCGTCAATGTCGCGCTGATCCTTGGCCTGGCCGTCGCAGTAGCTGCGATCCGCAGCCCGCGGGAGCGCCTGCGACGCGACTTCTCGGTCGCCCTGCTGGTGCCCGTGGCCACTGCCGGCCTGTGCCTGGACGGCACGCTGTCGCGGCTGGACGGCGTGGTCATGCTGGCGGTGTTCGCGGGCTGGTTGTTCGCGACCGCGCGCGAGGCGCAGCGCACGCGCAGCGCGGCCGGCAGGTTGCTCGGCGCGCAGCACCACTGGGCCATAGTGCTGTCCTTTCTGGCCGGGCTGACGCTGCTGGTGGCGGCGGGGCGCCTGATCGTCCTCGGCGCACTCGGTCTGGCGGCCGGCTTCGGCATCGACGCCTTCATTGTCGGCGCCACGGTCGTGGCGGTGGGCACGTCGGTGCCCGAGCTGGCCACTGTGGTGGTGGCGCAGCTGCGTGGCCACGACGACGTCAGCCTGGGCGCGGTGCTGGGCAGCAACATCTTCAACGGGCTGTTCATCGTCGGCACGGCCGCATCGATCCACCCGATCGGTGTGGCCTGGCGTGACGCGGCGCTGGCGCTGGGCTTCGGCGTCGTCGCGCTGCTGGCCGCCTACCCGCAGCCAAGCGGTCTGATCGACCGCTGGCGGGCCGCGCCGCTGCTGGGCCTGTATGCGCTTTACGTGTTGGTGATCTGGCGCATGTAGCGCTCCCGCGCGTTGACCGAAAATGGCGCTACCGTGTTCCAGCACGAACCTTCCGCCAACCCTTCACTCTCACAAAGAAGCGCTACCGAGAAAGGTATCCGTATGCAAGTCCAACTCAACACCGACGCCAACGTCCAGGGCCGCGATTCATTGGCCGAGTGGGTCGACAAGGAACTGAAGACCAAGTTGCCGCGTTTTCGCGACCACATCACCCGCATCGAGGTGCACCTGAGCGACGCCAGCGCGACGCGTATCGGCGAGGCCGACAAGCGCTGCAAGCTCGAAGCGCGCCTGGCCGGGCGCGAGCCGGTGGCGGTCAGCCACGACGCCGCCAAGGTGGCCGACGCCTTCCACGGCGCGCTGGACAAGCTGCAGCGCAAGCTGGACACGGTGCTCGGCCGCGAGCGCGACGCGCATGGCCGCGATTCGATCCGCGGCGACCGCGGCGACCGCGGCGCCTGAGCCGGGAGATCCGATGCGCCTGAGCTTCGTCGGCGCCGCGCAGGAGGTCACCGGCTCGTGCTTCCTGGTCGAGGCCGATGGGTTGCGGCTGCTCGTCGATTGCGGCATGTTCCAGGGCGGGCGCGAGGCGCACGCGCGCAACCTCGAAGCCTGGCCATTCGCGCCGCGCGACATCGACCTGGTGCTGCTGACGCACGCGCACATCGACCACAGCGGGCTGCTGCCGCGGCTGTGCGCGCTGGGCTTCAAAGGCCCGATCGTCACCACGGCGGCAACCGCCGACCTGCTGTCGGTGATGCTGCTGGACAGTGCCTTCATCCAGGAGAGCGAATGGGCGCGCGCGCAGCGCAAGCGCCAGCGCCGCGCACCGCCGCCGCTGTACACGGTGGCGCAGGCCGAAGCGTGCCTGGAGCAGCTGCAGCCAGTGGCCTACGACACGATGCTGCAGCCGCACCCGGCGCTGCGCTGCCGCTTCCGCGACGCCGGCCACATCCTAGGTTCGGCCATCGTGGAGGCCTGGGTGGACAATAACGGGCTGGGCACCAAGCTGGTCTTCTCCGGCGACCTGGGCCAGCCGGGGCGGCCGATCGTGCGTGACCCGACGCCGATCGAATCCGCCGATGTGCTGCTGGTCGAATCGACCTACGGCAACCGCGCGCACCGGCCGCTGGACGCCACGGTGGACGAGCTGGTGCAGGTCATCGGCGACACGCTGCAGCGGCGCCAGGGCAATGTCGTGATCCCAGCCTTCGCGCTGGGCCGCACGCAGGAACTGCTGCACCTGCTGGTGGACCTGTGCCGCCAGGGCAGGCTGCCGCGGCTGCAGGTCTTCGTCGATTCGCCGATGGCCGACAAGGTCACGGCAATCACCTGGAAGCACACCGAGATCCTGGACGAGGAAACGCGCGCGCTGCTGTCGCTGCGCAAGCATCACCCCGAGTGGCTGGACCTGCGCTTCACGAAGAGCGTCGATGAGTCGATGGCGCTGAACCGCATCAAGGCCGGCGCGATCATCGTCTCGGCCAGCGGCATGTGCGATGCGGGGCGCATCAAGCACCACCTGCGCCACAACCTTTCGCGCAGCGAATGTGCGGTGATCATCATCGGCTACCAGGCCGAAGGCACGCTCGGTCGGCGGCTGGTGGACGGCGAAAAGCGCGTGCGCATCTTCGGCGAGGACGTGGCGGTGCGCGCCGGCATCCACACCATCGGTGGGCTGTCGGCGCACGCCGACCAGAGCGCGCTGCTGGGCTGGCTGCAGGGCTTCGGTGCGCCGCCGAAACGCAGCTTCGTCGTGCATGGCGAGGCCGAAACGGCCCGCGGCTTCGCAGCGCAGGTGGCTGCACGCTTCGGCTGGCAGGTCGAGGCGCCGGAGCGTGGCGCGCGCATCGAGCTCTGACGCCGTCTTGCACAGCGCCGTGCAGCGGCGGCTGCACACCCGGCGACACCGGCAGTTGCAAGAACGCCATCGGTCAGCCCAGCGGGCTCAGGCGTCGGCGGTCTCGCCATAGAGCCAGCCGCGCCGCACGCACCACTTCTCCGCCTCGACCGCGAAAAAGACAATGCTGGACGCAGCCAGGCACAGCAGCAACTCGTTCAGATCGAGGGCTTCGGTCTTGAAGACGGCATTCAGGGCCGGCACGTAGATCGTCGCCATCTGCAGGCCGACGGTGAACAGCACCACACCCATTAGCACGGGGTTGGACCACAAGCCGATGCGGAAAGTGGAGTCGCGCTCGGAGCGGACCGCGAGCGCATGGCCGAGTTGCGACAGGCACAGCACGGTGAACACCATCGTCTGCCAGTGTGCGCCGCTGCGTGCCACCGACCCGGCCTGCACGATCAGACACACGGCGCTCATCGCCAGGCCGACCCAGACGATGTGCTGCCACATGCCGTGGGCGAAGATGCTCTCGTTCGGGCGCCGCGGCGGGCGGCTCATCAGGTTGCTCTCGCCGCGCTCGGCCGCCAGGGCGAGGCCCGGCAGGCCGTCGGTGACGAGGTTGATCCACAGGATGTGGATCGGCAGCAGCGGAATGGGAAGGCCGAGGAACGGGGCGAGAAAGATCACCCAGATCTCGCCCGAATTGCTGGTCATCGTGTACCTGATGAACTTGCGGATGTTGTCAAAGATGCGCCGGCCCTCGCGCACCGCATGCACGATGGTGGCGAAGTTGTCGTCCAGCAGCACCATGTGCGAGGCCTCGCGCGCGACGTCGGTGCCGCCCTTGCCCATGGCCACGCCGATGTCGGCGGCCTTGAGTGCAGGTGCGTCGTTGACGCCGTCGCCAGTCATGGCGACGAACTCGCCTGCCGCCTGCAGCGCACGCACGATGCGGATCTTCTGCTCCGGATTGACGCGGGCGTAGACGCGGATCGTGTCCACCTGCGCGGCGAGTTCCTGGTCCGACAGTTCGGCGAGCTCGACCCCGTTGATCACGCTGCCGTCCTGGCCGAGGATGCCGAGGCGCTCGGCGATGGCGCGCGCCGTGGCCGGGTGGTCGCCGGTGATCATCACTGGCTTGATGCCGGCCGCCAGACATTCGGCTACCGCCGCGGCGGCTTCCTCGCGCGGCGGGTCCATCAAGCCGACCAGGCCAAGGAAGCTGAGCCCGCTCTCGGCTTCATCGATGTCTGCCGGTCGCTGCGCCATGCGCCGCTCGGCAAAGGCCAGCACGCGCAAGCCCTGTGAGGCCAGAAGCTCGGCCTGCGCCAGGGTTTCGTTGCCATCGAAGGGCACCAGCCCCTGCGCGCCGAGCCGACCGTTGCAGCGTGGCAGGATCGCCTCGGGTGCGCCCTTGACGCAGGCGAGCCAGCCTTCGTCCAGCGCATGCAGCGTGGTCATGCGCTTGCGCTGCGAGTCGAAGGCAAACTCGTCTTTCCGCGGCAGTTGGCGTCGGCATGCCTGGACATCCACCCCGCGTGCGGCTGCAGCCTCCAGGAGCGCCACCTCGGTCGGGTCGCCGATCAGACGGCCGTCGGCGTCTGGGGCCGCGTCGTTCACGACGGCGAGCGCGCGCAGCAGGCTGGGCCACGGCTCGTCCTTCGGGTCTTCGTTGGTGCCGGTCCAGAAGACCTCCGCGCACATGCGGTTTTGCGTCAGCGTGCCGGTCTTGTCCGAGCAGATGAAGGTGATCGACCCGAGCGTCTCCACCGCCGGCAGCCGGCGGATCAGGGCGTTCTGCTTGACCATCTTGGCCGCGCCCAGCGCGAGCGAGATGGCCACCACCGCCGGCAGCGCCTCGGGAATGGCCGCCACGGCCAGGCTCACCGCCGTCAGGAACATCAGCGCCGACGGTTCGCCGCGCAGCAGCCCGGCGACGAACACGATCGCGCAGATCGCCAGCACGGCCCAGGCCAACCGCGTGCCGAAGCGGGCCAGCCGCTTCTGCAGCGGCGTCTTCACTTCTTCCGCGCCCTCGAGCAGCCGGGCGATTCGGCCGAGCTCGGTGGCCAGACCCGTGGCAATGACGAGCCCGATGCCGCGCCCGTTGGCCACCAGCGTGCCCTTCCAGGCCATGCAGGCGCGGTCGCCCAACGGCAGCCGGGGGTCGGGCAGTGCTTCGCTGCATTTTTCCACCGGCTGCGATTCGCCGGTGAGCGCTGCCTCGGCGCAACGCAGCTGCGCCACCTCGATCAGGCGCAGGTCTGCCGGCACCACGTTGCCGGCCTCCAGCAGCACGATATCGCCCGGCACCAGTTCGTCGGCTGCCCGCGTGGCCACGGCGCCGTCGCGGCGTACGTGCGCCGTGGGCGCGGCCATCAGGCGCAACGCCGCCATGGCGCGTTCGGCGCGCCATTCCTGCACGAAACCGATGACTGCGTTGAGCAGGACGATGACGATGATGGCGATCGTGTCCTGCGGCTCGCCGACAATGCCGGAGACAAGCGCCGCGGCGAGCAGCACCATGATCATGAAGTCGGCGAACTGGTCGACCAGCATGCGCAGCGGCGATCGCCGGGCGCCTTCGGGCAGTGCGTTGGGGCCGTGACGGGCGAGTCGCTCTTGAGCCTGGGCGGAAGTCAACCCGTCCGCGCTGGTTTCGAGCGCAGCCAGCGCCGCGGTGGCCGACTCTGCGTGCCAGGCAATGTTCGATGGGTCCGAAGCAGTCATGGGTCCAGGGCCACGGCGCTGTGCGCACTCGCAGCGTGTACAGACTGCACGACGCATGCCCTTCACGGGTTGATCCAGACCAAGACAACAGCGGCGGCATCGATGGCGATTTCGAGGGGGACCTGCCGGCTCCCGCCTTGATCGTAAGCAACACCGGCTCAGGCGTTGCGGCGAAGATGGTGCGTCGGGGTTGCGCCGGCGGCTTGCTGAGGGAACGTGGGCCGCGCGCGCTGCTCCAACGCAGGTTGTTCCTGACACGCAGGACTTGAAGATGCGCTTCGAAGCTCACCCGATCATCCGTTCCGTGGCGCAGGCCCTGGCCGCGCTTTGGCTGGTGTGGGCCGCTCTCGCGGTGCAGGCCGCGCAGCCCGCGCCGGTGCGTGTGCTGGAAGTGCAGGACGCCATCGGCCCGGCCAGCGCAGACTTCATCGTGCGCGGCATCGCGCAAGCGGCCGAAGCCGGCGCGCCGCTGGTCGTCATCCAGCTCGACACGCCCGGCGGGCTGGACAGTTCGATGCGCCTGATCATCCAGGCCATCCTGGCATCGCGCGTGCCGGTGGCGGTGTTCGTCGCGCCCGAGGGCGCGCGCGCCGCCAGCGCCGGCACCTACATCCTGTATGCCGCGCAGATCGCGGCGATGGCGCCGGCCACCACGCTGGGCGCGGCCACGCCGGTGGCGCTGGGCATGCCGGGCATCGAGCGCAAGCCGCCGGCCGGCGAGGGCAGCGCGCCCGTGCCGGCCAGCGGCGCGGCGAGCATGCCGGCCGCCGGCCCGCCCGACGCGATGAAGGCCAAGCAGGTGCACGATGCCGCCGCCTTCATCCGCGGCCTGGCCCAGCAGCGCGGCCGCAATGCCGAATGGGCCGAGCGCGCGGTGCGCGAGGCGGTGAGCCTGACCGCCAGCGAAGCGCTGCGCGACAAGGTCATCGACGTGATCGCCGACGACGTGCCGCAATTGCTCGAGCGGATCGACGGGCGCAGCGTCAAGCTGCACGGCGGCACGGTCACGCTGGCCACGCGCGGCGCGGCGGTGGAGGTGGTGCAGCCCGACTGGCGCCAGCGGCTGTTATCGGTGATCGCCAACCCGAGCTTCGCGCTGGTGCTGATGATGATCGGCATCTATGGCCTGATCTTCGAGTTCTCATCACCCGGCTTCGGCCTGCCCGGCACGGTCGGCGCGATCTGCCTGCTGCTGGCCGCCTTTGCACTGCAGCTGCTGCCGGTCAACTATGCCGGCCTGGCGCTGATCCTGCTGGGCATGGCGCTGTTCGCGGCCGAGCTGCTGAGCCCGAGCTTCGGCGTGCTGGGCGTCGGCGGTGTGGTCGCCTTCATCGCCGGCGGCCTGCTGCTGTTCGACCGCGACGTGCCCGGGCTGGGCGTGCCGCTGGCCCTGATCCTGGGCCTGGCCGCCAGTTCTGCGGCGGTGGTGCTCCTGGGCGGTGGCCTCGCGCTGAAGGCGCGAACGCGCCCGGTGGTCAGCGGGCGCGAGGAGATGATCGGCGCGCGCGGCCGCGTGCTGGCCGTGGACGCGGGCACCGCTTGGGGCGAGGTGCATGGCGAGCGCTGGAAAGTGCGCAGCGCGTTGGCACTGCAGCCCGGTCAAGCGCTGCGCGTCACCGCGCTGGATGGCCTGACGCTGCTGGTGGAGCCCGACGACAACCCCAACATATGAGGAGCGGAACCATGTTCTTCGACCTGAGCTTCGGATTCGGTGGTGCGCTTATCTTGCTGGCGGTGCTGGTGTTCAGCGCGCTGCGCGTGCTGCGCGAGTACCAGCGCGGCGTGGTCTTCCTGCTCGGCCGTTTCTGGAAGGTCAAGGGTCCGGGGCTGGTGGTGGTGATCCCCGGCATCCAGCAGATGGTGCGCGTCGATCTGCGCGTGGTGACGATGGACGTGCCGCCGCAGGACGTGATCTCGCGCGACAACGTCTCGGTCAAGGTCAACGCGGTGGTCTTCTTCCGCGTGGTCGATCCGCAGAAGGCCATCATCCAGGTGGAGGACTACCTCACCGCCACCAGCCAGCTGGCGCAGACCACGCTGCGCGTAGTGCTTGGCAAGCACGAGCTCGACGAGATGCTGGCCGAGCGCGAGCGGCTGAACCTGGACGTGCAGCAGATCCTCGATGCGCAGACCGATGCATGGGGCATCAAGGTCACCAACGTCGAGATCAAGCACATCGATCTGAACGAATCGATGGTGCGCGCGATCGCGCGCCAGGCCGAAGCCGAGCGCGAGCGCCGCGCCAAGGTGATCCACGCCGAAGGCGAGAAGCAGGCCGCGGTGGCATTGCTCGAAGCCGCGCAGATGCTTTCGCAGCAGCCCGAGGCGATGCAGCTGCGCTACCTGCAGACGATGACGCAGGTGGCCGGCGACCGGGCTTCGACCATCGTCTTCCCGTTGCCGATGGACCTGCTGGGAAGGCTGCTGGACAAGGCGCCACCCCGCTGAGGGCGCCGCGCGCCCTCAGGTCAAAGGCGAGGCAAGCACGCCAGCTGGTGGCGATATCGCGTGCCCTTGCCGGGCGGCCATGCTGCCGCACAAGGCGCGCTCACGCGCCGAGGATCGCCTTGAAGTAGCTATGCGCGCGCAATTGGGCAAAGAAGTCCAGCGTCAGCATGAGCCCCGACTGCAGCACCAGGCCGAAACCGAAGGCGAGCCAGAACTGGCGGTTGCGCAGCAGAACGACGAGGGCCATGCCCGCCGCCAGCAGACCGAGTTCGATCGCCTTGTAGCGCTCGAAGCGGGTCAGCACGGTCTTCATGCGCGGCAGCTCCTCGGCGCGAAACTGCGCCAGGTCCGTGCGCTGCAGTCGCTGAAGGCGCGCGCTCTGCGCGTCGCTGCGCAGTGCCACGGTGCCGCCCACCACCAGCTGGATCAGCGCGACCGCCACGAGCGGGGCGGCCATGCCGCGCCAGGCGCTGCGCCGATGCAGCAGCCACAGTGCCCCAGCGATCGCGGCTGCGCCGACGAGCATGAACAGCAGGGCCGCAAGCTTTTCGGCGCTGAAATAGCTGGCGATGAAGGCGGCGTCGTTCACGACGAAGCCGCCGTTGCTGCGCAACGCAGGACGGGGGCGCGTCGGCTTCCCGGCGGGATTACGCGTCGGCCCACAGTGCCGCCATCGCGTCGCTGAAGTCGGCGGCCACCCGCTCGGCGCCGGCCACGCGGTGCTCGCGCAGCGCCCAGCGGCCCGCGACCATCACGTCGCGGAAGGGCCGGCCCGGGCTGGAGAAGACCAGCGCGTCGAGCAGGCGCTCGGCCGGTACGCCCAGCAGCGGGCTGGCGCTTTCGTCGATTACCAGCAGGTCGGCACGCGCGCCCACCTGCAAGCCCCAGCGCGCAAAGCCGGCGGCGGGCGCGCCGGCCGCCACGGCATGCTCGAACAAGCGCGCGGCGCTGCTGGGCTGGCCTTGAGCCGGCGCGGCAGCGACGTTGCGCCGGCGCAACTGCAATCGCTGCCCATACTCCAGCCAGCGCAGTTCTTCCAATGCGTCGCGCGTCACATGGCTGTCCGAGCCGATGGCCGGCGGCACGCCGGCGTCGAGCCAGCCGCCGAGATCGGTCAGACCGTCGCCGAGGTTGGCTTCGGTGCTGGGGCAGATGACGACGCCGGCGCCGCTGCGCGCCACTGCCGCGATCTCGTCGCTGTGGGCATGCGTGGCATGCACCAGCTGCCAGCGCGCATCGAGCGCCGCGTGCGCGGCCAGCCATTCGATCGGCCGCTGACCGTGCGCCTTCAGGCAATCGTCCACCTCAGCCGTCTGCTCGGCCACGTGGATGTGGATCGGCACGTCGCCCAGTCTCGACACGAGCCGCTCGATCGACGCCGGCTCGGCTGCACGCAGCGAGTGGATCGCCACGCCGCTGTTCAACCCCGCCCGGCCGCTGTCGCGCGCTGCGTGGTGCAGCGCCAGTACCGCATCGGCGTCGGTGGCGAAGCGCCGCTGGTCCTCGCGCAGCCGTGGCTGCGTGAAGCCGGCGCGCTCGTACAGCACCGGCAGCAGCGTCAGGCCGATACCGGCATCGGCCGCGGCGTCGGCCAGCGACCAGGCCAGCGTCAGCCGGTCGTCGTAGGGCCGGCCGTCGCTGCGGTGCTGCAGGTAGTGGAATTCGCACACCTGTGTGTAGCCGCCGTGCAGGAGCTCCAGATACAGCTGCGCCGCCACCGCACGCAGCTGCTGCGGCGTGATGCGCAGCGCCACGCGGTACATGCGCTCGCGCCAAGACCAGAAGTCGTCGTGCTCGCTCTCGCGCCGCTCACTGAAGCCGGCGAAGGCCCTCTGGAACGCGTGGCTGTGCGCGTTCACCAGGCCTGGGAGCACCGCGCCGGCCAGACCTTCGGCATCGGTCGGGGCGGCCACGCCGGTTGCAATGTCGGCCCAGCAGCCGTCGTCGCCGATGCGCAGCAGCACGCGCTCCTGCCAGCACCCGTCGATCCAGGCGCGCGGCGCCCAGAGCTGGCCGCGCCGCACTTCGGCCAGGCTCACGCAGGCCGCCAGTCGATCATCGTCTGCAGCATCGGCCGCAGCAGTCGCTGTAGCTGCTCGGCGCGCGCCGCGTGCCAGTCCAGCGGCGGCACCTCGCGCATGTAGGTGCTCCAGCATTTCTCCAGTTGCACCGCATGCACGCCTTCGCCCGGCCGGCCGTAGTGGCGCGTGATGTGGCCGCCCTTAAAGCGGCCATCGATGGCGACGCTGTAGGGCGGCTTGTCGAACATCGACTGAGCCTGCAGCAACGCGGCCAGCGCATCGCGCAGCGACGGCGCGCAGGCCTTGCCCTCGGCCGTGCCCAGATTCAGGTCGGGCAGCTTGCCCTCAAACAGCCACGGCAGCTCGGACTTGATGCTGTGGCCGTCGAAGAGCACGGCGTGACCGTGTTCGGCCTTCAGCCGTGCCAGCTCGTGCTGCAACGCGTCGTGGTACGGCGCCCAGTAGGTGTCCGCGCGGTGCGCGATCTCGGCAGCGGTCGGCGCCTGGCCGTCGATGTACAACGCATCGCCAGTGAAGAAGCGCGTCGGGCACAGTTCGGTGTTGTTGGCACCGGCATACATCGGCCGGTTGTCGCGCGGGCGGTTCAGGTCGATCACATAGCGGCTGTGCATCGGCACGATCAGGCCGGCCCCGATCTCGGTGGCGAAGGCATACAGCCGGTCGAGGAACCAGTCGGTGTCCTCGACGTCCAGCGCGCGGGGTTGCAACCGGCCGTGCAAGGCCGCCGGGATATGGGTGCCGGCGTGCGGCAGGCTGACCAGTAGCGGCGTACTGCCCTGGTGCAAGGTGTAGATCGGTTCTTTCAAGCCATCACCTCCTGGCCGCCGACGATACGCCTGCGGCACGGGTTGCCACCGAACCAGTAGCTCAGCTCGTTCGCATGCTGCAGGTCCCAGACGACGAAGTCGGCGCGCTGCCCGGCCTGCAGGCGGCCGCGGTCGTGCAACCCGAGCGCGCGGGCGCCGTTGATGGTCACGCCGCGCAGCGCCTCTTCGGGGGTCAGGCGGAACAAGGTGCAGCCCATGTTCAGCATCAGCAGCAGCGACAGCCCGGGCGACGAACCCGGGTTGTGATCGCTGGCCAGCGCGATCGGCACGCCCGCATCGCGCAAGGCCTGCACCGGCGGCAGCTTGGTCTCGCGCAGGAAGTAGTAGGCGCCGGGCAGCAGCACCGCGACCGTCCCGGCGCCTGCCATCGCCTGTACGCCGTCGGCCGACAGGTGCTCGAGATGGTCGCAGGACAGCGCGCCGAAGCCCGCCGCCAGCGCCGCACCACCTTGGTCGCTGAGCTGCTCGGCATGCAGCTTCACCGGCAGGCCGAGTGCGCCGGCGGCATCGAACACGCGCCGCGTCTGCGCCGGCGTGAAGCCGATGCTTTCGCAGAAGGCGTCCACCGCATCGACAAGCCCCTCGGCGTGCAGCGCGGGCAGCCAGCCGCAGACCGCATCGATGTAGGCGTCGGCGCGGCCTTCGAATTCCGGCGGCAGCGCGTGCGCCGCCAGGCAGGTGGTGAACACCGTCAGCGGCAGCTCGCGGCCCAGGCGGCGTGCCACGCGAAGGCAGCGTGCTTCGTGCTCGGCGCTCAACCCGTAGCCGGACTTGATCTCCAGCGTGCACACGCCCTCGTCCATCAGTGTGCGTGCGCGGGCCTCGGCGAGCGCATAGAGCTGCGGCTCGTCGGCCGCGCGCGTGGCCGCGACCGTCGAACGGATGCCACCGCCGGCGCGCGCGATGTCCTCGTAGCTGGCGCCCTGCAACCGCAGTTCGAATTCGCGCGCACGGTCGCCGCCATAGACCAGGTGGGTGTGGCAATCCACAAGCCCCGGCGTCACCAGTGCGCCGCCCAGGTCATGCTCGGCCATCGGATCGAGGCCCGGCGGCAGCTCGGCTTCGGCGCCGACCCAATGCAGCCGCTCGCCGTCGACCAGCATGGCGCCGCGCTCGATCCAGCCCCAGCCAAAGTGGCCGGCCAGCGTGGCCAGCCGCGCATTGCGCCACAGGCTCAGGCGCTTCATGTGGCACGCTCCGCGTCGAAGCCGAGCCACCACGCGCGCGGCGGCGCCGGCGTTTCGGCCAGCCGCCACACGCCCAACGCGGCTTCGGACCAGGCCAGGCTGAAGGCCTCAAGCCGCAGCGCGTCGGCGCCGTCGATCTGCAGGGTCGCGGCCTGGGTGACGAACAGCGCGCGCAGGCCGCATCGCGGTGCGAACAGCTCGCCGGCCTCGGCCCGCTGCATCGTCGATCGGCCGCTGCCGCGCCTTGCCATCAGGTTCAGGTCGCGGGTCGGCCCGTCGATCAGTGCGCAGTCCGGCGGCGCCTCGCCGGCAAAGTGCAGCGGCGGGCTGTCGGCATCGACGACGCGCCGCCCTTCGGGCAGCTGCAGCACCACGCCCGCGCCTTCGAGCACCGCGAACCAGCGCTCGACGCCGGGAAAGGCGGAAAAGGATGCGTCAATTTCGATGTCGGCCACGCTGATGCGCAGCTGCCAGTCATCCGCCGCGGGCCAGGCCAGCAGCTCGCGCGTGAAGCCTGCACCATTGCGCCAGCGTTGCGGGGCCACCTGGTCGCAGCGTTGCACGTGCAGCGTCATGCGGCCTGCTCCCACACGACGGGGAACAAGGCGTGCTCCATAGGCGCGCCGGCCGGCAGCTCGTCGGCCAAGCCCGGGAAGGTCGGCGAGGTGACCCAGGCGCGTGGCGCGTGGCGCATGTCGTCGCCGAGCCAGCGCACTGAGAAGACGCGGCGGCGTCGGTCGCCGTCCACGCCGCGCGCGGCGTGCAGTGTCAGCATGTGGAAGCAGACCACGTCGCCGGGCTCGATCTCCCAGCCCAGGATCGGCAGTGCGTCGCGCTGGGCTTCGATGTCGGGCAGTTCGGCCAGGCTGCCTTCGGGGAACCACCGGGCCTGGTGGTCCATGAAGCTGCGCGGCATCAGCCAAGGCCCGCGGTGCGAGCCAGCGACGAACTCCAGCGTCGAGTGCCGGCGCACCGGGTCCACCGCGATCCACATGCTGCAGTTCAGCGTGCCTTCGACGTTGTAGTAGGGCTGGTCCTGGTGCCAGGGCGTCGCCGCACGGGTGTTTGGCTCCTTGGTCAGCATGTGGTCGTGGTACAGGCGGATGCGGCAGCTGCCGGTGAGCGCGCCGGCTGCTGCGGCGAGCTTCGATTCGAAGATCACGCGGCGGTAGGCGAGGTTGTCCTGCCAGTTGCAGAAGTCCTCGACGAAATACCCCGGGTCGTCGCTGCGGCTGGCCACCTTGGCGCGCGGGCTCGGCGCGGCCAGGTTGGTGTCGATGCCCTCGCGCAGCAGCGCCACTTCGTCGGGCGACAGCAGCTGGCGAGCGCACGCCGCGCCGTCGCGGCGGAAGGCCGCCACCAGATCCGGCGTGATGCTTGCGCGCAGCCGCGCGTCGTGGGGCGCGCCGCGCTGCGAGCGTGTCGCCGAAGGATCGTGCGCAGGCGTCATGGCTTGAATTCTCCCTGCAGCAGATAGCGCGAGCCGGGGTGGACCAGCCGTGCCAGCGTGATCGGCCCTTCCTTGGCCACCGTGCGCCGCACCACCACCAGGCAGGGCTCGCCCCGCTCGATGCCCAGCAGCTTCGCCTCCTGCGCGGTCGGCAGCGCCGCCTCGATCGAATACTGCGCCTCCCAGAACGGGGCCACCTGCAGCAGGTATTGCGTCGGCGTCACCTGGGTGAAGTCGTTCTGCAGATAGTCTGGAGCGCGCGCCGGGTTGACGTAGCGATCCTCGCACTGCAGCGCCACGCCGTTCTCGAAGTGCACGATCAGCGTGTGGAACACTGGCGCGCCGATGGCCAGACCGAGCCGGCCGGCCAGGCTGTCAGTCGCAACTTCCTGCCGCGCCAGATGCACCGACACATGGTGCTCGTGCCCGCGCGAGGTGATCTCCTCGTGCAGGTCGCGGATGCGCAGCGTGCTGGCCACGCGGAACAATTGCGCGGCGAAGGTGCCGACGCCCTGCACACGCTCGACCAGGCCTTCCGAGCGCAGCTCGTTCAGCGCGCGTGTCACCGTCATGCGGCTGACGCCGAACTGCGCCACCAGTTCTGCGTCCGAAGGCATTGGCGCGCCGGGCGGCCAGCGCCCGCGCGACAGCTCGTCCTTCAGGTATTGCTTGATGCGCGCATAGGGCGCGGTCGGCGCCGAAGGCGCGGCGGACCGTGTCGATCGAAACCTAGGGTAAACCTGGGTGCTCATGCCTGAAAAGTCTACTTGCATAGACTTGTCTAGTCAACTAAAGTGATGTCATTGTTTTCGAAGTTTCGCGAGGCCCGCATGTCCGACCTGTCCACCGTCCAGCAACTGTCGCAAGCACGCGTGGTGCGTGCCCCGCGCGGCAGCCAGATCGCCTGCAAGAACTGGCTGATTGAAGCCGCCTACCGCATGCTGCAGAACAACCTCGACCCCGAGGTGGCCGAGAACCCGGACGCACTGGTGGTCTACGGCGGCATCGGCAAGGCGGCGCGCAACTGGGATTGCTTCGACGCGATCTGCAAGTCGCTGCGCGAGCTAAAAGAGGACGAGACGTTGCTGGTGCAAAGCGGCAAGCCGGTGGGCGTGTTCCGCACCCATGCGGACGCGCCGCGCGTGCTGATCGCCAACTCCAACCTGGTGCCCAAGTGGGCCACCTGGGAGCATTTCCACGAGCTCGACCGCAAGGGCCTGATGATGTACGGCCAGATGACCGCCGGCAGCTGGATCTACATTGGCAGCCAGGGCATCGTGCAGGGCACCTACGAGACGTTCGTCGAGGCCGGACGACAGCACTACGGCGGCAGCCTGAAGGGCAAGTGGATCCTGACCGCCGGCCTCGGCGGTATGGGCGGCGCGCAGCCGCTGGCCGCCACCTTTGCTGGCGCCTGCAGCCTGAACATTGAATGCCAGCAGTCGCGCATCGACTTCCGCCTGCGCAGCCGTTACCTGGACGAGCAGGCCAAGGACTTGGACGACGCGCTGGCCCGCATTGGGAGCTACACCACCGAAGGCAAGGCCGTATCGATCGGCCTGCTCGGCAATGCGGCACAGCTGCTGCCCGAACTGGTCAAGCGCGCGAAGGCAGGCGGGCTGAAGCCGGACCTGGTGACCGACCAGACCAGCGCGCACGACCTGGTCAACGGCTACCTGCCGGCCGGCTGGAGCGTGGACAGCTGGAAGGCCGCGCAGCTGGACGCCGGCCAGCATGCCGCGCTGCGCGACGCCGCTGCGAAGAGCTGCGCGGTGCACGTGCAGGCCATGCTCGACTTCCAGGCGATGGGCATCCCGACGGTGGACTACGGCAACAACATCCGCCAAGTGGCCTTCGATGCCGGCGTGAAGAATGCGTTCGACTTCCCCGGCTTCGTGCCGGCCTACGTGCGGCCACTGTTCTGCCAGGGCAAGGGGCCGTTCCGCTGGGTGGCGCTGAGCGGTGACCCCGAGGACATCCGCAAGACCGACGCCAAGATGAAGGAGCTGTTCCCCGAGGACGCGCACCTGCACCGCTGGTTGGACATGGCGGGCGAGCGCATCGCCTTCCAGGGTCTGCCAGCGCGCATCTGCTGGATCGGCCTGGGCGAGCGCCACCGTGCCGGGCTGGCCTTCAACGAAATGGTCAAGTCGGGCGAGCTGAAGGCGCCGATCGTCATCGGCCGCGATCACCTGGACAGCGGCTCGGTGGCGTCGCCGAATCGCGAGACCGAAAGCATGAAGGACGGCAGCGACGCCGTCAGCGACTGGCCGTTGCTGAACGCGCTGCTCAACACCGCCGGCGGCGCCACCTGGGTCAGCCTGCACCACGGCGGCGGCGTTGGTATGGGTTACAGCCAGCACAGCGGCGTGGTGATCGTCTGCGACGGCACCGATGCGGCGGCGAAGCGCATCGAGCGTGTGTTGTGGAACGACCCCGGCACCGGCGTGATGCGGCATGCGGACGCCGGCTACGACGTGGCCGTGGCCTGCGCCAAGGCGCAAGGGCTGAAGCTGCCGATGCTGGGGGCCTGACGGTGCGCATCCAACCCGGACAGCTCGATCTCGACACCTTGCGCGCGGTGCACGCGGCCACGCCGGTGCTTGAGCTCGACGACGCGGCGCGCAGCAACATTGCTGCCAGCGCCGACGTGGTGCAGCGCGTGGCGCGCGGCGATGCGCCGGTGTACGGCGTCAACACCGGCTTCGGCAAGCTGGCCAACCAGCGCATCGGCACCGAGCAACTCGACACGCTGCAGCTTAACCTGATCCGATCACACTGCGTCGGCGTCGGCGGGCCGCTGGCACCGCCGGTGGTGCGGCTGATCCTGGCACTGAAGGCGGCCAGCCTGGCGCGCGGCCATTCCGGCGTGCGCCAAGAGGTGGTCGACACGCTGCTCGATGTGTTGAACGTCGGGCTCGTGCCCTATGTGCCTTGCCAGGGATCGGTGGGCGCCTCGGGCGATCTGGCGCCGCTGGCGCACCTGACGCTGGCGCTGCTGGGCGAAGGCGAGATGCTGCTCGACGGCCAGCGCGTGCCGGCGCGCCCGCTGCTGCGCAACGCCGGCATCGAGCCCCTGCGCCTGCAGGCCAAGGAAGGACTGGCGCTGATCAACGGCACGCAAGTGTCGACGGCGCTGGCGCTGCATGCGCTGTTCGCCTTCGAACCGGTGCTAGGCGCGGCACTGGTGGTGGGCGCGCTGACGGTGGATGCCGCACGCGGCAGCGACGGCCCCTTCGACCCGCGCATCCACGCGCTGCGCGGCCAGCCCGGGCAGATCGACGTGGCGCAGGTCTATCGCGCGCTGCTCGCCGGCAGCCAGATCCGGCAGTCGCACCTCAGTGGCGACGACCGCGTGCAGGATCCGTACTCGCTGCGCTGCCAGCCGCAGGTGGTGGGTGCCTGCGTCGACCAGCTGCGCCACGCGGCTCGGGTGCTGCTGATCGAGGCCAACGCCGTGACCGATAACCCGCTGGTCTTTGCGGAAGACGGCGCGATGATCTCCGGCGGTAATTTCCACGCCGAGCCGGTGGCGCTGGCCGCCGACGGCATGGCGCTGGCCATCGCCGAGGTCGGGGCGATCGCTGAGCGGCGCATCGCGATGCTCATCGACACCGGCGTGTCCAGACTGCCGCCCTTCCTGACCGCCGATGCCGGGCTGAACAGCGGCTTCATGATCGCGCATGTCACCGCCGCGGCGCTGGCCTCGGAGAACAAGTCGCTTGCGCACCCGGCCAGCGTCGACAGCCTGCCCACCAGCGCCAACCAGGAGGACCATGTATCGATGGCCACCTTCGCGGCGCGGCGGCTGCAGGCGATGATCGGGAACACCTCGCACATCCTGGGCATCGAGTGGCTCGCCGCGGCGCAGGGCATCGAGTTCGCGCGGCCACTGCGCAGTTCGGCCGCCCTCGAGTCCGCGCACGCGCTGCTGCGCGGCGTTGTGCCGGCGATGGCCACCGACCGCTACCTGGCGCCGGACATCGAAACCGCCACGGCTCTGATCGCCGACGGCTCGCTGGCCCGCATCTTGCAAACGCTGCCGGATCTCCCGGCCCTTTGGACCAACGTCTGAAACCCCAACCTGAAGGACTCCCGATCATGTTCAAAGCAAACATCACCCGCATCGCCCTGGCCGCCACGCTGGCCTTCGCCAGCCATGCCGCGCTGGCCCAGAACACACCCGTCACCATCGGCATGTCCGGCTGGACCGGCTTTGCGCCGCTGACACTGGCCAAGGAGGCCGGCTTGTTCAGCAAGCGCGGGCTGGACGTGACGATCAAGAAGATCCCGCAGAAGGACCGCCACCTGGCGTTGGCCAGCGGCGATATCCAGTGTGCGGCCACGACGGTCGAGACCTGGATTGTCTGGACCGCCAACGGCATCCCGACGACGCAGATCTTCCAGCTCGACAAGAGCTACGGTGCCGACGGCATGGTGGTCAAGCCGTCCATCGCGAAGATCAGCGACCTGAAGGGCAAGACCGTCGCCGCCAGCGCACCGGGCACGGCGCCGTACTTCACGCTGGCGTGGATGCTGAAGAAGAACGGCCTGTCGGTGAAGGACGTCAACGTCGTCAACCTCGAGCCGCAGGCTGCCGCCAATGCGATGATCGCCGGCACCGCCAACCTAGATGCGGCGATGACCTACGAGCCGTACCTGTCCGCCGTGCGCGAGAAGCCCGAGGCCGGCAAGATCATCGCCACCACGCTCGACTACCCGATGATCATGGACACCTTCGGCTGCACGCCGAAGTTCCTGGCCGACAACCCGAAGGCCGCGCGCGCGCTGGCCGATGCTTACTTCGACGCGCTGGAGATGATCAAGGCCAACCCGCAGAAGGCCTTCGAGATCATGGGCGCCGACGTCAAGCAGCCGGCCGACAAGTTCGAGGCGAGCCAGAAGAACCTGCGCTGGCAGGATCGCGCCGCGAACCAGAAGTTCTTCGCCGGCGAGCACGCCGAATTCAGCAAGGAAGCGGCCGCGCTGCTGATCGAGGCCGGCATCATCAAGCAGATGCCGGACATGAGCAAGCTGGCCGACACGCAGTTCATCAAGTGATCGGCGGCCGCGCGATGAGCACGCCCGACCTTCCCCTGCAGGCGGGTCGCGCCACGGCGGGTGGCCAGGCTGCGGCGGGGGCGACGGCACGCCGCAGCGCCGCCTGGCTCGGCATGAAGCCGCTGACGCCGGTGGCACCGGCGCGGCGTGTGCTGCTGGGCGTGGCCTTCTTCGTGCTGTTCGTGGCGGCCTGGTCGGCCGCCACCTTCAGCGGCTGGGTCAACCCGATCTTCCTGGCCGACCCGCTGAAGATGCTGCGCTCGGGCTGGACGCTGCTCACCGAGATGGGTTTCGCCCACGACATCGGCATGACGTTGTGGCGCGTGCTCGGTGGCTTCGCCATTGCCGCGCTGCTGGCCGTGCCGCTGGGCGTGATGATGGGTGCGTACAAGCCGATCGAGGCCTTTTTCGAGCCCTTTGTCAGCTTCGCGCGCTACCTGCCGGCGAGCGCCTTCATCCCGCTGTTGATCCTGTGGGCCGGCATCGGCGAGGCGCAGAAGCTGTCGGTGATCTTCATCGGCAGCTTCTTCAGCCTGGTGCTGATGATCAGCGTGACCGTGGGCAACACTCGGCGCGACCTGGTCGAGGCGGCCTACACGCTGGGCGTGAGCGACCGCGGACTGATCCGCCGCGTGCTGATCCCCGGCGCGGCGCCGGAGATCGCCGAGCAGTTGCGCATGGTGCTCGGCTGGGCCTGGACCTATGTCATCGTCGCTGAGCTGATCGGTGCCAGCAGCGGCATCGGCCACATGATCACCGACAGCCAGGCGCTGCTGGCCACCGACCAGATCATCTTCGGCATCATCGTCATCGGCCTGATCGGACTGGTCAGCGACCTGCTGTTCAAGTGGGTCAACCGCCGGCTGTTTCCTTGGGCAAAGCTTTGAGCCCCGTGCAGCGCCTTCGGTGCCACCGGCCAGGGGGCAACGCCAGCGGCCCGGTGCGGCCGGTTGCGCGGTGGCTGCGTTCGACGGAGTGAGCACCATGGCCAACATCCTTTCGGTCCGCGGCGTCGAGCGCCGCTTCGACGCCACGCTGGCGCTGCAGTCCACGCAGCTCGAGGTGGCGGAGAACGACTTCATCACGATCCTGGGGCCCAGCGGCTGTGGCAAGAGCACGCTGCTGCGCATCGTCGCCGGGCTCGACCGCCAGACCGCCGGCGAGGTGCTGCTCGACGGCCGGCACATCGACGGCCCCGGTGCCGACCGAGGCATGGTGTTCCAGAGCTACACGCTCTTCCCGTGGCTGACGGTGCTGGAAAACGTCTGCTTCGGCCTGCTCGAGCGCGGCCTGCCGCGCGAGCAGCAGCTGCACATTGCACACGGCTTTCTCGCCAAGGTGGGCCTGAAGGGTTTCGACAAGCACTACCCGAAGCAATTGTCCGGCGGCATGCAGCAGCGCACCGCGATCGCACGCGCGCTGGCCAACGACCCGCGCATGCTGCTGATGGACGAGCCCTTCGGCGCGCTCGACCACCAGACGCGCGAGCTGATGCAGGAGCTGCTGCTCGGCATCTGGGAGGAGCAGCGCAAGACCGTGCTCTTCGTCACCCACGACATCGACGAGGCGATCTTCATGGCCAGCCGGGTGGTGGTGATGAGCGCGCGGCCCGGGCGCATCAAGCTCGACCGCGAGGTGACGATTCCACACCCGCGCCACTATGCTGTGAAGACCTCGCCGGAGTTCACCGAGCTGAAGGCCGAGCTGACCGAGCAGGTGCGCGTCGAGGTGCGTGCGGCGCAGGCGGCGATGGGCTGAAGCGCAGCCCCGGCGGGTGCACCGGGACAAGGCGGCGACGGCGTGCGCCGGGCATCGGTGCCGGCCGGTGGCGTTGACGTGGCGCAAAGTGGGGCCCCCGGCGCGGACTAGCATCGGGCAGGATGCAGCAGCGGCCGGTTCGTCCCGGCCCGGGCCCGCGGCTGCGAACGAGTTGAAAGGCGCCGCCCGCGGCGCAAGCCGGGACGCAGGAGCTACACCATGAGCAGCACACCCGAGACACCCAGCGGCCACACGCCGATCGACGATTTCTCACAGTGCCACGTCGGCATCGTCGCGCACCTGAACTCGCTGGGTGAACTGCCGGCGCTGCTGGATCCGGCCCAGCGCGCACGCGCCATCGCTGCCGAGACGCTCAAGTTCTTCCGCGACGCGGTGTACGAGCATCACGCCGAAGAAGAGCGCGAGCTGTTTCCCGCGGTGCTGGCCAGCGCCGTCAAGGGCGAGGAACGCGACAAGGTGCAGTCGCTGGTCAACTCGCTGACGGCCGAGCATCGCAAGGTCGAGGCTGCGTGGACGAAGCTCGAGCCGCGGCTGAAGGCCATCGCCAAGGGTCACGATGCCGACATCGACGGCGAGGAGATCAATGCGCTGGTCCAGACCTATCTGGCCCATGCCCGGCTGGAGGAAGAGGTGTTCCTGCCTCTTTCGCAGACCATCCTCGGGCGCAACAGCAACCACATGGCGGCACTCGGCATGTCGATGCACATGCGCCACACGCTGCCCGACGTGATGCAGCGCTTCGCCGGGCGCATCTAGCGGCGACGTCGGTGGCGTTCGAGCCGACGGCAGCGTCGGCCCGGCGGGCTCTGGCGACGCGCCCCGGGTGGCGCGGTCTTCTGCGCAACGTCGTTCGAGTCAAGCGCCGCGAAGCGATTGATACCGAGGTTTGTTGGTCTTCACCATGGCGTTGAGCGTGGCTCATGTAGAGCACGCGGCGTCTCTCGAAGTGCCCGCCCTGGACGCATCTGCGTCCCTTCGAGGTGCCATGGCCGTTGCCCATCGGGGCCCCACCGACCAGGGTCGCGATCTCATGTCGGTGCAGCCGGTCGAGTTCGGGCCGTTTGGCGATCGGGCTGGCAATGGCCATTGGGCGGATGCTGCGGCCCGACCAAATCCTGGGGCTCGCCGACATGGCGATGCAGGTGCTGAGCATGCTGACCCTGAACAACCTGCGCGAGCCCCTGCAGGCGCTGCGCTCGGCCGACGAGCCGATCCAGCCGCATCTGGGCGACTTCTTGGCCGCTGCTTGGAGCAGCGTCCACTCCACGTGCTGGAGCTTGATGGGCAGCGCACGCTGATCGTCAACGTCACCAAGAAGAGCCAAGCTCGGACTACCCATGTCCGGGCCTGCAACTGGGCCCGGACCTGAGGCAGGCTGCGAACTGCAACATCCTATGTACCAGGCGCGGGCGCTGGCTCTATCGCTACGGCGCCGAGTGGCGCAACCACTGCGTGCTCGACACCAGCTTCTACCCGCCGCTGTCCGTACGCCATTGCGCTTTCGTCGAGCTGCGCTTGGTGCTGAGCAACACGCCGCTGGACGTGTAAAGCGGCGACTTGCTGGCTATGCAATGCCGTGACCCGGCGAACACGCTGAACAGCCGGAGGCTCTTCCAGTCGGGCACGGCGTACCCTCGGGCGGACACACCAGTGGCATTACGGCCTGCGGTCGATCGCTGCGTTGCAGCTGTCTCTGTGCAGGTCCTTCTGCGGACTCCTCAAGCCAGCTTCAGCAACTTGGCTGCCAGTTCCCTCGGCATGTCGACCATCACATCGTGGCCGCCCGGAATCTTGGTCACGCGCCACCCGGGTTGCGTTTCAGCCAGCTTGGCGAAATGCCGGAACGGGCTCGGGTCCCAGCCGTCTGCCAGGATGTAAAGCCGCTGCTTGACCTTGGCGTACTCGCCGCTGAGCAGCGGCGGCATGTCGAGGGTGGCCAGCGCCTGCGGCACGCAGCGCCGGTCGACCCAGGCGCGGTTGGCCTCGGTGATGTTGAACATCTCGGCCGGAATCGGCTGCATCAGCCCGCTGTGCCTGTCCAGCGCGGTGCCGCGGAACGCACCGATGAACTGTGCCGCCACCTCGGGAGGCAGCGCTCTTGTCAGCAGGCCGATCAGCGAGTCGCCGGCTTCGGGCACGAATGCGTCCAAGTAGACCAACGACTTTATGCGCCCGGCCATGCGGTTGGCCACGCCGGTGATGACCATTCCCCCGGAGCGGTGACCGGCCAGGATCACGTCGTTCAGCTCCTCCCACTCGATGCAGCCGCAGACATCGCGGATGTGCGTTTGCAGAGTGATGTTCTCCGCTGACTGGTGCGAGCGCTCGCCCACGCACGTGTGCGTTGGCCTGAAG
>Ga0316188_10000139_pt1 | contig 25157 bp, 16 predicted proteins | sample Phiworburrow1_MG_FD_204933 | JGI IMG/M metagenome (GOLD analysis project Ga0316188, IMG submission 204933) | Coastal sediment microbial communities from Maine, United States - Phippsburg worm burrow 1 | ecosystem: Environmental > Aquatic > Marine > Coastal > Sediment | place: USA: Maine... | reverse complement strand
CCTGGATCCACCGCGCCGTCATTCGGCGCGCTGCAGGCCGAACAGTTCCGACAGGGCCTGCCGGTACTGCGGCTGACCGATCGCGTTGGTGCTGTGGTGGGACCCGCCCTCGACGAGCACGAACCGCTTCGGCTCGCGCGCCTGATCGAACAGCTTGCGTCCCAGGTCCGGCTTGATCAGGCCGTCGTCGCTGCCGTGCACGACCAACACCGGTGCCTTGACCTTGCCGATGCGCGACGCTGCGTCGAAGCGCTGCGTGATCAACGGCCCCACCGGCAGCCAGCCCCACTTGAAGCTGCTGACGACGTCGGGGATCGACGTGAAGCTGCCCTCGATGATCAGGCCGCCCAGGCTGTCGACCCGGCTCGCCAGGTCGACCGCGATCGCGCCGCCCAGCGAATGGCCGAAGACGTAGCGCGAGCGCCCCGGGTACTGCCGGGCAAGCCAGTTCCAGGCGGCCAGCGCGTCCTCGTAGGCCATGTCCTCCGACGGCAGCGCCGATGTGCTCTGCCCAAAGCCGCGGTAGTCGATGCCCAGCACGGCAAAACCCAGCTCCTGCAGCCGGCGCATGCGGTGCGCGCTGCCGACGATGTTCCAGCGCGCGCCGTGCAGGTACAGCAGCACGGGCGCGTCGGCCTGCGGGCCGGCGGCCCACAGGCCGTGCAGGCGGGCCGGCTCGCCCGTGGTCTGGCTGACGAAGTCGATCCATACGTCGTCCATCGTCTGAGCCGCGGCAGTACCGCCCCACCAGGCGCGGTCGCTCGGCTGGAAGATCCAGACGCGCTGGCGTTCATCCAGCGTGCTGCAGCCGGCCAGCACGCCGACGAACAGAAGGCAGGCTGCGGCGCCCCGCCAAGCCCAACGTGGTACGTCCATTCAAGCGATATTCGCACGGTGCGAGCCGGCGTGCAGTGCGGCTTGCGCAAGGGCCCACAAAGGCGGGGCCCGTGTTCGGGCGGCCGCCCGGGCCGCCGCGGCTCGCCGACCTGGCCGGGTCAGGGCTTGCGACAGGCCTGGCGCTTGCCGGCCGGCAGGTCGGTCCAGACGCGGAAGCCTTGCGCCAGCGCAACGTCGCGCTGCTCCGGGGCGATGTCGAACACGGCAAGGTGCCCGTCCGGCGTCCCGCAGGCCGCGGCGCGCATGAGGCCGTCGGTGCCGCAACTGACGCCGCTGACCGTGACCCCGGCGCTGCGCAGGCGATCGGCGAGCTCCTCGGGCGTCACGCCACCCGGTTGGCACTGGCGCGAGCCCAGGCTGTGAAAGACGGCGATGGTGGCCGGCGCTGCGGCGTGGCTGCACGCGGACATGACGCCGGCCAGCACGATGCCGCCAAGGACCCTGGCTGCCGGCGCGCCGGCGATGGCCCGGCGTGGCGCATGGCATGACCCGCATGGCACGAGGCCTCGGGCTGCAGGGAACATCTTCTTCATCTTGGAAGTGTCGCACTCAAGTGCGGCACAACTCAACGGGGGCACCCCCCCAGCCGCGGGTACGGTTCGTCCCGTCCGGCACGAATCAACGCCCACGCAGGAAAAGGGCGTCGAGTTCCTTCAGCGTGACCTGGCGCCAGGTGGGCCGGCCGTGGTTGCAGGTGTCTGCGCGTTCGGTGGCCTCCATGTCGCGCAGCAAGGCATTCATCTCGGGCACGGTGAGCAGCCGGTTCGCACGCACGGCACCGTGGCAGGCCATGGTGGCCAGGATGTCGTGCTCGGCGCGCTGCACAACGCGGCTGGACCCGTTCAGCGCCAGGTCGGCCAGCACCGAGCGCGTGAGTTCGGCCACGTCGGCGTCCGGCAGCGCCGCGGGCCGGCTGCGCACTGCCAGCGTCCGCGCCGCCAGCGGGCTGACGTCCAGGCCCAGCGCCACCAGCGTCTCGGCCTCGGCCTCGGCGGTGGCGACCTCGGGCTCGGACGCGGCAAAGCTCACCGGGATCAGCAGCGGCTGCGCCGGCAGCCGGGCCCCGGCCCCACGCGCGCGCTTCAGTCGCTCGTACACGATGCGCTCGTGCGCCGCGTGCATGTCCACCACGATCAGCCCCTGGCGGTTCTCGGCCAGGACGTAGACGCCGCCAATCTGGGCCAGCGCGCGGCCCAGTGGCCAGTCCTCGGGCGGCGTCGCCGCATCGGGCTGCGGCGCTCGCAGCGCCGCCCAGGCCGCCAGGCCGCCGCTGCCGTGCGGCCCGTCGGGAGCCCATCGCGGCGCGGGCTCGCGTGCCTGCAGGGGCAGGAGGTCGCTCCGGTCGTCCAGCCCGAGCCGAGACTGCCAGGCTGGCACCACGGAGGCCGGTGGCGTCGTCGCCTGTGGCGTCACGGCGGGCAACGCGGCCGTGGCCGCACGGCTCGGCGCCAGCACATCCTCGAGCGTCCGCTGCACCGCCTGGTGAACGGCACGTCCGTCGCGAAACCGGACCTCGATCTTGGTCGGGTGCACGTTCACGTCCACGAGTTCCGGCGGCATCAGCAGGAACAGCACCCAGCAAGGTTGACGGCTGCCGTGCAGCTGGTCTTCGTAGGCGGCACGCGCGGCGTGCGAGACCATGCGGTCGCGCACGAAACGGCCATTGACGAACAGGTACTGCTGGTCGGCGCGCGAGCGTGCCGCTTCCGGGTGGCCGATGCGCCCGCTCAATGTCAACGGCCCGTGCCGGGCGGCGAGCGCCCGGCTGGCGTCCATGAACGCCTCGCCCAGCACGTCGGACAAGCGCTGCGCCAAATCTGCCGGCCGCCACTGCGCGGCCAGGCGGCCGTCGTGCCAGACCGCGAAGCCGACGTCCGGCCGTGCCAGCGCGTGGCGGCGCACGGCTTCCAGCACATGCCCGAACTCGGTGGCGTCGGTCTTCAGGAACTTGCGCCGTGCGGGCGTGCTGAAGAACAGTTCGCGCACCTCGACCGTGGTGCCGGTCCCGCGCGCGGTCGGCTCCAGTTCGCCGCTGCGCGCGTCCAGGCGATGCGCGTGGGGGGCGTCGGCGGTGCGGCTGCTCAGGCAGAGCTGGGTGACGCTGGCGATGGCGGCCAGCGCCTCGCCGCGAAACCCCATCGTTTCCACCTGCTCCAGTTCGGACAGACTGGCGATCTTGCTGGTCGCATGGCGCTTCAGGGCCAGCGGCAACTGGTCGGGCGCCATGCCGGCACCGTTGTCCTCGACCACGATGCTGCGCACGCCGCCAGCCAGGACCCGCACCGTCACCTGCGTGGCGCCGGCATCCAGCGCGTTGTCGACCAGCTCACGCACGACCGACGCTGGCCGCTCGATGACCTCCCCGGCTGCAATCTGACTGACCAGTTCGTCAGGCAGCTCACGGATGGCGCGCGGGGCGACTTGCATGGCGGCATTCTAGGCAGCGCCGATGGCGCCACGGACCGCCGCCGGACCCTAGCAGTTCTGACAGTGGCAAGATTGAAAAAAGAGCTTGAGAATCAGGCCGTCGTTGGGACACAAGAATGACCCTGCCCTTCTTTGGCGATCTGGTGGTGCGGACCGACACGTCGCGACGTGACTTCGAGACGCACCCGGTCGTGATGGATGCCGTCGCGAGCGGCATGAGTGTGCAGCGCTACCGTGCGCTGCTGCTCGAGCTCTACCACGTGGTGTGGCACTTCAATCCGGTGTGCGCCGCGGCGGCCAGCCGCATGGCCGACGACCTGGCCTCGGTACGCTACTTCCTGTACGAGCACATGCACGAGGAGTCGGGCCACGAGGTCTGGGTGCGCAACGACCTGCAGGCCATCGGCGTGGCGCCGGCGCAGACCGAGGCGCATGCGCCGGGCGTGAACACCCTGGCGCTCAACGGCTACAACTACTGGGCCGCCGACCGCCGGCACCCCTGCTCGGTGCTGGGCATGCTCTATGCGCTCGAGGTGATCGCGTCGGTCTATGGCGGACCGTTCGCTTCGGCCATCAAGGAGTCGCTGCTGCTCGAAGGCGAGCAGGGCGTGTCCTTCATCGGGTCGCACGCCACGCTGGACGCCAAGCACATGGCCGAGTTGCGGCAGGTGCTCAACACGGTGCACGACGAGGCGGCACGCGCGGCGGTGGTGGAGTCGGTGCAGGTGAACTTCCATCACTTCACGCGCATCGTGGAAGCGCTATGAACGCACCCGAGCGAGTTGGCGGGCTGCAGCAACTGCTCGGGCGGCCGTACAGGACGATCCGGCTCGAGTGGACTTCGGAGCTTCGCCAGTTGCGCGTGCGCACCTGCGTCAGGCCGATCCAGTGCTACAGCCTGACGGCGATGGGCGAGCTGCAGCAGGTCCTGGCCGACATCGCCGCGGAGCCTGGCATGGTGCGTCACTTCGTGATGACCTCGGACGTGCCCGGCGTCTTCAACTTCGGCGGCGACCTGGCCTTGTTCGTGCTGCTGGTGCGGGCGGGCGACATCGATTCGCTGCGGCTGTACGGCCAGCGCTGCGTCGATCTGATCTGGTGGATGGAGAACGCGGCCCGGCTGGGCGTGCACACCACGGTCATGGTGCAGGGCGACACGCTGGGCGGCGGCCTGGAGTCGGTGCTGCCGTTCCACAAGGTCATCTTCGAGCGCGGCGCGCAGGGCGGCTTCCCGGAGGTGCTGTTCAACCTGTTCCCCGGCATGGGCGCCTGGGACTTCACGGTGCGCAAGGCGGGCTTCCGCGTCGCCAACGAGATGATCCTGTCCGGCCGTCTGTACCGCGCCGAAGAACTGCAGGCCTTCGGCCTCGTGGACCTGGTGGTCGACGACGGCGAGGGCGAGGCTGCGATCGAGCAGGTGGTGCGCGGCGTGGACCCGCGCCTGCGCGGCACGCTGGCCGCGCTGCAGGCACGCAGCATGGCCGCGCCGGTGAGTTACGACTCGCTGATGGCGATCGTGACCTTGTGGTCCGACGCCGCGCTCCGGCTGACGGACCGCGACCTGCGCCTGATGGAGCGGCTGGCGCGCGCGCAGGCGCGCAAGGCTGGCGGCGCCGACGAGGGCGCGGTCGAGGAGATCAAGCGCATGGAGCTCGACACCGCCTGGGAAGAGACCCACACCGGGATCACCGCCTGGGGCGAGTTGCACTGACGGCGGGCTGTCGCACGGCGTGCGGTGAAGGGGCTCGATCCGGTGGCCCGACCGCGGCGGGCCGCGTCCGGCGTAAGGAAGATCTTCGGGCGAGCCGCGCCGAACCTCGGAATCGATGCGAGTGTCGCGGGCGCCGTGATGCTGGATGGACGCCCCGGGCAGTCACCACGTTGGGGTGTGGGGCCGCAACGACCTGCGTGCGCATTGGCGTTGCGCGCAAGATCGCCGGGGAAGCGGATCAGGTGCCACCGGGGGCTGGAAACCGCAACCGCCAGCCCCACAACACGTGATCGCTTGCGGCGGCGTATCCGGTGCCGCCGCGCCAGGGCATCTTCAGCTTCAGCACCGCCGGTCCCGCGGTGGCGCATGGCATGACATCGATGCGCGGCACGCGTCACCTTCGCCCGCACCGACCCGCAACCCGCCGGAGGTCAGTCTTCGTGCGTGACCGGCAGCGCAGGGCGCAATCACCTTCCCCGTCGCCAGGCCGTATCTTGCACGCACCGGCTTGGCGCAGGACCCGCAGACATGCACCGGCTTTGCGCACACGGCGATGGGGATTCGCCCGGTCTTCTCGATCGGTGCCGGGCGTCGGAGGCCGCTCGCGCGGCATGGACATTGCTTGCCTTGGCTGCGACGCGGCCTCCGAACACAGACGGTCAGTGCGGCATCGCGTGAACGGCATGACCTGTGTTTGCCACGTCCTCGTGCAGCGCAGCATGCGGTGCAAGGTCCTCGACAGCCTGTCCATGCCATGAGCCTTACCTCCCAGCAGATCGCGACCGTTCAGTACAGCTTTCGCAGCGTGCAGCCCATGTCGGCTACCGCTGCCGAGCTCTTCTACAAGCGCCTGTTCGAGATCGAACCGGCGACCGCGCCGCTCTTCAAACGGGGCATGAGGGAGCAGGGCGAGCACTTCATGCGCGTGCTGGCGCTGGCCGTGGGCAGCCTGTCCAACGGCCCGACGCTGGCCTACATGGTCAAGCAACTCGGCGTGCGGCACGCGAGTTACGGTGTGACCGCCGAGCACTACGATGCGGTCCGGCGGGCCCTGTTGTGGATGCTCGCCGCCATCCTGCAGGACGGCTACACGGAGGAGGTGCGTGAAGCCTGGTCGACGGCCTATTCCATGCTCGCCGGCATCATGAAGGAAGCCGCCTGGGGGGAGCCCTGATCCTCCACCTTGGCACCGATCCAGACCTGCCGCCACGAGACGGGCGGCGTCAGCCTTCGCCGTGAAGGCGCCGTGCTGACGGGCGCCCGCGGCGTCATCGCCAGCCGCGCCGCGGAAGAGGGGGCGTCCGAACGCAAGAAGGATCAGACGGTCCAGGGCGGCGGCGCATCCGCTTCGATGCCGTAGCGTGCCAGCGCCTGCGCGCGCATCGAGTGCGGCAGCCGGCCTTCGCGCGCCAGGGCATGCAGCGCCGCCAGCACCACCTGCTGGCGGTCGACCTCGAAGAAGCGGCGCAATGCCTGCCGTGTGTCGCTGCGCCCGAAGCCGTCGGTGCCCAGCGCCTCCAGCCGGGCTTCGATGGCGCCCGCGATCATCGATGGCACGGCGCGCACGTAGTCGGTGGCCGCCACCACCGGATCGGCGCCCGGCAGGCAGCTGCCGACGTGGCTCTGCCGGGGCGGCTGTGCCGGGTGCAGCCGGTTCCAGCGCTCCACGGCCTGCGCGTCGCGCGCCAGTTCGCTGAAGCTGGTGACGCTGTAGACGTCGCTGGCAACCTGCCAGTCGTCGGCCAGCAGCTGCGCCGCGGCGATGACCTCGCGCAGGATGGCGCCGCTGCCGAGCAGGCGCACGCGGCCTCTGGCGTCGGGCAGGTCATGGCCGCCCCAGCGGTACATGCCGCGCAGCAGGTCCTCTTCCACGCCGCCCGGCAGCGACGGCTGGGCGTGGTTCTCGTTCATCACCGTGATGTAGTGGAAGACGTCCTCCTGCTGCTCCAGCATCTGCCGGGCACCGTGGTCCACGATCACGGCCAGCTCGCCGGCGAATGCCGGATCCCAGGCGCGGCAGTTGGGCACGGTGGCCGCCACCAGGTGGCTGGAGCCGTCCTGGTGCTGCAGGCCTTCGCCGCCCAGCGTGGTGCGCCCGGCCGTGGCGCCGATCAGGAAGCCGCGCGAGCGCTGGTCGGCGGCGGCCCAGATCAGGTCGCCGACGCGCTGGAAGCCGAACATGGAGTAGTAGATGTACACCGGCAACATCGCCAGGCCGTGCACGCTGTAGGCGGTGGCCGCGGCGACCCAGGACGACAGCGCGCCGGCCTCGGTGATGCCTTCCTCCAGCAGCTGGCCGTCGGTGGCCTCGCGGTAGGCCAGCATCGAGCCCTGGTCCTCAGGGGCGTAGCGCTGGCCCACCGGCGAGTAGATGCCGATCTGGCGGAACAGGCCGGCCATGCCGAAGGTGCGCGCCTCGTCGGCGACGATGGGCACCAGGCGCGGCCCCAGCGTCGGGTCGCGCAGCAGGTTGCCCAGCAGCCGCACCATCGCCATCGTGGTCGACATCTCCTTGCCCTCGGCGTGCAGCGCAAAGCCGGCATAGCCCTCGCGCGGCGGCACCGGCACGGGCGCGGCCAGACGGCGGCGCTGCGGCAGCGCCCCGCCCAGTTCGGCCCGACGTTCGCGCAGGTAGGTCAGCTCGCGGCTGCCTTCGGCAAAGCTCTGGAACCGCATGGCCGCCACGTCGTCGTCCGACAGCGGCAGTGCGAAGCGGTCGCGAAAGGCCTTCAGCGCTTCCACGTCCAGCTTCTTCTGCTGGTGCACGGTCATGCGCGACTCGCCGGCCGTCCCCATGCCGTAGCCCTTCTTGGTCTTCGCCAGGATGACCGTCGGCTGGCCGGTGTGCTCGCGCGCCGCGCGGAAGGCCGCGAACAGCTTTCGGAAATCGTGGCCGCCCCGCTTGAGGGCGTCGATCTGCGCTTCGCTCAGGTGCGACACCAGCTCGCGCAGCTCGGGGGCGCGGCCGAAGAAGCGCTCGAAGTTGTAGTGGCCGTCGTTGGCGCCCAGGGTCTGGTACTCGCCGTCCGGCGTGTCGGCAAAGGCGCGCAGCAGCGCGTGCGTGGTGTCGCGCGCGAACAGCTCGTCCCAGTCCGAGCCCCAGAGCACCTTGATGACGTTCCAGCCGGCGCCATTGAACAGCGACTCCAGCTCCTGGATGATCTGGCTGTTGCCACGCACCGGGCCGTCCAGCCGCTGCAGGTTGCAGTTGATGACGAAGCACAGGTTGTCCAGCCCGTCGCGCGCGGCCAGCGTCAGGCCGCCAATCGATTCGGGTTCGTCCATCTCGCCGTCACCGAACACGCCCCAGACGCGACGCCCGCTGTCGGCCACCAGCCCGCGCTGCTGCAGGTAGCGCATGAAGCGCGCCTGGTAGATCGCACTGATCGGCCCCAGGCCCATCGACCCGGTGGGGAACTGCCAGAAGTCCGGCATCAGCCACGGGTGGGGGTAGGAGCTGAGCCCGGGGCCCACGACCTCCTGCCGGTAGTGCGCGAGCTGGTCTTCGCTCAGGCGGCCTTCCAGGAACGCGCGCGCATAGACGCCCGGTGCGCTGTGCGGCTGGAAGAACACCAGGTCGCCCTCCTGCCCGCCGCGGAAGAAGTGGTTGAAGCCGAGCTCGAAGATCTCGGCCGCCGACGCGAAGCTGCCGACATGGCCACCGAGCTCGCCGTAGGCGCGGTTGGCGCGCACCACCATCGCCAGCGCGTTCCAGCGCACCATCGAGGTGATGCGCTCTTCGATGGCCAGGTCGCCCGGGTAGCGGCCCTGCTGGTCGAGGCCGATCGTGTTGCGGTAGGCCGAGTAGGGCGGGATGTGCGCGACGATGCCCAGGTGCTGTGCCTGCTCCTCCAGCCGCTTGAGCAGATAGCGCCCCCGCGCCTGGCCGGATTGGCGGACCACGTCCTGCAGGGCCTGGATCCAGTCCTCGGTTTCCTGGGGGTCGTCGTCGGGTGCCGGCGCGGCCGATGCGTGCGGGCCTGTGGCCATGGCAGGGCTCTCCATGAGCGAAGTTGGTGCGCGGTGATGCTACGCTGCCGGGTCTGGCTTCGGCGCACGCGTGCCGCCGCCGGTGTACGCCTGTCCATGTGCATGGCCCCAAATGGAGACGAGCATGACCCCCCCTGACACCACCCGCGACCAGGGCTTGGACGGCGCAGACACCGACCCGGGCGCACTGATCGAACAGGTCGTCGCCCGCCTGCGCGAGCGCCTGCCCGCCGAGCAGGCCGACACGGTGGCCGAGTTCACGCGCCAGTACTACGACCACGTCGATGCCGAGGACTTGGCCGAGCGTTCGCCCGACGACCTCTACGGGGCCGCGCTGTCGCACTGGCATTTCGCGCGCAGCTTCAAGAGCGGCCGGGCCAAGTTGCGCGTGTTCAACCCGCGCGTCGACGAGCACGGCTGGCAGTCCACGCACACGGTGGTCGAGATCGTCAACGACGACATGCCGTTCCTGGTCGACTCGATCACGATGGAGGTCAACCGCCAGGGCCTGACGCTGCACCTGATCGTGCATCCGGTGATGAAGATCCGGCGCGACGCCGAGCACCACGTCTCGGCGCTGTTGCCGCGGCACGGGGAGGGCGAGGGACGCTACGAGTCGCTGATCCACGTCGAAGTCGACCGCCGGACCGACCCGGCCCACCTGCAGACCCTGCACGACGGATTGACGCATGTGCTGGACGACGTGCGCGCCGCGGTCGACGACTGGCAGCCGATGCGCGAGCAACTGGTCGGCGCCGTGACGCATCTGGAACAGAACCCGCCGCCGGTGCCGGCCGATGAACTGGCCGAGCAGCTGGCCTTCCTGCGCTGGTTGGCGGACGACAACTTCACGCTGCTGGGGCAGCGCGACTACGACCTCGTCGACGAAGGCGGCGAAGACGCGCTGCGCGTGGCCGCCGGCTCCGGGCTGGGCATCCTGCGCGCCGGCGCCGGCGCGGAGGCGGCGTCGGCGTCGTTCGCGGCGCTGCCGCCGGAGATCAAGGCGCGCGCCCGCGAGGCGCAGGTGCTGCTGCTGACCAAGTCCAACGCGCGTTCGACGGTGCACCGCCCGGGCCATCTGGACTACGTGGGCGTGCGCCGCTTCGACGCCGACGGCCGCGTGGTGGGCGAGCGGCGCTTCCTGGGCCTGTTCACGTCGGTCGCCTACAGCGCCAAGGCGGCCGACATCCCGCTGCTGCGGCGCAAGGTGACGGCGGTCATCGACCGCGCGGGCTTCCTGCCGCGCAGCCACACCGCCAAGAACCTGGTCACGATCCTGGAGCAGTTCCCGCGCGACGAGCTGTTCCAGATCGGCGTCGAGGACCTGCATTCGATCGCGATGGGGATCCTGCGCCTGGGCGAGCGGCAGCGAACCCGACTGTTCCTGCACCGTGACGCCTACGGCCGCTTTGCGTCCTGCCTGGTCTACGTGCCGCGCGAGAACTACAACACCGAGGTCCGCGCACGCATGCAGGCCCTGCTGGTCGAGGCCCTGGGCGGCGAATCGTCGGAGTTCCGGGTCCAGTTCTCCGACTCGCCGTTGGCACGCGTGCTGTTTGTCGTGCGCATGCAACCCGGCGCCGCGCATCCGGTGGAGGTGCGCGAACTCGAGCAGCGGCTGGTGGCGGTTGCGCGCCGCTGGGAGGACGAACTGCTGGAGGCGTTGTGCGATGCCTGCGGCGAGGAACGTGGCAATGCCTTCCACCACCGCTACGCAGCCGGCTTCTCGCCCGGCTACCGGCACGACCACTCGCCACGCCAGGCCGTGCACGACATCGAGCTGATGGAGTCGCTCGAGGGTTCGGACGCGATGGGCATGAGCCTGTACCTGCCGCTGGAGTCGCCGCCCGGGCGGCTTCGGTTCAAGCTGCTGCGCGCGGGCGAACTGGCCCCGTTGTCGCAAAGCCTGCCGATGCTGGAGAACATGGGCGTGAAGGTGCTGGAGGAGCGGCCGTACGAGGTCCGCCGCAGCGACGGCACCGAGCTGTGGGTGGACGACTTCGGCATGCTGGTGCCGGGCGCCGAGGACCTGGACCTGGAGCCGCTGCGGGCGCGATTCCACGAGACCTTCCTGCGCACCTGGCGCGGCGAGAACGAAAGCGACCCCTTCAACCGGCTGGTGCTGCTGGGCGGTCTGGACTGGCGCGGCGTGTCGCTGCTGCGCGCCTACATGCGCTACATGAAGCAGGCCACGTTCATGCTCAGCCGCGCCTACATCCAGCAGACCATGGCGGCCAACCCGTCAGTGTCGGCCGACCTGGTGGCGCTGTTCCACGCCCGCTTCGACCCCGCGCTGCAGGGCGACCGGGATGCGTTGCAGGCCGAGATTGTGGCGCGCATCACGACGGCGCTCGACGCCGTGTCCAACCTCGACGAAGACCGCATCCTGCGCCAGTACCTGGCGCTGATCCAGGCCACGCTGCGCACCAACTTCTTCCAGCGTGACGCCCAGGGCGGCTTCAAGCCGGTGATCTCGTTCAAGTTCGACCCGTCCAAGGTGCCGGGCCTGCCTGAGCCGAAGCCCTTGTTCGAGATCTTCGTCTACTCGCCGCGGCTGGAGGGCGTGCACCTGCGTGGCGGCCGTGTGGCGCGCGGCGGGTTGCGCTGGTCGGACCGGCTGGAGGACTACCGCACCGAGGTGCTGGGCCTGGTGAAGGCGCAGCAGGTCAAGAATGCCGTCATCGTGCCGGTGGGCTCCAAGGGTGGCTTCGTGCTTCGCAATCCGCCCCCGGCCAGCGACCGCGAGGCCTGGATGGCCGAAGGCGTGGCCTGCTACCGCGCCTACCTGCGGGGCCTGCTGGACCTGACCGACAACCTGGTCGGCGATGCCGTGGTGCCGCCGCCGCTGGTGGTGCGCCACGACGCCGACGACCCCTACCTCGTGGTGGCCGCCGACAAGGGCACCGCCACCTTCAGCGACATCGCCAACGCGACCGCGGCCGAGTACGGTTTCTGGCTCGGGGACGCCTTCGCCTCCGGCGGATCGGCGGGCTACGACCACAAGAAGATGGGCATCACGGCACGAGGTGCCTGGGAATCGGTCAAGCACCACTTCCGCAGCATGGGCCACGACACGCAGAGCCAGCCCTTCAGCGTGGTCGGCGTGGGCGACATGAGCGGCGACGTCTTCGGCAACGGCATGCTGCTGTCGCGGCAGATCCGCCTGCTGGCGGCCTTCGATCACCGGCACATCTTCATCGATCCGGACCCCGATCCTGCGGTGAGCTTCGTCGAGCGTGAACGTCTGTTCGCGCTGCCGCGCTCGGCCTGGACCGATTACGACGTCAAGCTGATTTCAGCCGGGGGCGGCGTCTGGCCGCGCAGTGCGAAGTCGATCAAGCTGTCCGACCAGGCGAAGGCGGCGCTGGGCATCGACCCGGCGGTCAAGAGCCTGACGCCGGCGGAGCTGATGCACGCCATCCTGCTGGCGCCGGCGGACCTGTTCTACAACGGCGGCATCGGCACCTACATCAAGGCCAGCACCGAGACCCATGCCGACTGCGGCGACCGCGCCAACGACGCCATCCGCGTCGATGGCGCCGAGTTGCGCTGCAAGGTCGTCGCCGAGGGCGGCAACCTGGGCGCCACCCAGCGCGGGCGCATCGAGTACGCGCTGCGCGGCGGCCTGATCAACACCGACGCGATCGACAACTCGGCCGGCGTGGACTGTTCCGACCACGAGGTCAACATCAAGATCCTGCTCAACGCCGTGGTCACCGAGGGCGAGCTCACGTCGAAGCAGCGTGACCGGCTGCTGGCCGAGATGACCGACGACGTGGCGGCGCTGTGCCTGCGCGACAACACCTTCCAGAACCAGGTGCTCGGCGCCACGCGGACGCGCGGCGTGGAGATGCTCGACGAGCAGGGCCGCTACATGCGCCACCTGACGGCCGCCGGGCGCCTGAACCGGCGCATCGAGTTCCTGCCGAACGACGATGCGCTGGCCGACAGGCGCCAGGCGGGCCAGGGACTGACCACGCCCGAGCTGTCGGTGCTGCTGGCCTACAGCAAGATGGAGCTGTTCGACCAGGTGCTGGACTCGGACGTGCCGGAAGACCCCTACATCGCGAGCACGCTGTCGCGCTACTTCCCCGAGCAGCTGACCGAGCGCTTCGGCGCGCAGATGCAGCGTCACCCGCTGCGGCGGGAGATCATCGCCACGCACGTGGTCAACAGCATGGTCAACCGGGTGGGCATCACCTTTGCCCACCGCATGCAGGAGGAGACCGGGGCCGCGGCGCCGGACATCGTGCGTGCCTACCTGGGCACGCGGCAGGTGTTCGACCTGGTGCCGCTGTGGCATGCCAACGATGCGCAGGGCCCCGAGGTGTCGCTGGAGACCAAGAACTCGATCGTGCTGGCCACGCTGCAGCTGATCGAGCGCGGCACCGTGTGGTTGCTGCACGAGCGAGAGGCGCTGCGCGACCTGGATGCCACGATCCGGCGTTTTGCGCCCGGCGTGGCCGAGGTCGGTGCGGGGCTGGACCGCTGGCTGCTGCCCAACGAGCGCGACGCGCTGGCGGCCGAGGGCGACCGCCTGGTCGGCGCCGGCGTGGCCGCGCCCCTGGCCCAGCGCGTGGCCAGGCTGGACGCGCAGCGCGCCGCGCTGGACATCGTCGAGGTGGCCGCCGAGTTGCAGACTGCGATCGAAACGGTGGGTGGCGTCTACTTCGGCGTCGGTGGGCGGCTCGAACTGGGGTGGCTGGGGCATCAGATCGCGGCGCTGCCGGTCGACACCCACTGGCAGGGGCTGGCCCGGCTGGCCATGCGCAACGACCTGTCGTCGCTGGCGCGCGAGCTGACGCGCTCGGCGCTGAAGGGCGAGGGCCGCTCGTCGGTCGCCGAGGCAGAGGCGCTGATCGACGCGTGGCAGGCGCAGCGCGAGTTCAAGCTCAATCGTTGCCGCCAGCTGCTGACCGACCTGAAGCCGCTGCCGGTGCTCGACATGGCGATGCTGTCGGTGCTGCTGCGCGAACTGAGGACGCTGGTCTAGCCGCGCCGTCTTCGGCTTCGGTCAGCGGCCGCCGGCGGCTGACTGCAGGCGCTTTCGCACCAGGTGGATGTGGCTGCGCAGCTGGTACAGCTCGTTGGCATACGACAAGGGCACGCCGATGCGCTCGACCTGCGTGTCGATGTGCTCGAGCTGCGAACGCAGCGCCGCCGGGTCGGCCCCCGGCTGTTCCAGGTTGGCTTCCAAGGCGCGCAGGTGCTCGTACCAGCGGAAGATGCGTGAGCGCAGGCGCAGTTCGACCAGCGGGGGCAGCACGCGCGACAAGGGCACCGCGGCGGCCAGCAGCGGCAGCAGCACGATCCACATGCGGTCGACGAAGTTCGCCAGCCAGAACGGCAGGTAACGCTGCAACCAGGGCTTGCCGTTGCGGTAGAAGCGCTCGGCCTCGGGGGCCAGTTCGAACCCGCTGGCGGCCGGGCTGGGCAGTTCGCCGTCATGCTGGAACCAGCCGGCCTTGCCGTGCACCTGTTGCGCCGCCTGCACCAGCAGTTGCATGAGCGCAGGGTGCAGGTCGGCGCGCGCGACCAGCGACGCGGTGGTGGCCAGCAGCTGCACGTCGGCCGGCGGCTGGTCGGCCGCCAGGTCGATCACGCCACGCGGCAAGGTCACCGCGCGCAGAAAGGGGAATCGGCGTGCGTAGGCTTCGGCCTGCTGGAACTCGAACAGCCTCACCCCCGGCGTGCGCAACAGGTACTGCACCAGCGGGGCATCGGGGGCGGCCACCAGCAGCAGCGCATCGGCCTGGCCTTGCACCAGGCGCACCACGGTGGCGACCGCCGTGACGTCGCCCTGGCTGATCTGCGACGGGTCCAGGCCATTGGCGCGCGCGAGCTGTGCGAACAAGAGGCCGGCGCCGCCCCCGGGGGGGCCGGTGCCCACGTGCCAGCCCGCCAACTGCGACAGGCGCAGCAGCGGCGCATGGCCCAGATGCTTGCGGGCACTGTCCTCGCGGTAGAACAACCACAGGGGCTCGTAGGCCACGCTGCCCAGTGACACCAGGGGGTCCGCTGGGGTGCCGGGCGCGTCCTGCTCGACGCCGCTTTGAACGAAGGCAGCCTGCACGCCGCTGTCCCGGTCGCGCAGCAAGGCCAGGTTCTGCAGCGAGCCTTCGGTCTCCCGCAGGGTCACCGTCAATCCGTCGGCCTGCAGCAGCGGCAGGTAGCGCTTGCCAAATTCCTGGTGGGCGCCCTGGTCGGGCCCGGTGGCCAGCACCAGCGTCTTCTCGGGCGTGGGGTCCAGCCAGCGGTAGGCCAGCCACAGCATGCCGCTGACCAACAGCAGCAGCGTGACCACGACCGGCGGGCCGGCGCGGGCGAGCGTGTTGAGCCAGCGGCCGGCGCGCGGCCGCCGCGGGTCGGTCAGGTCCATGCCGGCACGATAGCGCAGCAGCCCCGGCGCCGATGGCACACTCCCCGCCATGCACCTGTCGCAGATCCGGACCCAGTTGCGTGCACTGGGCGCCGGCCCAAGCCACGAGGCCCGCGTGCTACGGCTGTGGGCCCAGGCGCTGCCGCAGGATCATGGCCGCCGGCGGCTGGACGATTTCCTGCCGCGCGCGCTGCGCGAGGCCCTGCCACAGGTCGTCGGGGGCCTGTCCGCGTTGGCGCGGCTGCAGTCCGAGCACCCCGGTGCGGACGGCTCGGTGCGCCTGCTGGTCGGGCTCGGCGACGGCCAGGCGGTCGAGAGCGTGCTGCTGCCGCGCGACGGGCTGTGCGTGTCGACCCAGGTCGGCTGCGCCGTGGGCTGCGTCTTCTGCATGACCGGCACCGGCGGTCTGCAGCGCCAGCTGGGCAGCGCCGAGATCGTGGCGCAGGTGGCGCTGGCGCGCAGCCGGCGCCGCGTGCGGCGCGTGGTGTTCATGGGCATGGGCGAGCCGGCGCACAACCTGGACGCGGTGCTCGACGCGATCGACCTGCTGGGGCAGGAAGGCGCCATCGGCCACAAGAACCTGGTCTTCTCGACCGTGGGCGATCGCCGCGTCTTCGAACGGCTGCCGCAGGGCCGCGTGAAGCCGGCACTGGCCTTGTCGCTGCACAGCACGAAGGCCGAACTGCGGGCAACGCTGCTGCCGCGCGCGCCCATGATCACGCCGGACGAACTGGTGGTGCTGGGCGAAGCCTACGCGCAAGCCACGGGCTACCCCATTCAGTACCAGTGGACGCTGCTGAAGGGCGTGAACGACGGCGATGACGAGGTGGACGGCATTGCCCGCCTGCTGGCGGGGCGCTACGCCATGATGAACCTGATCCCGTACAACGACGTGCCGGGCCTGCCCTATGGCCGGCCGGACGGGGAGCGTTCGGCGGCGATGGCTCGCGCGCTGGGGCGGCGAGGCGTGCTGACGCGGCTGCGCCGGTCCGCCGGGCAGGACGTGGATGCCGGCTGCGGGCAATTGCGGGCGCGGGCGGCGCAGTCGGCTGTTTCGTCGGCAGGTGCCGGCCGACGCATCGCCATCGTCCAGCAGGCTTGATCCGAGCCCCGTGCAGGCCGCCTCAGGTCGCTGCGGCCAAGCCGCTCCTGAAGTGCGCCTGCATGAGCGCGCGGGCACCCTCCGCGTCCTGTGCCTCGATGGCCTGCATCAGCGCGCGGTGCTCGGCCAGCGACTCCTCGATGCGCCCCTGCCTGAACAGCGAGTGGTGCCGGTTGAGCTTCATGACCTTGCGCAGGTCACGCACCATCTGCTCGGCCCAGCCGTTGCCGGCCAGGCGCAGCAGGGCCATGTGGAACTGCTCGTTGCTGGCGAAGAAGGGATCGCGCTGCCTGGACTGCCGTTCCAGCTGGTTGTGCAGCGCTGCCAGTTCGGCGCGCTGGCCGGCGTCGGCTCGGGCCGCCACGGTGGCCGCGGCGTCGCTCTCCAGAAGGCCGAGCAGGTGGTACACCTGCGCCACGTCTTCGCGCGACATCTCAGCCACGTAGGCGCCGCGTCGCAGCTTCATCGTCACCAGGCCTTCGGTGGCCAGCACTTTCAGCGCTTCGCGCAGTGGCGTGCGGCTGATGCCGTATTCGGCGGCGAGCTTCTGTTCGTCGATCCAGGCGCCGGGCTCCAGCTGGCGCGCGAAGATCTGTTCGCGCAATCGCTCGGCCACCTGCTCGTACAGTGCAAGCGGGGACAGGGCGGGAGCAGAGGTCGAGTCGACGGCGGACAACGGGCGGGCTTCGTCAGCTGGATGTGGGTTTGTAATTCATAATTATGCATAATGCCAACGACGCGACAAGGGCCGAGGAGATCCGAATGAGCGCCAACAACCCCTTCAATCTGGCAACCCTGGAGCAGTGGGCGCTGGCCGCGCGCAAGTCGGCCCCCGGCGGCGACGTGGAGGCCCTGAAGTGGGTCACACCCGAGGGACTGACCGTCAAGCCGCTGTACACCGCGGCCGATGTCGCGGGCCTGCCCCATGCCGACACGCTGCCCGGCTTCGAACCCTTCCTGCGCGGCCCGCAGGCGACGATGTACGCCGTGCGGCCCTGGACGATCCGGCAGTACGCGGGCTTCTCCACGGCCGAGGACTCGAACGCGTTCTACCGCCGGGCGCTGGCCGCCGGCGGCCAGGGCGTCAGCGTGGCGTTCGATCTGGCCACGCACCGGGGTTACGACAGCGACCACCCGCGCGTGACCGGTGACGTCGGCAAGGCCGGCGTGGCCATCGACAGCGTGGAGGACATGAAGATCCTGTTCGACGGCATCCCGCTGGACAAGGTCAGCGTGTCGATGACGATGAACGGCGCCGTGCTGCCGGTGCTGGCCGGCTACGTGGTGGCGGCCGAGGAACAGGGCGTGCCGCAGGAGCAGCTCAGCGGGACCATCCAGAACGACATCCTCAAGGAGTTCATGGTCCGCAACACCTACATCTACCCGCCGCAGCCCAGCATGCGGATCGTCGGCGACATCATCGAGTACACGGCGCGGCACATGCCGAAGTTCAACTCGATCAGCATCTCCGGCTACCACATGCAGGAAGCGGGCGCCAACCAGGCGCTGGAGCTGGCGTTCACGCTGGCGGACGGGCAGGAGTACGTCAAGACGGCACTGGCCAAGGGGCTGGACGTGGATGCCTTCGCACCGCGGCTGAGCTTCTTCTGGGCGATCGGGATGAACTTCTATCTCGAGATCGCGAAGATGCGCGCGGCGCGGCTGCTGTGGGCGCGCATCATGAAGGCCGTCGGCGCCAAGAACCCGAAGAGCCTGATGCTGCGCACGCACTGCCAGACCTCGGGCTGGAGCCTGGCCGAACAGGACCCGTACAACAACGTCGTGCGCACCACCATCGAGGCGATGGCCGCCGTCTTCGGCGGCACCCAGAGCCTGCACACCAACAGCTTCGACGAGGCGATCGCGCTGCCCACCGAGACCAGCTCGCGCATTGCGCGCAACACGCAACTCATCATCCAGGAAGAGACGCACATCACCAGCGTGGTGGACCCCTGGGCCGGCAGCTACATGATGGAGAGGCTGACGCAGGACATGGCCGATGCGGCCTGGGCCATCATCGAGGAAGTGCAGGCCATGGGCGGCATGACGCAGGCGGTGGACTCGGGCTGGGCGAAGCTCAAGATCGAGGCCAGCGCGGCCGAGAAGCAGGCCCGCATCGATTCCGGGGCCGACGTCATCGTCGGCGTCAACAAGTACAAGCTGGACCACCAGGATCCGATCGACATCCTGGAGGTCGACAACGTGAAAGTGCGTCAGGGCCAGATCGCACGGCTGAAGGAGATCCGCGGCCGGCGCGACGGCGCCAAGGTGCGGGCCGCGCTGGACGCGCTGACCGAGGCGGCGCGTTCGAACAGCGGCAACCTGCTGGCGCTGGCGATCGACGCCGTTCGGCTGCGCGCCACGGTGGGGGAAGTCAGCGACGCCCTCGAGAAGGTCTACGGGCGCCACCGCGCCGACATCCAGAAGGTGACCGGTGTGTATGCCGCTTCGTACGAAAACGGGCGCGATGGCGCCGAAGGCTGGAATGCGCTGAAGGCGGAGATTGCCGCCTTCGGCGAGGCGCAGGGCCGCCGCCCGCGCGTGATGATCGCCAAGCTGGGCCAGGACGGGCACGACCGCGGCGCCAAGGTCGTGGCCACGGCCTTTGCCGACCTGGGCTTCGACGTCGACATCGGGCCCCTGTTCCAGACGCCGGAGGAGTGCGCGCGCCAGGCGATCGAAAACGACGTGCACGCGGTCGGCGTGTCGACGCTGGCGGCTGGCCACAAGACGCTGGTGCCCGCCATCATCGATGAACTGAAGAAGCAGGGCGCGGACGACATCGTGGTCTTCGTCGGCGGCGTCGTGCCGCATCAGGACTACGAATTCCTGAAGGCGGCCGGCGTCAAGGGCATCTACGGCCCGGGCACGCCGATCCCGGTGAGCGCGAAGGACGTGCTCGACCAGATCAAGCGCGCCCAGGCGGCCTGATGTCGCCAGCCGACCAGGCGCTGCGAGACGCCGTGCTCGGCCCTCCGGGGCCGGCGCAGCGGCGCGCCATGGCCAAGACGATCACGCTGCTGGAGTCGACCCGGGCCGACCATCGCGCGCGCGCCGACGCGCTGCTGAACGCGCTGCTGCCATCTGCCGGGCGCTCGCTGCGGCTGGGCATCAGCGGTGTGCCGGGGGTCGGCAAGAGCACCTTCATCGAATCGCTGGGGCTGCGTCTGGTCGAACGCGGCCACCGGCTCGCGGTGCTGGCGGTGGACCCTTCGAGCAGCGTGTCGGGCGGGTCGATCCTGGGCGACAAGACCCGCATGGAACGCCTGTCGGTGCACCCGCATGCCTTCATCCGGCCCAGCCCGGCCAGCGGCACGCTGGGCGGCGTGGCCGAGATGACGCGCGAAGCCCTGCTGGTGTGCGAGGCGGCCGGTCACGATGTCGTCATCGTCGAGACGGTGGGGGTCGGCCAGAGCGAGACCGCCGTCGCCGGCATGACCGACTGCTTCGTGCTGATGCAGCTGCCCAACGCCGGCGACGACCTGCAGGCCATCAAGAAGGGCGTGATGGAACTGGCCGACCTGGTCGTCATCAACAAGGCTGACCTGGACCGTGCGGCCGCAACCCGGGCACGGGCGCAGATCACCAGCGCGCTGCGGCTGTTCGGCCTGCACGGACACCCGGACCGCGCGCACCACGACACGACGCAATGGCAGCCGCAGGTGATCCAGCTCAGCGCGCTGCAGGAACAGGGCCTGGACGAGTTCTGGCGCGCGGTGGAACGCTTCCGCGAGCTGCAGACCGCCCATGGCCGGTTCGCCGCGCGACGCCAGGCGCAGGACCGAGACTGGATGTGGGCGCTCATCGAAGCCGGGCTGCGGCAGCGGTTCCGGGCCCACCCCGGCGTGCGTTCGGCCTTGCCGGCATTGCAGAACGATGTGACGGCGGGCCATGTGCCTGCCGGCGTGGCCGCCCGCCGGCTGCTGGACTTGTTTCACTGACACCGAGGAGCGCATACCGTGCACGACATCATCCAACAGCTGGACAGCAAGCGCGCCGCCGCGCGCCTGGGCGGCGGCCAGCCACGTATCGACGCCCAGCATGCCAAAGGCAAGCTGACCGCGCGCGAACGGCTGGAACTGCTGCTGGACGAAGGCAGCTTCGAGGAATGGGACATGTTCGTCGAGCACCGTTGCGCCGATTTCGGCATGGCCGACCGGCGCATCCCGGGCGACGGCGTCGTCACCGGCTACGGCATGATCAACGGCCGGCTGGTATTCGTCTTCAGCCAGGACTTCACCGTCTTCGGCGGCGCGCTGAGCGAGGCGCATGCGGAGAAGATCTGCAAGGTGATGGACCAGGCGATGAAGGTCGGCGCTCCCGTCATCGGGTTGAACGACTCCGGCGGCGCGCGCATCCAGGAGGGCGTGGCGTCTCTCGGCGGCTATGCCGAGGTCTTCCAGCGCAACGTGATGGCCTCCGGCGTGGTGCCGCAGATCAGCATGATCATGGGCCCCTGCGCCGGCGGCGCGGTGTACTCGCCGGCGATGACCGACTTCATCTTCATGGTGCGCGACAGTTCCTACATGTTCGTCACCGGCCCGGAGGTGGTCAAGACCGTCACCCACGAGACCGTCACCGCCGAGGAACTGGGCGGCGCGGCGACGCACGCCAACCGCAGCGGCGTGGCCGACCTCGCGTTCGACAACGACGTCGAGGCGATCCTGATGCTGCGACGCTTCTTCAACTACCTGCCGCTCAGCAACCGCGACAAGCTGCCGGTGCGGCCGACGCCCGACCCGGTGGACCGGCTGGACTTCTCGCTCGACACGCTGGTGCCCGACAACCCGAACCAGTCCTACGACATGCGCGAGCTGATCGCCAAGACGGTGGACGACCGCGACTTCTTCGAGCTGCAGGCCGAATACGCGACCAACATCGTGATCGGCTTCGGCCGCATGGACGGCGCCACGGTGGGCATCGTGGCCAACAACCCGATGATGCTGGCCGGGTGCCTGGACATCAAGAGCAGCGTCAAGGCAGCGCGCTTCGTGCGCTTCTGCGACGCCTTCAACATCCCGGTCATCACCTTCGTCGACGTGCCGGGCTTCATGCCCGGCACCAGCCAGGAGTACGGCGGCATCATCAAGCACGGCGCCAAGCTGCTGTACGCCTACGCCGAGGCCACGGTGCCCAAGGTGACGGTGATCACGCGCAAGGCCTACGGCGGTGCCTACGACGTGATGAGTTCCAAGCACCTGCGCGGCGACGTCAACTTCGCGTGGCCGAACGCCGAGATCGCGGTCATGGGCGCCAAGGGTGCGGTGGAAATCATCTTCCGCGACGACAAGGGCGATCCTGCCAAGCTGGCCGCGCGCGAGGCCGACTACAAGGCGCGCTTCGCGAACCCCTTCGTCGCCGGCGCGCGCGGCTACATCGACGACGTGATCCAGCCCCACGAGACGCGCAAGCGCCTGTGCCGAAGCCTGGCCATGCTGAAGGACAAGGCGCTCGAGAACCCCTGGCGCAAGCACGACAACATTCCGCTGTGAGGGCTGGCACCATGTTCAAGAAGATCCTGATCGCGAACCGCGGCGAGATTGCGTGCCGAGTGATCGTGACGGCACGCAAGATGGGCATCGCCACCGTGGCCGTGTACTCGGAGGCTGACGCCGATGCCCGCCACGTGGACCTGGCCGACGAGGCGGTGGCCATCGGCCCGGCGCCGAGCCGAGACAGCTATCTGGTGGCCGACAAGATCATCGCTGCGTGCAAGTCCACGGGTGCCGAGGCGGTGCACCCCGGCTACGGCTTCCTGTCCGAGAACGAAGCCTTCGCGCGCCGGCTGGAAGAAGAGGGCATCGTCTTCATCGGCCCCAAGCACGCCAGCATCGCCGCCATGGGCGACAAGATCGCGTCCAAGAAGCTGGCGCTGGCCGCCGGCGTGAACACGATCCCAGGCTGGAACGATGCCATCGATACGCCCGAGCAGGCGGTGCAGATCGCGCGCGACATCGGCTACCCGGTGATGATCAAGGCCAGTGCCGGCGGCGGCGGCAAGGGCCTGCGCGTGGCCTTCGGCGACAAGGAGGCGCACGAGGGCTTCGCGTCGTGCCGCAACGAGGCCAAGGCCAGCTTTGGCGACGACCGCGTCTTCATCGAGAAGTACGTCGAGCAGCCGCGCCACATCGAGATCCAGGTGCTGGGCGATGCGCACGGCCACATGGTCTACCTGCAGGAGCGCGAGTGCAGCATCCAGCGCCGCCACCAGAAGGTGATCGAGGAGGCGCCGTCACCCTTCATCAGCGACGACACGCGGCGCGCCATGGGCGCGCAGGCGGTCGCGCTGGCCAAGGCGGTGGACTACCAGAGCGCCGGCACGGTGGAGTTCGTCGTCGGTCGCGACCAGAGCTTCTACTTCCTGGAGATGAACACCCGGCTGCAGGTCGAGCACCCGGTGACCGAGTGCATCACCGGCATCGATCTGGTCGAGCAGATGATTCTCGTGGCCGCTGGCAAGCCGCTGGCGTTCACGCAGGAACAGATCCCGCGCCGGGGCTGGGCCATGGAGTGCCGCATCAATGCCGAGGATCCGTTCCGCGGCTTCCTGCCGTCGACAGGGCGGCTGGTGCGCTACATCCCGCCGCCGACGACGATGGAAGCGGCGGCACCGGTGCCCGAGACCGGTGGCGTGCGCGTGGACACCGGGGTCTGCGAAGGTGGCCAGATCCCGATGTACTACGACTCGATGATCGCCAAGCTGATCGTGCACGGCGCGGACCGCGCCGACGCGATCGCCCGCATGCGGGAGGCTCTGAACGGCTTCGTGATCCGGGGAGTGTCCAGCAACATCCCGTTCCAGGCCGGGTTGCTGGCCCACCCGAAGTTCGCCGCCGGCGACTTCCACACCGGCTTCATCGCGGAGCAGTACGCCGACGGCTTCAAGGCCGAAAGCGTGCCGCACGAAGACCCCGACTTCCTGCTTGCGCTGGCGGCGGCGGCGAACCGGCGCTACCTGGAGCGGGCGGCCGGCATCAGCGGGCAGCTGCCGGGGCATGGCGTGCGTGTCGGCGAGCACTTCACGGTGGTGCTCAAGGGGCCCGGCGGCGAGCACCGGTTCCAGCCGGTGACGATCGTGCGCGAGCAGGGCATCCGAGTCACGCTGGGCGACAAGCACTACACGATCGACAGCGACTGGCACTTCGGTGGCATCCGCGCCGTCGGCCAGTGCAATGGCAAGTCCTTCACCGCCCAGGTGGAGCGTCACGGCCTGTGGACGCGGGTGCAGCACAACGGGCTGGTCATCGAGGCGATGGTGATGCGCGCGCGCGCGGCCGAACTGCTGCGCCTGATGCCCTTCAGGCCGCCGCAGGACATGAGCAAGTTCCTGCTGTCACCCATGCCGGGCCTGCTCGTGAACGTGGCGGTCCAGGTGGGCGACGTCGTGCAGGTCGGAGCCCGGCTGGCGGTGGTGGAAGCGATGAAGATGGAAAACATCCTTGTGGCCACGCACGACGGCGTGGTCAAAGAGGTGCTGGCGTCGCCCAGCCAGAGCCTGGCGGTGGACCAGCCGATCCTGGCGTTCGAGTAGCGCCCCTGCGCGTCGCGGCGCACCCCATTGGAGGAGTCCCATGAACGAGAAACCCTTTCGCATCCTCGGTGTTCAGCAGATCGCCATCGGCGGCCCCGACAAGCAGCGCCTGAAGTCCCTGTGGGTGGACATGTTCGGGCTGCAGGTCAAGAGCCGGTTCGTCAGCGAGCGCGAAAACGTCGACGAGGACATCTGCACCCTGGGGGTGGGACCGCACGCGGTCGAAGTCGATCTGATGCAGCCGGTCGACCCCGACAAGAAGCCGGCCGTGCACGCGACGCCGCTGAACCACGTCGGCCTGTGGGTCGACGACCTGCCGCGCGCGATGGCCTGGATGACCGAGCAGGGCGTTCGCTTCGCGCCGGGGGGCATCCGCAAGGGCGCCGCGGGCTACGACATCTGCTTCGTGCACCCGAAGGGCAACGACGAATTCCCGCTCAGCGGCGAAGGCGTGCTGATCGAACTGGTGCAGGCGCCGCCCGACATCGTCGCCGCCCTGGGCTGACTCGGGTGCGCGCGGCGGGCCTGCCCGCGGTCGACGAAGCCCCGCGCTAGGGCGTCGGATCGGCGGGCCTGAGCACCGCAGCGCCGCTGGAGCGGCCGCCGCGCAGGTCGTCCAGCGCGCGCTGCGCCTCGGGCAGCGGGTAGGACACGGCGCGCACCTGGAGCGGCACCTGCGCCGCAAGGGCCAGGAACTCCCGGGCGTCGGCGCGCGTCAGGTTGGCCACCGAGAGCAACCGGCGCTCGCGCCAGAGCAGGGCATAGGGGAAGGCCGGAATGTCGCTCATGTGGATGCCGGCGCACACCACCGTGCCGCCCGGGCGCACGGCTGCCAGCGCCGTGGGCACGAGCGCGCCGACCGGGGCGAACAGCAGTGCCGCGTCCAGTGGTGCCGGCGCTGCCTCGTCGGAGCCGCCGGCCCAGGTCACTCCCAGCGAGCGCGCCAGGGACTGTGCTTCCGTGTCGCCCGGGCGCGTGAAGGCGTACACCTCGCGGCCGTGGTGCAGCGCCACCTGCGCGATCAGGTGCGCCGCCGCACCGAACCCGTACAGGCCCAGTCGGTGGGCCGCACCGGCCTTGGCGTAGGCCCGGTAGCCGATCAGGCCGGCACAAAGCAGGG
>Ga0316188_10000138_pt1 | contig 25195 bp, 27 predicted proteins | sample Phiworburrow1_MG_FD_204933 | JGI IMG/M metagenome (GOLD analysis project Ga0316188, IMG submission 204933) | Coastal sediment microbial communities from Maine, United States - Phippsburg worm burrow 1 | ecosystem: Environmental > Aquatic > Marine > Coastal > Sediment | place: USA: Maine... | reverse complement strand
GTGGCTGCTGCCGTCAGGCCTGGCCATGGGTTCGCTGGCGGCCCTCGCTCTCAGCAGCATTCCACCGCCCTGGTTACTGTGCTCCGCCGCCTGCGCGGGCGCACTCGCGCTCCTGTTCAGGCCGGTGCGTTGGCTGGGCGCCCTGGTGCTGGCCTGCATCTGGACCCTGTGGAATTTTCAGCTGCGGCTGGACGATCGCCTGCAGCCCGAATTCGCCGGGCGCGTGACGCCCGTCAGCGGCATCATTTCCTCCATCCCCCGGCAATATGACGACTACGTCAGCTTCCGCTTCGAACCACGACAACAGGCCCTGACTGGCACGGCTGCAGCAATGCGCATCCCTCGAACTTTGCTGGTGCGCTGGTACGAGGAGTGGCCGCCCTTGGGAGCGGGGCAGGCATGGCGCCTTGAACTGCTGCTGAAGCCGCCCTGGGGGCCGGTAAACTTCCAGGGGCCTGACCGCGAGAAATGGCTGTTTGCTTCGGGGATCGGGGCCGTGGCCTCGGTTCGTGCCGGTCACCTGGAGGCCGAAGCGGGGGCGGGTGGAAATTGGCTGACCGGATTGCGGGAATCGATCTTTCTGCACATTGGTCACAGCTTGGCAGACGCGCGCGAAGCAGGGTTTGTGCAGGCTTTGGCGGTGGCCGACCGTTCCAGCCTCAGCCGGTCCGACAGGCAGTTGCTCGCGCTTACCGGCACATCCCACCTGCTGGCCATCTCGGGCCTGCATATCGGCCTTGCGGCCGCCGCCGGCATGCTGCTGACGCGGTCGCTCGGTTGGCTGCTCCCGCTCACGTCCATGGGCCGCGGTTTCCACCTGCTCGGACTCGGTGGCGGAGCGCTTGCTGCCGCGGCCTACGCGGCGCTGGCGGGTTTCGGCGTGCCGACGGTGCGCTCCCTGCTGATGCTGCTGGCGGTGACCACCGCGATTTCGGCGTCGCGCAGCGTTCACCCGGCGCGGGCCTGGCTGCTGGCCCTGGCCGCGGTGCTGCTGGTCGATCCCTTCGCAGCACTTGGCGCCGGGTTTTGGTTTTCGTTCATGGCCGTGGGGGCATTGCTGTGGATCTTTGTGCCACGGCGGGGACGGGGTGGTTGGTTGCGGTCGCTGCTGATAGCACAGGCAGCCGTCACGCTGGTGCTGCTGCCGGTCAGCGCGGTGTGGTTCCAGGCCTTCAGCCTGGTGGGTTTTGCCGCCAACCTGGTGGCGATACCGGTGGTCAGCTTCGGGGTGGTTCCGTTCGTATTGGCCGGTGTCGCGGCGCTCTGTGTTTCCGCTCCACTGGCGGGGCTGACCTGGTCTGTGGCCGGCAGCGTTGCCGGGGTACTCCTCGATTTCCTGGAGGTCATGGCGAGCCTGCAGGGCGAGATGACGTTGCTGGTCGCGCCGTCACTGGCCGTAGCTCTACTGGCGCTGCTGGGCGCGTTCCTGCTGTTGCTGCCCCGCGGCATACCCGGCCGCTGGTTGGGGGTCTTCCTGCTGGCACCGCTCTTTCTTCCTGGGGCCCAGCGCACGGACGCCACTGCGCTGGACATGGAGATTCTCGATGTAGGGCAGGGGACTGCGGTGCTGCTGCGGACGGACGGCCGCACCCTGCTGTACGACTCGGGCCCCGGCGATGGAGCCGGCAGGGATATGGTGTCCAGCGTGATCGTACCCGCCATCAACCGTGCCGGCGGCCAACCCCCGGACCGGGTGGTCATCAGCCATGGAGACATGGACCACGCAGGAGGCTTATGGTCGCTGCGGGCACGGTATCCAACGGCCACATTCGACGCCAATCTCCCGCGTCCACAGCCAGGAGTCGGCCCGTGCCACGCTCCAATGGGGTGGAGATGGCGCGCCACGGTGTTCCGGGTGTTGCACCCGTCGGGGGCGCTCCCGTACCTGGGGAACGACAGTTCCTGCGTGATCGCGATTGAGCGGCACGACGGCCACGTCCTGCTGAGCGGCGACATCTCGGAAGCCATCGAGGCGCGCTTGCTGCTCGAGGGCATGAAACCGGCACAGCTGCTGCTGGTGCCGCATCACGGGAGCCGAAGCTCCTCCAGCCCGGCCTTCCTCGAGGCGGTCGGGCCTGAATTGGCCGTGGCCACGGCCAGCCTGGGCAACCGGTTTGGTTTTCCAAAACCCGAAATTCGCCGCCGTTACGAGACAGCCGGAATTCCGTTCTGGTCGACCGGAGAGTGTGGCGCACTGCGCATCGTTGTCCATGCTGACGGCCGCCTGGCGGCCGACAGCGCCCGCCTGCGTCGCCCGGCGGTCTGGCGCTGGCCGGCAGCCGACGGCTGCCCGGATCATCCCCTGCCACGGTGAGCGGCCGGGTTTCGGGCCGACGGATCAATCCACCCGGCACGGATCATTTTTGGGTATCATTTGCACACCCCCTGGACATCCAGCGATCAATGGAGTGATGAAGCGTGTTTGAAATCATTTACGCCGGTGGCTGGCTGATGGCCCCCATCATACTGTGCTCGATACTTGCGCTGGCCATCATCGGCGAGCGTTTCTGGGCTTTGCGTCGCGCCAACGTGGTGCCGGCCGGCGTGGGCCAGCAGGTAGAAGACTGGGCTGCGCGCCATGAACTGGATCGCCGCCACATCGACCAGCTACGTTCGGGTTCAGCCCTTGGCCGTGTGCTGGCGGCGGCTTTGGTAAACCGCCATCGCTCCCGCGATCTGATCAAGGAAGCGGTGGAGGATACCGGGCGCCACGTGGTGCATGAACTGGAGCGCTTCCTGAACACGTTGGGCACCATTGCCGGCATTTCCCCGTTACTGGGTTTGCTGGGCACCGTGATCGGCATGATCAAGGTATTCTCGGCCATCCTGGTCCACGGCGTCGGCGATGCCAGCCAACTGGCAGGAGGCATCTCGGAGGCCCTGATCACAACGGCCGCCGGCCTGACGGTGGCGATTCCAAGCTTTTTCTTTTACCGCTACTTCAAGGGCAAAATAACCGCCTACGTGGTCTTCATGGAGGAGCAGGCCATCAACCTGATCGAGGCTATCGACCGGGGCAATGTCGCCCAATTGCGTTCCGGCGTGCCTGGCGGCTAGACGTGCGTCTCCAGTACCACACCACCGAAGAACCGACGGTCGATCTGACGTCGCTGATCGATGTCGTGTTTCTGTTGCTGATCTTTTTCATGGTCAGCACGACCTTTGAGCGGCAGGCATTCATGAAAGTCGACCTGCCCGAAGCCAGTGCCGTCGAAGACCGCACCGATCTGCCGGAAAGCCTCGAACTGGTCATCGACAGCGAGGGGCGCATGTACCTGAATGACATGCGCCTGATCGACAGCACCGAGCAGACGATCCGCGCCGCCATTGCGCAAGCCGCCGGCGAGGACCGGTCGCTGCCGCTGATCCTGCGCGCCGATCGGCTGACACCGCATCATTACGTGGTCACGGCTATGGACGTCGCCGCGCAACTCGGATTCGAGAACCTCTCGATCGCCACGGACCGGTCTGACGGACCAGCCGAATGACCGGGCCGGTTAGCGAACCGATGGCGGTTTACCGGCGCCTGTGGGGTTATACCCGGCGCTATCTCTGGATGTTCTTACTGGGTGTCCTGGGCGTCAGCATCGACGCCAGCATGCAGGCAGCCTTCATCAAGTTCATGGAACCCCTGATCGACCGTGTATTCGTCGGCAAGGATTCTGAATTTGGCCTGTGGCTGGCCGGCGCCATATTTTTGGTCAGCGTGATGCGCATGCTGGGCAATTTCGCCGGCGTCTACAGCATGGAGTGGGTGGGGCGCAAGGTCATCGCCGATCTGCGCCAGGAACTGTTCAACCGGTATGTATCGTTACCCGCAACTTTTTTCGACCGCTACAGTTCGGGACAATTGATTTCCAAGCTGGCCTACAACAGCGAACAGGTCGCCAGTGCGGCAACCACCTCGGTGGTGTCCGCATTTCGCGACGTCCTGCTGGTCATTTTTCTGCTCGGAGTGATGCTGACCACCAATGTCCGGCTGACCCTGGTCATGTTGCTGCTGGTGCCGATGATCGGCTTGATGGTCACCGTGATCAGTCGCCGATTCCGCAGGATCAGCCACCGCATCCAGGACATGATGGGCAATGTGTCACACGTCACCGAGGAAGCGGTGACGGGCCAGCAGGTCGTGAAGGTGTTTCGCGGCCAGGAGGCGGAAAAAGCTCGTTTCGGAGCGGTCAACGATAAAACGCGTCGACTGCATCTGCGCATGACCGCGACTCACCTGGCCAGCTCATCCCTGGTCCAGGTCGCCGCCGGGCTGGCCATGGTGCTGCTGATGTACATTGCGACCCGCCCTTCGATGCTGAACCAGATCTCCGCCGGCACGTTTACGGCGATATTCACCGCCATGGTGGCCACCATCCCCCCGCTCAAGCGGCTTACCGGCGTGCAGTCCCAGGTGCAGAAGGGCATCGCCGCCGCCGACAGCATCTTCCGGGTGCTCGACACCGAGGCGGAGCGTGACACGGGCGATTTTGCCGTGGAACGGGTAGCGGGCGACATCGAATTCAGGAACGTGAGTTTTCGCTACGAGACGGATGGCCGGCCCGTGCTCAGCGATGTCAGTTTCAAAGTCCCGGCCGGCAGCGTCACCGCGCTGGTGGGCCCCTCCGGCAGCGGCAAGACCACGCTGGCCGGCCTTTTGCCGCGTTTTTACACGGATTACCAGGGCAGCATCCTGCTCGATGGCAGAGAGCTGGCGGACTACCGACTGGACAACTTGCGCAGCCAGATTGCGCTGGTCAGTCAGAACGTGGTCCTGTTCAACGACACGGTGGCCGGCAATATTGCCTATGGCGCGCTGGCCGGGGCGCCGCGGGACGCCATCATCAAGGCGGCTACCGATGCCCACTCGATGGAGTTTATCGGGCAGTTGCCGGAGGGCCTCGACACCCTCGTCGGGGAGAACGGGACCCTGCTGTCCGGCGGGCAGCGCCAGCGGCTGGCCATAGCACGCGCGCTGCTCAAGGACGCGCCTATCCTGATCCTGGACGAGGCGACCTCGGCGCTCGACAGCGAATCGGAGCGCGCCATCCAGGAAGCACTGGCCGTGGTCATGAAGCATCGCACCACGCTGGTGATCGCGCATCGCCTCTCGACTATCGAGAACGCCGACCAGGTCATCGTGCTGGAGCAGGGCAGGGTAACGGAGGCCGGTACCCACGACGAATTGCTGGCCCGCGAAGGCAGCTATGCAAAGCTTTACCACACGCAATTCGGTCATGAGCGCGCGTCCGAAGAGCAATCGGCCAAGCGCGTCTGACCCGGATCGAGCCAACGATGCGTGCCGAAACTGAAAACAGAATGAATGGGATCTGGTACGGGGAAGATCCATCACCACTCTGGTTGCGCGGGCTGGTGCCCGCCTATCGTGTCGGCCAGAAACTGGACCGCTGGTGGCAACTGCGCCACCAACCCAAGGATCTCACTGATGCCTGCATCGTCGTGGTCGGCAATCTCAGCGTGGGCGGCAGCGGCAAGACTCCGCTGGTGGTGCGCCTGTGCCGCCTGCTGCGCGAAGCGGGACTCCAGGCCGGCGTCATCAGCCGCGGGTACGGGCGCTCCGAGAAACGGCTGCGGCTGGTGAGCGCCGGGTCAGACCCCGGCGAGGTAGGTGACGAACCGCTGTTGATCGCCCAGCAAGCCGGCGTGCCTGTAATCGTCTCGCCCGATCGTTGCGCCGCGGCCCGGGCGCTGTTCAAAAAAGGCGTCCAGGTGGTCATCTCCGATGATGGCCTGCAGCATTACCGGCTGCCGCGCAAGATCGAGATCTGCGTTATCGACGGACACCGCGGTTTCGGGAATGGCCAGCTGCTACCGGCGGGTCCCCTGCGCGAACCCACGCAGCGACTGCATAACGTCGACCATGTCGTGATCAATGGTGACTTGCGAGTCCCTTTGCCCGAACTGGAAACTGCCGGGCTTCAACCTGCCCAGATGACACTGGCGGCCGGCCTGTTGCGGCCGCTCGAGGGCGGACAGAACTGGCGCCTGTCGCAATTCGGTGGCTGTCGCGTCAATGCCGTGGCCGGAATCGGCAATCCGCAGCGTTTCTTTGAACTGCTGCGGGGTGCTCGCATCACGGTAACCGAGCACATTTTTCCCGACCACCATTTGTTCAGTCGCGATGATTTTGCGCGCATGGATCCTGACCTGCCGATCCTGATGACGGAAAAGGACGCGGTAAAATGCAGGAAGCTGGGCCTGGTGAATGCCTGGTTCCTGTCCGTGGACGCGGTCCTGCCCGCCGAATGGGAGGCCGGGCTGTTGCAGGAATTAAACGGCTTGCTGAAAAGCAAGGGATCGAGGCCACGACGTTGAGCGTCAGCTACCACATTGTCATACCGGCGCGCATGGCGTCGCAGCGTCTGCCCGGCAAACCGCTGCTGGAGATCGGCGGCAAGACACTGATCGAGCATGTCTACCTGCGAGCCTGCTCGGCTGACGCGCAGTCCGTCGTGATCGCCACGGACGACGCCGGCATCGCGCGCGCGGCCCGCGGCTTCGGTGCGACGGCTGTCATGACCTCTAGCGAGCATACCAGTGGGAGCGACCGGATTGCCGAGTGCGTGGACCTGCTCGGATGGGGTGACGACACCCTGGTGGTGAACCTGCAGGGCGACGAACCCCTGATGCCGCCCGTCTGCCTGGACCAGGCCGCGGCACTGCTGGCGGGAGACGACCGGGCGGAAGTGGCAAGTCTTTACTGGCCGGTGGCCAGCGCGGAAGAGGTGACGGATCCTAACGTGGTCAAGGTCGTGACCGCCGGGGATGGCGCCGCGCTGTATTTCAGCCGTTCGGTCATACCGCACCCGCGCGGCGCCGCCAACATCGCCGCGGCGCTGCAGGCCGGCTTGCGCTGGAAGCGTCACATCGGGTTGTATGCGTACCGGGCGTCGGCTCTGCGGGCGTTCACAGCGACGCCGCCCGCCCCGCTGGAGCGTGTCGAGAAACTGGAACAATTGAGGTTCCTGGAGTCCGGGCGGCGAATCGTGATGGCCCGGGCCGCCGAGTTCATTCCGGCGGGCGTGGACACAGCGGACGATCTCGAGCGCGTCAGGGCGATGCTCGGGCAACTCTCCTGAACTTCCCGGCATCGTGAGCGGTAAAGGCAAGCAACCCTTTGACGGCAAGTCATTCGCGGCGCGCCTGCCGACGCGCCCGGGCGTCTACCTGATGCGTGATGAAGGGGGCGAGCCGCTGTATGTGGGCAAGGCGCGTAACCTGCGTAAACGGGTTGCCAGTTACTTCGACGCGCGGCCCAAGATCGAGCGCATCATGCGGATGGTGGCGCGGATCAGGCAGATCGAGGTCAGCCTGACGCGGACCGAAGGGGAGGCCCTGCTGCTCGAGAACGAATGGATCAAGTCGCTGCGGCCGCGCTACAACATCCTTCTGCGCGATGATAAATCCTATCCCTGGATTGCACTTTCCACTGATCACCCGTTTCCCCGGATCGCCTTTCACCGCGGTGCGCGGGACAGTGGCAAGCGCTACTTCGGACCGTACCCGTCGGCGGGCTCGGTCCGCGAAAGCATCAACCTCATCCAGAAACTGTTTCGAATCCGCAATTGCGAAGACAGCTACTTCGCCCACCGCAACCGACCCTGCCTGCAGCACCAGATCCGCCGGTGCACGGCACCCTGTGTCGGACTGGTCGGCCAGGGAAGCTATGCGGAGCAGGTGAGCGACGCTATCCTGTTCCTGCAAGGCAAGAACCAGGCAGTTCTAACCAGGCTCATTTCGAGAATGGAGCAGGCATCCCGTGCACTGGAGTTCGAAGCGGCTGCGCTCTACCGGGACCAGATCGGTACGCTCAAGCAAATGCAGGCACAGCAGTTCGTATCCGGACGCCAGGCCGACATCGATTTTGTCGCGCTGGCCCAGGAGCAGGGCCAGAGCTGCGTCCAGGTAGTGTCGGTTCGCGGCGGCCGCAATCTTGGCCAGCGCAGCCATTTCCCGACCCAGGCGGAGAATTGTCCGGCGGAAGAAGTCATGGAGGCATTTCTCGGCCAGTATTACCAGGCACGACAGCCGCCGGCGCAGATCGTGCTCTCGCATGCACCGCAAAATCCCGAGTTGCTGGCGTCGGTTTTCTCCCAGTCGGCCGAACGCAAGGTCAGCCTGCAGGCGCATCCACGCGGTGACCGCCGCAAGATGCTGGAACTGGCCACGGGCAATGCCCGGCAGTCCCTGAAGATGCGGCTTGCCAGCAAGGCCAATATGACGTCGCAGTTCGAGGCCTTGCAAGGTCTCCTCAATCTCGACGAGCCTCCGGCCAGCGTGGAATGTTTCGATATATCCCACACGGCCGGTCGGCAGGCGGTCGGCGCCTGCGTGGTTTTCGACGGCAACGGCCCGGTCAAATCGCGCTATCGCCGCTACAACCTCAAGGGCATCGAGCCCGGGGACGATTACGCCGCGATGCGCCAGGTACTCAGCCGGCGCTACGGACGCATGCAAGCGGAGGAGGGCACCTTGCCCGGCCTGGTGCTGATTGACGGTGGCAAGGGGCAATTGCGGCAGGCCGAAGACGTGTTCGCGGAGCTCGGGTTGACCGGCATTCCGGTAATCGGCATCGCCAAGGGCCGCGGCCGCCGGGCCGGCGAGGAGGACTGGGTCACGGCCGCGCCTTATCGGGCTCTGCATCCCGGCCCCGAGTCGCCCGCTTCTCACCTGGTCCAGCAGATCCGCGACGAAGCGCACCGCTTTGCGATCACCGGCCATCGCGGGCGCCGGCAGAAGGCTGCAACCCGCTCCACCCTGGAATTGATCCCCGGGATCGGTCCGCGGCGGCGGCGTGCCTTGCTCAACCATTTCGGTGGACTGCAGGGGGTCAGCAAGGCCGGGGTTGAGGAACTGTCGAGCGTTCCCGGCATCAACCGGTTACTGGCGGAAGAAATCTTTCGGGCACTGCACTGAATGCGGATGTTTGCGATAATGGGCAGCCGCGCCGCATAGTCCACCAGGCGGAACTGATTCACCGAGCAGCGAACGCACACGATGACCATGACTTTTCCCACCATTCTGACCTTGTTGCGGATCGCACTGGTGCCTGTGCTGGTCGTATTCTTTTATGTTCCCTATCACTGGTCCAACCTGGCCTGCGTGGTCATTTTCGTGCTGGCCGCGATCACCGATATCGCCGATGGCGCCATCGCCCGCCGAATGGGGCAGATTTCGAGGTTCGGCGCATTCCTGGACCCCGTGGCCGACAAGATCATGGTGTCGACCGCCCTGGTGCTGCTGGTGCAGCGCCAGGAGACCTACCAGGCCATATTCGCCATTGCCGCGGCCATCATCATCGGCCGTGAAATCACGATTTCGGCCTTGCGGGAGTGGATGTCCGAACTCGGCAAACGGGCCCTGGTCAGTGTCAGTTGGGTGGGCAAGTTGAAAACGATATTCCAGATGACGGCCATCGGTTTCCTGCTCTACCACGATGACATGGGCTGGATTCCAGTCGCGCTGATCGGCGAATTGCTGCTGTACACCGCCGCCGTACTGACGTTGTGGTCGATGTACCACTATCTGCGCTCCGCCTGGCCGGCCATCAGTCATTTGGGTTTCGATGCAGACGAAGAACAGAACGGTGGCTGAGATAGTTCCAATCGCCCAGCCGGCGGCGCGCCGGGCCACGCAGGACGTGCGCATCGGCAAGGTGAGCGTCGGCAGCCGGCATCCCATCGTCGTGCAATCGATGACCAATACCGACACGGCCGACGCGAAAGCCACGGCACAGCAGGTGGCGGAACTCGCACGGGCTGGATCGGAGCTGGTCCGTATCACGGTCAATACCCTCGAGGCAGCCCAGGCGGTGCCGGAAATCCAGAGGCGGCTGGACATGATGTCCTGCGAAGTGCCGCTGATCGGCGATTTTCACTACAACGGGCACCAGTTGCTGCAGCAGGTGCCCGACTGCGCCGCGATCCTCGCCAAGTACCGCATCAACCCCGGTAATGTCGGGTTTGGGCGTAAACGTGACGAGCAATTCGCAACCATCATCCAGTTGGCGCTGGACCACGATAAACCGGTTCGGATCGGGGTCAACTGGGGCAGCCTGGATGCCACTTTGCTGGCCCGCCTGATGGACGAAAACGCGGCCCGCGATGAACCGGAGGACGCTGGCAGCGTGATGCGCGAAGCGCTCATCCGTTCGGCGCTGGACAGCGCACAACAAGCCGAGGAATTGGGGCTCGCGCACGATCGTATCATCCTGTCCTGCAAGGTCAGCGATGTGCAGGACCTGATCGCCGTATACCGCAGCCTGGCGGCGCGTTGCGATTTTCCGCTGCACCTGGGGCTGACCGAGGCCGGCATGGGCAGCAAGGGCATCGTGTCCTCGACCGCAGCCATGGCCGTGCTGCTGCAAGAGGGCATCGGCGACACGATCCGGATCTCGCTGACACCAGAGCCGGGCCAGCCGCGCACCGATGAAGTCGTGGTGGCGCAGGAACTGCTGCAGAGCATGGGTCTGCGTGCTTTTTCGCCGATGGTGACCGCGTGCCCCGGCTGCGGCCGCACCACCAGCACCTTCTTCCAATCGCTCGCGCAGGACACCCAGCGCTTCGTGCGGGAACGCATGCCGGCCTGGAAGCTGCAGTATGACGGTGTTGAAAACCTGTCCCTAGCGGTCATGGGCTGTGTCGTCAACGGTCCCGGAGAAAGCCGTCATGCCGACATCGGCATCAGTCTGCCCGGTACCGGCGAAGCGCCCGTTGCTCCCGTGTTTATCGATGGCAAGAAAGAGGCGACTCTGCGCGGCGATGGCCTGACCAGGGAATTCCTGGAGATGATCGAAAACTACGTGCAGCGCCGTTATCCCCGGCGCTTTCCGGTCGAATAATGCCGACAGGCCCTGACGAAGCAACGCCCATGAGACTGCGCAGAAATACCCTGGCCGACCAGGCCGACCGGCACTACCTGTACCAGGAGTCCGTGCAAGACACCGAGTCGGAGATCGATTTCGTGGAGGAGACCTGGGCCGAACTGCGGGACCGGCCAGCTGAACTGCTCCGCGAGGACTTTTGCGGTACGGCCAACACGGCCTGCGAATGGGTGCGCCGCGACCCGGCGCACCATGCCATCGGTGTCGACCTCGATGCCGCGGTGCTGGAGTGGGGGCGGCAGAATAATATCGCCCAACTGGACGCGGAGCAGCAGTCGCGCATCCAACTACTACAGGAAAATGTTCTGGAAACCCTGCCTGAGTTGGCGGACATCGTGCTCGCGATGAATTTCAGCTATTTCCTGTTCCCCACGCGCGCCGCCATGCTCGACTACTTCCGCAATGTTTACGACGGGCTGACCGACGACGGCATTTTTTTCCTGGACGCGTACGGCGGTTATGACGCGCCGCGGGAGATAGAGGAAGAGCGGGAGTGCGACGGCTTCACCTACATCTGGCAGCAAGCATCGTTCAATCCGATAGACAGCATGATGGATTGCTGTATTCACTATGAATTCCCAGACGGCTCGCGCATCGACAAGGCGTTCACGTACCGCTGGCGGTTGTGGACCCTGCCTGAGTTGACCGAGCTGCTCAGCGAGGCGGGCTTCCGTGACGTCACCGTTTATTGGGAGGGCACGGACGAGGCGAAAAACGAAGGCAACGGGGTTTATGAGCCCGCTGATGTGGGCGACGCCGACCCTGGCTGGGTATGCTACATCGTGGCGGAACGGTAACGGCCTCCTTCGTATTCCACGGCCTCCACCGTTCCGCCGGGAACCGGCGATACGACGAACACAAGGGTCTCATCGGCGCCTTCCGCCGAGCGCAGCATCACGCTGTCCACGACCGCGGCCTGCAGCCACTGTTGCCCATCCTGTAATCGCAACGCAGCGCCTTCGGGCAAGTCCGCTGCAGTCAGGACTTTCAGCAGTAATGGTTGGCGCTTCACCTTGCCCAGGTAGCGGGCGCGGGCGATTATTTCCTGTCCGGGATAGCAGCCCTTGTCGAAACTGACCGCCCCGATGCGGTCGAATCCCAACATCTGTGGAATATACCGCTCACTGGTTTCCGGCCCGAGCCACACCACGTTTCGTCGCAGCTCCCGCTCTTTCCATTCAGCCCTGGCCACTGCCGTGCCGGATTCATCGTCCGCAACGCGGTAGACAAGGTCCAGCCCGGTCGGCTGGAAGTCCTCGCCCGGGCGAGCGACCGCCTCGGCCGCGGGGAGTGCGGACACCGCCAGTTCGTCGATCCCACCGATATCCACCCGGGACCGCAAGACGAACATGCCAAGGCGCTTCAGCATGGCCGGCAACAGTTCGGCGTTGCCCACCAGTCGGAATTCGTCGGCGGCGCGGCAAACCAGCAACAATCCATAGACTTGCCCACGAGGCGAGCAGTAGCACGCAAAAGTCGAGCCGCCGTCGGCCAAGGCCACGATGTCGGCGCTGAACTGGCCATGCAGGAAGAGAGCGGCATCGGCGCCTCCTATGCGCGCCGCGGCCAGGTGGGGCAGGGCAAGCGATGTCAAATTCAGGGTCCTCACCGGATCTGCGTGTCAGAGGGTTGCATTGTAACGGAAAGTAACCAACGTAGAGGATTGGTACACCTTGAATAACGGCCTCCGAATCAGTAGGCTTGCGGATTGGTCCTCGCGCCTTTTGCGGTTATTTCCAAGATGAACATTTCGCCCGATAAGAGCCCGCCCGCCGCCGTGACGGACAATGCGACCTGCGACCCATCGACCGGCCAGGCGGAGGGCGCCTCCGCAGAGGCCACCCGGCCCAGGCGACCGGTAGAGATTGGCGGTCGCAAAGGCCCTGACCCCACGCGCTATGGAGACTGGGAAAAGAACGGTCGCTGTATCGATTTCTAGCGCCTGCAGATTCCGGTTATAGACACGAAGTCCGAGACAAGAAGCCAGCCATGAAAGCAAAGCAAAGACCGCTGTCCCCGTTCATGATCGGGCCCTACTACAAACCGCAGATGACGTCACTGATGTCGATTGCGCACCGGCTCAGCGGTGTGTTCCTGAGCCTGTTGGGCGCGCCGCTGCTGCTGTGGTGGATCATGGCCGTAGGCGCAGGCCCCGAGGCCTACGGGTCCCTGCTGGCGTTTTTTGGCGGGTTGCTGGGCCGCCTGCTCTTGGCCGCGAGCATGCTGGCCTTGTTCTATCACCTGTTCAACGGTATCCGCCACCTGGTGTGGGACTCGGGCCGGGCACTGGATATACGCAGCGCGTATACGGCTGGCTGGCTGGTGTTGATCGCCACGGTCCTGGCGACTGCCGTTATGCTGGGGAGGCTGCTATGAGCATGACGAACCCACTCGCCCGCGCCAGGGGGCACGGCAGCGCCAAGGAAGGGGTGCGGCATTGGTTCGCCCAGCGCGCCACGGCGGTGTTCCTGATCTTCCTGGTGGGCTGGCTGGGATACGCAGCGTTCGCACTGGCCGACGCCGATTACGCCGCCGCGCGGGCCTTCATGGGTCATCCCTTCAATGCCGCCTTGCTGATCCTGCTGGTCATCACTGTTCTGTACCACGGTATGCTGGGGCTGCAGGTGGTGGTCGAGGATTATGTCCATCATCCGGCTGCCGAAATTACCCTGCATTTCCTGATCCGGGCCGGTGCCTACCTGGGCATGGCGCTGGGTGTCGTCAACATCCTGATCATTGCCCTGGGAGCCTGACCGATGAGCCAAGCCTACGATCTCCAGGAGCACCGCTATGACGTCATCGTGGTCGGTGCCGGCGGTGCCGGTCTGCGCGCGACCATGGGTCTGGCGGCCACCGGCCTGGCCACGGCCTGCATCAGCAAGGTTTTTCCCACGCGCAGTCACACTGTGGCCGCACAGGGCGGCATGTCGGCCGCGCTCGGCAACATGGGCGAAGACGATTGGCGCTGGCATATGTACGACACCATCAAGGGCTCTGACTGGCTGGGCGACCAGGACGCCATCGAGTACATGTGCCGCGAGGCGGTGCCGTCTGTAATCGAACTGGAGCACTTCGGTGTGCCCTTCTCACGCACCGAGGATGGCCGCATCTACCAGCGCCCTTTCGGCGGCATGACCACGCATTACGGCGAAGGCACGGCGCAACGTACCTGCGCCGCCGCCGACCGCACCGGACACGCAATTCTGCATACGCTCTACCAGCAGGCGCTGAAGCATGACGCAACGTTTTACATCGAGTACTTCGCCGTTGACCTGCTGATGGACGAATCCGGCGCCTGTCGCGGCGTGCTGGCCTGGGACCTGGCGGAAGGGACACTCCACCTGTTCCGGGCGCACGCGGTCATCCTGGCCACCGGGGGCTATGGACGTAGCTATTTTTCCTGCACCTCCGCCCACACCTGCACCGGCGACGGCAACGGTATGGTGCTGCGCGCCGGTCTGCCGCTACAGGACATGGAGTTCGTCCAATTCCATCCGACCGGCATCTACGGCGCCGGCTGTCTGATCACCGAAGGGGTGCGTGGCGAAGGCGGTTTCCTGACCAATTCGAATGGCGAGCGCTTCATGGAGCGCTATGCGCCCAATGCCAAGGACCTGGCCTCGCGCGACGTGGTCAGCCGTTCCATGACCATCGAAATCCGGGAGGGCAGGGGTGTGGGCCCGAAGGGCGATCACATCCACTTGAACCTGCAACACCTGGGCGCTGACGTGATCAACGAACGCCTGCCGGGCATTGCCGAGAGCGCTGAGATTTTTGCCGGCGTTGACGTGACCACCGACCCGATCCCCGTGCTGCCGACCGTGCACTACAACATGGGCGGAATTCCGACGAATTACATGGGCGAAGTCGTTACGCTGAAAGACGGCAATCCGGATACCGTGGTACCTGGCCTGTTCGCGATCGGCGAGGCAGCTTGCGTATCTGTGCATGGCGCCAATCGACTCGGCTCCAATTCGCTGCTCGATTTGATCGTGTTTGGCCGCGCGGTCGCGCAGCGTTGTGCAAAGGTCGTTCAGCCGGGGGCGCGCCATCCCGATTTGCCGGCCGGCATCGTCGATGCCTTGCTGGCAGATTTCGACGCCTTGCGCGACGCGCAAGGCTCCAGGAGTACCGCCAGCATTCGTGACGAGATGCAAGCCGTGATGCAGAGCAACGCGGCCGTGTTCAGGACCGGGGAAGTCCTCCAGGAAGGCTGCCAGCTGATTTCGAAAGTCAACGAGTCCTTCAGGGAAGTCGGCGTCAGTGATCGGTCTCTCGTGTGGAACTCCGACCTGGTCGAAACGCTGGAATTACGCAACCTGCTGGGCTGCGCGGTCACCACCATGCTCTCCGCCGAGAATCGCAAGGAGAGCCGGGGGGCCCACGCGCGTGAAGACTTCCCGGAGCGGAACGACGAGCAGTGGATGAAGCACACGCTCTGCTGGCTGGACAAAGACGGAAAGGTGAGGCTGGACTACCGCCCGGTGCACCTCTACACGCTGACGGATGACGTTGAAGTCGTACCGCCCAAGGCGAGGGTTTACTGAGATGGCTGAACTGCGCTTACCCAAGGAGTCGCGCGTTACCCGGGGCAAGCACTTCGCTGCGCCCGCGGACGCGAAAAACATCAAGGTATTCCGTGTCTATCGTTGGAATCCGGACGAGGGGGGAAACCCCCGTATCGATTCCTTCGAGGTCGACCTTGACCAGTGTGGACCGATGGTCCTCGACGCCGTCATCAAGATCAAGAACGAGATCGATCCTACGTTGACCTTTCGGCGCTCCTGCCGCGAGGGGATCTGCGGATCCTGTGCCATGAACATCGACGGCATCAATACCTTGGCATGCACCAAGCCGATCTCGGAAATCCGGGGCGATGTCAAAATCAATCCGCTGCCACACCTGCCGGTGGTCAAGGATATCGTCCCGGACCTTTCACACTTCTACGCCCAGTACGCGACAATCCGGCCCTGGATCCGCACCCAGAGCACGACGCCGCCGGACCGCGAGCGCCTGCAGTCGAAGGAAGACCGTGAAAAGCTGGATGGCCTCTACGAATGCATCCTGTGTGCCTGCTGTTCCACTTCCTGCCCCAGTTACTGGTGGAACGGGGATCGTTACCTGGGACCCGCGATCCTCTTGCAGTCCTACCGCTGGCTGGCGGACTCCCGCGACGAAGCGACCGGTGAACGCCTGGATGAGCTCGAGGATCCGTTCCGCCTGTACCGTTGCCACACCATCATGAACTGCACGCGTACCTGCCCCAAGGGCCTGAACCCGGCGAAGGCCATCGCCGAAATCAAGAAAATGCTGATGGCCCGCAGGGGCCTTTGAGGCGGACTGAGGTAGCCCGGCCATGTCGGACCCGGCGCGTCCCGGCAGGCTGAGGTGGCGCTGCCGCCGCGGCATGAAAGAACTGGACCTGCTGCTCGAGCGGTTCATTGAGCAGCATGGCGAGGCGCTGACCGACGGGCACTGGCCGGAGCTGGAGACGCTATTGGAAACCGAAGACGACCTGCTCTGGGACTGGCTGCAAAACCCCGCTGCCCCCCGCGCGGAGCCCTTTCGCACGCTGCTCGAACGGATTCGCCGTGACCCGTTGTGACACCATCGAGCTGCATGCAGGAAGCAGCCTGGGGCTGCGCGCCTGCTACCAGGGGGTCTACGTGCTTGCCCTCGTCGCCCTCCTCTGGTCGCGGGCCGAGCTGATTTGGATCATGATGGCGCTGGTCGCCCTCGGCGTGGCGCATCGTGCGTCTGGGCGAATCACACGAAGGACCGCAGGTCACATTCGCCTGGTGCTTCATGAAAATGGCAACGCGATAATGCACTCGGTGCACGGCACCGTACCGGCCCGGCTTTGTGCCGACGGCTGGGTCAGCCGCTGGTGCAGCGTAGTGAGCCTGGAGGAACTGCTCAGCGGCCGCCGGCTTCGTTGCCTCATCTGTCGCTCCCGCAACTCGCCGGACGACTACCGACGCCTGCTGGTGACCCTGCGCATGGACGCCGCTCACGCTTCGGACAGAGCGGTGACCTGGCTTTGAAAAAGGTGCAGAAAAGCACACTTGTCGGACCGCTCGACGCGCTGATGGAAGCCGCAGGCGACGCCATCATCATTATCGATGAAAAAGGCCTGATTCAGCGCTTCAACCCCGCTGCCGAAAAGATGTTTGGCTACTCCGAATCGGAAGTGCGAGGCCGCAATGTCTCGCTGCTGATGCCGGAACCCAATCGCGGCCGGCACGACGGCTACCTGGCACGGTATGCGCGCACCGGCGAGGCAGCCGTCATCGGCAAGGGCAGGCAGGAGACCGGCCTGCGCAGCAACGGCGAGTCCTTCCCGATGCAATTGTCGGTCGGTGAAATTCGTCAAGCCGACCAGCGCAGCTTCGTGGGGATCATCCGCGACATATCGGAGATGCGGCAGGCGCAGGAGCAGGTACGGCACCTGGAGGAACAATTACTGCACGCCGACCGGCTGGTCATCCTGGGCGAGCTGACGGCCGGCATTGCCCACGAAATCAACCAGCCCCTGACTGCGATCGCGGCCTATGCAGATGCCGGCCGTACCATCATCGACCGCATCGATGAGGCCCCGGCCGCCGACATGCACTCGATCTGCGAGCGCATCGGTGGCCAGGCGCGGCGCGCTGCCGAGGTGGTTCAGCGCCTGCGCGGGCTGGTTCGCAGCGGGACCTCTTCGAAGGGTCGTCATAATCTAAATGAGATTATTAAAAATATTCTGTTACTGTTTGAATTTGAGATTAAAAAGACAGGAACAGAGCTTCTTTTCTTTCCGCTTGAACCACTGGAAGACCTGTATGTCGACGATATCCAGATCCAACAGATCCTGGTCAACCTGATCAAGAACTCGCTCGACTCGATCGGCGAGGCCGCGCAGGCCAACGGGTGCATCGAAATCCGCATACGCACTGAAGGCCAGAACGTCATGGTGTCCGTCACCGACAACGGTCCGGGCGTCCCGGAGCAGTACCGCCCCCGATTGTTCGATTCCTTTTTCACCACGAAGCCCAAGGGCGTCGGGCTAGGGCTGTCGATCTGCAAGAGCATTGCGGCGGCCCATGGCGGCACCCTTCGTCATGAACAGCCGCAAGAAGGCGGCAGTCGTTTTACGTTGTCACTGCCACTGAGGTTCATCGGTTGACCGCCCCGGATAGAAAACCGGCCATGGTGTGCATCGTCGATGACGATGAAGCCATCCGCGAATCCCTGAGGTTGCTGCTGTTTGCCGGCGGCTTGCACAGTTGCGTATTCGAATCGGCGGATGCCTTTCTTGCCGAGCCCAACCCGCCGTCTTTCGATTGCATGCTGCTGGACATCCGCATGCCGGGCACGGACGGCCTCGAACTCTTCCGCATTCTTCAGCAACGCCATGCGGGCTACCCCATCATATTCATCACCGGTCACGGCGACATTCCGTTGGCCGTCTCGGCCATCAAGCAAGGCGCTCACGATTTTCTGACCAAGCCGTTTCGCGAAGGTGAGCTGCTGGATAAAATCCGCGGCGCCGTTCAGCTTTACCGGTCCGATCGGGAGCACTTAAGTGAACTGCAGCAACTGCAGGCCAGGGTGGATTCCTGCACGCCCCGGGAACGCGAGGTGATGAAACTGCTCGCCACCGGTTTGCCGAACAAAGGCATCGCTGAAATGCTCGGCATCAGTCCGCGTACCGTGGAAATACACCGTGCCCACCTGATGGAAAAGATGGACGCGGATTCGCTGCCCGCCCTGGTGAGGATGCTCACGCTGCTCGAAGTGGACGATTCGGGTTCTGCTTGATCCAGCGCAATGCGCGCCTACGTACTTTCCCTGATGGTATTGGAGATTATTGCCGTTAGCATTTCGCCAAAGCCTGGCCGATGCAGGTAACAGGATTTTATCAGGGGATCGTGCGATTAAGGAAGGAGCGCCAAAAGGTCAGCTGGCTCTCATTGAGCCAGATATCAGTGTGCGCGACGCCCTCACTTTGCTGCTGAAGGAACATGGCTGGGTTGTTCATGCCGCCGTCAACTGCGACAACTTGAGGGCTGCGGTGGAGGCGGGTGGCCTGACGGCCGTCATCAGCGAATCCACCCTGCCGGGTTGGGCGCCGGAAGAGATTCTGAAGTTGTGCGCAGAGCATCATCTCCCGGTGGTATTCACCGGCCATGACCTGCCCTTGCAGGGGGCCGTGGATCTCATCCGGCAAGGGGCCATCGACTTTCTCGACAAGCCGTTTCCGCAATCCCGCCTGGTCGATTTGCTGGACAGGCTCGCAAACAGGCAGAATGGGTAGTCAACACGACAATCGATAGTATCTAACGGAGGCAACTGTGAAACGCGAACAAACGATCAACCGTCGGAATTTCCTGAAGATTGGGCTCAAGGCCGGTGGCGGCGCCCTGGCGCTCTCTGCCATACCCATTCAGTTGGTGGCCGCCGAAGAGGTAGCTGAGTCCGAACCACTGGCGCAGGCCATGGGCTACAAGGCTGATGCAGCTACCGTGGATACCGCGAAGTTCCCGAAACGGGCCGGTGAAGCGGGTGCCAACCAGTTCTGCCATAACTGCGCCCTGTTTGCCGGCAAAGACGGCGACGAGACCGCACCCTGCAGCATCTTCCAGAACCGCCCGGTCCGGGGTGCAGGATGGTGTAACGCCTGGGTTGCCAAATCCTGAGTTCTGCGACTCCCGGCCGCTTGCGGCCGGGAGTCGTTTTTGGGTCCTGCTCACGGGGCCTGGTGTCTTGAAATTCGTGACTGAACCATTGGAACAATGACATGACCTACAACGACAAAGTAGTCCGGCAGTTCGTCGTCATGACCGTGATCTGGGGGATCGTGGGCATGCTGGTCGGCGTGATCATCGCCGCCCAACTGTGGCTGCCCGCGCTTAATTTCGACATTCCCTGGCTCACCTACAGCAGGCTGCGGCCTCTGCACACCAACGCGGTCATCTTCGCCTTTGGCGGCTCGGCCCTGATCGGCACCTCCTTCTACGTCGTGCAGAGAACCTGCCACGTCAGGCTGTTTGCCGGAGGCCTTGCGTCCTTCGTGTTCTGGGGCTGGCAACTGGTCATCCTGGGGGCGGCGATCTCGCTGCCGCTGGGCTGGACACAGGGCAAGGAATACGCCGAACTCGAATGGCCGCTGGACCTTCTGATCACGGTCGTGTGGGTCGCTTATGCGGTGGTTTTCTTCGGCACCATCATCAAGCGCCGCGTCAGCCACATTTACGTGGCAAACTGGTTCTACGCTGCTTTTATCATCACAGTCGCGATCCTGCACATCGTCAACAATCTCTCGCTGCCGGTAACTGCGACCAAGTCCTACGAGGTCTACACCGGAGCGGTGGATGCGATGGTGCAGTGGTGGTACGGACACAACGCGGTAGGTTTCTTCCTGACCGCCGGCTTCCTGGCGATGATGTACTACTTCGTACCGAAACAGGCTGAAGGCCCGGTCTATTCCTACCGTTTGTCTATCGTGCATTTCTGGGCCCTGATCGCTATCTACATGTGGGCCGGCCCCCACCACCTGCATTACACGGCACTGCCGAACTGGATCCAGTCCCTCGGCATGGTGTTCTCGCTGATCCTGTTGGCGCCCAGCTGGGGCGGCATGATCAACGGCGTCATGACGCTGTCGGGCCACTGGCACAAACTGCGCACCGACCCGGTGCTGAAGTTCATGATCGTGGCTCTGAGTTTTTACGGCATGTCGACCTTCGAGGGACCGATGATGTCAATCAAGACCGTCAACTCGCTGAGCCATTACACCGACTGGACCATCGGCCACGTGCACTCAGGCGCGCTGGGCTGGGTGGCCATGATGACCATCGGCTCGTTGTACAGCCTGACGCCGCGCCTGATGGGGCAAAAGGTCATGTTCAGCGTCAAGGCCGTCGATGCCCATTTCTGGATCGCGACCATCGGCATCGTGCTGTACATCGCCTCGATGTGGATCGCCGGCGTGATGCAGGGGCTGATGTGGCGCGCGTTTAACGACGACGGCACGCTGACCTACAGCTTCATCGAGACCATCGCCGCCACCAAGCCTTACTACGTCATTCGACTGCTGGGAGGGACGCTGTTCCTGAGTGGCATGTTCATCATGGCATGGAATGTCTTCAAGACGCTGGGACAGGGACAGCCACAGGAACTCAAGGCTGCCGAACCGGCTTACTGGGGAGAGCACGCATGAGCACGGGACACAAGAGACTTGAGAAGAACATCATCCTGATGTCCGTTTTTATCGTCGTGGCCGTCAGCCTGGGTGGTCTGGTCGAAATCCTGCCTCTGATTTTTCAGAACCAGGTAAGTGTGCCGGCCGAGGGGGTCAAGCCTTATCCGCCGCTGCAACTGGCCGGCCGCGATATCTACATCCGGGAAGGTTGCTACAACTGCCACTCGCAGATGGTCCGGCCGTTCCGTAGCGAGACCGAGCGTTATGGGCCTTACTCGGTTGCCGGCGAGTCGGTTTATGACCGGCCGTTCCAGTGGGGCTCCAAGCGCACCGGGCCGGACCTGGCGCGGGTAGGTGGGCGTTACAGCGACGACTGGCATGTCATCCACCTGATCAATCCGCGGGACGTGGTCCCCGAGTCCAACATGCCCGGCTACCCCTGGCTGCTGGAAAACAGCGTCGATGGCGCATTGGTCCAGAAGAAGATGAGCGTACTCCAAACACTGGGCGACCCTTACACCGACGCCGAAATCGCTGCCGCGGCGGAGGCCGTCAACGGCAGGACCGAGATGGAGGCGCTGATCGCTTACCTGCAAGGCCTCGGCCGCGCGCGCAGCGGACGCTGACCCATGCTGGACGCGTTTGACATCAACCTGGCCAGGGGCGCCGTGCTGATCCTCCTGATCCTCGCGTTCCTGGGGATCTGGGCCTGGGCGTGGAGCAAACACCGCAAGCCGGAATTTCACGCGGCCAGCATGCTGCCGCTTGAAGAAGACGATGGCAACGTGCCCCGGAATCAAGCCAACAACGAAAGCAAGACCGAAGGAACCAAGGAGTAATCCATGCTGAACTCATTCTGGAACTGGTTCGTCATCATCATTTCCGTCGGCAGCATCCTTGCCTGCTGGTGGCTGCTGCACTGGACCAAGGGCGTCTCCGACCGGTCGAGCGACGACGTTGGCTCGACCGGCCACGTCTGGGACGAAGACCTCAAGGAACTGAACACGCCGTTGCCGCGCTGGTGGCTGCACCTGTTCAACATCACGATCATCTTCGCCCTGGTGTACCTGGCGCTGTTCCCCGGCCTGGGCAACTTCGCCGGCGTGCTGGGCTGGACGCAGGAACAGCAATACCAGGACGAAATGGCCGCAGCGAACGTGGCTCAGGAATCCGTCTTCGCCCGTTTCCGCGAGATGGATGCGGCCGCCCTGAAGGCGGATGCCGCGGCGATGGAAACCGCCGGTCGCCTGTTCCGACAGAATTGCGCCATGTGCCATGGCTCCGATGGCCGCGGCGCCAAGGGCTTCCCCAACCTGGCCGATGGCGACTGGCAGTGGGGCGGAACCCACGAACAGATCATGATGACGCTCCAGAACGGCCGCATGGCCGCCATGCCGCCGCTGGCCGCCGCCCTGGGCGATGACGGAGTCAAGGAAGTCGTGGCTTACGTCCGGCAGCTGTCCGGGCAGGAAGCCGACACGAATCTCGCCAGCGCCGGACAAGCCCGCTTCCAGACCATCTGCATGGCCTGCCATGGCATGGACGGCAAGGGCAACCAGGCACTGGGTGCGCCCAACCTGACGGATGACATCTGGCTCTACGGGGATGATGCCGAGACCATCGAATACGCCGTGCGCAATGGGCGCAATGGCCAGATGCCGGCCTTTGGCGAGACCCTGTCAGAGGAACGCCGCAAGTTGCTCGCGGCTTACGTCCAGGGACTTTCGGGCTCCTGAAGCGATGTCTGAAGGCGGGTAGCCGCAGGACACGCGATGAAAAAACAGTCCAGGGAAATTCCGGGGCGCTGGAGCCAGCGCAAACGTGATATCGGCACGGTCGTATGGGTCGCGTTCCTGGCGGCCTGCGTGGGCACCTTCGTGGTTTTCGCCGTACTCGACCCCGAAGCACTCAACGACGCCTGGGTGTTGCCCTGGGAAATGGGCAGCCGCCTGGCCTACAGCCTGGGCTTCCTGTTCCTGTTCTGCGTCAGCCTGATCGCCAGCGCGTTGACGACCTTCATGATCCGCACCGGCCCCAGGCGCGGACACGCACGCGGCAAGGGTAAAAAACCCCCACCGGTCATCCACGCGCCTGAAGACGAAAACCCGGATCTGGATCTGGGAGATTGGAAGTGACGGAACAGCCCGCCGGGGAATCGCTGTACCGGAAAGAACCCAAGATATACCCACGACAGGTCACCGGGCGGTTCGCGCGGCTGCGCGTGGTCTCCGTGTGGGTGCTGCTGGGCTTGTTCTACCTGCTGCCCTGGATCCAGATCGGCGGCAGACAGTCCGTACTCTTCGACCTGCCTGCGCGCAAATTCTATATCTTCGGGCTGACGTTCTGGCCGCAGGATTTCGTTTACCTGGCGCTGCTGCTGATCACCGCGGGCCTGTCCCTGTTCTTCTTCACCGCGTTGGCCGGGCGTCTCTGGTGTGGATTTGCCTGTCCGCAAACAGTCTGGACCGAGGTGTTCATATGGATCGAACGCTGGATCGAGGGCGACCGGCAGAAACGCATGAAGTTGGATGCTGCTCCGTGGACCGCGCAGAAGATCCTGCGCAAATCGGCGAAACAGTTTGTCTGGATCGTGTTCGCAGCCTGGACCGGCTTCACCTTCGTCGGGTTTTTCTCGCCGATCCGTGAGCTCGGCGCCAGCGTGATGAGCCTGTCGTTGGGACCCTGGGAAACGTTCTGGACAGTCTTTTATGGGTTTGCGACCTACGGCAACGCCGGCTTTCTGCGGGAACAGGTGTGCAAGTACATGTGTCCCTATGCGCGCTTCCAGAGCGCGATGTTCGACAAGGACACCTTGATCATCTCCTACGATACCGATCGTGGCGAACCGCGCGGCGGCCGGCGCAAGAATGTCGACAAGCAGGAAGCCGGCCTGGGTGACTGCATCAACTGCACACTGTGCGTGCAGGTGTGCCCGACCGGCATCGACATCCGCGACGGCCTGCAGTACGAGTGCATCGCCTGCGCCGCCTGCATCGATGTCTGTGACCAGGTCATGGACAAGATGGGCTATCCCCGAGGCCTGGTGCGATACACGACCGAGCACTCCCTGAAGCACAAGACAGCGCATGTGATCCGGCCTCGCATCATCGTCTACGGCCTGCTGCTGCTGGTCATCATCAGCGGAACCCTGTACGGCATGACTCACCGGGTACCTCTGCGGGCCGACCTGATCCGCGACCGCAATGCGCTCTACCGGGAGCTGCCGGGGGACGTGGTTGAAAATGTCTACACGCTGAAGATCACCAACATGGATAACGCGCCTCACCGTTACGATATGCGCGTGTTGAACAACGCTGCGGTGGAGGTGGATCTGTCCCGCCCGCTCGAGCTGGGGCCCGAAGAGGTCGCCGGTATCTCGGTACGCCTGAGACTGCCGAGATCGGCAGGGCAGGGCGTGCAACACCTGGACATCCAGCTCCAGGCAGCCGATGATCCCTCTATTCGCAAAGTAATCAAGGCCAAGGCCCTGATGCCCATTGAATTTGGAAAACAGCCATGACCCGAGCCAACCCTGCCGGCCGCGAGCCGGAATCCTCGCAACTGCATCCCTGGTATCACTACCCCTGGCCCTGGGTTGCCATCGCCATCCCGGCGATCGCCGTGGTCGGGGGCCTGTTCACCCTGTACCTGGCGGTGACCCATCCCGATCCCCTGGTGGTAGATGACGGTCAGTACCACGAAATCCGCTCCGGGCTGCAGGCTCAGCCTGCGGGAAATGCAGCGCCCCCCGCCGCTCCAGTCGCGCGGGAAGATCACGATGGGGAACACTGAGACCGCCTGTTTTCACTGCGGCGAGCCCATTCCAGCCGGTACCTCGTTATTCGTCGTCCGCGACGGTCAGCAACGCGCCGTTTGCTGCGCCGGCTGCCAGGCCGTCGCCGAACTGATTTTCAGCTCCGGCCTCGGGCGCTATTACCAGTTTCGCCAGGAACTGGGCCGCAAAGCCGGGGAGGATCTTGCAGCCGAACTCAGTGCGTGGCAGGGCTGTGACAACCGCGAGTCCCTGTGGGGGGTGAAATTGCCTGACGGCCGCCGTGAGCTCTTGCTGCAAACGGAAGGAATCCGCTGCGCGGCCTGCGCCTGGCTGATTCGCAGCCACA
>Ga0316188_10000137_pt1 | contig 25220 bp, 17 predicted proteins | sample Phiworburrow1_MG_FD_204933 | JGI IMG/M metagenome (GOLD analysis project Ga0316188, IMG submission 204933) | Coastal sediment microbial communities from Maine, United States - Phippsburg worm burrow 1 | ecosystem: Environmental > Aquatic > Marine > Coastal > Sediment | place: USA: Maine... | reverse complement strand
GCCATGCAGAAAGTGGGCAAAGAAGGCGTGATCACCGTGGAAGAAGGCTCCGCCCTGGAAAATGCCCTGGACGTGGTCGAGGGTATGCAGTTTGATCGCGGCTACCTGTCTCCCTACTTCATCAATGACCAGCAGAGCCAGAGCGTTGAAATGGATGACGCCCTGATCCTGCTTCACGACAAGAAGATCTCCAACATCCGCGAGATGCTTCCCCTGCTGGAAGCCGTGGCCAAGTCCGGTCGTCCCCTGGTGATCGTGGCCGAGGACGTGGAAGGCGAAGCCCTGGCCACCCTGGTGGTCAATAATATCCGCGGCATCGTGAAAGTGGCTGCCGTTAAGGCTCCCGGTTTTGGCGACCGTCGCAAGGCGATGCTGGAAGACCTGGCTATCGTCACCGGTGGCACCGTGATTTCCGAGGAAGTTGGCCTGGCTCTTGAAAAAGCTACCCTGGACGACCTGGGCAGCGCCAAGAAGATCCAGATCACCAAGGAAAACACCACCGTTATTGATGGCGGCGGCAATGTTGCCAGCATCAAGGCCCGGGTCGAGCAGATCCGTGCCCAGATCGAAGACGCCACCTCCGACTACGACAAGGAAAAGCTGCAGGAACGTGTAGCCAAGTTGTCCGGCGGTGTGGCCGTGATCAAGGTCGGCGCTGCCACCGAGATCGAGATGAAAGAAAAGAAAGCCCGTGTGGAAGATGCTCTGCATGCCACCCGCGCTGCAGTAGAAGAAGGTGTGGTACCCGGTGGCGGTGTCGCGCTGATTCGTGCCCTCAAGGGTGTCGAGAAGCTCAAGGGCGATAACCACGACCAGGACATGGGTATTGCGATCCTGCGCCGGGCCGTGGAAGAACCCCTGCGCCAGATCGTGCGTAACGCGGGCGAGGACGGTTCAGTTGTCCTGAATGCCGTGCGCGCCAGCAAGAAAGTGAACTTCGGCTACAACGCTGCCACCGGTGAATACGGTGACATGATTGAGATGGGTATCCTGGATCCCACCAAGGTCGCGCGTACAGCCTTGCAGAACGCCGCTTCCGTGGCTGGTCTGCTGCTGACCACCGAGTGCATGGTGGCCGATGCTCCGGCAGAAGAGGGCGCCGGCGGCATGCCCGATATGGGTGGCATGGGCGGTATGGGCGGTATGGGTGGCATGGGCGGCATGATGTAATGCTTCCCTAGCTAACGCACCCTTCGCGCAAGCTAAGAGCCCCGCCAATTGGCGGGGCTTTTTTTTGCCCAGGAGTTTGTCCTGCACAAGTTATTCCCGGGGGTTTGCCCGCAAGCGCGTCCCGTGTCATCTTCGGCTGCATGAGTAGCGCACCGACCACCAGGATTTCGTTTGTGATGCCCCCCGGGTTACAGCCTGAGCTGGAACGGGTCCGGGAGTTGCTGGCCCCGGTGAGGCCGGTCCTGGAGCGCCTCGGCTCAGACCCCTCCCTGGGCGCCGCCCTGGACAAGGTGCTGGTTTGCAGCCCGTTCTTCGTGGATTCGGTTCGCCGTGACGATAAGTTGCTCGAGCAACTGATTGATTCACAATCCCTGGTCCGTCCCATGGACCGTTCTGCGTTACGGGCCGAGTTGGATCAGTTGTTGCAGGATGCTCCGGATGAAACTACGGCGATGGTGGTCTTGCGCCGCATGCGGCGACGGGAATGGATGCGCCTTGCCTGGCGAGAAATCGCGGACAGCTCCCAGGTGATGGACACCTTGGGAGAACTTACGGACGCTGCCGACATCCTGATACGTGGAGCAATGGATTTTGCCAACCGAAGCTTGTGTACCCGGCACGGAGTTCCGCGCAGCGCAGACGGTGAAGCCCAGGAGTTGACGGTTTTCGGTATGGGAAAACTGGGCGGTGGGGAGTTGAACTATTCCTCGGATATCGACCTGGTATTTATCTATCCCGAGGCCGGGGAAACCGATGGTGATCGATGCATTAGCAACGAAGCCTATTTCACCCGACTGGGCCAGGCCCTGATTCGATTACTCGATCAGAAAACCCCGGAGGGTTTTGTTTTCCGGGTGGATATGCGCCTTCGACCTTTCGGGGACAGCGGGCCCCTGGTTTGCACCGAGGCGGCTTTCGAGAACTACCTGCAACAACACGGGCGGGACTGGGAGCGTTATGCCTACGTGAAGGCGCGCGCCCTGACCGGACAGGACGAGGGCGAATTACTGAGAAAGGAGGTCCTCAGGCCCTTCGTATTTCGCAAGTACCTGGACTACGGGGTATTCGAATCCCTTCGAGGCATGAAAGGCATGATCGAGCGGGAGGTGGAGCGCCGGGAGTTACAAGGCAATGTAAAACTCGGCTCCGGCGGAATCCGGGAAATTGAATTTATCGCCCAGGTGTTCCAGTTGCTGCGCGGGGGCAGCGTGCCAGTGTTGCAGCATCGAAGCCTGGTTCCGGTACTTGGTCATTTGGTTAGCCTGGGGATGCTGGAAAAATCCCTGGGCGAGGGACTGATCTGCTCCTATGAATTCCTTCGTCGACTGGAGAATCTGCTCCAGGCCAGGGCTGATGAGCAGACTCATGACCTGCCGGTGAGTGCGCTGGAACGTGCCCGCCTGGCGTTCGCTATGGGGTATGAGGACTGGGACAGCCTGGCCAAGGATGTGGCCTCCAATCGTGAGTTTGTCCAGGCCTGCTTCGAGAAGGTCGTGCTGGCGGGCGAGAAACCGGCGAAGGAGCAGGGGGATGAACCCCTGGACGGCCTGTGGGACGGCAGCCTGGGAGGCAGGGCGGCCTCGGGGTTGCTGGACTCCCTGGGAGTGAAACATTCCGGGCAATTGCTGGCCACCCTGGCGGGCTTGAGAGACAGCAATCTATATCGCCGGCTGGACGAGAATGGTCGCCAGCGGCTGGATACCCTGGTGCCACGGGTGCTTCGGGCGGTGACTGCATTGGAGAATCCGGAAGAGGCCCTGGCCAGGATGGCCGGAGTGCTGCAGTCGGTGGGACGGCGATCGGCGTACTTTGCGTTATTGAATGAAAACCCCGGCGCGCTGGAACGTCTGGCGCGGATTTGCGGACACAGTGACATGCTGGCAAAGCAGGTCTCCGAGCATCCCTTGTTGCTGGATGAATTGCTCGATCCAAGAATTTTTGAAACGCCGCCTGACCGGGAGCAGATGAATGCTGACCTGGCCCAGCGCTTCCTGAGACTTGACCAGGACGATGAGGAAGCCTACGCGGAGGCCTTGCGCCAGTTCCAGCGCGCGGCCGTGTTTCGCATCGCCCTGGCGGACATGGGCGGCGTATTACCGTTAATGAAGATCAGCGATCGCCTGACTGACCTGGCCGAGATCATCCTGGACCGGACCCTGTCCCTGGCATGGAAGCAAATGTGCGCCCGTTACGGGCAGCCGACCTTTAGTGAGAATGGCGAGAGCGGGTTGGCTGGTTTTGCGATTGCTGCCTACGGCAAACTTGGTGGCCTGGAACTGGGTTATGGCTCTGACCTGGACCTGGTGTTTCTGCATGATTCCCGGGGCGATGCCCAGCTTACCAACGGTAAGCGAAGTATCGCCAACGATGTTTTTTTCGCGCGTTTGGCCACACGACTGGTGAATCTGATCAGCATGCCTACTACTTCCGGCGTGCTTTACGAAGTGGATATGCGCTTGCGCCCGAGTGGTAACGCCGGCTTGATGGTAGGCAGCCTCAAGGCCTTCGAGCGTTACCAGGTCCAGGAGGCATGGACCTGGGAGCACCAGGCCCTGTTGCGTTCCCGGGCGGTGGCGGGAAGCGACACAGTGCGCGAGGAATTCGAGAGGATTCGACGGCTGGTGCTGACCGAGCATGTGCGGCGTGAGAATCTGTGCAAGGAAGTCACGGATATGCGCGAGCGTATGCGCGCTGAATTGTCCGCCGGCGATGAGTCGCTGTTTGATCTGAAGCAGGACTCGGGCGGTATCGCCGATATCGAATTCCTGGTCCAGTATCTGGTGCTGGCCCATGCAAAGCGTCACCCGCAATTACTGACCTATTCGGACAACATTCGGCAGCTGGAAGGCCTGGTGGAGGCGGGGGTAACAAGTGCGACCGATGCGATGGGCTTGAAACAGGCTTACCTGGCGTTCAGGGGCGCGCTGCACGAGGCAAGTCTGTCTGGGCGCAAGGGCACCGCGGATATCGGCATGTTCGCGGCAGAAAGAAAGTTGGTCCGGGACTGCTGGCGACGACTGATGGTGCCGGCATAGCAGTTACTGCTTTATAATTCCATGATTGCCACCCCGCACTGATTTCACAAAGAGGAACGACATGGCCCATCAAGGCAAGTCAGAAATCGAAATGGTTCAGCCCAATGCCCGGAATCGCTACGAGATTAGCGAGGCAGATCTTCCCCTGGCCTGTCCCATGCCTGCCATGAGCTTGTGGAATTCTCATCCACGGGTGTTCTTGCCGCTAGAAAAGACTGGTGAGGCCAAGTGTCCATACTGCGGCGCTTCATATATTCTGACAGGCAAGGATGCCGCCTGATATCAGGTGAATAGCCACGAAAAACAAAAAGCGAGCCCAAGCTCATGGCGTTAAGTGACATTACACCGGTGATCATCGCCCATAACGCCGAGGCGACTCTTCCAGAAACCCTGGAGAGCCTGTCCGCTTTTCCTATGGTCGTGGTGTATGAAAACGGTTCCACCGACCAGACGGTGGCGATTGCCGAGTCTTTTGATAACGTGAAACTTGTGCGGGGCGGGTTTATTGGCTTCGGACCCACCAAGAATCATGCTGCCACCCTGGCCGAGACCGACTGGGTCTTCTCCCTGGACGCAGACGAGGCGCCAACCGGTGATTTGTTGCGCAGCCTTGATGCCGCTGACCTGTCAGACCCCAGGGTCGCGTATTCCCTGGAAAGGCATAACTATTTCAAAGGCCGTCGCGTACGTCATTCCGGGTGGGGCGGCGACTGGTTGATCAGGCTGTATCAGCGGGACGTGCACTGTTTTACCGAGGTACAGGTCCACGAGTCTATTTCCCTCACGGACGGCAGTTCAGTGCGTCGCTTGCGCGGTCCGATTAATCACATTGCAGTCACTGAGATCAGCCAGTTCCTGGTGAAGATCGATCGCTACAGTGAGTTGCGCAGAGTTGAAGCTCGCCGCAGCTATCCGGCGCCTGTAATTCTGATCAAGACCTTCTGGGCTTTTTTCCATACTTATGTGATCCGCCTGGGCTTTCTGGATGGCTGGCGGGGATTGGTCATTGCGGTGTCGGATTCCAATGGCACATTTTACAAATACATCAAGATTCATGCTGACCGCGCGATAGAACGCGAAAGCCAGAGGGGTGGTTAAGTGGCATTGGCTGCAGCCAGTCGGGAGTCTGAATCTTTTCTCGTTTGTCACATCAACCTTGATCGTGGTTTCCGCGGGGGAGAGCGACAAACAGAATTGCTTATCCGCCAACTAGCCCAGGCCGGCTGGAGTCAGCGGGTGGTGCTGAGGCATGGTGCCGCCCTGGCCCGGCGCTTATCCGATGTGCGAGGGCTGGAAATCCGCTTTTGCTCGGGTCTGCTTTCCGCAGCGATCAGTATTGGCAAACCCGACCTGGTGCATGTACACCAGGGCAGGGCGATCTACCCCGCCTACCTGAGAAAACTGTTGTCGGGTGTGCCTTACATCGTCACCCGCCGGGTGCAGAGTCGTCCCACCGCCGGTTGGTTCACCCGCCGGGCTTACGCGGGCGCGAGTAAACTTGTCGCGATTTCCCGGTCCGTGGCCCAGTCCATGAGTGAGGCCATGTCGCTGCCGCAGGAGCAGATGGCGCTGATCCCGTCGGCATTTGAATCCTTACCCACTGACCCGGCCGCGGCCCAGGCACTCCGGCTGGAGTGGGGCGGGCAATTCATTGTTGGCAATGTGGCAGCGCTTGACGGCGACCATAAGGGCCAACGTGATCTTATCGCCGTGGCCCGCGAATTCTCCGTCAGTCATCCCCAGATCCATTTTGTTTTTGTTGGCTCGGGTCGGGATGAAGAGTCTTTCAGGCTGGAGTCCCAGGATTTGGGAAACATTCATTTTGCCGGCTTCCAGGATCGGGTAGGCGACTACGTGGGAGCCTTTGACCTGTTCGCCTTCCCTTCCATGAAGGAAGGAATGGGATCTGTATTGCTGGATGCAATGGACCACGGTCTGGCGGTGGTGGCCAGCGACGTTGGCGGAATTCCCGAGGTCGTCGTAGATGGACAGACCGGGCTGCTGGTGCCGGCTGCCAGCCCGGACCAACTGGGGGCGGCTATTTTGAAGTTTTACGCTGATCCGGACCTGCGCCAGGCCATGGGTCGGGCCGGCAAGCAACGCAGCGATCTGTTCAGGGCATCGATCATGGCCCAGCGATACGTCACCCTTTATCGGGGCTTGCTGGGCTGAACTTGCCCCAGGCAGGTGTACCGCGCCCGGGATGGGATATGATTATCGGGAGGGTCCGTCTGTAGCGAACAGCTTGGAGCCCGATTCGGAGACAGTCCGGGTAGCATGCGGACCCGGCACCAAGAGAGGCTGATTACGTGATTGTAGTGACTGGTGGCGCCGGATTTATCGGCAGTAACCTGGTAAAAGAGCTGAATCGCCGTGGCGAGCGGGACATCCTGGTGGTGGACGAGCTCAGTGACGGACACAAGTTCGTCAACCTGGCCGATTGTGATATCGCAGATTACCTGGATCAGGATGATTACCTGGACCGGGTCATCAGTGGCGACATGCCGGCCCCGGATGTCGTCTTCCACCAGGGCGCCTGCTCCACCACCACCGAGTGGGATGGCCGTTACATGATGGCCAACAATTTCGAATACTCGAAACAGCTGTTGCACTATTGCCAGGTGCAGTCCGTGCCGTTTATTTATGCCTCGTCCGCCTCGGTGTATGGAGCAGGGCCTGTGTTCTCCGAGGGCCTGGAAAACGAGCAGGCCTTGAATGTCTATGGCTATTCCAAGTTCCTGTTCGACCAGTACGTTCGTCGGCATATGGAGAGTTTCACCGCCCAGGTGGTGGGGCTGCGATATTTCAACGTTTACGGTCCTCGTGAACAACACAAGGGCAGCATGGCCAGCGTGGCGTTCCACTTCAATAACCAGATTCGCAAGAGCGACGAGGTGCGCCTGTTTGAAGGATGCGATGGTTACGCCGACGGCGAGCAGCGCCGCGACTTCATTTACGTGGGTGACGTGATAAATGTGAATCTGTGGTTTCGGGAAAACACCCAGGTCAGCGGCGTGTTCAATTGCGGCACTGGTCGCAGCCAGAGTTTCAACGATGTAGCCAGGGCAGTAGTCGACTGGCATGGTCGTGGGGAAATTCGCTACGTTCCTTTCCCGGAGCATCTCAAGAACGCCTACCAGAGCTTCACCGAGGCTGATATGTCCTTGCTAAGGCAGGCGGGCTACGACCAGCCTTTCCTGAGTGTGGAGCAGGGCGTCAAGGCCTACCTGGACGAATTGGCGGGGGCCGGGAACTGATCGGCTCCGTGTCGTCCCGGACGGAAGTGGAGAACCTGGCTTGAGCAGTTCTGAACGCATATTGGTAGTGGGTCCTTCCTGGGTGGGTGACATGGTCATGGCCCAGTCCCTGTTCATCACTCTCAAGCAGCGCTGGCCCGCCTGCAGTATCGATGTACTGGCTCCCGAGTGGTCGATTCCGGTCCTGGCGCGCATGCCCCAGGTGAGGAACGGGATTCCCATGTCCCTGGGACACGGTCAGTTCAACTGGTCGGTACGTCGCCGGCTTGGCCGCTCCCTGGCCGGGCAGGATTATAGCCGGGCTATCGTTCTTCCCCGTTCGTTCAAGTCGGCCCTGGTGCCATTTCACGCGGGTATACCAGTGCGCACCGGGTACCGCGGCGAGATGCGTTACGGGCTGATTAACGACATGCGTTCCCTGGACAAGTCTGTGCTGACCAAGACGGTGCAGAGGTTTGTCGCACTGGGTGTTGCGAAGAACGCGCCACTGCCGCCCTATTCTCCTGCGCCTGCATTACGGGTGGATCCGGCCAAACAGGCGGCAGTCATGCAGCGGCTGAACCTGGAAGGGCCTGGGGTGGCAATGATGCCTGGCGCCGAGTATGGCCCTGCCAAGTGCTGGCCCCTGGAAAAATTTGCCGAGGCTGCCCGGATACTCGGGGGGCGCGGTTACAAAGTCTGGGTGCTGGGTTCGAAAAAGGATGCACCGGCCGGGGATGTGATTGTTGCCGGATCCGGTGGCGCTGCGGTGAATCTGTGCGGCGAAACTTTATTGGAAGAGGCCATCGATTTGCTGGCTGCCAGCAAGGCGGCAATTACCAATGACTCAGGCTTGATGCATGTGGCCGCCGCCGTGGATACCCGGGTTATCGCGCTTTACGGTTCTTCCACGCCGGATTTTACGCCGCCACTGACCCACGATTGCACCATTCATTACCTGCGTCTTGACTGCAGTCCCTGCTTCAAGCGTGAGTGTCCCCTGGGTCACCTGGACTGTCTTAATAATATTGACGTGACGCGGGTGATCGCTGACCTGCCCGATCTGGCCTAGTCAGAAGACGGTTGATCGCCTCCGGCGTGATTGCACCAGGTCTGGCCCGGCCACAGGTCCAGGCAAAAGTTTATCCCCACGAAACGCGTGGCCTCGACGGTCACGATCAGTAGCAGCAATGCCGTTGTGCCAACCAGCGTCCCCTGCAGCCACTTGCGCCACCGGGGCAGGGTCAGGCGCTGTTGCCTGCGTATGCGTCGGGCACGGATACGCCAGGCCAGCAGGCCCAGCAACAAGCCAAGGCCAATGAAAAATTGCAGGGGATGATCCAGTACCGGATCCATCTACTTTCGTTTCTTGTGAGGATTGACCTTGTAGGGCGATTCCATGCCTTCTTCTTCTGGCTTGAATCGCCTGTGTACCCAAAGGTACTGGTCGGGGACCTCACGTATCCAGGACTCGATAAGGTCGTTCACCCTCTGGGTATCCTGCTCTGCGTCTTTACCGGGAAAGTTCTCCAGTGGTGGCAGCAGTTTTACCAAATAGCCCTGGTTGCCCGGAAGACGCTGGGACAGGAAGGGAACAACCGAGGCGCCGGTCATCTTGGCCATGCGGGCAGTTGCGGTATTGGTGGGGCAGGAAATACCGAAAAAATTGGCCGTGGTGCTCATCTTTCCCCTGAAGGCCTGGTCGGGTGCATACCATACCGCCTTGCCCCGTTTCAGTACCCGGATCATTTCCCGCACGTCCTGCTTGGCAATTTGCGGTGCACTGCGCTCTCGCCCGCGGCGCATGATTTCCTGGAACAGGGGATTGCGGTGGCGACGGTACATGGCGAACACATCGGGGCGTCCCTTGCAGAGCATGCGCCCGGTGAGCTCCAGGGTGGTGAAGTGGCCGGTCAGCAGGATGACCCCCTTGCCCCTGGCCAGGGCCTGCTCCAGGTATTCGATACCCTCGATCTTCTGCATGCTCTGTACACGCTTGTCGCTGGCCCACCAACTCCATGTGGTTTCGATGACTGACAGGCCCAGGGAGAGGAAAATATCCCTGACCAGTTGCTCCTGCTCGGCAGGGCTCTTCTCCGGAAAGGCCAGTTCGATATTACGGGCAGCGATGTATCGCCGCTTGGGCAGTATCCTGTACATCAAACGTCCCAGGGTCCGGCCTGTGGCCATGCCCATACCCATTGGCAAAATGCTGAAGAAACGCATCTTGGCGAGGGCGATCCACAGCACCCAGTACCTGGGGCTGAGGAATTTGTACAGGGGTGTCCGGTCGCTTGTCACTGGCATGTCTCCATCAAAGGCGCATTCTATCGTTTTCCGCGGCCGGAGCCGAATCCGGTTGGATCAAGTGTCCCGGAATGGCATGAGTAACGGAGGTGCTGTGATAACATCGCGCAAGAATTCCATGGGAACTAGAACGATATGACCCTAAGCATTCCTGAATTTCGCCATGCCCGCGTGCTGGTGGTCGGCGATGTCATGCTGGACCGCTACTGGTTCGGTCCAACCGGCAGGATTTCGCCCGAGGCCCCGGTGCCCGTGGTGCGTGTTAATGAACGCGAGGATCGCCCTGGCGGTGCGGCCAACGTTGCCGTCAACCTGGCCGGCGTGGGGGTACAGACCACCCTGCTGGGACTGGTCGGCAAGGACGAGGCTGCCGAAGAGTTGGGGCGCCTGCTGCGCGAGCGGGGTATTCGCTGTGAATTCGGTGTGGTCGAAGGCGTTCCGACGATCACCAAGTTACGTGTACTCAGCCGTAACCAGCAGTTGATACGCCTGGATTTCGAAGAGCGCTACGACAGCGAACACGCCGCTCGACTGGGTGAGCGGGTAGCTGCGCTGCTGGATGAAACTGACCTGGTGATTTGCTCCGACTACGACAAGGGCGCTTTGCAGCAGATCAGGATTATCCTGGACGCCTGTCGCAAGCGCGGCGTGCCGGTGCTGGTGGATCCCAAGGGCAGTGATTTTGCCCGCTATGCCGGCGCCACGGCCATTACTCCCAATCTTGCGGAATTCGAGGCGGTTGCCGGTCCCTGTTCAGACGATGACACCCTGGTCCGCCAGGCTAACGCCCTGCGCGAAAGCCTGGACCTTGCACACATGGTGGTGACCCGAAGTGAGCGGGGCATGTCCGTGATATCCGGTGATGCCGGAATTCATCACCTGCCTGCCGAGGCACGGGAAGTGTTCGACGTGACCGGCGCAGGCGACACGGTAATTGCCATGCTCGGTGCCGGAATGGCTGCGGGCCTGGATATGGCCGATGCGGCCAGGCTTGCCAACCTGGCGGCTGGAATCGTGGTGCGCAAGATTGGTGTGGCGACGGTCAGTGTTTCAGAACTTCGTCTTGCCCTGCACCAGCAGGGTAAGGGCGGTCGTGGCGTGCTGAACAAGGAGGAATTGATTTCCTTCGTGCGCGAGGCCCAGGCCGCGGGTGAGCGAGTGGTTATGACCAACGGTTGCTTTGACATCCTTCATCGTGGGCACGTGGCCTACCTGGAAGAGGCCAAGGCCCTGGGGAATCGCCTGATTGTCGCGGTTAACGATGACGCCTCAGTGCGCAAGCTCAAGGGCGATGGCAGGCCGGTGAATAACCTGGACGACCGCATGGCGGTGCTGGGTGGACTGGCGGCGGTGGACTGGGTAACTCCATTCAGCGAGGACACGCCCGAGTCGCTGATTTGTGAGGTCCTGCCGGATGTGCTGGTAAAGGGTGGGGACTACAAGCCCGAGCAAATCGCCGGTTCGAAATGTGTTTGGGACAACGGCGGTGAAGTGAAAGTACTGTCTTTTCTGGAAGGCAGGTCTACCTCCACCATCATCGACGCCATTCGCAAGCCGTGAGTCGGAACTTCACCGCCGGGTTGATGCGTTTCGGGTACGTCGTACTCTCTTATCTGCTTACGCCCCTGGTATTTCTGTTCCTGTTGAAGAAAGGGTTCTCGAACCGGGGCTACTGGGACCGGCTTGAAGAGCGCCTGGGTTTCGGCAAGGCGCGATCGACAAAGCCCAGTATCTGGGTTCACGCGGTATCGGTGGGCGAGGTGCAGGCGGCGGCGCCCCTGGTCCGTGCCCTGATGGAGCGCATGCCCGGAATGCCGGTGGTTATCACCACCATGACGCCGACGGGCTCGGACCGGGCCCGTGCCTTGTTTGGCGATACGGTCATGCACAGTTTTGTTCCCTATGATCTGCCCGGTGCGGTGAGTCGTTTCTTTGACCGGCTAAACCCCAGGCTTGCAGTCATCATGGAGACAGAAATCTGGCCTAACCTGTACCACGAGTGCGGACGCCGCGGGATTCCCCTGGTCATGGCCAATGCAAGGGTGTCGGAAAGATCCGTCAAGAAATACAAGTTGCTGGTGGAGTTGTTCCGCCGCACGCTTTCCCATGGCATCGTGATTGCCGCGCAAAGCCAGCAGGATGCGGAGCGCTTCCTGTCCATCGGTTCCAACCCCTCACGCACACACGTGGTGGGGAATATTAAATTCGGTTTCGAGCCCTCGGAAGAGCTTGCCCGGCAGGGCAGGGCCTTTCGAAATGCCTTTGCCCAGGATCGTCCGGTGTGGCTGGCGGCCAGCACTCATGAGGGTGAGGAAGAACTGGTACTGGAGGCTCATGCGCGAGTGCTGAGCCGGTCGTCCAGGAGCCTTCTCATCCTGGTGCCGCGGCACCCCGAGCGTTTCGACGGGATTGCGGCCATGATCAAGAAGACTGGCCTTAGCTGCCGCCGCCGCAGCCTGTCGGAAACCCCGGATGAGTCCACAGATGTGTTTTTGCTGGACACCCTGGGTGAGTTGCTGATGTTTTATTCGGCCTCGGACGTGTCCTTTGTGGGAGGCAGCCTGGTGCCGATAGGCGGGCACAATCTGCTCGAGCCTGCGTCCCTGGGCGTGCCGGTGATAGTGGGGCCCCACAATTTCAACGCCCAGGACGTTGCCGACCTGTTTCTCGCCGCCGCAGCGATGCGGGTGGTTGAAGGCCCGGCGGGGCTGGCCGGCCAGGTGGTGGCCCTGTTTGAAGATGCCGCGGCGCGCCAGGAGTTGGCGGCCGCGGCCTTTGCGGTGCTTGATCAGAACCGGGGAACGGTGGACCGACTGCTGGGACTGCTTGAGCCCATGTTGCTGGAACGGTTCCCCGACGCCTCCTAGTTGGCGCTAATGGTCAGATCCAGCCACTCGTTGATCTTGGCCAGGTCTTCTTCGACCAGGATGCCGGCGGCCTGCTTCAAACGAATGATATTCAGGATGTAGTCGTAACGCGCACGGGCGTAATTGGTCTCCGCATCATACAGGGTGCGTCGGGAGGTCAGCACATCCACGGTGGTGCGGGTACCCACTTCGAAGCCGGCTTCTGTGGCTTCCAGAGCCGTCTGGCTGGATTCTGTGGCCCGCTTGAGGGCCTGCACACGAGCCATTTCCGCCATGATGCCAAAGTAGGCGTCACGCGCAGTTCTCTCGGTTTCACGCATGATTCTTTCCAGCCGTTCCTTTGCTGCACGCTGGCGGTAGACCGCCTCCTGCACCTTGGAGGAGGTGCCGCCACCGGAGTAGATGGGTACGCTGAACTGGATACCTATCGAATCGCCAATGGAGTTTCGCAAGCTGGGATAGTCCAGGGTTTCCGGGGGGAACCCTTCCAAGGTGTTGGTTTGAGTGGAAAATGAGTCCGCGTTGGATTCGCCATAACTGGCCACCAGGTCCAGGGTCGGGTAATGGCCGGTGCGTTGGAGCTTGATCTCATCGCTGGCGATATCCAGGCTAATGCGGTTGGATACCATGTTCAGGTTCTGCTGCATGGCAGTGTCCACCCAGGCCTGCTGATCCTGGGGGGCCGGGATGGCAAGTGGCAGGTCGTCACCGGGCTTTTTGAACTCGGTGTAATACTCCCCGGTAAGTTCCCGCAACAGTTCCAGGCCGGTAGCAAGGGCTCTTTTTCCTGCAATCACCCCGGCCGTGGTGTTGTCGTAGGCCGCCTGTGCTTCCTTCACGTCGGTAATGGCGATCAGTCCTACTTCAAATCGTTTCTCCGCCTGTTCCAGCTGTCTGGCGGTGGCGCCCAGGGCGGCTTCTGCGGCGACCAGGGTGTCCTTGGCGGCCAGCACATTAAAGTAGCGTTCGGAAACCTTGAGCATCAGTCCCTGGCGGGCAATCTCGAAATCCACATCGGCTTTTGCCACTGCCTTGTCGGCTTTTTGATAATTCTGGTATTGATCCCAGCGAAACAGCGTCTGGCGCAATTCAAGCGAGTAACTCCAGGTATCAGAATTGGTGTCTGACTTGACGTCCAGGTTGGCTGGACCGGGGCGATAGACAAGTTGCGTACCATCAAAATCTGAATTTGAAGTCTTGTAATCGCCTCCCAGGTAGATCTGGGGCAAAAACTGGCTGCGGGCCTGGGGTTTGAGCTCGTAGGTAGCCAGTCGATTGGCTTCCGCCTCGCGCAGGGACGGATCGTTAATCATCGCGCTCTGGTATACATCCAGCAGGGATGCTGCGTTCGCCGGCTGGCTTACCAGCAGTGCGAAACCCAGGCTCAGAAACACTCGGCAAATCTGGCGCATGGTCAAAATTCCTTTACAATCCATCGTTTTTATTTAGGTGTTATGGTCAACTATATCACTAAACCACAAAAAGTCGAACATTGTTTCCAGTGCGAATGGTACACGCCCTTTACGTACACACGTTAACACTGACCGCAGTTGGCCAGAATGGTTGCAGTGATTTTCAATTGTTCGAGGCAAGGTAACCATTGGGGTAGATTGCGCGCCCATCTCTAGAAGCGGAATCCCTCGGGCTTCGGGCTGTTTGCCAGGGGCGGCAGACTGGTTTCAAACAGGACTTCACGAACCCACTTGTCAGAGCTGAGCCGGGTGACCAGCATGGCCTCCATGACCGGACCTGCGCCCACCACCACGAACAATCGTCCGCCAATCTTCAGGGCTTTTTCAAAGTTGCTGGTGTATTTGGGCAGGGACCCGGTGATGGCGATCACATCGTAGACCGATTGCTCGTCCAGGGTGGTGGCATCCCGGGTTTGCAGGCGCACATTGCGGATTCCCTGTTCTTCCAGTCGCTGGCCTGCCTGGGCGGTAAAATCTTCGTGAATGTCGATGCTGTGAACTTTGGCGGCCATGCCGGCAAGGCAGGCGCAGAGGAAGCCACTGCCGGTGCCCACCTCGAGTACCTGGTCGTCGGGGGTGATGGACAGGGCCTGCAGCAGGCGTCCCACCTGCATCGGGGTCATCATGGATACCCCGTGCGCCAGCGGAATCGCGGTGTCCGCAAAGGCCAGGTCCTGGTATTCGGCGGGGACAAATGCCTCTCGGGGAACCTTTCGCAATATGTCCAGAACCCGGCCGTCCAGGACATCCCAGGCACGAACCTGCTGTTCTACCATTTGCTCTCGAGCATAGTTGGCGTCCTTCAAGGTATTCTCTCCGCGGTCGGCGTCTCGACAAAAGGGCGATAAGGTTAAGCCCTGTGGGCAAAGGAGACAAGTCAAGACAGCCGTATTATGGTTAATTCGACAGTGTTACTCGCGGGCTTCGGCTATGCTTGCGCGATGCACTAAAACAAGAGGCCGGGGTATGCCCGCAGGTGCCGAGATTATAGTTCTACTTTCTGTCCTCCTTGCGGTGGCGATCGTTCTGTTGTGCGTACTTGCTTTGAAAGGCAAGCGTGCCAGTACGCGGCTGGCGAGGCTGGGGCAGGAGGTCGATGAAATCGTCGATGGCGAGCTCTTCCATGAGCGGGTGTCGCTCAGTGATGATGGCGACAGTCTGGCCGGCCTGGAAGTCAGCATTAATCGGGTCTTCGAATTCACTCACGGCATGGAACGCAAGTTGCGCCGCCACGACGTCCTGTTCCATAACCTGGCCGACAACCTGGACCAGGCGATTCTCATTCACCGTCACAGCATCTCGTTTGCCAATTCCCAGCTCGCGGCCCTGACCGGTGCCCGCCAGGCTGACCTGGTGGGGCAGGATTTCGTAAATCTTTTGCATCCGGATTACCGTGAGCAGGTGGCCGAAGCCCTGGAAGGATGGTTGGCCGGCAAGTCCCAGGCCGGGCATATGGACGTGCAGGTGCTGGACCGTCACGGGAACGGTGTCTGGGTGCGCATGTCTTCACGCAATACGGTGTTTCGAGACCAGAAGGCGCTGCTCACATCGTTTACCGACATCAGCACTGAAAAGGCCATGCTGGACTCCCTGGAGCACGGCAAGCTGCAGACCCGGGTGACCCTGGAGTCCATCTCCGAGGGTGTGGTCACCACAGACAGCCGGGGAAACATCGATTACATGAATTCAGCTGCCGAACTGCTGATAGGGGTGCGAAGCGCCGACGCATTGGGGCGGAATTTCGCCAGTGTGGTGAGCTTGCAGGATGAATCTGACTCCCGGGCCATCGAGGATCCGGTGAGCAAGGCGCTTGAGCGCGGGCAACGGATCAGCGTGGGTCGCCGGGCCTTGCTGACCTCCTCATCCAGTGACCAGGAATATTCGGTCGATCTGAATGCCTCACCCATACGGGATATTTCCGGCGCCACGGTAGGTGTAGTGGTGGTACTGCACGATGTGACCGAAATCCGCGGCCTCACCCGGCAGATGTCCTACCAGGCAAGTCACGACGCGCTGACAGGGCTGATCAATCGTCGCGAATTCGAGCGCCGATTGACCGAGACGCTGGAGGATGCGCGCTCCGGCGGACATACTCACATCTTGTGTTACCTGGACCTGGACAGGTTCAAGGCTGTGAATGACACCTGCGGCCACATGGCGGGTGACAACCTGCTGCGGGAAGTTGCCGGCATCATCAAGGACAAGGTTCGGGATTCCGACCTGGTGGGCCGCCTGGGCGGCGACGAGTTCGGCATGATCCTCAGGGGTTGCCCGCTGGACAAGGCCCGGCAGCTATCCGACGAAGTGGTGCAGGCGGTTCGGGACTATCGTTTCATATGGCGCGACCGCATTTTCACCATCGGGGTGAGCATCGGCATGGTGGAAATCTCTCACGAAAGCGGCAGTCTTGAGGACCTGGTCAGTGCTGCGGACTCGGCGTGCTATATCGCCAAGCAGCAGGGCCGTGGAAGGGTGCATGTGTACTCGGCCAGGGATGAGGCGGTGGCACGTCATCGCGGCGAAATCATGTGGTTGCAGCGACTGCAGACCGCATTGAGAGAAAATCGTTTCGACCTGCACGTGCAGCCCATTGTCTCCACGGGTGGTCGGGATATTCCCGGTCCGGCTATGGAAGTCCTGTTGCGCATGCGTGACGATGACGGCAAAGAAATTCTGCCCGGCGAGTTTATCGGGGCGGCAGAGCGCTATCACTTGATGCCTTTCGTTGATCGCTGGGTGGTGCAGACCGCCCTGGCAGCCATGGGCAGGGAAACTATCAAGATTCCGGCCCACCGGTCCTGCACCATCAATCTATCCGGCCAGACCCTGGCAGATGAGACATTCCTGGAATTTGTGGTGGAGTGCCTGGATCGCTCGGTGGTGGCGCCGGCAAGCATCTGCTTCGAGGTTACCGAGAGTGCGGTTGTTGCCAACCTGAAGCAGGCTCACCGCTTCATCAGCGTCCTGCATGGAATGGGATGCAAGTTTGCCCTGGACGATTTTGGCAGCGGACTGGGCTCGCTGGCCAACCTGAAGAGCCTGGCTATCGACTATCTGAAGATCGATGGCTGCTTCGTGCGCAGCCTGTCTGAAGACCATGCTAACCAGGCTCTGGTTTCGGCCATGGTCAAGCTTGGCAAGAGCCTGAATTTCAAGATTATTGCCGAGCAGGTTGAAGACGATGTGAGCTTCGATGCGGTCAAGGCCCTGGGGGTAGATTTCGCTCAGGGCTATGCAGTTGGATATCCGCGATCCCTGTATCCCGATGCCATGTCCGCTTGATCGGGCGATTTCTCATCATGTAATTGCCCGGGTCTTGCCTGGCGCGGCATGGGAAACAATCAAAACCGGCCTGATCGCCGGTTTTTTGGTATCCGGGCATTGAGGATTCGGACCGGAAGAATCTTGTTCCCGCTGGGGGCCTGAGTGTCCCTTTAGGCGGCTTTTGATCCTGCGGTGCCCCTGGGTCTGCAGGAAGGCGAATGGGCCTGCCCCGGGGCCTCTGCGGCCTGTTTGGGTTATTCCGACTGAGGAGTCGGCGGCCCGGGCATCGTGATGACCGTCTCGGCGCAGTGGCCCGGGGACGGATGCCTGCCGGGCCCATTGTCTGGAGGCAAAAAAAAGCGCCGCCCAAGGGCGGCGCTCCGTGTACTGCCATCCTTCCTAGAGCAGGGGGATGATCAACAGTGCCACGATGTTGATGATCTTGATCAACGGGTTAATGGCGGGGCCGGCGGTGTCCTTGTAGGGATCGCCAACGGTGTCGCCCGTAACAGCAGCTTTGTGGGCGTCTGAGCCCTTGCCACCGCAGTTACCGTCTTCGATGTACTTCTTCGCGTTATCCCATGCGCCACCACCGGTGGTCATGGAGATAGCCACGAACAGGCCGGTAACGATGGTGCCCATCAGCAGGCCACCCAGGGCCACCGGGCCCAGCAGCAGGCCGACAACCACCGGCACCAACAGGGGCAACAGTGAGGGGACAACCATTTCCTTGATGGCCGAACGGGTCAGCAGATCCACTGCACGGGAGTAATCCGGCTTGGTGGTGCCTTCCATGATCCCGGCGATTTCCCGGAACTGGCGACGCACTTCGGTCACCACCGCACCGGCGGCACGACCGACAGCTTCCATGGCCATGGCGCCGAACAGGTAAGGCACCATGCCACCGATGAACAGGCCAATAATGACCAGCGGCTCGGACAGGTCAAAGGTCAGGCCTTCGTGGCCGCCTTTTTCCAGGGTGTGGGTGTAATCCGCAAATAGCACCAGGGCTGCCAGGCCGGCAGAACCGATGGCGTAGCCCTTGGTGACGGCCTTGGTGGTGTTGCCCACGGCATCCAGTGCGTCGGTGACGGTGCGAACCTCTTCAGGCAGTTCAGCCATTTCAGCGATACCACCGGCGTTGTCGGTGATGGGGCCGAAGGCGTCCAGGGCCACGATCATACCGGTCATGGACAGCATGCTGGTTGCAGCAATGGCGATACCGTACAGGCCTGCCAGCTCGTAAGCACCCCAGATGGAGGCACATACCGCGATGACCGGCAGTGCGGTGGACTTCATTGAGACGCCCAGTCCGGCAATGATGTTGGTGGCATCACCGGTCAATGAGGCTTCAGCGATTTTCTTCACCGGGCCGTATTCGGTGCCGGTGTAGTACTCGGTGATTACCACCATCGCTCCAGTCAGGGCCAGGCCAATCAGCGCCGCGTACCACAGATTCATTGAGTCGATGTTTCCGCCACCCATCAGATTTTCAGTGACGAAGTAGAAGGCAAATGCAGCCAGGATTCCAGAGACCACCACGCCCTTGTACAGGGCGGTCATGATCTTGCCGCCTTCGCTGGTACGCACGAAGAAGGTGCCGATTACTGAGGCGATGATGGACACCGCACCCAGCACGATCGGGTAGATCACAGCGTTGGGGCCGACTTCGTTCATCATCAGGCCACCCAGCAACATGGTGGCGATCAGGGTTACCGCGTAGGTCTCGAACAGGTCAGCTGCCATACCGGCGCAGTCACCCACGTTATCACCCACGTTATCGGCGATGACGCCCGGGTTGCGGGGATCATCTTCCGGAATACCGGCTTCGACTTTACCCACCAGGTCAGCGCCCACATCGGCGCCCTTGGTGAAGATACCGCCGCCGAGCCGGGCGAAGATGGAGATCAGCGAGCCGCCAAAGGCCAGGCCAACCAGGGCCTCAACCGGGTGAGCGACATTCTGGCTGATCATCAGCCAGTAATAACCGGCAACGCCCAGCAGTCCCAGTCCAACCACCAGAAGACCGGTGATGGCGCCGCCACGGAAGGCAACCAGCAGGGCCGGGCTTACACCCTCCCTTGCGGCTTCGGCCGTGCGCACATTGGCGCGAACCGAGACAAACATGCCCACATAGCCGGCAAGACCCGAGAAAATCGCACCAATAGCGAAACCGATAGCTGTCCAGATGCTGGGCAGGAATACTGCCAGGACCCCGAACAGGACCACGCCCACAATGGCAATCGTGGTGTACTGGCGATTCATGTAGGCGTTGGCGCCTTCCTGAATCGCGCCCGCGATTTCCTGCATGCGTTCGTTGCCTGCACTTTTGCCGAGAATCCATTGCGTGGAAAACAATCCGTAGACCAACGCCAGAATGGATGCACCCAACGCCAGTAATAGCGCCGTCTGCTGTTCCATATTCTTTCCTCCCAAGTTTTGAAATTCGCCAATTTACCCACTTTTGGGTAGCAACTGGACGCTCATGTTGCAGAATTCCGGCCTTTTTGAATATGCCGGTTATCCGCAGAAACTGTTCGGCCACACTCGATTACCCAGGAACGATAACCGGGGGCGGGCAAAACCGCTGCCTGGAGGGTGAATCCGGCAGGCAGCCTGATTTTTATCGCTGGGGACTATACCACGAAGTCGCGGTCCAGCTTTTTGGGGACGGCCACATTCTTCAGACGCACATAACGGGGTGTGCCGTTCTTGTACGGAGGATAAGCCTCGCCCTTGATCAAGGGCTCAAGATAGCGACGGCCGGCCGCAGTGATTCCGAAACCGTCCCTGGTGATATAGCTCTTGGGCAGAATCTTTTCCTTGTTGGCTACCCGGCTCAGTTTGGCCTCTCCGATGCCCCACCGATACGGTGCATCTGACTTGCGAACGATGACTGGCATGACGGCATTCTTGCCGGCAAGAGCCATATTCACCGCCGCCTTGCCTACCGCGTAGGCCTGGTCCAGATCGGTCTGTGAAGCGATGTGGCGTGCCGAACGCTGCAAATAGTCGGCCACGGCGTAATGGAACTTGTATCCCAGGTTATCCCGGACCATCTGGGCCACGACCGAGGCGACACCACCTAACTGGACATGACCGAAAGCATCCTTATTGCCGGCGTCGGCCAGGAAGCGGCCATCCGGGTAGCTGGCGCCCTCGGAGACTACGATGACGCAATAGCCCTTGGTTTCTACCGTTTTGTTGACCTTGGCCAGGAATGTCTTCTGGTTAAAGGGTATTTCCGGGAACAGGATTATGTGGGGGGCGTCACCGGGCTTATCGGCCGCCAGACCGCCGGCAGCGGCGATCCAGCCGGCATGACGACCCATGACTTCCAGCACGAAAACCTTGGTGGAGGTGCGTGCCATGGACAATACGTCCATGGCGGCTTCCTTGGTGGAAACGGCAATATACTTGGCTACCGAGCCGAATCCGGGGCAATTGTCAGTGATTGGCAGGTCGTTATCCACGGTTTTTGGAATACCCACGCAGGTGATGGGATAGCCCAGGGTCTTGCCAATCTTGGACACCTTATGGGCGGTATCCATGGAGTCGTTGCCGCCATTGTAGAAAAAGTAACCAATGTTATGGGCCTTGAAGACCTCAATCAGGCGCTCGTATTCAGCCCGGTTTTCCTCCAGCCCCTTGAGTTTGTAACGGCAGGAACCGAATGCGCCACCCGGCGCGAATTTAAGGGCGGCAATGTCCCGCGCGCTTTCCTTGCTGGTATCAATCAGGTCTTCGGTCAAGGCCCCGATAATACCGTCCCGGCCCGCATAGACCTTGCCGATTTTGTCCCGGTGCTGCCTTGCGGTCTCAATCACGCCGCAAGCTGAGGCGTTAATTACAGCGGTTACACCGCCAGATTGGGCGTAAAAAGCATTTTTCCGAGACATATCAAAATCCTTACTTGTGGGAGGTGCGGGCCAGTTACACTGCAGCGCGATGGCAAGCATAGCCCATCTTTATTGAGGGTTCACACCATTTGTGAATTGACGCTGGACAGTGCGGGATGTAGGTTAGCCCCTGCTATGAGCGGGCAGAATCGGCTGCCACGCCAACTAGTTATTTGTCAGGAATGATGCCATGAGAATCGTCATGCTTGGTGCCCCCGGTTCAGGGAAGGGTACTCAGTCACAGAAACTGGTCACAAAATATTCAATCCCCCAGATTTCCACGGGTGATCTGCTTCGCGAGGCGGTCGCCTCGGGTTCGGAGCTGGGTCTCCAGGCCAAGGCCACCATGGATGCGGGTCAACTCGTGAGCGACGAGTTGGTCCTGGGAATTATCCGGGAGCGGCTGCGCGAGCCGGATGCCGCCAAGGGTTTCATCCTGGATGGTTTCCCCAGGAACCTGGCCCAGGCCAAGGCCCTGCACGTGATGTTGGAAGAGATGGGCAAGCCTCTGCAGGCAACCATGTTGATGGATCTGGATAGCGATATCCTGATGCAGCGATTAACAGGCAGGTTGACCTGTAGCCGCTGCGGGTCAGTGTTCAATTACTATACCTCGCCCCCGATCCTGGAGAATGTGTGCGACAAGTGTGGTGCCAAGCTGCATCGGCGTGCCGATGACACCGAGGCTACTATCGAGAATCGTTTGAGGGTGTACGAAAGCTCGACCAGACCGCTGGTGGATTACTACAGTGAACACGGCATTCTGTATACGGTGGACGCCGTTGGGGAACTGGACGTGGTGTTCAAGCGCCTCCAGAAGAGCCTGAAAGCTGCGATTTCGGAGGCTGAAACCAGGGAAAGGGCTGAGGCTGCGCTAAAAGCTGCTGTGGGCCTGGATCTCGAGGAGAAGAAGGTAGAGGCACCGGTTGTAGAAAAGGCGCCTGCCAAGAAAGCCGTCGCTAAAAAGGTTGCCAAGAAGAAGGTCGCCAAGAAAGCCGTCGCCAAAAAGGTCGCCAAGAAGAAGGTTGCCAAGAAGCCCGTAGCTAAAAAGGCCGCCAAGAAGAAGGTCGCCAAGAAGCCCGTCGCTAAAAAGGCCGCCAAGAAAGCCGTCGCTAAAAAGGCTGCCAAGAAGAAGGTCGCCAAGAAAGCCGTCGCCAAAAAGGTCGCCAAGAAGAAGGTCGCCAAGAAAGCCGTCGCTAAAAAGGCTGCCAAGAAGAAGGTCGCCAAGAAGGCCGTAGCTAAAAAGGCTGCCAAGAAAAAAGGCAGCAAAAAACGCTAAAGAAAACCGCTGGCGCGTCCTAGTGACGCGCCAGCAAGCGTTTTAACGGAAGGCTGGCTCCGCCGCTCTCCGAATGAGCAATGATTGCAAGCAATAACTCTGCCGTTGCCAGGGCGTCAGTTAACGCATTGTGCGCGCGAACCTGGCCGAGTCCGTAGCGTTCCCTTACCGCACCCAATCGCAACATGCCTGGCTTGATCGGCTGGTCGCGCCTGTCCAGTCGTGCTTTCTCCAGGGCCATGGTGTCGATGGTGGGAACCAGTAGCTTCTGGCCGCAGGCCTGCTTGCAGGCCTCGTTAAGGAAGGCAAGGTCCAGGGGTGCGTGATGCAACACCAGTGCCCGCCCGTGAAGTTTTCCCAGCAGTGCCTCCAGGGCTACTTTCAGTGGAATGCCCTGGGCAATTTCGCTGTCGAAAATCCCGTGGATGGTCGCGCTTTGGTTCATTGGCAGCCCAGACTGGATCACCAGGTGTCCTGCCTGGTCCATCTCTATCACACCGCCGCGAATTATTACCCAGCCCATGCTGACGATAGTGTGCTGTTTTGCGTCCAGGCCGGTGGTCTCAAGATCCAGGGCCAGGATTTCAGTGTCTTTCCAGGAAAGCCTGGTATCTGGCGGAGTGGACAGCAGCAGCTGACGCATGGGTTCCCAGGTGCATTGTCTGGACATGCGTTCACGAAGCCACTGTCTGCGGAAGTTCTTAAACAATAGTTGTAATCCTCGCCCGGTCAGCTTAACCCAAACCGATTTAGCAGGGCAGCCTGGGCTGTGCGCACGACATTAAACGCCGCTTTCAGGTGTTGCCGCTGCAAGGGCGACAGGAACTTGGGTGGTACAAAGTTACTTGGCGGCAGCCCGTTTTTCATCTCTTCCCACTGGTGGCTCATTCGGATGAAGTCGATCAGTTCCAGGGCATCCTCAAGACTCCGTCCCGTGCCGTCGGTAATCTGTCCGGTCTGGACTGCCGATTTAAGTCGGCGCCGGCTGTTTACCCGTACCTCCCCGCCGGCCAGGGAATAGATACGGGCCAGTTCCACGATCGGGATAACCCCGCGGTGCTTCATATCCAGGGAGTCTCCGTGCTCACCGCTCTTGTCCAGCACGAATTGTCGGAAGAAACCCAGGGGGGGCTGAAACGCCATGGCATTCTTGGCCATCATTGCCAGGAAAAAGTGGTTCTTGCGAGCCAACTGGGCGATGTGATCCTTCAGTTCGCTTACCAGTTGTTCGTCACCTTCGACCAAACGCAGATCAAAGAAAATATTGGCGTACATCAGCGCCTTGGGTTCCGGTTCGGCAATCCAGCGTCCGAAATAGCTTTTCCAGACCTTGAGAGGCTGGCGCCATCGAGTGTTGGATGCCATGACGTCGCCCGGACAATAGACATAGCCACAGGCATCCAGTCCGTCGTTGACGTACCTGGCCAATTCTTCGAAATAGGGGTCGTGTTCCGGGAGGAAGCCATCCTCCAATAACAGGGCATTGTCCTGGTCGGACTTGGCCGATTGCTCCTGGCGCCCCTGGGATCCCAGGGCTAGCCAGGCAAATTTGACTGGCGGCGGGCCCAGTCGTTGTATTGCCAATTGAATCAGGCGCCGGGTAATCGCGTCGGTGACCGTGGTGACTACTTTGCCAATCTGGTCCGAGGTGGCATCGGCGCCAATCATTCTCTGGATCAGATCAGGTAGCCGCTTGCTGACTCTCGCAATGCTTTCGACATTGGATTGCTTGAGGATGTCACCGGCCATGTAAATCGGATGCTCTGCTTCGACCCGCAGCAAATCTGCAAGGGTGAGCATGCCAATGGGCAGCTTATCCCTGATCACCGGCAGATGATGGATATTCATCTGCATCATGACCAGCAGCGCTTCTGCCACATTTGAATCGTGATCCGCTACGGTCGGGTTTGCGGTCATGACCTGGGTAACCGGTGTGTCGTAGGGCAGGCGAGGGGCGACGACCCTGCGTCGAAGATCCTTGTCGGTCAGTATGCCTATCACCCGGGTGTCCTGGCTGATAAGCAAGGAGGATACGCTTTTCTCTGTCATGACAGCGGCAGCTTCTGCGACGCTTGCCGAGCTCTCCACTTGAACAACCGCGGGTCCACCCAGGTCCCCCAGTCGGGTTGCGGCCAGTTCGCTTCGTCCCTTGTCGCGAATCGCCATGTTCAGACGCTCTGCAAAGGCTTCCGTGAAATGGTGATCGAAGGATGCGGCGGTGTTTCTCAGGTGACGAAACGAATCCGCGGGCAAGTGGTAGATGAGTGCATCCTCGCTGGCCACGGCCCGGTATCTTACCGGTCGTCCGCTTAGCAGGGAGATGTAGCCAAAACACTCGCCTTCGCCGAGTTGGGCAACCAGGTCTTCGTCGCTGTTATGCAGTTCTATTGCGCCACTTCGAACAACATGCAGGAGGTGATTCTCCTGCCCGATCTTGAGTATTTCACCTCCCTTTGGGAAATACTCAGCCTGTAGCCCGCGAAGCCCATCTTTAAGTTGCTCGCGTTCCAGTTGATCAAACGGTGGATAAGATAGAAAGAAGTCCAGAATTTCAGATAGTTCGATCATAACAATGCGTTTGTCCCTAAACCTCAAAAGAAACGGGGGGCACCCATGTTCAGGATGCCCCCCGCGTGTTACATCGAAAAGATGTTTTTTAGTGGGATGAGGCCCCACCGGCACCACGGGGAA
>Ga0316188_10000136_pt1 | contig 25240 bp, 28 predicted proteins | sample Phiworburrow1_MG_FD_204933 | JGI IMG/M metagenome (GOLD analysis project Ga0316188, IMG submission 204933) | Coastal sediment microbial communities from Maine, United States - Phippsburg worm burrow 1 | ecosystem: Environmental > Aquatic > Marine > Coastal > Sediment | place: USA: Maine... | reverse complement strand
GCCTGCTGGCTGAAGGGAGTGTCACCTTCGTGGCCATCGATCATACCTGGAAGGCGATACCTTTGCCCAAGACTATCGCCGAGAAAGTAGAGAGTCTTTAGCCGGATTTTTCCCACCTTTATCAAGGGAAAACAAAATGTTTTTTTGAAAAATTAGGTTGAGAGAGTTCGAAGGGTTCACCGTCCCATGGAACACACGCTTTTTTAACGGGCCCCAGTGGATGTCCATGCTTTCCTCCATGGGAAAAAGGGATCGGGGGGGCGAATAAGTTGCTCCCTGGCGGGCATTTATTTAAATATCAGATACGTCGCCGCTTTCACTTCACGAACACGGCCGATGATTTTGGCCGCCACCACCTTCCCGGTATGTAATGCTTTGATGAGATTTTCTCCCTGGGATTCAGGGACTGCCACTAAAAGGCCGCCGCTGGTTTGTGGGTCAAATACGATCTCTTGGTGCCAGATGGGGAGATCGGCCTCAAACCGCATATATTTTTCCACCATCTGTCTGTTGTAAGCATTTACGCCGGTTCTCATCCCTTTTTTATAGACCGCCAGTGCCTCGTCCATGAACGGTAAACGGGCAACTTGGATTTCCAGGCAGACTTCAGATGCTTTGGCCATTTCAAAGCCGTGTCCGGACAACCCGAATCCGGTTACATCGGTGGCGGCATGTATGTCGAAACCCGCCATGACCTCAGCAGCGGTCCGGTTGAGGGTTGAAATGGCTGCCACACAGGCATCCAGGGCCTTCTTGGAGACCCATTGTTTCAAATTGGCATTGAACAGTACGCCGCTTCCGATGGGTTTGGTGAGAATCAACACATCTCCCGGCCGGGCGCCCCGGTTGGTCCAGAATTTGTCGGGATGGACGATGCCGGTCACCGCCAACCCGAATTTGGGTTCCTCGTCTTCGATGGAATGCCCCCCTGCCAGCACCGCTCCTGCTTCGGTAATTTTGCTTAAAGCGCCGGCGACGATTTGGTGCAGGACGTCCATGGGGAGCTTCTTGGCGGGGAAGCTGACCAGATTCAGGCAGGCGATGGGACGGCCGCCCATGGCATAAACATCGCTGATGGCGTTGGCGGCCGCAATCTGGCCGAACATATACGGATCGTTCACCGGGGGCGTAATATAGTCGGCCGTCATAATAACGGCCAGATCGTCGGTCAATCGATAAATGCCGGCATCATCTCTGGTTTCATAGCCCACCAGTAAGTTGGGATCTTCATGTTTGGGTAAACCCGCCAACAAATCTCCGAGCCCGACCGGGTCGATTTTTGCGGCTCAACCACAGGTTTTTGACAGGCTCAGCAGGGTCGGCTTTTTAAAAAGGTTCAGTTTCACTGCATGAATGCTCCATGGTTGGAATTGTTGTATGAGGTTATTATTCTTATACTTTAATGCTAAGGTCAAGATCTTTCATCAAAATGGTATCGGGTCTGCTACCGGTGATTTTTGAAATAACAGGTGGTGTGGTTATGATCGAAAGGTGTTGGTCAGTTGCTGGATCCGTCCACCGATATTGGAATCAGTTCGATTCACATACGTCCAGTCAGCCGTGTCAAGCAGTTCCGATTTTTGTTCTAAGATAAGGCGGGCGGCTTGCTCAGCAACGGTTCCCGCCTTTTGGGCACACAGTCGGTAGTAGCTCTTTGTTCCGAGCTTGATATTCTTCGTTAACACCCGGCAGCAGGTGGCACCGAAATGGGTTTTGAACCGGTCGTGCAGTTCCTTGGAAGCCCTGCAAACCGTGCGGTTGTTGAAAAATCCGGGGCCATTGCGTCCCAAAAACAAACCCAGGGAAATAATTCCGGCGCTTAAGGCCCCGCACGTACATCCGCTGCCTCCGAAACCTTCCGGCAAACCTGAGGTGAGTCGAACGGCAATCTCAGGAGACAGACCGCCTTTGAGTCCTTGATTCAGTACCGCCAGAACCGCCTCGGAACACATGAGTTGTTTTGTTGTGAACAGGTTTTCGGCACGGCACCGAATTTTTTTAATCAGCACTTCGACACTTCGGTCAACATTTTGATTTTTAAGACTCAGTTGGGTCATATCAGATTCTTAAGGCACACACACCTCAGAATTTTAGGGTGTGTACTCCTTATCTTTTTCGAAACCTTATTTTGCCTTCTCTACAGGATATTCGGCTCCTTTCCAGGCGAAAATTCCGCCCGGAAAGCGCATAACATTCTTGTATCCCAGTTTTGTCGCCCACATGGCCCCATTGTGGCTTCGGGTACATTTGACAAACCCGCAGTAGACGACGATAGTTTTTGACATGTCGGGACCCAGCAGCGCCTTGAAATCGTCAATGGTTTTCCCATCTGTCTCTTTGATATCCCACACGTTCATCTCGGGAATAGGAAACAGAAACTGCTCAGCACCAGGGACATGCATTTTTTTATAGCTGGCATCATAGGGCATGGTATCGATAATAAGGATGTCCTTGCCGGAATCGATCAGGTCTTTAAGCTCCTTGGCCGTGATCAGGTCGTAACCGCCTTGCTGGACTTCACGGACCAGCTTGACGGCTTCCTGCTCTTTTTCCACTTCTTTTTCAAATTTGTTTTTGGCTAAACACGGACTTGTCAGGCTCATCACAAATAGTCCAACGACTATAAGGCTGAAAACACTTTTTCCCATTCGCATCATCACATCTCCTTCTTTTTTAAGCTTCTAAACAGATTTGTTAACGTTTTGGGTGCCATGCTTTGGCGATACCGCCAAAAATAAAGATAAAAGATAACCAACATCATGGCAATGTCCTGTAAAAGGGCCGATCGCAGCCCACGAAAGGTCCGGGCTTTCGGATCTTCGGGACCGAAACATCCGCAATCGATATCGAGCCCCAGCCAGATGCCATAACTCAAAACCAGGATAAATAATCCCAACAAGCCGGTAACGACGGTCAGAGATCCGCGGATGTCGGCCAACAGGCCCAGTCCCGCGAAAACCTCCAACATGGATAAGACAATGGCCGCCGGCAGGGTCAAGGGATCGGGCAGCAAACCATAATTTTCGATAACACCGGCAAAAAATTGGGGGGCCATGAGTTTGGAGATGCCGGACCATAGAAACATCGCACTCAACAAAATACGGAAAAGGTTGTAACTCAATGGGGATAAAAAGATATTTCCCAGGTCATAAAGTCTTTCGGCATTTTTGCCGGCAATGGTTCCCGCTGCTTCACGCATTGTTGAACGAATCATATTCAAATTTTCCATATTCAGGTAGGATGTTACACCCTGATGAGGCCAAAATGCCTTTGAAATTTAAATGGGAGATATATAGTATAAGGATGGTCGATATGTAAAATTGATAATTTCAATGTCTGGGCATAAAATGATTGGCCCTGTCGATTCCATGAAGCGGTTAAGCCCGCACGATCGTCTTATGGGAAAAAAGTTGATCCCCAAATGATCAGATATCGCTTACAAAAAACTTTTCACGAGTTTGTCAGGTTTAACCGCTTGATTTTTTATATTTTCGAGTTTAAGATTTTATGGGTTAATGGACGAACGCCCTTGGTTTGTCAGGAGATGAATCCTATAATATTTAGTTATCGGTGAAAAAATGGCAAAAATATTCAATGGTAAAAAGACGGGAAAATTGGGGACTGAAAAGAACCCTGCGGTTGTTCAGGTACAAACAGAAGATAGATTAAAAGAAATCGCATCAATATTTGAAAAAAACGCGTGGGCGTATACAATTGGATTGGAGCCGGAGCTGCCAGAAGACATTACGGATTTAGAAAGATTGTTGAATCCGCCAAAACCACAGATCTCCGAAAAGAGCGTCGGGCGCAATGCCCCCTGCCCGTGCGGAAGCGGCATTAAATATAAAAAATGCTGTGGTAAATAAGGCTGTTCTCATTCCAAAAGATCGGGCTCCGCGGAACCGCTTGCTTCACTCTGAAGCCTGGAAGTCGGGGTATTAGATTTTATAATAAAACGGCTAGGTTAAAACAGGCATCACGGAGTCCCAAAAATACTTGTAAAACAAATCGCGATACCCTCTGATATTTTCAACGATATTTTCACTGCGTGTATGCTCCGGTGTGTCACTGATAAATTTAAAAATAAAGCACGTTGTCCGGAACTTCCTGCACGCCTGAACCACGGAGGCCCCTTCCATATCGATTAGGTCGGCATTTTTGGAGATTTTTTTCCGTTCGTCCGGAGCAAGAATCGCTCTGTCACTGGTGGCGAGTTTTGCGGTCGGGAACCCATCAAGGGTATCCGGTATATAGATACGGGGTTTTCCCGATTTCAGCTCCGGTCTGTCGTATTCGATAATTTCATCGATATGGAATATTTCCCCCAGAGAATGGCCGTTGCCTGCGGCGCCCACCGCACCCAGATTACAGATGCACAACGGCGTATACCCTTGACAGCAGATGGCGGTTGCCATGGCTGCATTTGCTTTACCGATGCCCGAAATGATCAAAAGAACATTGTCATTTTGAAAAACTCGAAACGGTGCGTTACGGGTTTGCTTCAAAGACATCCCCAGAACAAACGGTTTTGCTTCGAGGAGGGTGGCCATGACCAATGCAGTTACAAAATTTTTTTCCACCGTGCCATCTCCTCAAGGGCCTGTATCGCTTTTTCGCCAGTTTCTCCAAGTGATACGGTGAAATTGTTGACATACAGGTCGATATGTCCGTCAATGACCCGATCATCCATTTCCTGGGCATGCAGTTTTACAAATTCCCTGGACGCGTGTCTGTTTTCCAAAGCATATTGCACCGATTTCCGAAGCACGGATTCAATATCGTTTTTCAGATCGATGGTTGGCGGATCTTTTCTGACAGCGATACATCCCAAAGGGATCGGAAGCCCTGTTTCGCCTTCCCACCACTTGCCAAGGTCGATGATCTCGACACAGTCATATTCCGGATAGATGAACCGGCCCTCGTGAATGATCAGCCCGGCATCGTATTTTCCCATTTGTACGTTTTCAAGGATGTTGTCAAACCGGGTGATTTCGATGTTTCGAATTTCAGGACGCCACAGTTTTAAAAGAAGATTCGCGGTGGTATATTCACCGGGTACGGCGATTTTTGCTTCGGACAAGGACAGATCCGCCGACCTTCCCACCAGAAGCGGTCCGCATCCATACCCCAGGGCCGAGCCTGCATCGAGGATTTCGTAGTTTTGTCTGAGTTTGAGATAGGCATAGAAGGAAAGCTTTGAAACATGAAATGTTTTTGAAAAAGCTTTTTTATTGAGGTCCTCCACGTCGTGTATATGGGGAATAAAACGCAAATTTCCCGTATCGACACTGCCGTGAAGCATTGCATGAAATATAAACGTGTCATTGGGGCACGTTGAAAAGCCGATATCGAGTTTTGTCATAATATCTCTTTCAAAATCTGCAGAACAGGCCCGAGGGGATCTATTCAGAAATTAAACGGTAAATAAAGTTGCAATACGTCGTTGTCAACCATCTACCAAACCGGATGTTCACCGGAAATTCCGTATGGCCCGATATTGAGAATCCCTTTGAACAGGAATCTTTCCGGCATTTTTAATGATATGGACCAGCTCCTTTTGGTGGGTCTGGTTGGTGATCCCTGTTGCCTTCACCACAACCTCTTCCATGAGCACGCCGCCCATGTCGTTGGCCCCCATGGTCAGGGCGATCTGGGCAAGCTTCAAACCCTCGGTCAGCCATCCCGCCTGAATATGGGTGATATTGTCAAGGAATATCCTCGCGATGGCCACGATTTTAAGATAATCCATACCCGTTGCCGGGAGGAGATTCGCCATGCGCGTCCTTGCAGGTGAAAAAGACCAGGGAATAAACGCCTGCAAAACGCCGGTCCGGTCCTGGACATCCCGGATGATCTCAAAGTGCTCAATCTTCTCTTCGAGGGTCTCTCCCATGCCGTAGGTCATGGTGGCAGATGACGTCATTTCATTTTGGGATATGGCGTGTATGACCGCTATCCATTCATCCACGGTGATTTTTTTCGGGCTCACCTTGGTGCGGATTCTGTCGACCAAAAGATCGGATGCCCCCGGTATGGAATCGAGGCCGGCGGCTTTCAATGCTTTTACGACATCGGCTGTGGGCAGCGAGTTCTTGCGTGAAATATGTACAATTTCCGCGGGAGAAAAGGAGTGTAGGTAGATATCCGGGAAACGTTTTTTAACGGACGTCACCATATGGATGTATGTTTCCAGTGTGTAATCGGGGTGAAGTCCGCCCTGAAGCATCACCTGGGTTCCTCCCACCGCAACCAGTTCTTCAACCTTTTGAAAAATTTCATCCATGGTCAGTTCATAAGATTCACTGGGATTTGCCAGGGAATGAAATGCGCAGAAAGCACAAGCCGCCTCACAAATATTGGTAAAGTTCACAATCCGATCGACGATGAATCCCACCGCTTCTTTGGGGAGTGCCAATTTTCTTCTCATATCACCGGCTTTTCCCAGATCGATGATGTCCCAGGAAAATAAATCCAGAGCTTCTTTGGCGGTGATTCTATACCCCCCGTATATCTTATGATAAAGATCGCTGTTTTGAATCATGTTCTTTATTTCTATTCAAAAGACAAATACCTTAATTCTTTCACCTTTTTTATCAGCCCCATGTCGCCTGCCCTTGAATAGTAAAACATCAAGGCATCTTTCAAATCCGCGTTGAACTTAAACTGCAACAGATCAAAGTAGCCGTTTATGTCGTAAATAATATCCGGATATTTTGCGCTTGCCTTTGAAACGACCTGGGCTTTATCCGCTTCGAGGTGGCGCAAAGAGCCGTGATATGAAGACACCACCGCGCTGATTTCCGACGCGTATTTTTCGACAATGCCTTCTCTGACCACAAACACGGCAAATACCACAGGGAAGCCGGTCTTGCGAAGCCACAGGTCGCCGAGATCATACATATAGGATACCGGTTCAGCGGATATTGCCATGGCATCGTTGCCGATAACCAGAGCCGCATCCATATCTTTAAGCCGTGGCCTCGGATGGGTGGGGATGTAAACGGGCTCTATATTGTAATAAGTTTTAAGAAGAATTTTCAACAGCACCGCCGACGTATGAGATGCGCTGGTAATCCCCACGTTCTTGTGATTCAATTCTTCGATGGGAATTTTGCTCACAAGGATCACCGATCCCACATATCCCACCGAACTCAAGCAGAATTGGGGAAGAAGGGCCACATGATCGGAAATATCCGCGCAGGTGGCAGCGGAAATGGGGCTCATGTCGAGTTGCCGGTCCGCCATCATTTTATTGAGCATGCACGGGTACCCCGGATAGATGCGGATTCCCGGGACAGGTTTTTTTTCAAACATCCGGTAATAAAAGGGATAGCAGTTAAGATAGTCGATATACCCGAGCCTCATACACATCCCTCTTTCAGGTTGGCTGATACATCGGGGTAACTGGCGGTTGTCCGTTTGGGTATGAGTTGGGCTTCATAAATGAGTCTTTTTAAAAACGGCTCGGATCCAAAATCGGGCGTCTGTGCACCGGCGGCATGAACCACTTTTTCATTGTGATAGGTTGCGCCGATATCATCAACGCCGAACCGGAGAAGTACTTGAGCCATTTTATCCCCTAGATACATCCACAATGCCTTTAGATGGGGCACATTGTGAAGAAAAACCCTGCTGGCAGCATAGAGCCGGATGTCATCGTAGCCGGTGGTCGATCGACGGGAATCTATTTTTGTGTTTTCTCCGTGAAACTGCAACGGCACAAAGGTTTTGAATCCCCCGGTTTCGTCCTGGAGATTACGAATCTGTGAAAGGTGATCCACAATATCGACCGGGGTCTCGATATGGTTATACAGCAGGGTGGCATTCGTTTTAAGGCCCATCTTGTGCGCTGTTCGCATGACGGACAGCCATTTTGACCCTGATATTTTCTTGGGCGCGATGATATTGCGGATCCGGGGCGAAAAAATTTCAGCACCGCCCCCGGGGAGTGCTTCGACGCCGGCGTCCATGAGCCGTTTGAACACTTCTTCAAGGGGAATTTTGTTTTTTTTCGCAAAATAATCATACTCAACCGCCGTAAAACCGACAATGTGAATATCCGGTTTTATCTTTTTTATGCGTCGTAACATCTCCTCGAAATAACCGATACCCAGATCCGGATGGAGCCCGCCCACGATGTGAACTTCATCGATTCCCATTAAACCGGCCTTTCGTATCCGCCGGTCAATTTCGTCAAGAGAAAGCAGAAACGCGTTTTTGTCGTTTTCATCACAGGAAAAGGCGCACAAGGGGCACCGAAGCTCGCATATATTGGTGTAATTGAGATTCATGTTTACTCCATAAAATGCAATGTCTCCGTGCAATTTCGTCCGGATATGGTGGGCAATGGCACCGAGATCGAGGATGTCGCCGGTGGTGAGCATGTAAAGGGCATCTTCTTCGCTGACAGGGACTTTGTTGCATACTTTTTCGGCAATGCTGCGGAGTGTTTTATTCTGTAACGTATCCAGAATTTCCACCTTATTTGCTCCTTTCCCCCCAGCTTTCAAACAGGTCGTGTCTTTTGTTCAAAAGGTTCAACACCTTTCCCACAACAAAGTTGATCACGTCATCCAGGGATTCAGGCCGGGTGTAAAACCCGGGAACCGGCGGCACAATCTCGATTCCTGCCAGGGCGGCCTTGTGCAAATTTTCGGTATGAACAACACTCAGCGGTGTTTCTCTGGGCACGATGATGCATCTGCGCCGTTCTTTTAATGCCACGTCGCAGGCTCTGGTAATCAGTGAATCGGCATATCCATGGACAATGGCGGACAGTGTTTTCATGGAGCAGGGCATGACAACCATCGCTTCAAATTTTGAAGATCCGCTGGCAACCGGAGTAAAGAAATCATGGTTTTTAAATTCGCTCAAAAGATGATGGTTGCCCGAAAGGCCCCGTTTTAAAAGCAATTCTTTCAAGGATATAAAGGATTCCTTTTCGTGGAGCATTTCGTATTCAATAATCTGCCCGGCAGCCGGTGAAACGATGGCTGCCACTCGCTCGTTTGAATTGAGGAGTTCTTCAATCAAACGAATGCCCATGATGGGGCCGCTGGCCCCTGAAATTCCAACAACGATCATTGTGTTCAGCCTTACCTTAGTCCTCTGTTCGATGGTGATTAAATTTGTCCGAGCAAAACATCCGTGAGGGTTCCGAAAAAGAGTATCGGGGATATATACATGTTGACTTTAAAAAAATTCTTTACCGCCAAAGCGATGTTTTTACGCCGGGCAAGTTTCTGTTGGTAAAAAAATATAATTCCAACCAATAATACCGCAGTCCAGTAGGGAACATTCTTATGTGTCAGAAGACCTGCATATATCATTGCGCCAATGGAGCCGATATAGCAGGCCGCGGAGATGACGAGGGCCTTTTTCCTCCCCAGGCGGACCGGTATGGAGTGCAGATCTTCTTTAACATCAAAATCCATGTCCTGTATGGCATATACGATGTCGAGCCCGGCAATCCAGGTCAAGATAACCAGCCCCAGAACCAAAGGAACACGCCCAAATTCCCCGGTGACGGCAAGATATCCGCCGATGGGGGCGGCGGCTTCAACCAGGCCGAGATAAAAATGAGACGAAGCACTGAAGCGTTTAAAATATGAGTAGGTAAACAGCATTAAAACCGCTGGAAAAGACAGATAAAAACAGAGACTGTTGAGCATGAATGAAGCGCCCACAAGCATCAGCGAGGATATTACCGCCGTCATCCATACCACCGAAGGCCCAACCGCCCCTTTGGGGACCAACCGGTCACGGGTGCGGGGATTTTTCCCATCGATTTTTGCATCGATAACTCGGTTGAATGACATGCCGGCGGTTCTGGCTGCCGCCAGAGCGACGATGACCCAGAACCAGGTCTTAACGGTTCCGCCACCGGCAAACAGCACACCCAACAATGCAAAGGGAAAGGCAAAAAAGGTCTGCTCGATCATAATGAGCTCGGAGAATTTCTTAAAATCCATATTCCTTCCACCGGGCACTGACTTTTTCGATGATTTCTTCAGACATTTTGATTTCTTCAGGCCATTCCCGACCCATACCTTCTTCCCGGGTTTTTCTGGTGGCGTCTATCCCCATTTTTCCGCCAAAATTCGGGTAGGCCGCAGAATGGTCCAGAGCATCCAGGGGCCCTTCGGATATCAGCAGATCTCTTTTGGGATCCACGTTATTCAGGAGCTTCCAGACCAGCGTACTCGAATCCCGAAGATCCATATCTTTATCGAATACGGCAATATATTTCGTGGAGGCCATCTGTCCGAGGCCCCAGAGTGCATGGATGACTTTTTTTGCCTGGCCGGGAAACTTCTTGTCGATGGATATCAGGGCGCAGTTGTGAAACACGCCTTCCATGGGGAGCTCCATATCCACAATTTCCGGAACGAGCATCTTTAACACCGGCAGAAAGATTCTTTCCGTTGCCTTTGCCATATAACAGTCTTCCATGGGCGGCTTCCCCACAACCGTCGAAGGATAAACAGCGTCATTCCGGAAGGTTATACAGGTTACATGAAATATCGGGTACAGATCGGCAGGCGAGTAAAATCCGGTATGATCTCCGAAGGGACCTTCAACCCGATCCTCATCAGGATCAACGTACCCTTCGATAACAAAGTCGGATTCCGCGGGGACAAAGAGGTCCACTGTTTTTCCCCGAGTGATTTCAATGGGGCGTGACCCGATAAAACCTGCAAGTAAGAATTCATCGATATCCGGCGGCAGGGGAGCGGTTGCAGCATAGGTCACCAAGGGGGGACCGCCCAGGGCCACCGCCACTTCCATGCGCTCTCCCTGGGATTTGTATTTGTCAAAATGGCGGGTGCCGTCTTTGTTGTACTGCCAGTGCATCCCGGTGGTGGCATTATCATATTTATGCATGCGATACATGCCGGCATTCTGGGTGCTGCTTTCGGGGTCCTTTGTAATGACAATGGGAAGGGTGATAAACGGACCGCCGTCGTGGGGCCAGCAGGTGAGAATGGGGAGCATATCCAGCAATGGGCCGTCCGGACCGTAAACCCGCTGCTGGCACGGTGCATGTTTCACCTTTTTGGGGGTGATGCCCGCCAGCTCTTTCAAGTCGAAAAACATCCGTATTTTTTGCGTTAAACTTCCCGGGGGTTTGATTTTGATGAGGGATTCGATACGGCGGCCGATCGTATCAAAGGAATCGCACCCCAACGCCATTTCCATCCGCCCAAAGCTGCCGAAGGCATTGATCAACAGCGGAAATGAGGAGCCTTTGATGTTTTCAAAAAGCAAGGCGGGACCGTTGGTTTTACTCATACGGTCTGTGATTTCCGTCACTTCCAAAACCGGATCGACTTCGGATGAAATCCTTTTGAGTTCGCCTCCGGATTCCAGTTTCTTGATAAATTCCTGTGTGTTTTTAAGGGCCATGGGTATGGATCCTATACAAAAGGTTTTTAAATTTTAGACCAAATTGAAAAATATAAGTAAATCCAAAGATGGTGTCAAGGTTGAAAAAATGGGGATTTGGGTTAGAAGATACCAAAATAATTTTGTCCGGACCTGATCCGCGCCACAGTGTTTATATCCGCATGAAACGGTATTTCCGGCAACACCGGATCCGGCAGCCTATTTAGATAAAAGGGCGTGTCCGCGATTTTCAGATTGTACGCAATAACCATCAGGATTTCCAGAGACAGAACATCTTGAATATTATACGCCAGCAGTGTCTCCAAGGCCTTTATGTTTCTGTTTTTTTGGTAATCCTGCCAAAGGAGGACGGCAAAAAATCCGTCAATATCGGTTAAATCTCCCCGATGGAATCCCAACCGGGTTTCGCAGCCTTTCAGCCCCCCCCTATACCCCAGGCTTGCGAGGACATATCTTAAATCGATATGTGATTGGTTCAGCTTGATGCCAAAATATCTCTCGATAAATGGGAGATCGAAACTCTTGCCGTTATAGGTCACAATGACCTTGTATTTCCCTATATCTTCCGGGAAGTCATCCAGATTGCGGCCTTTGACATAATAGAAAATCGATTTTCCATTATAAAGGGCAATGGTGGCGATGGTTTCGGTATACCGGCTCAGCCCCGTTGTCTCGATATCCAGATAAACGGTGGCGTCTCTGAATTCAGGGAAAAATCGCCAGTGGTGGCTGGCGGGGCTTAACTCGAAAAAATAGTTCGGGTTAGTGGAACCCAGGTGTTTGTTTGATTCCAGGAGGTGCTCGACCACCGTCTGCCGTTTTTTGGGGGATAGTCCCCCTGTTCGATCTTCTGTAACGTCATCCCAGTTTTGAATACCGGACGCCCACAATCGTTGTTCTGTTTGGATCCCGATGCCGGGGATATGGAGAAATGTGTTTTTCAGCAAATATCAACCTAACCATCTAATTTTTTGGCCAATTCTGCAACTCTTTGGCCCAGTTTCATCCCGTTTTCCAGGGTGCCCCTGTCCGGTGATCCCACGCAGGACGTTCCGAAATGCCCGGTGGCGGACATGGGATCGCCGACAATCACCATGCCGTAAATCAACATTGCCTGGATAATGGACATCATGGTGGTCTCCTTACCCCCCGACGGATCTGCGGAAGTTGCAAAGGCGGCCCCAATCTTGCCTTCCATTTTTTTGCGTACCCCCACAAATTCGTCGAATATCTTTTTAAGCTGGGCAGCCATTATTCCGAAATAGACGGGAGATCCGGCGATGACGCCCCCCGAGGCAACAAAATCTTCCTTGGTTACGTCATCGGTATGTTTCAAAACCCCCCTGACACCTTGGACACTCTCAACGCCTTTTAAAATAGCCTCCGCCAGCTTTTTTGTATTACCGCCTTTTGAAAAATAGAGAACCAGAATCTGCATTCAAAACCTCCTTATGGAACTTGCATTAGCAGGACAAATGGAATCCTGCACAAACATTTTTACCTTCTTTAAAAAGCCGGTTGAAGATCGTTATTGCTTTGGATGTCTTCTCTTCGATCAAATCAATATCATTTTTTTGAAGAAACTCCCTTAAGGAACGGGTCGATTTCATCAAACCGAACTGGCCTTTACCCAATACCAAAACACTGGGGTTTGCCTCAATAATATCTTTGATATCATTAAGTTCCACCCTATGACCACGATTTCTCCACCAGGTGGAAACCACGGTGCCTTGAATGATTTTAATATCGTCGTTGTAGGGGGTTCCATTGACAACGATATTTCCAAATGAATATTTATCGATCATCATATACTTTCCAGTACGGTTTCTCCGTTTCCCATTTGTCAAGAATTTCCTGGGGAGGGCGAACGACGACGGCTTTGCATTCGGCGGTTAGGGTTCCGTCAGGAAGACGGATCTCCCCGGCAACCTGTGCCCGGCTCGAACTCTGTTTGATCACCCGGCCGACAACCGTCAGTGGTGTGTTGGTCGGGGTGGGACGTCGAAAGGTGACCTCCAGTTTGATGGCAACCATCAACGCATCTTTACCGGATTCCAACATGACCGCACGGCCGGATGTCTCGTCCAATATTGCTGAAACGATTCCCCCGTGCACAACGCCCGGATAACCGTTGAAATGATCGGGAACCGTCACCGTCGAACGAATTTCCTGGGCCTGGTGATCTTCGTACCATCTCATCTTTAAAGAAACATCATTTTCGAGTCCGCAGACAAAACACCCCCGGGAGTTTTTCTGTTTTTCCATTCTTGATTCACCTCCAATGATTTATACCCCTATATCCGGGAAAGGGTCAAGCCCGTCCTTGACCCGTGTTCGAGAAAATATTATAGTATCGTGGATACGCAAGATTGCCTATAATAAAGCATCCGATTCTTTCCATGGACAACACCATCACATATGAGCAGATTTTCCACGCAACCAGCAACGGTGTGGTCATCACCGATGCCTCCGGTAAAATCGTCTATATCAATCAGCGCGGTGAAAAAATTCTCCACTTAAGGGCAAAAAAGCACGCCGGAATTTATATTTCAAAGCTTCTGCCGTTAACCGGGCCCCAGGTTATGGAGTGTCTGAAAACCGGTAGGTCTAAGTTGGGCCATCACATCATCGGAAAGACCGTCGATCTGGTGCTCAATATCACCTTGATTCGCTGGCGTAAGCAAATCAAGGGTGCGGTGTGCAATTTTCAGGAATTGAAGCAATTTGAAAGTGCGGCGAAAAAACTGGAATCATACCGATGTCTGAATCGTCAGCTGGAAACCATTTTTAATGCGTCTTCCGACGGGATTTGGGTCTGTAATGGTAAGGGGAAAGTCATCGATATCAACGATGCCTCGGAGAAGCTCAATGGAATTCAGGCAAAGCAGATCATCGGCAAGAAAATATCCGATCTTGTAACGGGGGGCCTGTTTGATCGTTCGGTCACTCTGGAAGTCTTGGAAACCAAACGCCAGGTCAGTGTGCTCCAGCATATGAAGCGGACCAATAAAATTATATTGGCCACCGGCACGCCTGCTTTTGACGAAAAGGGGGATATTTTTTTAGTGGTGGTCAATGAGCGGGATATGACCCAATTGAACGCCATTCAGGATCAGCTGAAACAGTCCCGTATGGTCACGGAAAAAATCAAGGACAAGCTGGCCGAACTGAGTGTGTTGGAGCTGAAAGATCAAAAGATCGTTGCTGAAAATAGAAGCATGCAGGAAGTGCTTCAACTCTCCCTTAAACTTGCGCATCTGCAGGCGTCCGACATCTTGATTTTGGGAGAATCGGGAACCGGCAAAGGGCTTTTGGCCAAGTTCATTCATAAAAACAGCCGTCGAAGGAAAAACCCCTTTATTCAGATCAACTGTGCGGCCTTACCGGAAAATCTCCTGGAAGCCGAACTCTTTGGCTACGAAAAAGGTGCGTTCACCGGCGCCCGGCAGGAAGGTAAAGCGGGTCTTTTCGAACTGTCCCGGGAAGGGACTCTTTTTTTGGATGAGATCGGCGATCTACCACATTCCCTTCAGGCCAAGCTTCTGAAATACTTGGATGATCATGAGATCATGCGCCTTGGCGGGCTCAAATCAAAAAATATTGACTGTACGATTATTGCCGCAACCAACCGAGATTTGGCGGCCCGGGTAAAACAGAAACGGTTTCGGAAGGATCTGTTTTACCGGCTCAATACCTTTACCATAAAGATTCCGCCACTTCGGGAAAGACCCGAGGATATTTTCGAGCTTGTCAACGTCTATATGAAAAAATACGGAAAAGAATATGGGTTAACCCGCCGAATTTCTTCTGAAGCACTGAAGATGCTCCAGGCTTTCCCGTTTCCCGGCAATATCCGGGAATTGAAAAACATTCTTAAAAAGGCTGTGGTCATGAGCGAACATGAATCCATTGACGAGATGATCCATCAGAGCCTTTCGGTGGACGCAGGCCAATACACCGCCTCGGCGATGGATGCACATCACACAAAGAGTTTGACCCACCAGGTTCTTAATGTTGAGAAGGAAATTTTACAAAATGCCATGGCCTGCTGCAAATCAACCCGGGAAATGGCACGGTATTTGAAGATAAGTCAACCAACGGTCGTTCGCAAACTGAAAAAGCATCGTTTGTAGCGGGATGCGATGCAATGCTGAATCGAAACAATCAATAACTCATTGATATTTAAAAATATATTATAATTTTTCGCTTGATGCATTATTGAATCGACCCCTGAACCTTCTCCCCAAGACGTTTTACACCCTTGTTTCGATTCATATGTGAATCAATCGGTTGAAATCTCTGCCGCCAACAAATCAATAACTTTCTAATATGATTATTATTGTACCCATTTAATCCAATTTTGGCATGCATGTTGCTGGATATCTATAAAATGTATTTAAAAGCAACCTATTCCATCTCAACCCAAGGAGTTCCGATGAACCATTCAACAAACAATTCACTTAAAGAATTACGGGATAAATGCATCCCCCCCGGGCATGGAAGTCTGACTTCCACGTACGTAGCATCAGCCAAAGGTTCGTTGGTCCGGGATGTGGAGGGCCGGGAGTTCATCGACTTCACCAGCGGTATCGGCGTGATGAATGTCGGGCATTCCCATCCCAAAGTGGTTGCGGCCATCAAAGATCAGGCAGAGAAGTTCACGCACACGTGTTTCATGGTGCTACCGTATGAGCCGGTTGTGACTCTGGCGGAGAAGTTGTGTGCTGCAACGCCGGGTGATTTTCCGAAAACAGCCCTTTTCATAAACAGCGGGGCCGAAGCCGTTGAAAATGCGGTCAAAATTGCCCGGTACCACACCCAAAGACCCGCGGTTGTCGCTTTTGAAAACGGTTACCACGGTCGCACCCTCTTGACCATGAGCCTGACCAGCAAGGTCAAGCCTTACAAGTTCGGCTTCGGTCCCTTTGCGCCGGAAGTTTACCGCATGCCGTTTGCTTACTGTTATCGTTGCCCGTTGGGTCTCAAATACCCGGGCTGCGATATCGCCTGTGCGGATCATCTGAAAGAATTCTTCATCAGCCACGTGGCTGCAGAAAAAATTGCCGCGGTTATTGCAGAGCCCATTACCGGAGAAGGCGGTTTTATAACGCCACCGCCGGAATATTTCCCCAAACTGATAAAAATATGCCGTGATAACGGGATTCTGTTTATCAGTGACGAAATTCAAACCGGGATGGGGCGGACCGGCAAGATGTTCGCCATGGAGCACTGGAACGTGGCGCCGGATCTGATGACCGTTGCCAAAAGCCTCGCTGCAGGGATGCCCCTGAGTGCGGTGGTGGGGAGAAAAGAAATAATGGAATCAGTACACCCCTTTGGTTTGGGCGGCACCTATGGCGGGAATCCGGTTGCCTGCCGTGCGGGTCTTGCCGTAATGGAAATCTTTGAAGAGGAAAATCTGCTTCAATATGCCGAGTCCCTGGGGAAAAAGCTAAGGAAACGATTCGATGCCTTTCAAAAGGAATATGAGCTGGTCGGGGACGTCCGCGGAATGGGTCCCATGCTGGCGCTGGAACTGGTTAAAGACCGGGAGACCAAAGAGCCCGCCACCGATGCGGCTAAGGCGCTGGTAAAATTTTGTTATGACAACGGGCTGATTATACTGGCCTGCGGCAACCATGGAAACGTTATTCGAACCTTGATGCCTCTGGTCATAACCGACGAACTGCTGGATAAAGGTCTGACCATAATCGAAGAAGGGCTCACGTCCCTTTCCAAATGATATGAACATACTGCCCAAACTCAATTCACCTGTGTTTGAGAAGATCAAGCGCACACTCGATTCTGCCTACAGTTACGTGATTTTTGAAAAGTTTGAGGGATCGCCCGAAGAAGATGAGTTTCAAGAAGTTTTTGATGTCATCTCGCGTTTGAAACTGGGAATTTTTGAATGGAAGATTCATCACGATAAAACCAGAGGCGTGGCCATACTTGTGGTGAAAGTCGATCCTTGCCGGACAGATAATATTTTGGAGGAATTTCTTAATATGGGAATACCAAAGGATATTACCTTTTATTCCTTTGGGAGTCGTATTGAGGTTTGAATGTGTGAAATTGAAAAAACTTTACCAAAGGAGGAAGTAAAAAATGAAAACCAACTTTAAACTAAAGCTGATCGCCATTTTTGTAATCATCCCTTTTCTTGCCGTCCTGCCGCAATCATCTTCAGTATGGGCGAAGGGCAAAGTGGTTAAAGTCGGCAATATCATCCCGCTGTCCGGACCTTCGGCATCGGTGGGCCAGCAGGGTAAAAACGCCCGTGAAATGGCGGTCGAAGAGATCAATGCTGCCGGTGGTATTAAGTCTTTAGGGGGGGCCAAGCTGGAAATGGTTTACGCCGACTCTGAATCCAAACCGGAAAAGGGTGTTTCCGAGGCCGAACGTTTTATTAATACTGAAAAGGTCAATGTGTTAACCGGCTGTTGGAACTCCGCAGTGAGTTACCCGACGTCTGCAGTGGCCGAGCGGTACGGCATTCCGTTCATCGTTCCGGTGTCTGTGGCCGACAAAATCACCGAACAGGGTTTCAAAAATGTATTCAGAATTGCCGCCAAAGACAGTTGGTGGACCCGTGACCAGTTTGCCTTTCTCAAGGACATGGAAAAAGAATTCAATACCAAGGTGGAAAAACTGGCCTTTGTCTATGAAAACGGTGACTGGGGCAAAGGGTTTGCCGGACAATGGAAGGTGCTGGCTGAAAAAGCGGGTTACAAAGTCGTTCTCGATGAACCTTATCCGTCTACCGCCACTGACCTGAGTCCGGTGGCTCAAAAAATTAAACGCGCCCGCCCCGATGTATTGATGCTGGTCTCCAATGCAGCGGACGCAATTTTGCTGACCAACACCCTGGCCGAGTATAAAGTGAAATTAAAAGCCATCATCGGCAGCGGGGGTGGACATGCCGACCCGTCTTTTTTGAAGGCAGCAGGGAAGAACGGACAGTATATCTTTGATATCGTTGAGTGGGAGACCGATGTCAACAAACCCGGTGCCAAGGAGGCCAATGCCAAGTACAATGCCAAGTATGGATCCAATCTTACCGGCGAAGCTGTGGACGCTTACCTGGCCATGTATGTACTCAAAGACGCCCTGGAGCGGGCGGGGTCCCTGGATCCGGCTAAAATTCGTCAGGCACTGGCGACCACAAATTTGACGGGCGGACCCGGCATGATCGTGGGCTACGATGCGGTTGAATTCGACAAGACCGGCCAGAACAAGCACGCTGCACTGGTGATGGTTCAGATCAACGATCTGGGCAAGGGTTTGGAACGCATCACCGTATGGCCAAAAAACGCCCGTCGCGCCGGTTATACGCCCACATTTCCCATGCCGAATAAGTAATTGACAGCGCGTCTTTTAAACCGGGAGCGTCGCTCACAAGACGACGCTCCCCATAATCATTCCTTTTTTCTTATTGAGTTTATGAGATGATCTATATTCTGGAAGATGCGATCAACGGTGTTCTCATGGGGTCGATTTACGGCCTGACAGCCTTAGGGTTGACCCTGATTTTCGGTGTCCTGAAGGTCATTAACTTTGCCCACGGGTCCCTTCTGATGGTCGGCATGTACGCAGCATACTGGGCTATCATACTGACCGGGGTGCATCCATATGTTGCGCTGGTTATCGTCGCTCCTGTAATGTATCTCTTCGGATATTATCTGCAGGACATCGTCATCAAACCCATTTTCAAAGCTGAAAAGGATGTTCGTGAGCCGATTACGGTGATTATCGTAACCACCGGTGTCTGGTATATTCTGGACAACCTTACCCTGCTCATATTCGGCCCGACGTACCGCAATATTCAGGACAATCCCCTGAAAGGAAAAATGCTGGAAATTGGGGAGGTGTTTATATCCGTTCCCAAGCTATGGGGATTTGTAACGGCGGTTATCACAGCAGCGGCGGTCTACTGGTTCCTGCAAAAGACCCGCATGGGTCGGGCCATACGGGCCACCAGCCTCGATCGCGAAGCCGCCAGCCTGATGGGCATCAATCAGTTTAAGGTATATAACGTCGCTTTCGGGATCGGAACGGCCACCGCCGGAATTGCGGCGGTGACCCTTGTACCGTTTTATAATATTTTCCCCTCTGTCGGGGTGCTTTTCGACATTAAAGGATTCATCATCGTGGTTCTGGGGGGGTTGGGAAGTATCGGCGGAGCGATCTTGGGCGGGATTATCATCGGTCTGATCGAATCCATCGCGCCCCAGTTTATGACCGCCACATGGACGGAAGCCATTGTTTACGGTCTGTTTCTGGTGGTCCTTTTCGTCAAGCCTTCGGGGCTGTTCGGAGTTAAATACGACTGGTAGTGTATAATTTATTCAGGGAATATCATGACGCGTCAAAACATAAATAGATTTGCCTTGATCCTGGTGGGAGTTGTCGCCTTTGGTCTGCCACTGGTGCTCCGCAGTCCTACGTATCTCCATATATTAATTCTACTTTATTTGTATGCCTATCTGACTTCGAGCTGGAATCTGGTGGGCGGTTTTGCCGGCGTGCTCCCGTTGGGGCACTCCGCTTTTATCGGCATCGGGGCCTATGCGTCCACCATCCTGTCCCTCCAGTACGGTATCAGCCCCTGGCTGGGGATGATAGTCGGCGGCATTCTGGCCTCTATTACCGGGGTCCTTATCGGACTGCCCACATTTAAAATGCGAGGGGCCTATTTTGCCCTGGCGACCATTGCTTTTGGTGAGGGGATTCGAGTCATGGTGGAAAACGTCGATAACCTCGGACCATTAAAAATTAATGGACCGAGAGGGCTGCAGATCCCCCCCACCAATATCGGGTTTGTCAACTACATGTTCAACGGGAAGGAGCCTTATTACTATATTATACTGGTGATGCTTTTGGGGATCCTTGCAATCACCTATTTTATTTCACGCTCAAAACTGGGTTACTACTTGAACGCCGGCGGTGAAGAACCCGAAGCCGCCATGGCACTGGGGGTCAACGTTGCCCGAGCAAAACTGATTGCCATGGCAATGAGTTCCTTTTTTACCGCCTTAGCCGGGACCTTTTATGCTCAATTTACTCTCTATATACATCCAAAGAGCGTAATTTCTCTGGATTTTTCTTTTGAAATCGCCTTTATTGCGCTGATCGGTGGCCGGGGATCCATTGCCGGGCCGGTGCTGGGGGCGCTTCTTCTTCGGCCGGTGAGCGATTTTTCACGGATTTATTTTGGTGCCACCCTTCCGGGACTTCATCTGATTATATTCGGTATCGTTCTCATTTTGGTGATGATTTATCAGCCCCGTGGTCTCCAAGAGCCCCTGACCAGAGCCTACAACAGGCTGCTGGATAAAATCTTCGGGGGGACCGGGAAAAAAGAGATAACCCATGAATATTCTTGAAATAAAAAATTTAGTAAAGGATTTTGGCGGTCTTCGGGCCGTTGATACATTGAGCCTCAGCATTGAAGAGGGGGAGATCCTGGGCCTGATAGGACCCAATGGCGCCGGCAAATCCACGGCATTTAATTGTATTGCCGGTGTATATCCGCCCACCGGGGGTGAAATCTATTTTGCCGGTGAAAAAATTAACCGGAGCAAGCCCTGGAATCTTTGCAAAAAGGGCTTGGCCCGAACCTTCCAGATTGTGAAGCCCTTCTCTTCCAAAAGTGTGCTTTACAATGTTATGGTTGGAAGCTTTGTCACCACGGATAAAACTTCCGTTGCCAAGGAAAAGGCACTAAACGTTTTGAGACTGCTTCAGTTTGAAGATAAGAAAGACGAGAGGGCCGGGAATCTGACCATTGCCGAACGCAAGCGCTTGGAGATTGCCCGTGCCCTGGCCACTGAACCTAAACTGCTGCTGTTCGATGAAGTTATGGCGGGGTTAAGGCCCGCCGAGGTGGATGAGATGGTGCAGATTATCCAAAACCTGCGCCATCAGGGAATTACTATCTTTGTCATTGAACACATTATGCGTGCAATCATGGCCCTTTCCGACCGGATCGTGGTGATCCATTTTGGCAAGAAAATTGCCGAGGGTTCTCCCCAGGAGGTCGCCTCCGATGAAAACGTGATCAAAGCATACCTGGGGGATGAATATGTCATTTCTTGAGGTTAAAAATATCGATGTTTATTATGGAGACGTACAGGTTATTTTCGACCTTTCTCTGGAAATAGCCGAAGGCGAAGTGGTCAGTATTATTGGCGGTAACGGCGCAGGCAAGTCGACATTGTTGAAAACGATTTCCGGGTTAATGCATCCGACCAGAGGGGAAATTTTTTTCGAAGAAACGGCCATCCAAACCGCGCCTCCGGAAAAAATCGTAGAATGCGGGATCGTGCAGGTGCCGGAGGGGCGGCGGCTTTTTACCTTGATGTCGGTGAAAGACAACCTCATCGTCGGGGCGTACAACAGCCGTGCCGATCAATACGCGAAGACCACCCTTGAAGAGGTCTATACCCTGCTTCCACGGCTGCAAGAAAGAGAATCCCAGTTGGCAATGACCCTGTCAGGAGGTGAACAGCAGATGGTGGCCATCGGCAGAGGTCTAATGGCCAGGCCCAAGTTATTAATGCTCGATGAACCGTCGTTGGGACTGGCGCCGATTCTAATCAAAGACATTTTCCAGACCGTTCGCAAGATTGCGGATCAGGGCACGACTGTGCTTTTGGTCGAGCAGGATGTTATGCATTCACTCAGTTTGAGTGATCGTGGGTATGTGTTGGAGCATGGCCGAATTGCCATGGAAGGTCCGGCCAAAGATCTGCTGAACGATCCCCACATCAAGACCGCCTATCTCGGGTTATAATCTGTTTTAGTATGATATTGAGCTGTCCACCGGCAACAAAATGTAAACCACAGTAACTTTCACCTAAACAGACCCCGTAAATTCATCCGTGTATAAATACTTATTAACCGAGGGGTGAAAAAATGTATGGATTTTATGGAAAAATTTTAAAAATAGATTTGAACGAGGAAACCTTTAGGATTGAACCGGTTGACGACCAAATCCTGAAAACCTGTCTGGGCGGGAAAGGGCTTGCGACGCATCTTTTGCTCGACCTTAATCCGCCAGGGGTCGATCCCCTGGGTCCTGAGAATCTTCTCATTTTCGCTTCAGGACCGGTTACGGGAAGTCCGGTATGGGGCTCATGCCGTCACGGCGTTTATACCAAATCCCCCCAGACCGGTTATTTCTCGGAATCTTATTCAGGCGGTACGGTGGCCGAGCATATGAGTGGTACGGGGTTCGATGCCATGGTCATAACCGGTGCTGCCAAGAGACCGGTTTGGCTCGAAATCTGTGAAGAAGCGGTTCATTTTCATTCTGCGGAAGATCTTTGGGGCCGGGATACCTTTAAGACCGAAGACCGTGTCAAAGAATGGATCAAACAACATCGCCCTGAAACGAAAAAGTGCGGCGTGGTCTGCATCGGACCGGCCGGTGAAAATAAGGTCAGCTTTGCGGTCTTGGAGAACGATTACTGGCGCAGTGCCGGGCGGACCGGAACCGGTGCGGTGGCCGGCTCAAAAAACGTCAAGGCCATTGCCTTCTGGGGAAACCGGAAAAAGGCGTTTGCCGACGCCGGTCTGTTGAAAAATTTTGCGAAGTCCCTGGCTCAAGGCGCAAGAGAAGACCCGGGCGTAAAGGCGTATAAAACCATGGGCACGCCGATGCTGGTGGATATTATGAACAACGCCGGCGGATTCCCAACCCGTTACTGGCAAAAGGGAAGATACGAACATGCTGAGAATATAAATGCCGGAGCGCTTCATGATCGTTGTGAAGTTCAACCCCATGCCTGTTTGAAATGTTTTATGGCATGTGGCAGGCTCTCCACCGTAAAGCAAGGAAGGCACAAAGGACTCAAAATAGAGGGACCGGAGTACGAGACAATCTATGCCTTTGGCGGCCTCTGTGAAATCGACAGCATCGAGGAAATTGCCTATTTAAACGATATCTGTGATCGTCTTGGCATGGATACCATCAGCGGGGGCAACCTTGCCGCCCTGACCATCGAGGCCTCCCGGCAGGGTAAAATCGATTATAAAATTGACTACGGCCAGGTGGATTCGATTGCCCAGCTTTTGAAAGATATTGCCGAACGCCGCGGGATTGGCGACACACTGGCCCGCGGCATCAAGTTCACCGCCAAAGAGTGGGATATGGAAGATCAAGCCATTCATGTCAAAGGTTTGGAGCCGGCTGGTTACGATCCCCGGGTGTTGAAAGGAATGGGGTTGGCGTATGGATCATCAGCCCGTGGGGCCTGCCATCTTCGCGCCACCTTCTACAAAGCCGAACTCAGCGGAATTATCGATCCCGACCAGATCGACGGGAAGGCAAAGACGTTTACCGAATGGGAGGACCGCCTGACCATTTTTGATACGATGATTCTCTGTCGCTTCTATCGAGATCTTTATCAGTGGGATGAACTTTCTACCATAATCCAAGCAGCAACCGGCATGGATCTTACCGTCCAAAGCATGCGAACCATTGCTAGTGCAATTACAGATAATACCAGGCGGTTCAATTTAAGAGAAGGCCTTACTCTTAAAGAAGATCGTATCCCCCAGCGCTTTTTCCGGGAGGTTTTACCTGAAACTCAAAAAATTATTACCGAAGATCAAATGAAACAGCTTATTAACGAATATTATAAAGAACGGGGCTGGAATGAGAAGGGAGAACCACCAAAGTCTGAACTGCAACAGTGACCCCATTCCCCGAAAACTTGTCGAAGATCCCGTTAAATTGTGATCGTAAGCAGTTCGGAACATATTCTTTTGAACTGCTCTAATTAACCGTCTTGGGGGTAACTTTATAACAGTCCGGACACTTGGCAGTATAGCCGCCAAGGGTATTTTTATATAACGCCCCGCCTTGTATGCCAAATCCTCCGGATGTGGGGGTTATTTCGATGACGACCCTTCGTCGGCAGTCTGAACATGTATCGTTCAATACGATGGTCGAATTTTCAGGGTTTGATTTAAATATTTTCTTCAATATTCCTACCATAGGATAGAACCACCTTTCGTTTCCCATGTAATTTGTTTAGCAATGTATTTTTCTGAAGCGTTTTTTAGGTCCCTTCCTGAAAAGAGCGATCAAACCGATACCGAAAAAGAGCGCGAGTAACACGGTAGGACCCGGGCCCATCTTCAGGGCGATCCAGCTTATCCCCACGACCGGCGCCAAGGTCACGCGTACCATGGCCCTCAAGGCGCCGTGCTCGGCGATGAATTTTGCCGCCGAAGGCGAGTATTTGTAGTAAAAATCCACAAAGCATTTTCCAAGCCTGTTGGTAATAAGGAATCTGTCGCGGATTTCGCACAATATCTTAACGTGCGGGGCCATCAACGAGCCGTAGGCCGCTGTTGCGATGAAGCAGCCGCCACCACCGGCGCTTGAAACGCCACTACTGCTTTCGCTATCTTTACTGGTTGATGAAATTCCTCCAAACCCTGAAGGATCTATGATTACGCCGTTTGCGATTCCGTCAGCATCACCAAAGCCGCCATCCTTAAGCTCCAAGGTAACGGACTTCCTGCTGTCACTGAATATTGCATGATCTGAATAATCCTGCCATCCATTGATTGAATCATACTTATACCAGCCGGCCCCATCCGATGCCGCCTCAGAAAAATAAACCGTAACCACAGCAGTATCGCCTGGATTTTCGACCGTTATTTTAAAACTGATAACTCCAAGCGGCATCTCATCCGGTCTATTCTCAAGGTCGGCAACCTCTTCCGGATCGGTTGACTTTATCGACTCAATGGACATGATGTTTGTGGATATCTTAACGCCGATCTGCTCATCTTCAGTTACAACATTAACACATTTGAT